>Ga0070684_100003845_pt1 | contig 11357 bp, 12 predicted proteins | sample KBSC723LmetaG_FD_65653 | JGI IMG/M metagenome (GOLD analysis project Ga0070684, IMG submission 65653) | Corn rhizosphere microbial communities from Kellogg Biological Station, Michigan, USA - KBS C7.2-3L metaG | ecosystem: Host-associated > Plants > Roots > Rhizosphere ...
AACAACACAATATTCAACTGACATGGCCCCGTCAAATTTGACCATTCATACACTAATCAATTCGGTAAACCCATTCAACTGGTTAAACATTGGCATCAAATTAAAACAATGGAAACCCGATTTGATTGTTGTTCGTTACTGGTTGCCTTTTATGGGCCCCGCGTTGGGTACAATTTTGCGGCAGGTAAAAAAAAATCATCACACCAAAATTGTTTGTATCGCAGACAATGTAATCCCTCACGAAAAAAGAATTGGGGATGTTTCCTTTACGAAATATTTTTTGAAGAGTCCTGACGCATTTGTTACCATGAGCGAGAAAGTATTGACTGATTTAAGAAAATTTACAGATAGACCTGCTCAATTGGTGCAGCACCCATTGTATGATAATTTTGGAGAGGCCATTTCAAAGACCGAAGCAAGAAATTTTTTAGGGCTAAATCAAAATGAAAAGATCATTTTGTTTTTTGGGTTTATCAGGCAATACAAGGGATTGGATTTATTGTTGAAAGCAATGACAAACGAAAAAATCAAAAAACAAAATATCAGGCTTTTGGTTGCTGGAGAATTTTATGAGGACGAAAAACCTTATTTACAATTGATCCAGGAAAATGGTTTGCAGGAACGGCTCATTCTAAAAACCAATTTCATACCTGATAGTGAAGTCAAATATTATTTATGCAGTTCTGATTGTGTAATACAGCCCTACAAAAACGCTACGCAAAGTGGCGTTACTCCCCTCGCCTATCATTTTGAAAAACCTATGATTGTTACCAACGTTGGCGGATTACCTTCTTTGGTGCCGAATGAAAAAGTTGGATTGGTTTGTGAGCCGGAACCTGCTTCAATAGCAGAGGCAATCTTAAAATTTTACCAATTAGGAGAACAGTTTTTTATTCCAAATCTTCGCATTGAAAAACAGAAATATTCGTGGAGCAAGTTGACGACAGCGATCTTTGCACTGTCAAACGTGAAAAGTGAACCATAAGACATATTGCGCCGGTGTTTTCGAATTGCTCACTATTTAATTTCACTTTTCCCGTTTCACGTTTTACAAAACAATACCATGATCTATCGAAGCAAAGCACCATTACGAATAGGATTAGCAGGGGGCGGCACGGATGTCAGTCCCTATAGTGATTTATATGGAGGTGCCATCTTAAATGCAACGATTTCGCTTTATGCCAATGCCACCATTGAACCACTCCAGGAAAATAAAATCGTTCTTGATGCAAATGACCGGAATGAAACCGAGCAGTTTGATTTGACGGAGGAACTACCTATTACAAATCATCTGAGCTTGCTAAAAGGTGTTTACAATTGCGTTGTGCGTGATTATGGGCCCATTAAATCCGGTTTCAAATTGTCCACTTTTGTTGATGCGCCTGCGGGCTCCGGATTGGGCACTTCCTCTACTCTTGTTGTTGCTATTATTGGTGCGTTTGCCGAAATGTTGCGACTTCCATTGGGTGAATATGATATTGCACATTACGCTTATGAAATCGAAAGAAAGTATTTGAATTTTGCTGGTGGAAAACAAGACCAGTACGCAGCTACATTCGGTGGAGTGAATTTCATGGAATTTTACGAAGGTGATAAAGTGATTGTAAACCCGCTGCGAATCAAACAACAATATCTATTTGAACTGGAAAACAATTTAGTTCTTTACTATACTTCAACAAGCCGCGAATCTGCCAAGATCATTGAACAGCAATCAAGGAATGTGGTTTCCAAAAAAGAACAATCTATTGAAGCCATGCATCAATTGAAGCAACAGTCACAAATGTTGAAAGAGGCATTGCTCAAAGGACGATTGCATGAGTTTGGAGAAATTCTTGATTACGGTCACAAACAAAAACAGAAAATGGCTGAGGGCATATCCAATTCACTAATGGAAGAAATTTATGAAACTGCAAAAGCCGCAGGTGCAACGGGTGGAAAAATTTCTGGTGCTGGTGGTGGAGGTTTTATGACTTTTTATTGCCCGGGCACAACAAAATATAATGTCATAAAAAGTTTGGAACGCTTTGGTGGCCGACACCGCAATTACCAGTTTACGGAACATGGTTTAAAGTCATGGACAATTTAATCAGCCAAATGGAAAAAATTAAAAACATAATACAGGCTTCAATTGATGTAAAACAACAGGTATTGCAAAGCCAGGAATTACTTACCACGGTAAGTAAAGTTGTAGAAGTCATTACTTTCTCACTTAAAAGTGAAGGCAGAATTTATTTCTGTGGCAATGGCGGAAGCGCAGCTGATGCACAACATTTGGCGGCAGAATTTTCCGGAAGGTTTTACACCGACCGTAAGGCATTGCCTGCAGAGGCTTTACATTGTAATACTTCTTACCTTACTGCAGTAGGCAACGACTATGGTTTTGACCTTGTTTATTCGCGTTTGATTGACGGAATCGGCAACAAAGGTGATGTGTTGATAGGACTTTCTACTTCAGGCAATTCAGCCAATATTGTAAAAGCATTTGAAGTAGCAAAGCAAAAAGGAATGATTACCGTTGGCTTTACCGGGTCAGCCGGCGGCGCCATGAAACCTTTGTGCGATCATTTAATAAATATCCCTTCAAAAGATACGCCACGCATCCAGGAAAGCCATATCATGATTGGACATATTATTTGCCAACTGGTAGAAGAAAATTATTTTTCAGGTAATGAATAGAGAGGCGATTATCCTTGCGGGTGGATTAGGTACAAGGTTACGTGACGCTGTTCCAGATCTGCCTAAATGTATGGCACCTGTTGCCGGTCGACCTTTTCTTTCGTATGTGATCGACTATCTGCGCATGCAGGGAATCGAACGATTTGTTTTTTCGTTAGGATATAAGTCAGACATTATTGAAGAATTTTTGCAAAAGGAATATCCAACGCTAGACTATACTTCAGTAGTTGAACAGGAACCTTTAGGTACAGGAGGTGCAATTCACTTAGCAATTCAAAAGGCATTTTCGAAGAACGTTGTTGTTGCTAATGGGGATACACTTTTTAAAATAAGTCTCCACGATCTTTTTAAAACTCATCATGATAACGATGCGGAATGTACACTTGCATTAAAACCAATGCAAAACTTTGATCGTTATGGCAAAGTTGATATCAGTGATAATGCCACGATCATTTCTTTTAGAGAAAAACAATTTTATATTGATGGTCTCATCAACGGTGGTATCTACGTTTTGAACCGTGAAAAGTTTTTACTGCGCTCCCTGCCACAAAAATTTTCTTTTGAAAAAGAATACCTGGAAACATTTTGTAGAGAAGGAAAATTTTATGCATCTATTCAAAATGGATATTTCATTGATATAGGTATTCCACAAGATTATCAAAGGGCCCAACTGGAATTGCAACGCCCTCGATTGGATTTGCATCAAATTGATAAAGACTGGACCCTGTTTCTTGATCGGGATGGTGTGATTAATGAAGAAAGAGTTGGTGAATACGTGTTGCACTGGGGAGAATTTATTTTCAGCACAGGTGTTTTGAAAGTGTTTAAGAAATTAAGCGACCATTTTGGAAGGGTCATTGTAGTAAGCAATCAAAGAGGTGTTGGCAAGGGATTGATGACGGAGGAAGCCTTGCAAAGTATTCATCTTGAAATGCAGCGGGAAGTTGAAATTGTGCACGGGAAAATCGATAAAATTTATTATTGCACCGAAAAGGAAGATACTTATTTCTATCGCAAACCCAATCCTGGTATGGCTGTGCAGGCATTCAATGATTTTCCTGATATCCATCCAGGTAAATCAATCATGGTTGGAAATAAGCCAGGTGATATGAAATTCGGGCGTTCAGCTGGCATGTTTACTGTTTTTGTAAAAACTACCAATCCTGATCAATCATTTCCCCATCCTGATATCGATTTAATTTTTGATTCTCTTTATGATTTTGCAGCTGTTTTATGAATAACATCCTGCCCGGTTGTTTTATGGCAGTTCTTTAGGATAATTTTTGAAGTTTTTTGCCGTTCTTAGCATATACCAAATCGTATATCCAAGGTGAAAAAGCCATTTCTATATTTTGTCCTTTTTTTTGCAACCACCATTTCTTTTGCACAGGTTAAGAAAATTGCACCTGCAGATCAGAAGATTCTCCAAAAAAAGGAAGACAGCTTAAAACTATACGCCAGGGGTTTCGTAACCGATAGTCTTACCAATAACAGGATGAGGGATGATAGCTTTTTTACGAAAGTATTGATCAGAAGTTATCTTGTAAAAAACTCATTTTATTACCCATTTGACTCTGTAAAGGGGGTCATGACATTGTATGCACCAGATAGTAGTTTCCGGATTATGACCTGGTCGCTCACTTACAACGAAAATCTTTGTCAACAACGTGGGGTCATTCAATTTCCAACCAAAGATGGATCGGCACGGTTTGTTCCGCTTTACGATTATTCAACCCGCACACCTTATCCGGAAGATTCCATCAGGGATCATAAACACTGGATTGGTGCGATCTATTACAACATCATTCAAACAAAGTTTAATAGCAAAAACTATTACACCTTATTTGGCTATGACCCAAATAATCCAATTACAAATAAAAAGTGGATAGAGGTATTGACCTTTGATGGGAACAACATGCCTGTATTTGGTGGCAAATATTTCAGTTTTGCAAAAGACACAGCCAAACGTGCGGACCAATACAGGTTTGGAATTGAATATAAAAAAACTGCATCAGCAACAGTTGATTATGACCCGGATCTCAAGTTAATCCTGGTAGATCACCTTATTTCAGAAACCGACGAACCCGAACTTGCTCAAACATTTGTACCCGATGGCGACTATGAAGGATTTAAATGGGTAAATGGTAAATGGCTTCACGTAAATAAAGTGTTTGACCAAAAGCTGGAGGACGGTCAGGCTCCCGTTCCAGATCCTCTGCGTGATCTTAAGGGAAACGCGAACGAAGAAAAGCTGCAGCAACAATCCGATAAGAACAAGCAAAAGAAAAAAGATAATCTTTAATGGGGGGCAACTATATTTCAATTGCGCTTACAACCCAGCTAAAATAAAAGCGGCCAAAGCCGCTCTTGTACAAAAAATCGTGCATAAATAGTTTACGCATTTTCAGCTGCAGTACGTTGAGCTCTGCTCATACCATCCTTTACTTTATCAAAAGTGTCCGTGGCCTTTTTCTTGAGGTCACCAACTGTATCATTGAATTTTTCCGGATCGTTGAGATAATAAACTACACCAGCGACTGCGGCGCATACGAGGGCTCCAATTAGTATTTTTTTCATCTTAAACGTTTTACATAATCAGGCAATGACTGTGCCAGCCCTGCAATAGAAAAAACCTGCGGTTTAAGCACTGGCTTTGTAAGTTTCATGCAAGAAAATACTCATCCGCTTCCACTGTTTGGTAACTTGGCACTTGTATGATTTTCAGAGAAGCTTCTATATTGGACATCCCAGGGATCCAAATCGTTCGGAATTCTGTAAAGGAAAATCAATTGTCCAATCCGGCGTTGGTAACAGATAAGGACTGTGAAGAGTTTATAACTTATCGGGGAAAGGGCTGGGTTTGCGAAACAGACCATAAAATTGTCGGTTTTGCCATTGCCGATCTTAAAGAAAAAAACATCTGGGCTTTATTTGTTCATCCTACTTATGAAGGCCTGGGTGTAGGAAAAAACCTGCATCGATTGATGCTTGACTGGTATTTCAGTCAAACGCAGCAAACAGTATGGCTGGGCACAGCACCAAATACAAGGGCGGAGGCGTTTTATAAAAAAGCAGGTTGGAAGGTGGTAGGCACGCATGGTAATGGTGAAACAAAATTTGAAATGTCCTATTCAGACTGGTCGCAAAAAAAGAACAGTACACCAAATAGATGATGTTTATAACGAGGTGTACAATAGGTGTAAAATCAAATTTGGAATGGCCTATTAAGCTAACTTATCTTCGGTTTACAATTGAGATGCAGCATTCCTTCAAAAGAAAACTGCAGACAAAAAGTCCCTCAAAAGATTTGATGTCATTCAATCAAAAGCACTGGATTAGTAAGTAAATATTGGCTTCGGCCGGTATCTATCAACAAATCTGGTGCTTTTACTTTTAAGCAGTACACCAGTACAATGCCCTCATAACCGTCCAGGCGATTTTTTCGATTATTGACATACCTATCCAGGTGAAATCATCCAGCTGTTGCAAAAGAATCTTTCTTCGCTACTTAAGCGCTATAATTTCAATTTACCAATTGATTGGAAAATTTGCCAGCTACGACTAGATACTGCTTCTTTCGTAGAGGTCATTGAGGCGAAACCTGTCAAGCTCGGTTGTTTGCGGCCGACCATTGTCATTACGTGAATCTTCCCTGGTATTCCTGGAATAACGATCGTTGCTATTTGAAACCTCACGTTTTGATTCTGTGCTTTTTCTATCTCTCACTATGGGTCTGTTCTGCCGTGACATGATTGCTGGTTTTTTAAGTAAAAGTTATTGGTTTAGTTAAGGTTGTAAATAATAAAATCCATGCCGTAAATTTCATATGAAGTTTCATCTGAAATTTCAGTTGAACCATTGACTATTAATTGCTGCCACTCAGGTATTAAATAATGTCACCGGTATCTTCACCAAGTCTTGCAGTTTCACCTTCATCTAAATCATCGTTAGGACTTTGGGCAGTTAATTCAGCATCTTCGTCCATATCTTTCTCAGCCTGGTCATGGGCTTCAAAAGCTTTTTCCCTTTCGCGGTTGCTGATTTCCTGCGGTAATGGATGTTCGTGCCTGCCCTGTTGCTCGCTGTTATTTGATTTATTACGTGGTTCCATATGTTTTTTAATAAATAGCAAAAAAATTTGTGCCGGGCAGCCAGGCAAGCCTGTCATTTCACTTCAAAAACATTGTCCGCCTTGTTGGAATCGACTGCGTATGTACTTCCTATTTCCAGCTTTAATATTTTTTGAGTAGTAGGGATTGTTAGCGAATAGGTGGCGTTCCCTTTTTCCCAAACTTCAATAGAACGATGAATCTTTGACACTGTTTTATCGGCAAATAAAACGGTAAGATCAACGGGTACTGGTTTCGAACCTTTCGAGGTTATTGTAACAGTGTACGATTTCAATTTGTTGCTGACCGATGTGATTGCCAGGTCAGGCTGGCCATTGTCAAAAAACCAACGTTTCCAAAACCAGTTTAAATTTTTTCCTGAACCTGTATTCATGCAATTAAAAAAATCATATGGCATCGGATGTTTACCATGCCATTGCTGTATATAGTAATGCAGAGCTTTAATGAAAATGCTATCTCCAAGCATGTCCTTTATATACAAGTAAGCAAAAGCTGGTTTGGGATAGGAATTCAAAAAATAAGATGTACCAGTCAATTGAGTTGATAGTGTCATAATCGGTAAATCAATTTCTGATGCTGCGCCTATTTCGTAAGGTGATACGCCATATTTGTCAATTATGGTGGTATCGATTATTGGCGAGATGATCCACTCCCCGATCGTTGCCCATCCTTCATCCATCCATGCATATTTTGTTTCATTAATTCCCATATAAAATGGAAACATCGTATGAAATATCTCGTGATCGGTAAGTTCAATACTTTCAGCCCTGTCCTGAACAGGATTATCATTTACCATCATTGGGTACTCCATTTGGTCCAGTCCATCGAATACGGTTTCGTGCGAATAAGGGAAAGGCCATTTCGGAAATCGATGACTCATTATCTCCACAGTTTTCCTGGCGTCTTTCACTACTTCAAAATAATCCTTGTGCCTTGGATTGAAAACTGCATCCACCCTGGTTCTTCTTTTTGTAATGGAATCCACGATAAGTGACGACGACTTCCATATGTAATGGTCGCTGGTTGCAAAAACAAAATCGGTAACGTCATTGGCGGTAAAATGCCAGGTGTTATAAGGCTGATCTTTTGTAATAGATTGCTTTAGATCTGTTGTATCAATTATTGAAGTGATGGCATCGTTTATCTCAGCCTGCTTGATTCTTTGGACATATGTTGGATTCAATACTTCATTTGAATTCTGCAGATCTCCGGTAGCCCACACGATAAAGTTTTTTGGAACAGTGACAACAGCGTCAAAACTGCAAAAGTCGTTATAGAACTCCTGCGAGCCGTTGTAAGCATTTCGATTCCATCCATCAATATCATCATAGACAGCAACGCGGGGAAAAAAATAGGCTATAAAGGCCGAATTGGAATCTATCTCGCCAGTGCGTGTATGAGAACCTTTGTTTAAAGTGTAATGATATTTTATACGGAACTGGATTGACTGGCCTTGAGCTAATGACTGCCGGTTCAAAGTCATATTTGTGGCATTGATATTAATTGATCTTTTATCAATTTGTTTGTTATTTACCCACATAGAATCAATTATCACTCCTTCGCCAATGTCTGCAGGTGCCATACCGGACTGGCGTGGTGCGCCTTTTTGATAAAGATTGGGATACAACTTGAACCAGATTTGTTTTAATGTGTCAGGACTATTGTTGATGTAATTAATATCTGCGCTTCCTGACAATAACCTTGTAGCCGGAGCATAACTTACATTCAATTTGTAAGACGCTGTATTCTGCCAATAATTTTTTCCTGGTTTTCCGTCAGCGTTCCGTGTTCCTTTTTGATAGGTTGCCAAAATATTGGTTGGAATAAATAATTGTTGCGAGAATGAACTTATTGAAATGAAAAGAGCTAAAAAGCCAGTAAGCAGTTTTAATGACATAAAAAAATGAAATGGTTACAATGACATGCAATTTATTTTGATCATCACATTCTTTGTAGAAAATATGATCTCAATTGAAATTAATCAATGAAACGATCTGCTCGAGGTAAACTTGATCTGCGGTATCAAAAGCATTTAACTCTTTACTGTCTACATCAAGAACGCCAACCACTTCGCCCTTGTGCATGATTGGAATAACAATTTCGGACCTTGAAGCGCTGCTACATGCAATATGACCGGGAAATTTTTCAACATCCGGAACGATCAGGGTTTTTGCCTGTGCCCAGCTGGTTCCGCAAACTCCTTTTCCCTTTTTAATCCTGGTGCATGCAACCGGTCCCTGGAAAGGCGCAAGCACCAATTCATCTTTTTTTACTAAATAAAACCCCACCCATAACCAATTGAATTGTTCTTTCAATGCGGCAGCTACATTGGCAAGATTGGCTACCAGGTCGGGTTCTCCTTCCAGTAACCCACTAATTTGCGGTAGTAGTGCCTCGTATTGTTCTTGTTTAGTTCCTGTGACAATTGTTAAATCTTCGGCCATTCAACAAAAATAAAAACAAAAGCCGCCCAAACCGGGCGGCTCTACTCATTGAATCGTTAATTAATTTTTAGTTCCCACCGTTTCCACCATTCTGACGTTGCTGCTGCATTTGCTTTCTCTGCTCTTCAAAGAATTCATTCACAACTTTAATTTGATCCTCTGTTAAAGGAATGGCTTTATAACCTTTGTTGATTTCAACCTGGGATTCTTCCATTTTTTTCTTTCTTTCATCTTCGGGCAAATCTCTCATACCACGCATTTTGCTACGGGCTTCCCAATTGATGTCAAGAACTTTATCAGCCACTTCAGGAGCCAATTTAGTTTTTTCAATCAATGCAGGCTTTACACGCTCATAATATCTTGCCTTCATTGCTGCAGGATCAGGAGGAGTTCCATTTCCTTGCTGTGCATTGGCATTTGACAGTAACACGGTTGTAAAAACAGCAACCAGAACTAACAGCTTTTTCATAATAATTTTTTTGTGTTTTTGAAACCGAAAGGTAGCGATCTAACAGGTTAAACAAGGTTAAAAAAGCCTATAGTATTTCAAATAATAGGAACTGCGTAACCTCATCCTTTGAGAAGTTGTTATCAGCAACAAAAATGATGCTTTGATGACCATTTGATAACTTAGGGCCCAGCGTAACGCCTTCGATATTATCTGTATAAATTCCAAGGTCATCCATATTCAGAAGCAATCTCTTGCTGATAAATTTAATTGCTGAAACGCCCAGCGACGGCACGTTTGAAACATCCAATGCATTATTTAAATCTGCCAGATAAATTTTTACAGTACATGGTTTTCTTCCGGTTGAAAATGAACGTTCCAATACAATTAATTGATAATCGTTGAGGGCGAGGATATCCGCAACACCATTTATTTTAAATGAACCCGGTGGATTTTCAGGAAATGCCACGGCTTCTATTTTATATGCATATTGCGCTTCCGGTTTATGTGATTTTACATCAAACTTTATGATCCGGGTCCATGCTGAAGAATCGTTTAATCCAGCCCTCGGTCCATCTTCAAATAGTGGTTCTTCAACACTCACTAAAAGTTTTTTATAATTCTTAATAAAACTCATTCCTTCAAAGACTCCATTTTGTCTTGGTCCTTGTTGAAAGGATTGCATATGCATGTTTGCAGGTAAAGCAAAGCTGTCAATATAAGTTCCGTCTACATAAACTATATTGACAGAGGGATCTTCTAACACAATGGTATCTTTTTTAACGATCCTCTCTCCTTCGCTACTCCATACCAATTGATTTGTTTTTTTATTAAATCGAATCGCTTCCGGGTCGGGGGTACGAAACGGATTTTGTTTTGTGTTTGGATAAATAGATCCGCCTGGTTGTAATAAACTGTTTACCGAAATAAAGTGAATAGTGTCGATTCCTTCTTTATTCAAAAAAATTTTCGCGGAATAAAAACGTGCCGGGCTTATTGAAGAACGATCATCGGAGATCAAATAATATATCTTGTTCCGGCTGTCATAATCAATTCCTGACAAACCACCGATGGTTGTATTTTGAAATATTTGGTTGTGCGGGATGTCGTATTCGCCAATAAATTTTAGCTGGGATCGATCAGTCAGCGTAATTGTCTTTTGTGTAGAACAAGAAGCAATGAAAACGCATAACAGAAAGACTTTTGCATATTTCTTCATTGGTGAAGTTTAAAAGACGAAAGGCTGGTGATCAAAATTGCCTTAACTTTTGCGCCCAAACAAAATTCAACATGAGAAAGGTTTTATTTTTTTCTTTTATTGCCTTCATCTTTATCTCTTGTAATTCCAATACACAAACCGCCGAAAGCAATTACACAGAGGACGGTTTTGCAGTCTTCAGTGCCGACACATTAGCCAATGATATTAAAGTTTTAGCATCTGATTCTTTCATGGGTCGTAAACCCTTTACCGAAGGGGAAACCAAATCGATTACCTATTTACAAAAACGCTTTGCTGAAGTTGGGCTGGAGCCTGGCAACGGCAATAGTTATTTGCAGGATGTTCCGATGGTGAATATTGCTACCCAGGCAGATTCCTTCATGAATGTACAATCGTCAAAAGGAAATTTTAAATTGAAAGGCTTTGATGATTACGTGATC
>Ga0070684_100003848_pt1 | contig 11354 bp, 7 predicted proteins | sample KBSC723LmetaG_FD_65653 | JGI IMG/M metagenome (GOLD analysis project Ga0070684, IMG submission 65653) | Corn rhizosphere microbial communities from Kellogg Biological Station, Michigan, USA - KBS C7.2-3L metaG | ecosystem: Host-associated > Plants > Roots > Rhizosphere ...
GCGCGAGATCCATCGCATCCTCAAGCCCGGCGGATATCTCGTCGTGTCCGCGCCGCACGTCTGGTTCTTCCATCCGCACCCGACCGATCACTGGCGGTTCACGCAGGAAGGGATGGCGCACCTCTGCCGCGAGGCGGGGCTCGTGCCCGTGACGCTCCTCGCGCAGGGGGGCAGCGTGCTCACGCTCTGTCAGGTGCTCAACTTCCTCGCCTACGGCGTGCTCGGGCGCGCCGGCGCGCCCCTCTACGGCGCGATCAACCTGCTCGCCGCCATCGGCGATCGGCTCGCGCCGAACCAGCTCTTCTGTCACAACTTCGCCTGCCTCGCGCGGCGCGCGGAGTCGTCGGCCGCGGTGGCCGCCGCGTGACGCCCACTCCCGGCCTCGTGCGCGTGCTGCTGTCGACGTACAACAGCGCGCGCTTCATCCGGCCGATGCTCGACAGCGTGCTCTCGCAGACGTACGCGTCGCTCGAGCTCTGGGTGCGCGACGACGGGTCGAAGGACGAGACGCCCGCGATCCTCGCCGACTACGCACGTCGCTTTCCGGACCGCCTGCGCGTGGACGCCGCGCCGAACGTCGGCATGGTGCGCAGCTACTTCACCCTGATCCGCGACGCCGGCCGCGACGCGGAGTTCACCGCCTTCGCCGACCACGACGACGTGTGGCACGCCGACAAGATCGAGCGCGCCGTGGCGATGTTGCGCGCGCACGGCGGGGCAGGGCCCCTCATGTACACGGGACGGCTGCACATCGTCGACGATCAGGGACACCACCTGGCCGACTCGCTCATGCCGACGCGGCCGCTCACCCTCCGCAATGCCCTGGTCGAGAACGTCGCGGCGGCGTGCACGATGGTGATGAATCCGGCGGCACGCGATCTCCTGCTGGATCAGCGCGAGCTGGAGGGGGTCATCTACCCCGACTGGTGGTTCTATCTGCTCGTGAGCGCGACGGGCACCGTCCTGTATGACCCGCACATGGCCGTCGAGTACCGGCGTCACGGCGGCAACGCGGTGGGATCGCCGACGGGCTGGCGTCGCGTCGTCGAAGGGTGGCGCCTGATCGCGCGCGGCCGTCTCGTGAAGCAGCTGCACGCCCAGGCGCGCGCGCTCGATCGCGAGTTCGGCGCCCGGCTGTCGCCACACGCACGCGCGACGCTCGATGAGTTCCTCGACCAGCCGGCCACGCGCCTCGGCCGGCTGCGTCACGCCCTGACCTGTCGCGTCTACCGGCAGCGCGCGATCGACGGCGCCGTCGTCCGCACCCTTCTCCTCGTGTCGGAGCAGTAGCCATGAGCACACGCACCGCCGTGGACACGGTGACGGCCGGTCAGCCCGCGCTCGAGGAAGAGCTCACCGTCACCCGGCCCTCGCTGCCGCCATTCGAGGAGTACGAGGCGTTGCTGCGCGGCGTCTGGCAGCGGAACTATCTCACCAACGCCGGCCCGCTCGTCGTCGAGCTCGAGCGCCAGCTCGCCGCGTACCTCGGCGTGCGCCACTGCCTGTTCGTCACGAACGGCACGATCGCCCTCCAGCTCGCGTACCGGGCGCTCGCCCTGCGTGGCGAGGTGGTGACGACGCCATTCTCCTACGTCGCCACGACGTCGAGCCTCGCGTGGGAGGGCTGCGAGCCGGTGTTCGCCGACATCGAGCCGGACACGCTCACCCTCTCCCCCGAGCGCGCCGAGGCCGCGATCACGCCGCGCACCTCGGCGATCGTCGCCACGCACGTCTACGGCAATGCCTGCGACATCGAGGCGCTCGGCGACATCGGACGGCGGCGCGGCATTCCCATCGTGTACGACGCGGCCCACGCCTTCGGTGCGTCGTTCCACGGTCGCGCGCTCGCCGCCTGGGGCGACGTGGCCACGCTCAGCTTCCATGCGACGAAGCTCTTTCACACCGTCGAGGGCGGCGCCGTCGTCACGAACGACGACACCGTCGCGCGGAACGTCGCCGCGCTGCGGAACTTCGGGCACGAGGGCTACGAGGCGTTCGGCGGGATCGGCACGAACGGCAAGAACTCCGAGGTGCACGCGGCCATGGGTCTGTGCCTGCTGCCTCGCGTCCCCGGGTTCGTCGCCGAGCGCGCCGCGATCACGTGGCGCTACGATGCGGCCTTCGCGAGCATCGGCGCGGCGGTCTCGCGCCCCGCACTGCGGGCGGGCCTCGACTACAACTTCGCGTACCACCCCGTGCTCCTGGAGAGCGAAGCGGCCGTGCGTGCCGTGCAGCAGGCGTGCGAAGCGCGCCGCATCCGGACCCGTCGCTACTTCTATCCGCTGCTGAACGGGGCGCTCTCGTATGTGCCGACGACGCACACCCCCGTGGCCCACGACGTCGCGCGCCGCGTGCTCTGCCTGCCCCTGTTCACCGGCATGACGAACGAGCAGGTGGACCGGGTCGCGTCGGCCGTGCTCGATGGGCTGAACGCGATCGGCTGACGCCGAACGGGTCAGGACGCCCGCGGGATCGGCGAGAGTACGCCGCGCAGCATCGAGAAGGTGAACCCCGACGCCGCCGCGACGACCACCGTGAGCGCCGCACCGAGTCCGGCGAGACGCACGAGCGCGAGCGGAACGCCGAGCGGCATGCGCAGCAGCGGCCAGGCGACGAGCACCACGACCAGCATCGCGGCGAGCGGTCGCAGCACGTCCACGAGCAGCCAGCGTCCGCCGCCGCCGCCGAGCTGCTGCCGACGGATCGCCGTTCCGCCCCCCAGCGCGCCGATTGCCAGGAGCGACGCCCACGTCGCCGCGACGCCGGCCGCGCCGTAGCGTGCCCCGACCCCGCCGAGCACGACGAGCAGCGCGGCGAGGAGCGTGTGCAGGACGATCCCGCGCGAGGTACGTCCGGTGGCCATCTGCAGCGCCATCGCGAGCTGCAGCAGGCTCGCGCTCCCCATGCCGATGAGCAGGAACGTCGCGATCGGCGCCACGAGCTGCGCCGTCGCCGCGTCGCGCGTCCAGAGCCGGACGACGTCGAACGCCAGCACGCCGACGGTGAGCATCGCCGGAAACACGAGCAGCACCATGAGCCTCGTCCCGCGGCGGAACTCCGCGCCGAGACGGGCATCGTCGCCCGCCGCCGCGAGGGCGGAGAAGCGAGGCAGCATCGTGTTGAACAGCGGTGCGCTCAACACGCCGAGCCCGTTCGACACCGTCGCCGCGAGCATGTAGTAGCCGTAGCTGGCGAGCGGGAGCCAGCGACTCGCCAGCAGCTTGTCGATCTGCGTCAGGACGAGCAGCGAGAGCGTGAGCCCGCCGACACCCGTGATCGTCGCCCGCAGCTCGTGCAGGACGTCGATGCGCACGCGCGCCGGCCGCGCATCGTGCGGCAGCGCCCGGTGAGTCGCGATCGCGACGGCGAGCGTATGCGCCGCCGCGACGAGCGACTGCCACGCCAGCACGACCACGAGCGAGCGGTGGCCGGCGAACAGCAGCACGACGGCGCCGCCCCCCGCGAGCGTCGACGCCGCGATCGCGAGGCCGTTCATCGTCGTCGCGCGCCCGAGCCCGAGGAGCGCCCCCTGGTAGAGCGTGAGCGGCCACTGCACCGCGATGAACAGCCCGATCAGCCGGACGGCCGTCGTCACGGCCTCCGCACCGAGCGCGCTCGCGCCGAACCAGCGGTTCGCGATGAGCGGCGCCCCCGCGGCGAGTGCACCGCCGAGCAGGAGGCCCGCCAGGACGTACGCCGTTTCCAGCGTGCGAAGCAGCTCGCGCGCCCCCTCCGTGCGACCGCTCGCGGTGCGCGCCGCCAGCTCGCGGTTCGCCGTGTGGCTCATGCCCAGGTCGAGCGCCTTCAGCGAGAGCGACATCGTCGTCGCGAAGGCGAGGAGGGCGTATCGCTCCGCGCCAAGCATCGCGAGGAACACCGGGATGCACGCGAACTGCACGAGCGCGCTCCACCCGGTGCCGGCCAGGTTGACGAGCAGCTCGAGCCGCAGCGGACGCGGCGCCGCTGCCGGAGTGGTCGCGCTCATCGCCGGCGCGCCATCGGCGTCATGCCGAGTCCGAGCAGCTCGGCGTCCGACAGCTCGCGCACGCGGCCGGGAAACGCGCGCTCGATCTGCTCGATCGCGGCCGGCGTGAGTGAATTGCGGCGCAGCACGATCGGGCGCGCGAGATATGGATCGTTCCGCACGAGGTCGTCGCCATACCACAGCGAATCGCCGTGCACGATGACGATCGGCTCCGGGCGCGACCGGACGTAGGCGGCCCCCGCGGCGAATGGCCGGACGAATCGTTCCGTCTGCACGAGTCGGAGCGGGATCTGCACGAGGAGCGCGAGGGCGCACCCCGCCATCAGCCATCGCCGCGCCCGCCGCTCGCCGAGTGCCGACACGAGTGACGGCACGCCGTCCGCCGCGATCAGGGCGAGACTGCCCAGCACCTGGAATGCATAGCGATAGCCCCACCCGTGGCCCTGGGTGCTCGGGAAGAACAGGAAGAACAGCAGCGTGATCACCACCCCCGCGGCCAGGTCGACGATCACTGGCGGCGATCGCCGCAGCCGCAGGAAGACGAACAGGACGAGAACGGCCAGGATCGGCGCGTTCCACGTCAACAGCAGCGACAGGTTCATCCCGTGCAGCAGCGCCGTGTTGAGGTCGGGCCACGCGAACAGTGTCAGCACCGTCTCCGATTTCCCTTCCACGTTCGACCGCGCGTGCAGCAGGAAGGCCAGCCAGCCCACCGCGGCAGCGCCGTACACGACCACCGCCGCCCCGAGTCGCCCCCACCGCCGCTCGCGCAGCAGCCGGATCAGGAACGGCGCCACGAAGAGCGCGTGCGGAAAGGGATTGTGCAGGCCCAGCGCGAGCGCGCCCACGAGCAACGCCCCCGCCCACGACCAGCGATCACCGCGCAGCGCGAGCCAGAGCCAGGCGACGTTCGCCAGCAGGTGCGCCGGCATCGTGTAGCCGCTCCCCGCCGTCACGATCACCTCGCTCGACGTCGCGAGCAGCGCGACGGCCACCCACGGGCGCAGCCGCTCATCCGGCCAGAGCCGCCGCGCCGCCAGCCCGAGCCCGAGCACCGCGAGCCCCGTCAGCAACGGATTGAGCAACCCACCAGCGCCAAGCGCGACGAACGGCGACTTCAGCAGCGCGTACACCGGCAGGTACATCGAGCGCCACGTCCCCGACGCGGCGTCGAAGTTCACGAAGATCGGCGTGAGCGCCGGCCCGATCGACCGCCACGGCCACGGCACCGCCGCCGCGCTCTGCCCGCGCGCGAAGATCCGCGCCTGGAAGTCGACGGTGAACTCGTCCATCGAGAAGAGCAGGTCGTGCATCACGAGGTGCGTCGTCGCCCACCCGAGCGCAGCGACCGCGAGCGCGACCAGCGACAGCTGCGCGAGTCGTGGCGTGCCCCCGGCGTCGCCCGCCTCCGCTCCTCTCGCGTCCTCGCCCCGCGCTCGCGCGGTGCCCCACACCATCGCGAGCGCGAATCCGAGCAGCAGAAGGAGATGCGGCAGCTCGTGCAGCGCGTAGAGCCGGAAGTAGATGTTCAGCCAGTGCGGCCGACTGAGGCCGGCTCGCACGATCCACATTCGCGCCAGGAGCCCGTACGCGGCGATCACCGCGGTGAGCATCGCCGCGACGCGCAGGACGCGGCGATCGGCGTCCGGCGCCGGTACGATGGTTGGGGGCACGATCACGGTGCGAGGGGAGCCGGACGGCCGCGGATCGATGCGGCGGTCCGGCACGGTATGGACGCATGAGAGTCCGTTGGTGTTACGCCCTTCCGGCCTCCCATGGCCCCGGCGCACGGGCATATTACTCGCCCTAAACGGCCTGGACCGCCCGAGTAGACATCGGACCCTTGGATACACCTCCCAGCGAACGATCAGCCGATGGTTGGACCGCGCGGCCTTCGACCCGCTACGTCGAGGGCGCCGCCGTCGTCGCCCTCGCCGCGCTCTTCTCCTTCGCGCTGAACGAACAGCTCGTCGCCACCCGGCTCCTCCTCTTCTGGGTGGCGAGCATGTACGTCGCCTGGCGAGGCGGCCTCTGGCCCGCGCTCTTCTCCGCCCTCCTCGGTGTCGTCCTCGCCAACTGGGCGACGACGCACCCCTTGGGCGCGTTCGCCCCACCCACGCTCCCCGAAACACTCTCCAACATCGTCTACGTCGGCGTCTCAACCCTCCTCGGCGCCACCTTCGATCGCCTCCGCCGCTCGCGCGCCGAGCTGGAGGGCACGACGCACCAGCTCTCACTCGCCAGCACCCAGCTCCAGGATCAGGCGATGGAGCTCGAGGTCCAGCTCGAGGAGAGCCACGCGATGGCCGAGGAGCTGGAGCAGGCGAACGAGCAGCTCGCCGAGCTCTCCGCCGAGCGGGAACAGGCGCGCACCCAGCTCGAGCAGGCGGTGGACGGCATGAGCGACGCCATGCTCGTCTTCGATCCCGAGTGGCGCCTCGTCTTCGCCAACGCCACCGCTCGTACCTTCCTGCAGCGGCTCGGCCGCGACGCCGATACACTCTTCGGCCGCGTCGTGTGGGACGAGTTCCCCCTCCTCGCCGACAGCGGACTGCAGAAGGCCCTGCGCCGCGCCGCCAGCGAGCGGCAACCAGTCGAGCACGACGAGCACGATCCCGGACGCGGCCTCTGGCTGCACGTGCGCGGCGTCCCCACCCCCGAAGGTGGTCTCGCGGTCTTCATCCAGGACATCACGGCCGCGCGGAGCGCCGACCTCGGTCGCGCGCGGAGCGAGGAGCGCTATCGTGCCCTCGTCGAGGCCAGCACGGTCATGGTCTGGACGGCGGATCCCGCGGGCGCGGTGGACGACATGCCGGTCTGGCGCGACATCACCGGCCAGCCGCGCGACGACGTGCGCGGCTTCGGCTGGCTCGACGCGATCCACCCGAGCGACCGGGATCTGGTTCACACCCAATGGCAGGAGGCGATCGCGTCCGGTCGCCTCTTCGAAGCCGATTTCCGCCTCCTGCTGCGCGGCGGCCGGCAGCGCTGGTACCACGCCCGCGCCATCCCCATCCGCGCCGGCGAGCGGATCGTCGAATGGGTCGGCGTGTTCGACGACACGCACGGGGTGCACGTCGAGGCCGAGCGCCGCCGCGCCGTCGAGAACGCGTTCGGCGTCCTCGGCGCCTCGCTCGACTACGAGTGGACCCTCGCCGCCCTCACGCGGCTCCTCGTCCCCGCGCTCGCCGACTACTGCAGCGTGGATCTCGTCGACGCGGACGGGAGCATTCGTCGCGTTTCCACGGCGCACGTCGATCCGGAGAAGGAAGATCTCGTTCGCCGCCTGTGGGCCAAGTATCCGTACATCTCAACCGATCGCGTCGGCGTCCCGGAAGTCGTGCGAACGGGCCAGCCGCAGGTGATCACCGCGATCGATCACGCGGAGACGGTGAAGTTCGCGCGCAATCCGGAGCACGTCGCGCTGCTCGATGCGCTGGCCCCGCACTCGTACGTGTGCGTGCCGATGGCCGCGCGCGGGCAGGTGCTCGGCGCGCTGTCGTTCGTCTTCTCCGATTCCGGGCGCGAGTACGTCGAGGCGGACGTCGCCGCGGCGCAGGACATCGCCGTGCGCGCCGCCAGCGCGATCGACAATGCACGTCTCTACGCCGCCGCCCAGTCGGCGAACCGGGCCAAGAGCGAGTTCCTCGCCACGATGAGCCACGAGCTGCGCACCCCGCTCAACGCGATCGCCGGCTACGCCGAGCTGCTCGCGATGGGGGTCCGGGGGCCGGTCAACGAGGACCAGCTCCGCGATCTCTCCCGCATCCGCCAGAACCAGCAGCACCTGCTCGAGATCATCAACGACATTCTCAACTTCAGCCGCATCGAAGCGGGGCACGTGAAGTACACGATCGCCGCCGTGCCGGTGAAGGACGTCCTCGAGCGGATGGAGGGGATGATCGAGCCGCAGGCGCGTGCGCGCTCGATCGCCTACGAGTGCGAGAACGCCGCCGACGGACTCGCCGTCCTCGCCGACCGCGAGAAGCTGGAGCAGGTGCTCATCAACCTCCTCGGCAACGCGGTCAAGTTCACTCCGTCCGGCGGCCGCATCACGCTCTTCGCCGAGCCCGACCCGCAGGTCGTCCGCATCCACGTGCGCGACACGGGCATCGGCATCGACGCTTCGCATCTCGCCTCGATCTTCGAGCCGTTCGTGCAGATCGAGCCGTCGCTCACCCGCACCACCGAAGGGGCTGGACTGGGGCTCGCCATCAGCCGCGACCTCGCGCGCGGTATGGGCGGCGACCTGCGCGCTGCCAGCAGGCCCGGCGCCGGCTCCACCTTCACCATCGAGCTGCCACGCGCGCAAGGCGCCGCCTGACAGCCGCGCACAGAGTTACTTCGCGCTCCGACGGTTCGTCTTCGACGGATGCGCGCGCCTTCGGACAGTGCGAATTCACGGACCATGGTCGGCGCGGACGTGCTCGCGCCGCCTTTCTCCACGACGTCGAGACAGGATGCCCCGTCGGACTTGGCTGCGGCGGTAAGCCCACCAGTCATCACGCTCGCCGTCGTCCTGCTCGGCGCGTCGTATGTCGGCTGGCATCTCACGCGCGGCTGGATCCCCTTCGACGACGGCACGCTCGCCCACACGGCGGAACGGGTGCTGCGCGGTGAGCTGCCCCACCGGGACTTCGACGACGTCTACACGGGCGGCCTCGCCTTTCTCGACGCAGGCGCCTTCCGACTGTTCGGCACGAACCTGCTGGCGCTCCGGCTCCCGCTGTTCGGCGTCTTCCTCCTCTGGATCGCGGCCGTGCAGTACGTCGCGTCGCGCTTCGTCCGGCCCCTCGCGGCGGCGGGCATCACCGCCGCCGCGATCGCGTGGTCCCTGCCGAACTATCCGGCGGCGATGCCGTCGTGGTACAACCTCTTCCTCGCCACCTTCGGGACTGCCGCCCTCCTGCGTCACCTGGAGGACGGCCGCCGACGCTGGATCGTCCTCGCCGGAGTCGCAGGCGGCCTCTCGTTTCTCGTCAAGGTCATCGGCCTCTATTACGTGGCTGGGGCGATGCTGTTCTTCGTCGACCTCGCCCGAGTGCGCGCTCGTGCCGCGGCGGGACCACGCCCCCTCCCCTCGCTGCTCTATTCGGCGTTCGTCGTGGGCGCGCTCTCCCTGTTCGTCGTCGCCCTCGCGTTGCTGGTGCGGCACCAGCACACACCAGGGGATGTCGCTCAGTTCCTGATCCCGGGCGCGCTCCTCGCCGCCCTGCTCGCGCGCGACGAGTGGTCCGCCCCTGCGGGCGACACTCGCCTGCGGTTGCGCTCCCTGGCCGATTGCCTGGTGCCTTTCTTCGCCGGGGTCGCCATACCGATCGTGCCCGTGCTCGCACGCTATGCGTGGGTGGGAGCGCTCGGTGCGTTCTATCATGGCGTGTTCGTGTTGCCGGCCCGGCGCTTCGGCGTCTCCGCGATGTCGCCCGGATCGCTCAGGAGCATGCTGGCGCTCGTGCCACTTCTGCTCGTCGTCGTGATCGCGTCGCGGGTGCGGACGACGGTACGCCGCTGGCTCGTCGCCGCCTGTGCGCTTGGCGCGCTCGCCCTGCTGGTCTACACGGGATCGAATGCCACGTCGTATCAGCTGGTATGGCATTCCGTGCGGGCGATCCCTCCGGTGCTCGCGCTCGTCGGCGCCGTCGTGCTGAGTCGCCCTCGGCGAGCGGACGCCTCGGATGCGATGCTGCGCAGCCGGTGCGTGCTGCTGCTCGCCGTGGCGAGTCTGTGCAGCCTCGTGCAGTTCCCCTTTGCGTCCGCGAACTACTTCTGCTATGTGGCGCCGCTCACCCTGCTCGCCGCCGTCGCCCTCTGGCGCTATCTGCCGTCGCTCGGCCTCGCATTGCCGGCGACGATCACCGGCTTCTATCTCGCATTCGCCGTCGTCCGGCTGAATCCGACGTCGCTGTACACCATGGGCGCAGCGTACCGCCCCTACATGGAGACCCGTCCGCTCCCCCTCGAGCGCGGCGGGATCGACGTGCCCATCGAGCATGCGGAGATCTACGGACACGCCATCCCGCTGCTGCAGCACGTCGCACGCGGTGGCTACACCTGGGCGTCACCCGAGATGCCGGAGGTCTACTTCCTGTCGGGTCTGCGGAATCCTACCCGGACGCTGTTCGAGTTCCTCGACGACACCACGGCGTACACGGCGCGCACCCTCGCACTTCTCGAATCGCATCACGTGACTGCCATCGCGCTCAACCGCGCCCCGCGCTTCTCGCGGCGCATCACTCCCGACCTCGCCGCGGCTCTCGCGGCGCGCTACCCCTACGCCGCCGACATCGGGTCCATGCAGGTGCGGTGGCGCCGATGAAGCACTACGCGCGCATCATGGAGAACCCGCTCGTCTACCGGATGTGGATGGCGCCCTTCGCAGACCGGAAGATGATGCCGCTGTTCGCCCACAACGACATCGCCCGCGCGCGGCGGGTGCTCGACGTCGGGTGCGGCCCGGGCACGAACACGCATCACTTTCGCGGCGCCGAATACCTGGGCATCGACGTGAATCCGGCGTACATCGCCAGCGCGCGCCGACGTCACGGCCGGGACTTCGTCGTCGCGGACGTGACCACGTATCAGGCGCCGCGCGATCGCCGGTTCGACTTCATCATGGCGAACAGCCTCCTCCACCACATCGACGACGAGGGAACGCGTCGCGTCCTCCACAGCCTCCCGCCGCTGCTCGATGACGATGGATACGTGCACATCCTCGATCTCGTGATGCCGGATCGACCGTCGATTGCGACGTTTCTGGCCCGCGCCGACCGTGGGGACTATCCCCGTCCGCTCGACGCCTGGTGGACGCTGTTCACGGAAGTGTTCGAGCCCGTGATCTTCGAGCCGTACCCACTGGGCGCGGCCGGCATGACGCTCTGGAGCTTCGTCTACTTCAAGGGGCGCGCACGCGCATGACGCACCATCCGCGACTCTCCATCGCCATCCCGGTCTTCAACGAGGCCGACGGGATCGCCGAGCTTCGCCGTCGAGTCTGCGCCGTGCTCGACATGATCCCGGGCGGCCCGCACGAGGTCGTGCTCGTCGACGACGGGAGCTCGGATCGAACGCTGGAGCTGCTCGAGGCCTGGTCGCACCAGGATCCGCGCGTCGTCGTCGTGGCCCTCTCGCGCAACTTCGGTCACCAGGCAGCGCTCAGTGCCGCCCTCGATCACGTGTCCGGTGATCTCGTCGTCACCATGGACGGCGACCTCCAGGATCGCCCCGAGGCGATCCCTGCGCTCCTCGCGAAGCAGCGGGAAGGCTACGACGTCGTCTACGCGCAGCGCGCCAAGCGGAAGGAGCACTGGCTCCTGCGGCTCAGCTACTTCGTGTTCTATCGTCTGCTCGCCAGCGTCGCGGAGTCCCGTCT
>Ga0070684_100003849_pt1 | contig 11353 bp, 4 predicted proteins | sample KBSC723LmetaG_FD_65653 | JGI IMG/M metagenome (GOLD analysis project Ga0070684, IMG submission 65653) | Corn rhizosphere microbial communities from Kellogg Biological Station, Michigan, USA - KBS C7.2-3L metaG | ecosystem: Host-associated > Plants > Roots > Rhizosphere ...
CGGCTGCGGGCTGGATGGACGTGACGCGGCCCGTGAACGTGCGCGTGCGGTAGGCGTACAATTGCACTTTTGCTTTCATTCCCGGTTTTACTTCGCCTACGTCTTCCTCGTTAACTTCGCCGCGTACATATGTCTTTCGCGAAGAGACTGTGAAGAGTTCGTTTCCGTCGGAGACCAGCTCGCCATCGATTGTCTGAACGTTCGTTAAAATTCCGTCAATCGGCGAGCGGACTTCGGCATTCTTCATTTCCGCTTCGAGCTTCTTCGTGGTTTCTTCCTGAGACTTGAGATTGCGATCCCGCTCGATGCGCTCTGTCTCGACCGCGCCGCGTAAACGGTTTACCTCGCTCTTTGATTTCTGATACTCAACAGCGGGCACGTTTCCTGAGGAAACGACTTTTTCGAGCCGTTGTAGATTGTCCTCCGCTGCTTTGAGCAACTCCGAGGACGGAAGGGGAAGAGCGGCGCGATCAATGGCCGCCTGCAGATCAGTGCGCGCCTGTTTCAATTGTCTGGAGGTCTCCTCGTCAGCAATAGTTGCCAGTAATTCGTTCCTTTGCACACCTTTGCCGATTGCGCCGCGACCGGCAGAGAAAGATTCGGCCAGCCGGATAAAGCCGTCATTTTGGGCCCGTACACGCACCACAAACGCGGGTTCGATCCGTACCGTCCCGTAGACCGCCGAGATGGCCGTCCCTCGCTGGACTGTCGCCACTTCCGCCACTGGCATCAGAAAAAAATATGCGAGCGCGAAAAGGACCACGATCGCCGCTGCGCCAGTCCACAAAACGGTTTTTGATTCCGGTAATTTCAATTTCGGAAGAGTAGTGTGAGGTTCACGGCGGTCGTTTGCAATACGCTGGTGTCCCGCAGTATCCGTTCCTGTTCCGGTTTGTTCGTAGGCCCTTGAGAGCATTATTGCCATGACACTGTAGCCGAGAAATCCGTTCGATCAGCAGACTTCAGCGAGTGACGCCGTGCCAGCTGCCAAAGCTGTCGGGTCTTGCGAATCCCTCAGCGATCCTACGGCTTATCTGCTTCCGAACCCGGTTTGCGAGTTTCGTCCGAAAATTGAAAATACCGGCCGGCTACGCGGTCCCATTCTGCGGCTGCGACGTTGTGTTGATAAACAGCCTCTAGCAGTCCGCTTTTAGTCTTCAGAAAAGCTGTTTGACTCACGCGGTATTCAAGCGGCGAAATCAGACCGGTTGCAACGTTTTCCCGAACCGTGCGGGCACTCTCCTCCGCAGCCGCCGATGCGGATGCGAGTGATTTTTCGCGGGCAGCGATCGCTTGAACGTCGTTGGCGATCCGGGAGAGCTCGCGGCTCACGTTCGATTCCAATTTCCTGCATGTCAGTTCGTTTTCCTCCCGTGCCGCTCGTGCCCTTAGCACCGCGCCCCCGACTTTTCCGTTGTCAATGACACGCCAGGTGTATGCCGCTTTTTCGCGAACTTCTGACCCAATGAAATCCTGTGTCTTGCTTGTCGATTCCTGCCGATGAATTCCTGAGACTGGAACCCATTCCCCGTGAATGCTTCCCGCGATACGAGGATAATAGTCAGCTGCAATAATGCGTTCATCTTGATTTGCGGCGCGCACAAACAAACGGGCGAGTTTGAGATCGACCCTGCGCTGTAAAGCTGCCGCTGTTTCGGTACCAACATCGATCCGCATTGGGACAAACTCCAGTTCGCCATCCGGTTCGGGCAGAGATGATTTTACAGGATCGATTCCCATTGCCTGCGCCAAATTCAATTGCGCTTCCCGATAGGCGCGCTGCGCGGCTTCCCTTTGGGGAATCAGTTCATCGGCCTGGACAGTTGCGCTCGTGAGCGCGCTTCGATTGGCTAATCCGGCTTCGAACCGATTTTTCTGAGTAGCGACGTTTTCTTCTAATTTTTGTAGTTGTTCGTTTCGAATCGACTCCAGCGATCGGTTGTAAAGCGCCGCGTAAAACGCCAGCCGCGCGGCGTGCAACTGTTCAACCACAGCCACATTTAGTTGCTGTTGCGCGATTAGAACCTCAATGTCTCCGCGCCGAAGCGAAGGAGGCACAGCCATGTTGAACAACGTCTGTTCCAAATTGCCGCGACCCACAGCAAATCCTTTTGCGCCGCTCTCCCCAGCCCGGTGGCCATATTGAAGACCGGCGGGGAGGCCCAGGTCGAAATCGGGCCAGACGATGGAGCGAAAGACCAAGCGCTGCCCGGCAGCTTGCTCGAGACCGGCTTTGGCCTCGAGTATGGCGGCATTGTTGTCGAGTGTGGTGCGGAGAACCTGTTGCAGAGTGACCGCGCCGGTCGGGTACACGAAGGACCCGATCAGAATTAGAACGAAAATGTGAACAATCGTTGCTGGCTGTAGCCGCTTCCCTGTGGGAAGCGCACGGCTTATGCGTTCAACCCTTTCGTGTCGCGTCGTCCAACCGCCTCTGCCAAGGCTTCGGCGGGCAAGCAGGGCTACGCCGACAGATTGGGCTCTCAATCTTAACGATAGCTTCATCTCTCACTCATTTTTTGCGGCGGCTTAGCTAGATCGGCAGCATGCGCGGCATTGGGATTTGCGGTCTTCACGTCTTTGAAATCGGATCCGAAATTGAGCTCTTCGGCTGAACTGGCGCAGGCGTGAGTAAGGCGTGCGAGAGCCACGTTGTGCAGATAGATCGCGCTCAGGCGCGTCGTTCGCGTACGCGTGACGTCGGCGGCTGCTTGCAGCACATCAAGTTGTGTTCCCAATCCGGCGGCAAAATTCCCTCTGGCCGCGTCGAGTGCTTCATCCGCCGTTTGCAGGTTCTTTGTTTCACTCTCGAGGACGCGGTTGGCTTGTTGAAGATCAAAAAATGCGCTGCGCACTTCCGAGGCAACGCTGCGCCGTGCCGCTGCCAGGGCTAGCACCGCCGCCTCACGCCGGGCGCGGGTCGCCTGCATGCGCCCTTTGGTTGCGTGCCCATCGAAGATGTTCCACGTGGCGTTTATGCCGACTACGCCGCCGTAGTTAAATTCAGGGCCTACGTCCGGGTCACGCTCGCTGTAAATTTCATACCCCGAGAAGGCGCGCACATGTGGACGCGTCGCGCTGCGGTCCAAAACGTATTGGCGATCTTCGACCTCGATGTCTTTCGCTTTGGACTTGATGATGCCGCGGTTTGCGTCAGCACGTGCGAGGCAGTCGTTAAGGTCTGGATGATTGGGCCGATATTGCAATTGTCCCGAAATTTCAAAAGGCGGCGCCTGTGCGCCCGGAGGAATATCGATCCCGAAAAGTTCCGACAGTCGCAAATAGGAGTTTTTCAAGTCCGTCTGCGCGTTAAATAATTCCGGCTGCTCGTTGGCGAGTGCCACCTCGGCCCGCTGCACATTTAATTTGCCCACAATCCCGGCGTCGAAATTTTCCTGCTCGCCTTTCAGTTCCTGTTCGAACACTCGGACGGAATCTTCGTGCACGCGGACTTTGGCCCGGTTCAGCAACAGTTCGTTGAACGCGATGCGCACATCCATGGTGACGCGGCTGATTGTCTCCTGAAGGTCGTAATTTGCCTTGGCGATATTCAACTGCGCGATGGCCACCTGACTGCCAACCGCTCCGCCCGTGTAAATGTTCTGTTCGAGCTTTACTATGGCGTTGTAATCCTCCTGTCGAAGGTTTGTCTGGCTCTCGGTCTGTCGTTTGTCGTAAAGCCCGCTTGAGCTTATCGACGGGAGACGTCCCGAGCGGGCTTCAATGAAACCACCGCGAGCCGCCGTTACCTTCTTGTGCGCGATCAGGATCTCGGGGTTTCGTTCCTGGGCCAGGGCAACTCCTTCTTCGATGCCATACACCGGCATCCCCTCCATGGAGTTCAAGGACACGGCCAATGCGGAAGCGATAGTCACGCTGATGGCCGCGAATTTCGAACACATGTGGTTTATCTCCTGGCGGAGGCCGTCCCTTCCTCAGGAACGCCTCTGACTCTTGCCCTTATATCAGGCCTTGCAAGCCGGTGCGACTTCAGACACATTCAGGCTTCGCGGCCCGGTTTCGGGGGCCCTAACTAGGCGGGACGCGGCAGCGAACCAGCCTAATTTATCGCTTGCTCCGAATCATTTAATTCAGGTAGGTTTCAGTTTTTAGAAATGAGAAAAATCAGAATCGCAATCGTGGGCGTTGGGAACTGCGCCAGTTCGCTTGTGCAGGGAATCAACTTTTATGACGGCTCCTCCTCCGATGGTACCAACATTGGCTTAATGCACCGCCAGATCGGCGGTTATCGTCCAAGTGACATTGAAGTTGTCGCTGCTTTCGACATCGATCGGCGCAAGGTCGGCCTGGACGTGAGCAGGGCTATTTTTTCGCCGCCTAATTGCACAAAGGCGTTCTGTGAAAAGGTCAAGCTCACCGGCGCGATCGTAAAAATGGGGTGCGTTCTGGATGGCTACCCGCCGCACATGCAGGATCAGGATCCGCTGCGCACATTCCTGCCACTCGAGAAAGAAACCACTCGCGAAGACATTATCGCCGAGCTGAAAAATTCCTCTGCAGAACTGATGGTCAATTACCTTCCCGTCGGGTCAGAGCAGGCCACCCGATTTTATGCCGGTTGCGCGCTGGAAGCCGGACTCGGCTTTGTCAATAACATCCCGGTCTTTATCGCCAGCGATCCGGCTTGGGCGAAGCGATTCGCCGATAAGAATCTGCCGCTTATTGGGGACGATATTAAGGCGCAGGTCGGCGCCACCATCGTGCATCGGGCGTTGGTCGATCTCTTTCGCAAGCGCGGCGTGAAAGTTGTGCGCACTTATCAGTTGAACACAGGCGGCAACACCGATTTCCTGAACATGCTGAATCGTACCAGGCTGGCGTCGAAGAAAACTTCCAAGACGGAGGCGGTGCAGTCGGTGATGGGCGATCGTCTGGCGGACGAAAACATCCACATCGGCCCGAGCGATTATGTACCGTGGCAACTCGACAACAAGATTGCGTTCATTCGCGTGGAAGGGCGCCTCTTTGGCGATGTGCCGATGGAAATTGACTTGAAACTATCAGTCGAAGATTCGCCCAACTCGGCTGGCGTAGCGATCGACGCGATCCGCTGCTGCAAGGTTGCGCTCGACCGCGGCATCGGCGGCGTGTTGCATTCCCCTTCCGCCTATTTTTCCAAGCATCCTCCGGTGCAAATGACGGACGACGAAGCGTTTCGTTGCGTCGAGCAATTCATCCGAGGCGACCGGGAGAGCTGAGCGGCGCAACCCTAGCGAGATAGCCTGGCGGTTTTGTTTTTTGGGCCGTCAAACACCGTCGGCCTCATTCGGTCGGATTTCATTTTCCAGTTGCGCGGGCGGAAGTTGTTCCAGCCGCTGCCATTCCATTTGCAGTTCCTTGGTGGAATAGAGCAGCACGTGGGCAAGCGCGGTCGAAAACAAACCGGCTTGCGCATTGAGGCCGGTAATCTCTGTCACTGCCTTCCAATAGGCCGCCAACTGTGGGCGGTACGTTTCGCGAAGGATTTCCACATCGCCTGGAGAAACAGCATTCGTTTTCCAATCAAGCAGAAGGCACTTGCCAGCTTTCCTGTCAATCATGACGCAATCAATCAGGCCTTCAAGTACGCTGCGATCGTTCCTGCACCAGGAAAATGGAAATTCCGCATGAAACAACGTTTCATCACTCGCAAGAAAACCAGCGATGGTGACGTCGCTGAACAAATTCCGGCGCGTAACGTTCCAGTCTTTTAACGCTGCTTTTGCGTCGGGAGAAGTCGGCAATCGTTTTTCGAATAACCTTTGAGCGGAATCGATTCCACCTTTCCAATCCAGTTGTTGGAAGAACTTGTGCCACCAGCGCCCGTAAAGGATGGGCAGAGTATCGAGACGCGAGCGCGTTCGCAGGTCCACCGGAACTTCCGAATCGAGTGCGCTTGGCGTGATTTTTCGTACAAATTCCGAAGCGCGTTTCACAGCGCGCTTGAGTTCGCTGGACGTTAACGACTCGATCTCAGCGCCGTTTTTCTGTGACAGTTGCCCTGTAACCGGCGAAGGTTCGGGGAGTTGATCGATCGTGTGGCTGTGTAGATCGAACTCGCCTGAGTAAAAATCCTTGTCGAGAATCAGCCGTCGAAGTTGTGCTGTCCGCGATAATTTGCCGTCACTATTGGAGAAGATTTCCTGGTCGAGCACAATTACGAGCGTGTGGCGCGCCCTTGTCGTTGCGACATAGAGAAGGCGTTCAAGTTCTTGCTGTTGCGCGCTCTCGATCGCGTCTCTCAGATCCTTTGATTTGTCTTCCCTGCGGAACGCGATAATCAGTTCGCCATCCACGGGCGATTTTACTAACTCCGGATAACGCGGCGATGGCGGCCGAAGGTCGCGAGCGAGGAAAGGCACGATCACTGCCTGCCATTCGGATCCTTTTGCCTTATGCGAAGTAATCAGTTGGATCGCGTTGTTGTCAGCGGAAAAACGGACGGCGCGTTGCGATGTGAAATCGTTGCGCAACTGTTCGGCGAATCCGGCCAGGATCATTCCGTTCGCTTCTGCTTCCGCCGCCTGTGCGACCAAGGCATCAAGTTCGCGTGCGAGATCGCCAAACTCCGTAGCGGGCAATAGGAGCAAACGCTCGGGCAATTGCGTTTGCTTGATGATTAAAGTCACAGCGTCAAATAACGCGAGACCTTCCGCCCGTTGACGAATTTCCGCGAGCAGGTGCAAAGTCGAGGAAATTTTCCCACTCGCCGACACGATCTCGTCGATGCGAAATCCCGCTTTCTGCCCTTCGGAAAAAACGGCAAGATCATGATCGGAGGCGCCGAAGATCTCGCGGAGCACGCCGACGATTTCGTAAGCATTGAGCGGGTCGGTCATGATGGTGAGGAGCGCAGTCAGCCACGCATAAGCCGGGCTGTCGCCTTTGACATCGCGTTCAGATTGGATCGACACCGGTAAACCGACGCGCCGCAACGCTGCGGCCATTGTCTGCAGCCAGGCTTTGCGCGGACAGAGGATCGCCACCTGCCCCCACGAATCGGCCGAAAGTTTTTTCACCCCGGCGTTCTTGATCCATTCTGCAAGATAATCCGCTTCGATACGTGCCTTCTGGTAGTCCTTGAGTTTTTTTCCTTCCGGCAGCAATTCCTTCGCGACAAGCGGCACGCGAATGACTTTCCCGGGAAGAATGTTCGGGCGTGGTTGCAATTCGACGAAGCGCACCTGTCCGTCCCTGTTATTTAAAATGTCGCGGAAAGTTTCGTTCACGAAATCGAGCTGTTTCTGGTCCAGTCGAAACGTGACGGCGAATTCCAGAGCTTCACCGTTCTTGTCGGAAATGAGCGCTTCATGAACTGCTCGGTAGTAATTCAAATCCGCGCGCTGCCAGTAAATCGATTGCTGGAAATCGCCGACCATGCAGAAGTGCCCCGCTCGCGGGCCTAAATGTCGATTTTGCAACCAAAGGCCCTTCGCTTCGGGTGGTCGGGTCGCTTCCAACAGCACGGAAAATTGGAATGGCTCAGTGTCCTGGGCCTCATCGAGGATGACACGGAAGTTTTCTTCCCGAATTCTTTGCGCGGCGACGGGCTGCTGCAGCAACTCTTCCGCGAGCGCGATTTGGTCTGCATAAGTGACGAGTCCGTGATCGAGGCGAAAATTGAGGTAATCGCGCTGCACCTCCGCCGCGACAGACGCGGCTGCATCGCAGATCCAGCGACGTAGGGGGGCAAATTTTTCCTGCCAGAGCTGAGTAAACCTGGCGTTCCCCGCTGTGAAACAAACGGGCCACCGCAAATATTCCCAATCGCCGTCGAAACGCTTTTCCCATTCGCGCAATTCGGCCTGAGATTTGGCGATGTTGTCGCGGCCCGCTTTTTCTGTCTGTCGGTAGATCTCAGCGAAATTGAGCGGCGGACATGACGACATTTCTGCCACCTGCAAAACAGCGGAGCGCGCGCGTCGAGCCAGCTCCATCAGGTCGCGCGCCTGCACGAAACGGAAAAGCACGGCCCGGTCCTTCTCGCCTAACGACTTGCCAATTCGAGTTTGGGTCTGCGCAAACTCCTGCCATAGATCCTCATCGTCTTCGAATAACTCAAGCGGCGCAGGCAGGCCAAGATAATGACCGAAATCGGTCAGGAGTTTCATGCAAAACGAATGGATTGTGCCGAAGAAGGCGCGGTTGAATGCTGTCTGCACTTCGTGTGGCAAGTTTTCCTCGAGCAGAGCGTGCCGGGCGCGCTGTTGCATTTCGTCGGCTGCACGATTGGTGAAGGTTACGACAACCAGACGCGGCAAAATTTTGACCGCGTTCGGCGAACGGGCGATCGACAAAATGCGTTCGGTGATCGCAGTGGTTTTGCCGGAACCGGCCGATGCAACTACAGAAAAATTGTTGTCCAACTCGCTGGCAAACCGAGCACGTGCAAATTCGTCGTGCGGTTTCACCATGTTTCCCACTCTTCTTTCTCAAGGACGAGCGCGGGATGCGTCAGCGCCCATTTATCTTCCAAAATGTCGTTGTCGATCGGCAGCGTCGCGAGCGGGTAAGGCGCGCTGTAACCGAAGGCCGGGCGGATTTCGCCTTTCATCCCGAAAATCCCGGTGCGCTGCATTTGCGCTAGATCGGCAAAGATGTCCGTGTGTGGTGCAAGGTCGACAAGCGACAATTGGGGCGCGACGTTTTTGACCGCCAGTGAAATAATGCTCACGCTCACTTCGGCGGCACCGAGTTCGCGCATGGCTAGTGCGTAAAGGCCGAGCTGCAGGGTTGTGCCTTTGACCAGGCTGTCGTGCAGATCAGACGTCTTCAGTTCCTTTGTTGACCCGGTTTTGTAATCGACGATCCAGACCTTTTCTCCCACGAAACTGGGCGCGTCATCTTTGGCAAGCACCAGATCGATCTGGCCGTGCAGCTTAAATTCGACACCATCGGCAATGTTCACTGCGCCTTCACGACCGACAGCCCGCTCGGTTGCCATCCAATCCCACCCTTTTGCCGCGCCGATTTTTGCGCCGAGGTGCCGCGCGAGATAACGCGCGTTCAACCAACCTGAGGTCCACCAATCGGGGACGACTTTGCCTAACAAGCCGCACAGGCGCTGAACTGCTGCACACTGCTCATCCGCGGTAACGCAAATACCCTCGTCAATCTTCGTCAGGCTCGGAAACGTAGAGAAAATCTTTCCGGCCCGCGTGTGCACGATATTGGCGAGCCAGTGATGCACCCATTTACCGGTTGTCGCCGTCCAAGGATTGGCGGCGTCCTCTGGTGCTTCCACGCCGAGGTACCGTTTTATCCAAATAATTGCCGGCGACGAAACCATTCGTTCGATATCGGTCACACTCAGCGTCGGCACGGGTCGATACGCCGCGTTCGGTCGCAATGCGAAATCATATTCGCCGGCAGATTTGGAAGAGTCGCGGCGCGCGTTGAATGCGATCAGGGTTTGCTGGACATCCGTCGCCGCACCAGTTGGCTTCGACAAAAGCGCAGTGGCGCGCTGAAGATTTCTTAACGTCGTTTGGGTGAGCGTCCCACCCCTCGTTTTGAGATAAAGCTCGGTGAAACATTCGCTCGGATTCCAGAAGCGTTCTGGCGCATCCTCATGCACCAGACTGGCCGTAAGGGTCACGCCTTCACTAGCCGATTCGAGTAGCGCATCGAATTGGCGCAACGCGATCGCGCGCTGCTCACTGGGGCCGAGATAAAGCGAATGATTTTCGCTCACACTCGTGTGGCCCTCGCCCTGGCTTCCCTGGCGCGCTGCGCGCTGGTTGAGTCGTTGCACATTGTGATTGAAAGCGTGAATTTCTTCGGCGCGTGCGAACTCCGCACCTGCCGGCGGCGGCCACGCTCCTTCGTTCCATCCAGCAAGAATTAGGTGCGACCATTCCTGATTTTGCGCGCGCGCCACTGTGAGCAATTGCACACGCGCATATGGATGATCGCCTGTGGCTGAGCGCTCGGCATCTGACGTCGCGGCAGTTTCTTCCAGCCAGCGCAAAAAAAGTGCACGTGAAAATTTTATATCGAGACGCTGCGACCAATTATCGACCGCGGTGGCAAGTTCGAGCGCGTGTTGCTTCCACCCAAGATGCGCAAGCGCGATATGAGTTTGTTCGAGAAACTGCGCGAAAGTTGCCTGCGCAGGAAGAAAAGGCAACGCACGCAGAACTTCGGCCGTTGCTTGAGATTTGTCGTCCACAGAGGCCGCACAGAATTCGCGCAGCAGTTCGAGGTCGTCCAGCAATAACTCCCTGTAACTTTCGCGCAGAATCTTTTCGACAACTTGCCGGCTGACTTTGGGCGACAGGACCGTCGGGTTGGGTAACGCATTTAGAAAACGTAGAAAAGAATTGAGTCGTGGCGCGCGTTGCAATTCGATCCAGGCCTGCCACTCTGCCGACTCGAAAATGCCGGGCACAAAGTGGCCGAGTCCGTCGTTATGCGGAATTTCGAGCCGCTCCAGCGAGCTCGCGACCAGCCGAGGCAAAGCCCCGCTGCCCGGAAAAATCACACCAAGCCTGGTGCATTTCTCATCTGCCAAATAATGAATGCATTGTCGTGTGATCGCTTCGGCTTGTTCAGAAAAGTTTGTGCCGATGAGAAAATCGAAACGCTTTGTTGTTTCCGCGCCTCCGCGCATTTCCATTTCGCTGAAAAGCGAATCGCCATGCGTGATACTCGCTGTCGCTTTCGACGCGCGTTGCGCTTCGCCACACACTTCTTCCCAGGAGCCAATCCAGCAAAGATCGATATCGGAAAAGTTTCCGCGAGGTTCTTCGAGCAGGATGGTGGCGTTTTTTGCCAGTTCGACCGCGGTGCGCAGGACAAACCATTCTGCCCAATGGGCTCCGTCGAATCCGCTGATAAGCACATGGGAAAATTCGTGCCTGCCATGGGTGTGCTGTTGCAATCGACTTCGGTCGCTCTCGCCGCGAAGTGCAAAATCGCATTTTTTTAACAGGGTGAAAAAATTCTGAACCACTGGCGCAAACGATGGCAGCCCGAGTTCTTTGAATTTCCAACCGGCAGTTTCGAGACGATCCAATGCCCGCAGTAGTAGCGCCGGGGCGCGAGCAACAGCCTTGGCAGCAAGCGCTTCAGATTCGTCGGGTCGCTCTTCGATTTCAGTGGCCGCGATCGCGAGAAGCAAACGCAGAAGTTCAGGCTGAGCAGTTGGAGTCGCATCATGCCGCTCGAGCACCGCACGCAAACTGGAGGGCGTTACAAACTGCAAACCCAGGTGTGACCCGCCATTTGCGATTAAACGCGCCTTAATATCGTCAGCCTGTCCCCGCGTTGGGACTACCACCAGCGAAGGCAACTCGGATTGCCACGCTCCGGGTAAAATCTGATCGAACCATGGAGCGATCACGTCTTCCCA
>Ga0070684_100003853_pt1 | contig 11348 bp, 6 predicted proteins | sample KBSC723LmetaG_FD_65653 | JGI IMG/M metagenome (GOLD analysis project Ga0070684, IMG submission 65653) | Corn rhizosphere microbial communities from Kellogg Biological Station, Michigan, USA - KBS C7.2-3L metaG | ecosystem: Host-associated > Plants > Roots > Rhizosphere ...
GAGAGCAGGATCACGATAGCGATGACGATATCAATATGCTTATCGACGCCCGGGATGTAGCGGCCCAGGAAATAGCCGATGAAGAGCATGCTCCACACCCAGCCCAGTCCGCCCACCACGTTGTACGCAATGAAGTGCCGGTAGCTCATGTCGGCAACACCCGCCACGACCGGAGCGAACGTCCGGATGATCGGCATGAACCGTGCGAGCACGATCGTCTTGCCGCCATGCTTCTCGTAGAACTGATGGGCACGGTAGAGGTGCTTCTTGTTGAAGAACCAGGAGTCTTCCCGCGTAAAGATGTGCGGCCCGGCCGCATGCCCGATCGCGTAACCCACCGAGTCCCCCACGATCGCGGCCACGGACAACACCCCGCCCAGGACGTACACGTTCAGGAATCCCCGCGATGCCAGCAGTCCGGCGGTCACCATCAGGGAGTCGCCGGGCAGGAAGAATCCGATCAACAGTCCGGTTTCCGCGAAAATGATCAGGGTGATCGCGGAGTAGCCGCCCCAGCGAATGAGAGCGGAAACGTCGGTCAGGCGATGCCACAGATCGGCGAGGCCGTGCATGGAGCTCCGTGGGAACTGAAGGTGAAGAGGCGATGCATGAACATCCCTAGCCGCGACGCGCGGGTCAACAGTGCCGGTCCGGCCTTGGCGCGCACGTGACGCCTGCGCTTACCTTGCACCGGCGCGACGGCATCCACGCTCACCTGCATACCCATGACCGCTGACGCGGCTCACCCGTTGCACATTTGCGTGGTGGTCCACACGCACTGGGACCGCGAGTGGTACCAGCCGGTGGGACGATTCCGCCAGCGTCTCGTCGCGCTGCTGGACGAGCTGCTCGATGAGCCGGAATCACCGGGCGCCGCATTCCTGCTCGACGGACAGACGGTGCTGCTCGACGATTACCTGGCGGTGCGGCCCGAGCGGCGCGATGCGCTTCGCGATGCGTTGCAGCAGGGCGCGATCGAGGCCGGCCCGTGGTATGTACTGGGCGACGAGCTCATCCCCTCCGGCGAGGCGTTGGTGCGCAATCTGCTCGAGGGACGCCGCGTGCTCCAGCGACTGCACGCCGTCGCGCCGCCCGTACTCTATTCGCCCGACGCATTCGGCCACCCGGCAATGCTCCCGGCGCTCGCGATCGGTTTCGGCTTCCCGCTGATCATTCTCTGGCGCGGCTACGGCGGTCCCGCGTGGCCTCCCGGAGACTCCGTGCGCTGGCGCGCGCCCGACGGATCGACGGTGCTGCTGTATCATCTGCCGCTCGATGGCTACGAATTCGGCGCCACGCTCCCCGAGGATGACGGCGCCGCGGCGTCGCGCTGGGCCCGCGTGCGCGCCGTGCTCGAACCACGGGCCACGCTTGGCGTCGCACTCCTGCCCAGCGGTGCCGATCATCACGCCCGGCAGCGTGGCCTGGCCGCCGCGGTCAGCGCCCTGGCGCGCGCTGCGCGCCCGGCGCTCATCAGTCGCTGCTCGCTGGCCGAATTTGCCGGGCGTGTCGTGCGGCGCGCTGCCGATGCCACGCTGCCGGTCGTGCGCGGCGAGCTGCGCGACTCGTATGGATATGCATGGACTCTCCAGGGTACGTTCGCCTCACGCGCCGCGCAGAAACGCCGCTACGTCCGGGCCGAACGCATGCTAACCCGCGACGTCGAGCCCTGGGCCGCGCTCCTCTGGGTGCGGCGCCACCTCGATCAACGCCCGCTCGTGCAGTCGGCGTGGCGCACCCTGCTCTTGTGCCAGCCTCACGATACGCTCTGCGGATGCGCATCCGATCTGGTGGCGCGCGCCATGGATGCGCGGCTGGATGACGTAGAGGTCCAGGGATGCGGTCTCCGCGAGGATGCGCTGCTGGCGCTGGCCGGTGTCGACCCTGATGCGGCGCATGGCCATCGCGCGGAGTGGCGCTCCGCGGTTCTCGTGCGCAACCGGTGCCCACGCCCGCGGAGCGGCGTCGCCGACATTGAAATCGTGAGGGTCGTGCGCCCTGCGCCCGTGGGACCCGGTTCAGCCGGATTTCGTGCGGTGGACGCACCGGACACGCCGTTCGTGCTTCGGAACGGAACGGTGCCGCTGCAACTGCTCGGCGAGTCGCGCCGCCATGACCGCGTGGAGGCGCCGCGGCATTATCCGGTCAACGATATAGTGAGGGTGACACGCGCGGTCGCCTGGGTCGATGCCGCGCCGCCATACGGGCTGACCGCGCTGAGCATCGATACGGCGAGAACGGCATCGCCCGCCATCCCCGAATCTCGTGCCGTGCTCGCGGGCACACACTGGATGGAGAACGCCGCGCTGCGCGTGGAGATTCTTCCCGAGGGTGCGGTGCGATTCGCATCGCGGGAGACGCCGTTCACCTGCGAATCGCTGATCGGATTCGAGGATGTGGGCGACGTAGGAGACCTGTACACGCATTCGCCGAAAGCGCCCGTGGTCGTGCCGGGCACGTTTCTGGGCGCGCACCTGGTGCATGCGGGCCCGCTGCGTGGCGAGTTGCGCGCATCGTGGCGGCTGCACGTTCCGGTGGACAGCTCCCCCGACGCCCGCGCGCGCGCCACGCGCGCGCTCACGGTGCACGCATCGTTGCAGCTCGATGCGGGCGCGTCGTTTCTGCGCGTGCATGTCTGGGGCGACAATGGTTGCGCCGATCACCGGTTGCGCATCGTCTTCGCCACCGGCCTCGCCGGTGCAACCGTACAGGCGGATGCCGCCTTTGCCATCGTCGAGCGGAGGATAATGCCCGAGCGACCGGACGCTGCGGAAACGCCGCCGCCGACCGCACCGCTCGCGCGCCATGTCACGGTCGTCGCGCCGGACCGCGCGGTAACGATCTATTCGGACGGGCTCGCCGAATACGAGGTCATGCCGTCCGGTGACGTCGCCATTACACTCCTGCGCGCCGTGGGTGAGCTCTCGCGTGCGGATCTCCCCGAGCGGCCGGGTCACGCCGGCTGGCCGCTGTCCACGCCGGACGCGCAGTCGCTCGGGCCGTTCCAGGCCAGATTTGCGGTTCTGGCGCATGCAACCGGCGACGCGGCGGTCGATCTCGTCGAACGCGTCGCGGACGATGTGCTGCTGCCGCTGGAGGGCGGCACGCTCCGCTCGCTCGTGACGGTGCCGGACGATATGATTGGCATCGCGCTCGAAGGCGACGGTCTCGTGTGCTCGTCGATCAAGCAGGCGGAAAGCGGCACGGACATCGTGCTCCGCTGCGTGAATCGCCGTCGTCACGAAGTACCGGGGAGCTGGCGCCTCGGCTTTCCCGTCGCGGTCGCGCGACGCGCGCGTCTGGATGAGACGCCGCTGCACGAACTGGAGGTGCACGGCAGTCACGTGAAGTTCCGCGCCGGCCCCGGGGAGATCGTCACGGTACTCGTGAGCCCTGAGGGCGACGCATCGCCGAACGCCGCCGTCATCCCCGCGCCCGAATCGTGATCGTCTCTTCGCCCGCCAACCGGTCGCGCAGCGCATCGCCCAGCAGCGTGCACGCCAGCACCGTCAGGATGAGCGCCACGCCTGGCGAGAGCGCCACCCAGGGAGCAGTCACGATAGCGTCGCGTCCGCCCGCGATCATGTTTCCCCAGCTTGGCTCAGGCGGTTGAATGCCAAGGCCCAGGAACGAGAGTCCGCTCTCCAGCAGAATGGCGCTGCCCACGCCAAGGGTGATGGCCACCGTGGCCGCACCGAGCGCGTTCGGCAGTACGTGTCGCCAGAGGATGCGTCCGGGCCGTGCACCCAGGGCCATCGCTGCTTCCACGTAGCTCTGTGTGCGCACGCCAAGCACCTCGGCGCGCACCAGTCGCGCCACTCCCATCCAGCCGGTCGCCATGAGCACAACGACGACCATCGTCGCGCCCGGAGCCCAGAGCGCCGCGAATACCAGCAGGAGTACCAGCCTCGGGATGGCCAGGAGTGCATCGCCAATGGCCATCGCCGTGCGATCCAGCACGCCACCACGCCACGCCGCCACGGCGCCTACGAAAATGCCGGCTCCGCCCGCCAACAGAGCGCCCAGCAGGCCGACCAGCAGCGACACACGCCCGGCGAGCATCATTCGGGTGAACAGGTCGCGTCCGAAGCGATCCGTGCCCAGCAGATGGACGTGACCGCCGCTGTCGCGCGCGAATGGTGGCAGCAGTCGCGTGACGAGCACGTCGCCAATGGCTCGCGGATCGGTGGGCGCGAGGAGCGGCACCAGCACGGCGCCGATCACGAGCGCCGCAAGCAGCGCGATCGCCCAGCGCACGCGCCACGTCGTGGGCCACCGGCGCGGCATCAGCTTCGCCGCCTCGGGTCGAGGGCCGGCAGTGCCAGATCGCCGGCAAGGTTCGCGAAAATCACGAGCGCCGCATAGAGCACCGTGGCCCCCATCACCACGGGATAGTCTCGCGCGAGAATCGAATTCACCAGCAGTCGTCCCATGCCGGGCCAGGCGAACACGGTCTCCACGAAGACCGATCCCGCGAGCACGCCCGGCAGCGCCAGGGCAAAGAGCACCACCAGCGGAGCGAGCGCGTTGCGCAGCACGTGATGCAGGTAGAGCGTCGAGCGGCTCACACCCTTCGCCCGCGCGGTCTGCACGAACGCGAGACCGGTCACGTCCGACACGAGGGTGCGCGAGTAGCGCGCAATGCCCGCGGCTCCGATCGCGGTGAGCGTACAGACCGGCAGAATCGCATGTCGCAGAAGGTCCGGCAGCGCGCGCCACCCCGATACGCCGCCGGCGGGATCGCGCATGCCGAATGCTGGCAGACGCAGCGCGGGCGGGAATCCCCATCGCGCCGCGCCATAGGTGAACAGCGCCACCAGCGCCAGCGAGAGCCAGTAGCTTGGCGCTGCGTACACCGCTGTAGACAGCACGGTGAGCGTGGTATCCACCGGCCCACCCCGCTGCGCGGCCTGCACCGTTCCCACGAGGATGCCCAGCAGGAACGTCAGCAGCAATGACGACAGGCCGAGACCGAGCGACACGGGCAGCGCGCGCTCCAGCACGACCGACACGGGCTCGCGCGTGACGAAGCTGTCTCCCAGCTTTCCTTCCAGCAGCGCGCCTCCCCACCGCGCATATTGCACCGGCAGCGGCCGGTTCAGTCCCAGCTCCGCGCGCGCCCGGGCAACGTCCGCCGCCGAGGCGGATGGTGCGATGAGCAGCGCCGCGGGATCGCCCGGCGCGGCGCGCAACAGGACAAAGGTGAGAGTGGCGACGATCCAGAGCAGCAGAATCGACTGGGCCAGACGGCCAACGAGCACGCGCATCGCGTGATGATGCGCGGCGGGCGGATCGCGTCAACCATCGCCGGCCTCGCCGCCCTGTCGGCGTGGGGAGCGGGCGCAGGATGCTCCGCTGCCCGGCGCGATCCGGGCACCGTGGTCTATGCGTCCGGCGCCGATCTCGAGTCGGCGAATCCGCTCGTCACGGTGCATCCGCTGGCGCGCCAGATCCAGCGGTACGCGCTCTTCGTGACGCTGGCTCGATACGATGACTCGCTGCAGGCGGCACCGTATTACGCAAAGCGCTGGTGGTGGTCCGCCGACCGGCGCCAGCTTTCGTTTTCGCTCACACCCGGCCTCGCATGGCAGGACGGCGTCCCCACGACCGCGAGTGATGTCGTGTTCACGCTCGACGCGGCGCGCGATCCGGCCACAGGATACCCGCGCTACGCGGACCTGGCGGACCTGGAGCGAGTGAACGCCGTGGACGATACCACGGTGACGCTGCACTTCGCGCATGCGCAGCCGCATTTCCCGCTCGTGCTGTGCGAGCTGCCCATCGTCCCTCGTCATGTACTTGGCACGGTGCAGCATGCCGCGATGCGCCGCGCGCCATTCGGAACGCATCCCGTTGGCAACGGGCCGTTCCGGTTTGTCGAGCGTCTCCCCCGCGAGCGCTGGGTCTTTGCCCGCAATCCGGAATTCCCGGCCGCGCTGGGCGGCCCGCCGCGCATCGAGCGCCTGGTGGTGGTCGTGGTAGACGAAGCATCCACGAAGTTCGCGGGTCTGGTGAGTGGCGAGCTGGATGTGGCGGGCATCGCGCCCTTCATGGCGGAGCTCGTTGCGAGGGACCGGGCGCTGCGCATGCTGGAGTACCCGGTTCTGCAGGCGAATGGCATCATCTTCAACGTGCTGCGCGCGCCCTTCAACGACGTGCGCGTGCGCCGGGCCATCGGCTTGGCGATCAATCGCAAGCGCGTGATCGCTGCCGCCCTGGCGGGCTATGGCACTCCTGCCACCGGACCGGTCCCGCCCGATCACCCGTATGCCCTGCCGGTGAGCGCGCTGCCGGACAGCGCCCTGCTCGATACGGCCCGCGCCGATTCGTTGCTCGACGCCGCGGGGTGGCGCCGCGATGCGACTGGAATGCGGGCGCGCAACGGCCACACGCTCTCGTTCCAGTTGCTCACGGTGGGCGGTGCCGATAACGCGGTGGAGGAACTGCTCCAGGCTGATCTCGCGGCGATCGGAATTCGCATGGAAATTCGCCAGCGGGAAATGGCATCATTCCTCGCGGAAGCGCGGGCCACGCCGCGCCACTTCGATGCCCTCTTCACGGGCATTCCGGGCGACGTGTCGCTCTCGTATCTCTCGGCCATGTACGATTCACGACAGGCTGGCGGTGTGCTCGACTACGCGGGATTTCACACTGCGGCGCTGGATTCGCTCCTGGAACGGGCACGCACCGCGCCCGAAGGCCCGGTGGCGCGCGACGCCTGGTACGCGGTGCAGCGCGAGCTCGCGCGCGACGCACCAGCCGCCTGGATCTATCACTCGCGCGGAGTGCAGGGGCTGAGCCGGCGATTGCTTGGCGTGCGCATGGATCTGCGCGGCGAGCTGGTGACCCTGCACGACTGGCACGTGACGGACTCGACATCCGTGGCGAAAGAGCGATGACCCTGCTGCTCGACGCCGGCGCGCTCGCGCGGCGACGGATCGCGGCGCAGTCCGCACTGGCGCCGCTCACTGCGTCATTGCGGGCGGATCTGCAGCGCGTGATCGACGTGGGCATCGCCATCCCGACCCGCAAGGCGCTGCTGTCCCGCATTGGCGGCCGCTGCGCGGAGCACGGATGCGCGCTGGAGTTCGATCCGTTCTCGCCGCAGGCGCACCGCTGCCCGGTGGGCGGCGAGCTGCACCGCGGCGAGCTGCATGATCGCTGGTGGATCACGTTCTATCAGCTCTGGCTGGCAGAGCGCGCCGTGCACGGGGCGGCGTTGCACCTGTTGTGCGGCGACGCCAGCGCGGGTGCGCTCGCGCGTGACATTCTCGAAGGCTGCGCCGAGCAGTATCTGCGCTATCCCAATCAGGACAACGTCCTCGGGCCCAGTCGGCCGTTTTTCTCGACGTACCTGGAATCCATCTGGCTGCTGCAGCTCTGCGTTGCCCTCGATCTCCTTGAAGCGAACGGGGAGCGCGGCACCCTCGGCCCGACAGTCCGGGAACGCATTCTCCAGCCCAGCCTGCAGCTCATCACGTCGTTCGACGAGCATCTCTCCAACCGGCAGGTCTGGAACACGGCGGCAATCATCGCCGCGCGCACGCTGCTCGGCGAGCGCGACGCCGCCAGGGACGCCATCACGGCACCGACCGGTCTGCTCGCGCAGCTCGCCGGCGCCCTGCTGCCCGACGGCACGTGGTACGAAGGCGAGAACTATCACTTTTTCGCACACCGCGGTTTGTGGTACGGTGCCACGCTCGCCGAACACGCGGGTTTAGAGATTCCTCGCGAACTCGTCTCGCGGTTCCAGTCGGGATTCGCAACACCGTTCATCTCCGCACTTCCGGATTTCACGTTTCCATCGCGGCGCGATTCCCAATACGCGGTGTCACTGCGACAGTGGCGAATCGCCGAGCATTGCGAGCTTGGTCTCGCGCGGAGCGACGATCCGGTTCTCCTCGGCGCGCTCGAGCGTATGTATTGCGATGACATTCCTCGTCGAGGAACAAATCGGCGGACGTCGTCGGCCGACGCGGAGCGGAACGGCCCGGCGACGTCGTTGAGCCGCGCGGATCTGAGTTGGCGCGCCCTATTGGCTGCGCGCCCGGAGCTTCCGCCGCTTGAACGATACGCCCCGCAATCGGCGCTGCTCGAGCGGCAGGGACTTGCGGTATTCCGCCGAGAGTCGGGGCGGGTGTATGTCGCGCTGGACTATGGTGTGAGTGGTGGTGGCCACGGACATCCGGATCGGCTGAATGTGTTGTTGTCCGACGGAGCGACGCGCTGGCTCGACGACTACGGGACGGGATCGTACGTCGATCCGTCGTTGCACTGGTATCGCAGCACGCTTGCGCACAATGCGCCGCTGGTGAACGGTGTGTCGCAAGACAAAGTCGATGGGAGACTACTGGCCTACGACGAGCGGGGCGCTGCCGGCTGGATCGAAGCGTCGGCGGAAATCGCGTCCGGAGTGCGGGTTCAAAGAACTCTCGTTGCGATGTCGGGCTATCTGGTCGACGAGCTGTCATGGTCGGCGCGCGACCCAGTCACGCTGGATCTGCCGCTTCACGCACCGTTCCGCTTCGATCGCATTCGATCGACTGAACAATCACTCGACGGGGGACAGGGGACCGAAGACGGCTTTCGCTTCGTGCACGAGACGTCGGTTCAGCGGTCAGCTGCGGGCCGAGTCGTGCGGCTCGACTCGATCGCCGCCGGCCCATCGCGTTTATCCGTGTGGCTCCGACCGAGCAGCGACGTCGAACTGTGGCGCGCTGTCGCTCCCGGTCCGCCGGGCGACGGCGATCGACCGTTTCTCGTCGCACGCGTGCGGGGCGCGAGAGGCCACATTCAATCCGTCATTGCGTGGTCGGAAGAAGTCCAAGACGTGACCCTCGACGACGCCATCGGCGTTGTTCTCTCTGACGACTCGACACACGCGCACAGCAGGGTGGACGGCGGATGGCACATTCAGCTGCGGGCGGGCGGAGCACAGAGCAGCATCGACCTCGATCGTCGCCCTCCGACTGAACCGGCGCAGGCGACGGTGGTCGACATCGGCGCAAGTGCGACGCCCGGCCTCCAGCTTTCGCGACGCGGCCTACCGACGACGATTGCGCTCGGTGAATCGCATTATCGTCGTTCGGAGCAGTCGTGGACGGCGGCAGGCGGTCCGTCCGCGAGAGTATCCATGTCGTTCGTCGAATCTCCCAATCGCGCGCTTCGCGTTACAATCGATGTGGCAAAGAGCGAACGAACATTTTCTCTCGCTGACTCCGTGAACCCGTACGACAACGAAAACCCGGACGTCAACGGTGATGGCGTTCAGCTCTACCTATCGAGCGATCGCGGTCTGAGCGCTTGGATGTTGGTGCCGGACCAGGAGTCGTCTCACGTCAGAATCCGCCAACTCGAGCGATGGGCCGCCGACGTTCCAATCTCGGCCTCGTGGTCACCAACTTCAGAGGGATATTCGCTCGACATCGAAGTCGCCGAGTGCACTCCTCAAGCAATTGACATTTTGATCAACGAAAAACCTCTCGGCCGCGAACGACGTCGTGGCCAGCTGATTCTCAGCGGCGGGCGCGGCGACTTCGTCTACCTCCGCGGCGACCGCCACGAACGAACGCAACTCGTCCCCATCGGTCTCACCGATGAGTGAGTCACGCCTCGACTCCGTCGTCGTCGTTCTCTTCGAGCCGCAAAATCCGATCAACATCGCCGCCACGGTTCGCGCGATGAAGAACATGGGCGTCCGACGCCTCCGACTTGTGCGCCCGGTCGAGTACAACGTTGTGAATCTCGAAGGCATCGCGCATCAGACGATGGACATCATCGAGGCGATCGAAACCTTCGACTCGTTCGACGCCGCGGTGGCGGATTGCGTCCGTGTTGTCGGGTTTACCGCGAGACGCCGCGCGGCGAAGCTCCGTATTTTCGACCCAAAGGAAGCAGCTGGCGAGCTTCTCGATGCGGCCGCTGACGGTCCGGTCGCGCTGGTGTTTGGTCGGGAAGACAACGGTCTTCCAAACGACATTCTCGATCGCGTGAACGCGGCAGTGACGATTCCGACGACCAATCACGCGTCGCTCAATCTTGCGCAGGCCGCGTTGATCGGATTGTACGAGCTGCATCTCGCTGCTGCGGACGCGACTCGCACGCTCGCGCCGCCGCGTAAAGACTCACCGCCGCCGTCCAACGAGCAATTCGAGCAGTTCTTCTCGGACGCGCAGGCGTCACTTGCTCGCATCGAGTTCTTCAAGACGCGATTTCCCGAGCACATCATGCGGACGCTCAGGTCGCTGACGTTCCGCGCTGCGCCGAATGCACGCGAGCTCTCGCTGATGCGCGCGATGGCAATCGAAGTTCTCAACTATCTCGACCGGACCCGTCGTCGGCCCGGTTGACACGCGACCCCGGCGCGCACTTTTTCCCCAAATGCCATTCGGACGATTCTTCGGTGGGAAAGGGGCGGCGCCTAAATCGGCGCCCGAGCCAGAGGTCGAGTCAGAGATTGACGAACCAGCGTCGGGCGACGAGCCGGAAGTCATCACCGAACAAGACGACGCCGACTATCGAACGCGTGCGCTTGGAGTCATGCCGACGGGTGCGTCGACTGGCAGCAAACGCGTCGAAGCACTCTACGGAAGCGCCGACGCCGTTGGTCCGACCCATTTCACGCAGGCGGTTGGCTGCCGCGTCACCGACGTCGACGGCAACGAGTACCTCGACTGCACCATGGCGCTCGGCTCCGTCGCTCTGGGGTACGCCGAGACGAACGTCACTCACGCCGTCGTCGACGCGATTGCGCGCGGCAACGTATCGGGACTGTCGAGCGCACTCGAGGTAGAGGTTGCCGAGCGTCTTTGCGGCGTCATCCCGTGCGCCGACAAGGTTCAATTCCTGAAGACCGGGGCCGAAGCGATGGCGGCTGCGGTCCGCCTCGCGCGCACGTACACGGCGCGCGACGTCGTGATTGCATCTGGGTACTTCGGCTGGCTCGACTGGTGCGCCGACGACACGGCAGGCGTACCGACGCCGACCAAGGAGCTCATTCGCCGAGTTCCGCGCGATGATATAGAAGCTCTAACAAAGGCGGTGAGCGACGCCGGATCGCAGCTTGCCGCAATTGTCATCGAGCCGGTCGTCGAGCGTTTGCCGTCCATTGCATGGATCGCGAAGGCGCGAGAGCTTGCGACGGCCGCCGGGGCCGTGCTGATCTTCGACGAGATCAAAACCGGATTCCGTCTCCGCACCGGCGGCTATCAGGCATTCTCGGAGATCGTTCCGGATCTCTCGGCGTTCGGCAAGGCGATGGCGAACGGATTTCCGCTGTCGATTGTCTGCGGACATCACGATGTCATGGAAGCGGCGAAGAAAACCTGGATCTCGTCGACCCTCGCGAG
>Ga0070684_100003855_pt1 | contig 11345 bp, 10 predicted proteins | sample KBSC723LmetaG_FD_65653 | JGI IMG/M metagenome (GOLD analysis project Ga0070684, IMG submission 65653) | Corn rhizosphere microbial communities from Kellogg Biological Station, Michigan, USA - KBS C7.2-3L metaG | ecosystem: Host-associated > Plants > Roots > Rhizosphere ...
GTTGGGTCTACCAGCTGACGATGGCGCTGCAGCTCATCTGGCTGCTGCTCGCGGGGGCAGGTCGGCTGCGCCTGCCGATTCCGGGGGCGGGGCTCGCGTACTACTACCTCGTCGTCACCTGGGCGACGCTGGCCGGCCTCGCCCGGTACGTCCGCTTCGGGCCGCCGCTCCTCTGGGAGCGGATCGAGGGAACGCGGTGAACCGTGCCCTCGATGTCGTCGGCGCGTCGCTCGGGCTCGTGCTGGCGAGCCCGTTCCTCGCAGCGGCGGCGATCGCGATCAAGCTCGACGGCGGTGGCCCGGTGTTGTATCGGCAGCGGCGGGTCGGCAAGGACGGGGACGAGTTCGAGCTCGTCAAGCTGAGGACGATGGTCGTCGGGGCCGAGTCGCAGGGTGCGGGTTGGGCGGTCAACCACGGCGATTCGCGGATCACGCGGGTCGGTTCCACGCTGAGACGGCTTTCGCTGGACGAGGTGCCGCAGCTGTGGAACGTCCTGCGCGGCGAGATGAGCCTGATCGGGCCGCGGCCGACGCTCGCGTACCAGGTCGAGCAGTACACCCCGCACCAGCGCAGGCGCCTGGCCGTGCGGCCCGGCATCACAGGCTGGGCGCAGGTTCAGGGCCGGGCGTCTCTGCCGTGGGAGGAGCGGATCGAGCTCGACGTCTGGTACGTCGACCACCGCTCGCCGTGGCTCGACCTGAAGATCCTGGCCCGCACGCCGCTCGCGCTCTTCGGCGGGACGTACAAGGGCAAGACGGGCGGCTGGCAGGCGGGCGGCGAGCCGCCGAAAACGCCTTAGTAAAGGCACAGCCCACCTCCTCCCCGTCGCAATCGTATGAAGGAACTCCTGACGCGTGTGAGACACGACTGCACCAAAACCGTGCCGTTGTCGCGAGGCGTTTTCGGGTCGAGTCGTTACGCTCTTTCGCCGTGACCACCGTCCTCTTCACGTGCGCGGGCCAGCGCGTCGACATCGTGTCCGCGTTCGGCCGCGCCGGCGCGACCACGATCGCAGTCGACGTCAACCCGCTCGCTCCGGCGCTCTACCACGCGGATCGCTACGAGCTAGTCCGCCGTGTCGACGACCCGGGCTACGTCCCCGAGCTCGCAGCACTCGTCGCCGAGCACGGAATCGACCTAATCGTCCCGCTGACCGACCTCGACCAATTGACCCTCGCCCGAGCGCGTGACGAGATCGCCGCCGCGCTCTTGCTCTCGCCGGCCGACGTCGTCGAGCAGATGGGCGACAAGTACCTCGCGCACGGAGCCTTCGGGCGCCTCGGCCTCGCTTCGCCCCCGAGCTGGCTGCCCGAAGACGTCCCCGCCGACGTCCCGTTCCCGGTCGCCGTCAAGGCCCGGGAAGGCTTCGGCTCGCGCCACATCTACGTCGCGCACGACCGGGCCGAGCTCGACTACCACCTCGCAAAGACGCCGGTGCCGTCGTTCGTCCAGTCCTGGTGCCTCGGCGAAGAGTTCTCGATCGACGTCTTCTGCGACTTCACGGGAACGTGCCTGAACGCGATCCCGAGAACGATGATCGAGTCCAAGGGCGGCGAATCCATCAAGGGCATGACGATCAAGGACTGGGATCTGATCGAGCACGGGCGACGCGTTGCCGAGGCGCTTCCGATCTGGGGCCCGGCGAACATCCAGTGCTTCCGCGAGGAGGACGGGACGCTGCTCGTCACCGATGTCAACCCACGCTTCGGCGGCGCGTTCCCGCTCCCGCTCGCCGCAGGGAGCCGCTACCCGGAGCTCGCGATCGCCCTCGCCTCCGGAGAGCATCCGGAGCCCGCGGTCGGCGAGTTCCGCGAAGGCATCGTCATGACGCGGTTCTTCTCCGACCTGTGCCTCACCGAAGGTGGCGACGGCCGCCTCGAGCCGTTCGCCGAGGAAGTCCCGGAGCCGGTCGCGAGCGAGCCGGGGGAGGCATGACCGTCACGACCGAGCGCCCCCGCACGCAGCCCGACCCCGAGCCAGAGCGCGAGGTCGACTTCAGCCGCTATCTCGACGCGCTCGTCGCTCGCTGGTGGCTGCCCGTGGCCGGGCTCGTCATCGGCGCGGTGATCGGCTACTTCCTGGCTCTCGGCGGGAAGGACGTCTACCGGGCCCAGGCGACGGTGTACGTGGGCACGCCGTACGGCGCCAGCGGCCAGATCATCCAGACGACCGCGACGAACCCGAACACCGTCGGGCAGATCGCTCGCGGCCAGGGAACGCTGCAGCAGGTCGCGCAGACCTCCGGCATGAGCGTGCGCCAGCTCCGCGCCGGAGTCTCGACCAGGCCGATCAAGAGCGGCGCCCCGAAAGGCGCGCCGAACCAGCTCTATGCGGTCACAGTCGAAGGCCCGAAGCGCGCGCAGGTGAGCGCGGCTGCAAACGCGATCGCCGCCAAGATCGTCGCGACCACGGGCGGCTACGCGAAGCTGAAGGTCGACACGTTCCGGACGCAGATCGCCTCAGACCAGCAGCAGCTCGACGCGATTGACCAGCAGGCGGCCCAGGTTCGGGCGCAGCTGGCGAGCGCTTCCGCGACCGAGCGCCTCACGCTCGGAACGCTGCTGCTCGCCATGGAGCAGCGGCGCGGCACGCTCGAGCAAGACCGCCTACAGGCGCGCCAGCTCCTCGCCCAGGCCGAGCAGGTCGAGTTGCCCCGCGTGATCGATCGCGGCGTGGCGGCCAAGGCGACAGCGCGCAGCCCCCGCAACTCCGTTGTCGTGGCCGGCCTGATCGGGCTGATCATCGGGCTCTTCGCCGCGCTTCTCTGGGAGCCGATCGCGGCGCGCTCCGCCCGCGAGTAGATGCTCGAAGGCAAGACGGTCGCCGTCGTCGTCCCGGCGTTCGACGAGGAGCACCTCATCGGAACGACGATCGCCGGCATGCCCGAGCTCGTCGACCGGGTGATCGTCGTCGACGACGCGTCGACGGACGGGACCGCAGCCGCCGCGGAAACGAGCAGCGATCCGCGTGTCGAGGTAATCACGCACGAGAAGAATCAGGGCGTAGGCGCCGCGATCCTGACCGGCTACCAGCGGGCGCTCGAGCACGGGGCCGACGTCACGTGCGTCATGGCGGGCGACAACCAAATGGACCCGGACGACCTCGAGGCGATCGCAAGTCCGGTCGCCCGCGGCGAGGTCGAGTACGCGAAGGCGAACCGACTCTTCACCGGGCGCGCCTGGGAGCTGATCCCGCGCAACCGCTATCTCGGCAACGCCGTCCTCTCGCTGCTGACGAAGATTGCGTCCGGCTACTGGCACGTGGCCGACTCGCAGGCGGGCTACACGGCGGTCAGCAAGTCAACGCTCGAGCTGCTCGACCTCAACCGGATCTATCCGCGCTACGGCTTCCCCAACGACATGCTCGTCCACCTGAACGTGATCAACGCGCGGGTCCGCGACGTGCCCTCCCGACCCGTCTACGGCGTGGGCGAAAAGTCGGGCATCCGCATCGGCCATGTGATCCCTTCGATCTCATGGCTCCTGATCAAGGCGTTCTTCTGGCGGATGCGCGAGAAGTACGTGATCCGCGACTTCCATCCGCTCGTCTTCTTCTACTTCTTCGGGCTCTTCTTCTCGCTGCTGGGTCTCGCGCTCGGAGTCACGGTGACGGTGCTTCGTATCGCGGGCAACGAGCTGACCGTGGCCACGGTCGTGCTGATCGCCCTGCTCCTGATCGCAGGGCTGCTCTTCACGCTCTTCGCGATGCTGTTCGACATGGAGTCGAACAGGGAGCTGCGGTAGCTAGCTAGGGCAGCCCATCAACTCATCGGCTCGTCCCAGAACTCGTCTTTCCGCATCTTGAGGATGGCGGCGATGGTGATGACGATCAGGACGACGGCGCCGACGACGAGGAACAATCCGAGGATCCCGAGCCCGAGGACTACGGCGAGTGACATGAGGCCAGCATCTCGCTCCGGAAGCCGCTTGTCAACGAGGATCGAGCGCGCGGTTAAGGCTTCGTAAGAATCGGACGGCCCCGCCGAGGTCGTGGCTATCCTGCCCCTTCGTGCCTACGGCGGTAGTAACAGGCGGAGCCGGCTTCCTCGGCTCACATCTCTGCGAGCAGCTTCTGGCGCAAGGCCAGCGGGTGGTCTGCGTGGACAACCTCGAGTCGAGCTCGCTCGCGAACATCGAGCATCTGCGCGACGACGCTTTCACGTTCATGAACCACGACGTGATCCAGCCGATCGAGGTCGACGAGCCCGTCGACTACGTGTTCCATCTCGCCGCGCTCGCAAGCCCGATCGACTACCTGCGCCAGCCGCTCCACTCGCTCAAGACCGGCTCCTACGGGACGCATCATGCGCTCGGCCTCGCGAAGTGGAAGCGCGCCCGGTTCGTCCTCGCCTCGACGAGCGAGATCTACGGCGATCCGCAGGTTCACCCGCAGCCCGAGACGTACTGGGGCCACGTGAACCCGATCGGCCCGCGCGGCGTGTACGACGAGGCGAAGCGCTACGCCGAGGCGTTGACGATGGCGTACCACAACCAGCAGGGCGTGAACACGGCGATCGTCCGGATCTTCAACACGTACGGACCGCGAATGCGCGCCCACGATGGCCGCGCGATCCCGACGTTCGTCCGCCAGGCGCTTGACAACAAGCCGCTGACCGTGTTCGGCGACGGCTCGCAGACGAGAAGCTTCTGCTACGTCGACGACCTCATCCGCGGGCTCTATCTGCTCGCGGTCAGCGACGAGCACCTGCCGGTCAACCTCGGCAACCCGGGCGAGTTCACGATCCTCGAGCTCGCGGAGACCGTCCTGCGCGTAAGCGAGTCGGCGAGTGAGATCGTCTTCGAGGCACTGCCCGTCGACGACCCGCAGATCAGGCAGCCGGACATTACGCGTGCAAAGCAGCTGCTCGGCTGGGAGCCCGAGATCGACCTCGAGGAAGGCCTGCGCCGGATGCTGCCGACGATGGAGCGGATCCATGCGTAAGCGGCTCGTCCTGATTGCGTCCCTCGCCATCGGCCTCGCGGTCGTGGCGGGCCTGGTCGCGCCGTCCGCGCAGCCGCGCAAGCAGTCGCGGAACCTGATCGTCGGCATCTTCGACGAGCAGTCGACGCTGGGCGACCCGACCTGGGCGTTCGACCAGTACAAGCTGCTCGGCGTCGAGGCGCTCCGCGTCAACCTTTACTGGGGCGGCCTGAGCGGCGTTGCCAAGAAGCGGCCGGCCAACGCACGCAACCCGAACGACCCCGCGTACGACTGGTCCGTCTACGACGCGATGGTCAAGCAGTCGGCCGACAATAAGATCAAGCCCGTCTTCTCGATCCTGTGGACGCCCTCGTGGGCAGGCCCCGCGAAGAACCGCGCACCGCGCCGGCTGATCGATCTCCGCAACTTCGCCTTCGCGGCCGCCAAGCGCTACAGCGGCAGCTTCCATCCGACCCCGGACGCGCCAGCGCTGCCGGCCGTCCGCCTCTGGGTTGCGTGGAACGAGCCGAACAACCCGGTCTTCCTGAAGCCGCAGTTCACGAGGATCAGCCGGCATAAGTACAAGCTCGCGAGCCCGCGGATCTACGCCGGCATGTGCAACTCGATCATGGCCGGCGTCCACCTGACCGGTCTCCCAGGCGAGAAGGTCGCCTGCGGTGTCACCGCACCGCGCGGGAACAACACCGGCACGCAGCCGAGGGCGTCGGTTTCACCGCTCATCTTCCTGCGTGGGCTCAAGCGAGCCCATGCCCGCTTCGACGTCTATGCGCACCACCCGTACTACCAGCATCCGAATGAGTCGCCGCGCAAGCCGCCGCCCGGCCCGCGCGCGATCACGCTCGGCAACATCAACGAGCTGCTGCGCGAGCTGAAGCGCCTGTACGGGAACAAGCACCTCTGGATCACCGAGTACGGCTACCAGACGAATCCACCCGACCGCAGCTTCGGCGTGTCCTGGAACAAGCAGGCGACCTACCTGTCGCAGGCGTACGGGATCGCTCGCGCGAATCCGCGCATCGACATGATGATCTGGTTCCTGATGAAGGACGAGGCGCGGATCGGAAACGGCTGGCAGTCGGGCCTCTACACAGCCACTGGGCGGCGTAAGCCCAGCTGGCAAGCTTTTCGGCGGATGCCGAAGTAGCCTCGGCGGGCCGTATCATGAAGCGGCCCGTGGCTACTGACCCAGCGCCTCCGGCTCGTCAGCCGAAGCCCGCTCCGAGCCCACGAGAGCACGCTCTCGAGACCGCCCCGCTCGGAGACATCCGTTCGACGACGCCCTATTTGCCGCTGCAGGGCGCTTTGCGGCGCGCAGCGAGCGTCACGGCGCTCGTCGCGATGGACCTCGTCGGGCTCATACTCGGCGTCTACGCGGCGCTCACACTGCGCGCGCTCGTCTACGGGAACGACGTCTCGCAGTGGGGGCTGCGCTGGAAGGTCGAGACGGACTGGCTGCCCTTCCTGACCGTGATCACCGTCCTCGTCTTCTGGCGGGCCGGGCTCTACACCGAGCGCGAGCGGCGCGCCGGGTTCGGGCGCATCCTCGCCTCGCTGGCCCTGGTCGCCGTGGTCACGCTCATCTTCACGATCGGGACCGGCCACAAGTTCCGCACCTATGGGCTCGCGCCGACCGCGGTCCTGACGAGCGCGGCGCTCATCGGGCTTCTGCGCGCGAGCTATGACGTGATCACGAGCGACCTGCTCAAGTTCGCGGGCGTGCGGCGACGGGCGATCCTCGTCGGAACCGGTGAGAGCCTCGCGCGACTGCGGCGCACGCTTGGAGCGAGCCGTGGCGGGATCGACTACGAGTTCGTGGGCGCGCTCTCGAGCTCGCCCGACAGCGCCGGCCTGCGACCGCTGGGCTCGCCGACCTCCCTGCCGGCTGTGCTTGCCTCGCACCAGGTCGACGAGCTGATCGTCACCGACTCCGACTTCAGCGACCGCGACCTGATGGAGATCGTCGAGCAGGCGCACAGGCGCGGCGTGAAGGTGCGCGTCGCCCCGCGCGCGACCGAGCTCCTGATCGAGCGGCGCGGCGAGTACGTGCCGGGGCAGGGTGTGCCGCTGTTCGAGCTGCGTCCGCCCGTCTTCGTCGGCGCCGACTGGCTCGTGAAGCGCGGCTTCGATCTCGTCGTCAGCGCGCTCGTCGCGATCGTCGGGCTCCCGCTCTGGGCGCTGATCGCGCTCGCGATCAAGCTCGACTCGCCCGGGCCGGTCTTCTACCACGACAGCCGCATCGGGCTGAACGAGCAGCGCTTCGGGATGATCAAGTTCCGCACGATGCGTGCCGACGCGGAGGCGCAGCAGGAGCAGCTCGAGCGTCAGAACGAGGCCGAGGGCGCGCTGTTCAAGATCAAGGACGACCCGCGGATCACGCGTGTCGGGGCCTTCCTGCGCCGGTTCTCGCTCGATGAGATCCCGCAGGTGCTGAACGTCCTGCGCGGCGAGATGAGCCTCGTCGGGCCGCGTCCGCTCCCGGTGCGCGACTACGAGCTGCTCGAGCCCTGGCACCGCAAGCGCTACCTCGTGCTGCCGGGGATGACGGGCCTCTGGCAGGTTGCCGGCCGCTCGAGCCTCGGCTTCGACGACCTCGTCCGGCTCGACTTCTACTACCTCGAGCACTGGTCGATCTGGCTCGACGTCTCGATCCTGCTGAAGACGGTGCCCGCCGTGCTCGGCGCCCGGGGCGCCTACTAGGACCGAGTCGTGCGCGCCGACGTCCTCGAACGGCATAAGCAGGAGTGGGAGGAGCTGGCGAGTGTCGATCCTCTCTGGGCGATCCTGACGGCGCCCGAGCGCAGGGGCGGCGGGTGGGACCTCTCGGAGTTCTTCGAGACGGGCGATGCGGAGATCAGCGAGGTACTGAAGATCGTGGACGACCTCGGCGAGCCGTTGCGGCGTGAACGCGCACTGGACTTCGGTTGCGGAGTGGGCAGGCTGAGCCGAGCGCTGTCCTCGCGCTTTCGCGAGACCGTCGGACTCGACATCTCGGAGGGAATGGTGAAGCTCGCTCGTGAGCTGAACGAGGATCGCCCGAACTGCGAGTTCGTGGTCAACTCGGCGCCGGACCTCAGGCAGTTCGAGTCGGGCTCGTTCGACTTCGTGTACTCGGCCCTGGTTCTCCAGCACATGCCGTCGCTGGCGGTGGTCGAGTCTTACGTCGGTGAGTTCATGCGCGTCCTGCGACCCGGTGGCGTCGCGGCCTTTCAGGCGCTCTCGCACATTCCGGCCGTGCTGCGTCTGCAGCCGCGGCGGCGGGCCTACGCATTCCTCAGGACGCTCGGCCTGTCCGAACAGTTCCTCCTGCTGCGGATGAAGCTCACGCCGGCTCGCGGCTTGGCAGTTTCCGAGGCGACCATGCGGCGGTTCGTGGAGCAGCGCGGGGGAGTGGTCGAGCTCGCCGAGGAGCACGGGGAGCGCGCAGAGGTCGAGCACGTGCGCAGCCTGCGGTACTTCGCCAGGGCCACCTAGCGAGGAGCTCAGAGGGTGGCGGTATCGGTTGTGATCGTGACCTACCGGACGGGGCCGGGCCTGGCTCGGTGCCTGGATTCACTCCAGGGCCAGGACGAGCTCTTCGAGACGATCCTGGTCGACAACGGCGGGGGTGGCTCGGAGATCGAGGCGGCACGCGCGATCGAGGGTGTGGAAGTGATCGACGCGGGTGAGAACCTCGGCTTTGCAGCCGGTTGCAATCTCGGAGCCCGCCGCGCTGCGGGCGACGTCCTCGTCTTCCTGAACCCCGACACGGTGGTCGCGCCGGGGGCCCTCGCAAGCCTCGCATCGACGGTCGAGGAGCAGGCCGTCGGGATAGCGATGGCGAGGCTTCTCCTCCTTCAAGAGCCGGAGAAGCTCAACTCGTCAGGCGTGCAGGTTCACGTCACAGGCATCGGCTGGGCCGGAGGGTACGGCGACCCGGCGGGCTCGATCACCGGTGTCCGCGAGGTCCCAGCTCCGAGCGGGACGGCGATGGCGATGCGGGCGGAGACCTTCCGCGAGCTCGGCGGGTTCGCGGAGGAGCTGTTCATGTACCTCGAAGACCTGGAGCTCGGCTGGCGCGCCCGGCTCGCCGGCTACCGGATCGTCGTCGACCCTGCGGCAGACGTCCTGCACGAGTACGAGTTCGGGCGCAACCCGCGCAAGAACTACTACCTCGAGCGCAACCGGCTCGTCTTCGTGCTTTCGGCGTACTCGGCGCGGATGCTCGTGCTGCTCGGGCCGCTGCTCGTCGCGACCGAGCTCGGCATGGTGGTGCTTGCGCTGAAGGAGGGCTGGCTGCGCGACAAGCTCGCTGGGTGGGGCTGGCTCGCGCGGAACGCCGGCGTCGTCGGGCGCAGGCGTCGCTCCACGCAGGGGCTACGGACTGTCAGGGACGAGACGCTTGCCGCCCAGCTGACACCGGTGTTCGATCCGGTGATGATCGAGACGCCGGGCCTGCTGCGCGCGGCGAATCCGCTGGTGGTGCGTTACTGGGCCTTGGTGAGACGAGCTCTCTGAGGCGCAACGCTGATCGAGAAACGCGCACCGAGGGAGCGTGTGTCCGCAAGGCCGTAGTCCGCGGGGACGAACGTGGGCTTGACGCGAAGCTCGACGCTGTACGGCACGCGCGGCCCGGGTAGACGGAACGTCCGCGCGGTGCCCGAGTGGACGACCCACCTGCGCGTCGCGAGCACACGGCCGGTGAGAGCCCTGACGCGGATCGTCACGGTCCCGGGCTTGTCCGGCCCGAGCCACGCCGCTCGCGAGACTCCGACGAGAAGCTGGCTTCCCGGAGGGGCCGCCTCGAACTCCTTGAAGCTTGCCGTCCCACCCGTCCACCCATCAGCGTAGAAGCCTTCTGCCTGGCTCTTGACGTGCGCCGGGCCGCGAACGCGGTACGCGACGAACGGAGGATGTGACGCGACTCGTTGCCCGGCGAGCCCCAAGGCGCCGCTCGTGACCACGACGGGCCCGAGGAGGTTGCCCTTTCCGGCCGCCGGCTCGATGTGCCCGGTGTTTGCGTCGAACCTGCCGTCACGCTCGGGAAGCGGGCAGAGCTCCTTCGAGCCGATGTTCGCCACCGCGTTGACGTTCCGGTTCCAGAACTCCGCCTGCATGAGGGCCTGCGACGTAACGAACTTGTCGGCGCCGCCGTCGGTGTAGAGAAGCGTCACGGGCTGGTTACGGCCGACCGCTTCCTCGATCCAGCTCGAGTCGCGTCCGAGCCCGGTCTCGTAACGCGCGAAGAAGCCGTACGTCTTGAGCGAGATGAACGCCGACCGTGAGACGGCAACGAAGAAGATGGCGAGTGGCAGCGCGAGGGCGATCGGCCCCAGGCGTCGCGGGATGAACACGAACAGCAGTCCCGCGAGGACGGCGCCGATCGACGCGAGCAGCTCGATGTGCCCCGCGCTCGTGCCCAGTCGCGTGACGAGGTTGAAGAAGTAGTAGAGCCCGAACGAGCTGTATAGCGGCGAGTCCTGGATGAACTTCGAGAGCGGAAACCAGACCACGAGGCCGACCGGGACGAGCACGGCCAGCGCAGTGAGGACTCTCGGCCGAGGCAGACCCTGGTGTAACCAGGCCACGAGTGCGATCAGGAACAGCGGCTCGAGGTAGAAGCTGTACCGCTCGACCGGGAAGCTCGAGGCGAACCGCGAGCCGAAGAGACCGATCTCGAGCAAGAACCACAGGAGCGTCGGCAGCGCCACCGCGACGAACGCTCTCGTCCCGCGCGAAACGCCGGGCGCACGAAGCGCGAGCCCGAGGAGAATGATGAACGCGCTCACGGGAAAGACGCCGATCTCGAGCGTCAGGCCGGCCAGGTAGTAGATCGCGACGCGGACGCCGTCCACGAGCGAGTAGTTCGCGAGCAGCACGTCGCGGTAGGGGACGCTCCCGGTCCCTCGGGTCATGAGGAACGCGAAGTAGAGGAGACCGAGCGCGACGAGGCCGCCGAGCGCGATCCAGTGCGGCTTCAGGGCTCGGGCGTACCTGACCCAGAAGCGCTCCGGGCTCGGGCCGCGATCGAGCGCCGCGTCGAGCAGGATCGCGCTCGGGAGCACGAGCACGAGCATGGCCGCCTGGGCCCGGACGCCGAGTGCGACGACGATCGCCCCGACCACGAGCAGTTGCGCAGGGACGGTCGGCCGTTCGAGTGACCTCGCAATCGCGTACGTCGCCAGCATGACCGCGGGGAAGAACGCGCTCTCGGTCATCAGCATCGCCGTGTAGTCGAACGCCGGCAGCAGGAGCAAAAGCGCCGTTGCCACGAGCGCGTAAAGCGGCGACGACACTCGTCTCGCCCAGAAGAAGAACGGGATCGCGGCCAGCGTCATGGCGAGCGCGTTGATGGCCTTCGCGAGCCCGTACGCGGTCTCCATCGAGTGCGCCCACCAGGCCGGTGCGATGAGGGCCGGGTAGAGCAG
>Ga0070684_100003859_pt1 | contig 11340 bp, 8 predicted proteins | sample KBSC723LmetaG_FD_65653 | JGI IMG/M metagenome (GOLD analysis project Ga0070684, IMG submission 65653) | Corn rhizosphere microbial communities from Kellogg Biological Station, Michigan, USA - KBS C7.2-3L metaG | ecosystem: Host-associated > Plants > Roots > Rhizosphere ...
ACGATCGCCTTCTTGTTGCGATCGAGATATTTGACGAATTCCACGACGCCGCCCGAATAATGCATCTCCTCGCGCTTCTCGACCGCATGGCGCTGGTCCGAGAGCAGGATGTTGACGCCGGAATTGAGGAAGGCGAGCTCGCGCAGGCGATGCTCGAGGGTAGCAAAATCATATTCGATGTTATTGAAGGTCTCGGTCGAGGCGAGGAAGGTGACCTCGGTGCCGCGCTTGCCCGGCGCCGCGCCGACCACTTTCAACGGCTCGACGGCATCGCCGTGAGCGAACTCGATGTAATGCTCCTTGTCGTCGCGCCAGATGCGCAAGCCGAGCTTGCTCGAGAGCGCGTTGACCACGGAGACGCCGACGCCGTGCAGGCCGCCGGAAACCTTGTAGGAGTTCTGGTCGAATTTGCCGCCGGCATGGAGCTGGGTCATGATGACCTCGGCCGCCGAGATGCCTTCGCCCTTGTGGATGCCGACGGGAATGCCGCGGCCGTCGTCGCGTACGGTCACGGAATTGTCGGCATTGAGAACGACCTCGACCCGCGTCGCATAGCCCGCCAGCGCCTCGTCGATCGCGTTGTCGACGACTTCGTAGACCATGTGATGCAGGCCAGAACCGTCATCGGTATCGCCGATATACATGCCTGGCCGCTTGCGGACGGCGTCGAGGCCTTTCAACACCCGGATCGATTCCGCGCTGTATTCGCTGGCCATGGAATGCTCAGGGGCGGCAATGGTTTGCCGGGCGGGTTCAGTCATGTCAGGCCTTTGAGGATGTCCAGATCGAGCTGCGCAAATACCAGGCGCTCGTCAGCTTATTTGTGCCATGAAAACAGGGTTGCGCCTAGCGTAAAGTCACAATCCATAAGATATTGAAGAGATAGGATTTTTTAACGTTTTTTCAAGGCGCCAAAAGGCCGATTCGCAAGGCCCCAAAAACTGCGATTCGGGAGGTTATTTGAAATGCCCCGAACCCGCATTTTTGCGTCTCGCCAGACCTGCTAAAGGGGTGGAGACACTCCCGCCTCCTCCGGACCCGCCGATGTTGTTCCCGCCTTCAGATCGCTATCGGAGCGACATCGATGGGCTCCGCGCCATCGCCGTGACGCTGGTGGTGAATTTCCACGCCTTTCCCGATGTGCTGCGGGGCGGCTTCATTGGCGTCGATATCTTCTTCGTGATTTCCGGTTTTCTGATCACCGGCCTCGTCGTGCGCGAGCTCGGCGGCAAGCGCTTCAGCCTGGTCACCTTCTACAATCGCCGTATCCGCCGGATTTTTCCGGCGCTGATCGTCATGCTTGCCGCGGTCATGGTGCTGGGCTGGCTCTGGATGCTGCCGGCGCCGTATGAGCAGCTCTCGCGCGATGTGGCGGCGAGCGCGGCGTTTTCCGCCAACATCGCGCTGCTCTTTACCTCAGGCTATTTCGACATCGAATCCGCCAAAAAGCCGCTGCTGCATCTGTGGTCGCTCGGCATCGAGGAACAGTTTTATCTTGCCTGGCCCCTGATCCTGATGCTGGCGGCGCGGCTGCGCTGGAAGGTGATCTCCGTCGCCGCGGTCATCACCATCGCGTCGTTCCTGCTCAATGTGGCGCTGATCGGCTCCGATCCTGTGGCGACGTTCTACCTGCCGTTCACGCGCGCCTGGGAATTGCTCGCCGGCGGGCTACTGGCCTGCGCCTGGGGCCGGGTCGATCAGAGCGCCACCGCGAGCAACTGGCGCGCCGCCGCGGGTCTCGTGCTGATCTTGATCGCGCTCGCGACGCTGAACGTGCACCGCGCCTTTCCCGGCTGGTGGGCCGTGCTGCCGGTCGGGGGTAGTGTGCTTCTGCTCTCGGCGCCGGCGGCATGGAGCAATCGAATTTTGCTGAGCTGGCGGCCAATGGTGTGGATCGGCCTGATCAGCTATCCGCTCTATCTCTGGCACTGGCCGCTCCTGGTGATGGCAGCCATCATCAAGTTCGAGCCGCTGACCCTGATCGATCGCGAGCTGATCCTGCTCGGCAGCGCCATGCTCGCCTGGGCCACCTATTGGTTCGTCGAACGGCCGTTCCGGTTTGGGCGGCCGATTCCCTTGAAGGCCGCCTCGCTGGCGGGCGCGATGGCGATGATCGCCGTCGCCGGCGTCGTGGTCTACAAGGCGCGGGGCTTCGACTTCCGCTTGCCTACTGAAATCCGCGCCATGGCCGACGTGCCGGAGCAGACGGCGCAATGGCGCGTGCATCAGTGCCTGCTCGACCTTGGTCATGAGACGGCGTTTGCCGAGGGTTGCGTCGACCGCAACCGGCGGCCGCTGCTGCTTGTGTGGGGCGATTCCACGGCCGGCGCCTTGATGCCGGGCCTGCGCAAGGCGCAGGAGGCGCACGGTTTTGGTCTCGCGCAGCTCACGGCTTCTTCGTGCGTGCCAATGATCAATGTCGAGATCGTCGCCACTCCCGGCTGCCGCGCCAACAATGACCGCGTGCTGGCGCTGGCGGTGAAGCTCAAACCCGATATCGTGCTGCTGCATGGCACTTGGGAGAAGGATTTCGGTCACGCGGCGGAGACTGTCGCGGCGCTGAAGCGAGAGACCGGCGCGCGCGTGGTCGTGCTCGGACCGGTGCCATTCTGGAAACGCGGCCTGCCCAACGAGGTGCTGCGCTACTGGCTGTTGCATCACAGCCTGATTCCGGTGCGCTCGCAGGAGGCCGACGCGGATCGGAACGTCGACGATCGCCTGCGTGCGGCGGTGGTGCCGGCCGGCGCCGAGTTTGTTTCCGCTCGCGACGCGTTCTGCGACGCTGAAGGCTGCCTGGCGCGGCTCGGCGACCATGCGAGCGACATCACCGCGAGCGATCAGGGCCACCTCACCGAGAAGGCTTCGGAGTTTCTGATCGCGTCGATCATCGACAAGGTGCTGGCCACGCCGAGGCCGCGCGCCGCGAACAATTAGATTCTCTTTTTTGCAAGTGCGGCGCAGGCTTTTCCCGGATCATGCGCTGCGCCGCGTCGCGCGACCGTTCTCGACGTCAAAGATATCGCCGGAGGCGCCGAGCTCGGCAAACGCCGCGGGATCGGCTCCGGTGAGCCAGACCTGTGCGCCGAGCTTTGCCAGCTCCGAGAACAGGGCGGTGCGCCGGCCGGGATCGAGATGCGCGACGACCTCGTCGAGCAAGAGTAGCGGGATGATGCCGGTGATCTCTGCCACCAGTTGCGCGTGCGCCAGGACGAGGCCAATCAGCAGCGCTTTCTGCTCGCCGGTGGAAGCATCCTTCGCCGGCATGTTCTTGGGCGCATAGACCACCTGCAGGTCCGTGAGATGCGGGCCGTCGAGGGCGCGGCCCGCGGCGGCGTCGCGCACGCGGTTGTCGCGCAGGATTTGTCGGTAGCGGTCTTCGACGGCGAGCGCGGGCTCCGCGAGAAGCGCATTCTCCATCCAGCCGTCGAGCGCGATCTGCGCGGACGGAAAGGCGGAGGCTTCGCCGCGCTCGCGCAGCATCGCCGCGAGTTTTGCCGCGGTCTGGCCGCGCATCGCCGCGACCGCGACCGCGAGCTCTGCGGTCTCGCGCTCGATCGCATCGCACCAGTGGTCGTCGAAATTGCGGACCTCGAGCAGGCGGTTGCGCGAACGCAAGGAGCGCTCCAGCGCAGAGACCCGACTCGAATGCCCAGAGTCGATCGCCAGCACCAGTCGGTCGAAGAAACGCCGCCGCTCGGAGGCCGAGCCCATGAACAGGCCGTCCATTGCCGGCGTCAGCCACACCATGCGCAGATGATCGCCGAACGCCGCGGCCGAGCCGACGTTCTCGCGGTCGATGCGGCAGCGCCGGCTCGTGGAGGCGTCGGCGCGCGGCGCCTCGATCCCGGTGCCGAGCGTGGCCAGGCCCAGCGCGCCCTCGATCTCGGCCGAGACGGCCCAGGAGCCGTCGCCCATATTGTCGGCCACGTCTTCCAGCGTGGCGCGGCGCAGCCCCCGGCCCGGCGACAGAAACGAGATCGCCTCCAGGCAATTGGTCTTGCCGGCGCCGTTGGGCCCGACCAGCGCGACCATGTCGCGGCCCGTATTCAGGCTCGCCCCGCCATAATTGCGGAAATGCGTCAGCGACAGGCGATGAATGCGGGAAGGGGTCATCTACACTCGTCATCGCCGGGCTTGACCCGGCGATCCATCGTCCGCGCCAGCGGACAATTTCATCATATGGGTCGCGCCAGTCAGGATTGCTCGCGACGACACCCAAAGCTCACTCTCGAAGTGGATGGATGGCCGGGTCAAGCCCGGCCATGACGAGTTGTGTCACACCCGCATCGGCATCAGCACGTAGAGCGCGGCCTTGTTGTCCTTTTCCTGCACCAGCGTCGGCGAGCCGGGGTCGGCGAGCTTGAGCACCGCGACCTCGCCCTCGATCTGGGCGGCGATGTCGAGCAAATAGCGCGAGTTGAAGCCGATATCGATCGGGTCGGAGGCGTATTCGACCTCGATCTCCTCGGTGGCGCTGCCGGAATCCGGATTGGTGACCGACAGCACGAGCTTGCCCGCGGACAGTGCGAGCTTCACCGCGCGGCCGCGCTCGCTCGAGATGGTCGACACGCGATCGACGGCGGAGGCAAAATCAGCCTTGTCGACGATCAGCTCCTTGTCGTTGTTCTGCGGAATGACGCGGCCGTAGTCCGGGAACGTGCCATCGATCAGCTTCGAGGTCAGCACCACGTTGCCGAGCGTGAACCGGATCTTGCCGGCCGACAGCTCGATCGAAACTTCCGCTTCATTGTCCTCGATCAGCCGCTGCACCTCGCCGACCGTCTTGCGCGGCACGATCACGCCGGGCATGCCGGTGGCGCCCTTGGGCAGCACCAGATCGATCTGCGCCAGCCGGTGGCCGTCGGTGGCGACCCCGCGCAGCGTCTGGGCTTTCGCGCTGCCGGCGGAGTGCAGATAGATGCCGTTGAGATAGTAGCGCGTCTCCTCGGTCGAGATCGCAAATTGCGTACGGTCGATCAGCCGCTTGATGTCGGAGGCGGGCAGCGCGAATGAATGCGTCATCTCGCCGGCGGCAAGATCGGGAAAATCGCTCTCCGGCAGCGTCTGCAGGGTGAAGCGCGAGCGGCCGGCGCGGATCGCCATGATGGCGCGGTCGCCGTCGCTTTCGAGCACGATCTGCGACCCGTCCGGCAGCTTGCGCACGATGTCATAGAACATGTGCGCCGGCACCGTGGTCGAGCCGCCGGTTGCGGTCTCGGCGGCGAGCGTCTCCGTCACCTCGAGATCGAGATCGGTCGCCTTCAGCGACAGCTGCGCATTCTCGGCGCGCAAGAGGACGTTGCCGAGGATCGGGATCGTGTTGCGGCGCTCGACCACGCGGTGGACGTGGCCCAGCGATTTCAGGAGTTGCGCGCGTTCGACGGTGACCTTCATAGCTATTTCCGCCCGATCCAACAGAGCATGTCGTGGGAATGCCGGGCGGGGGCGCCGCGGCCGATGACACCCGCCCGCCCAGCAAGGTGGGCGTTCGGGGCGCGTAAAGTGGCGCGGATGGGACGGTAATTCAAGGGATTGGAGGGCCGATTCCCAAAGGTTTCGGCCCCTCCCCAGGCGGGGAGGGGCCGATTGTTCCCGATCGAGAGGGCGCTACTCCTGCAGTTGACGCTTCAGCGACTCGACCTCTTCGGACAGCGCCGTGTCCTTGGCCACCAGTGCCTCGATCTTGCGCACGGCGTGCAAGACCGTCGTGTGGTCGCGTCCACCGAAGCGGCGGCCAATCTCGGGCAGCGAGCGCAAGGTCAGCGTCTTTGCGAGATACATCGCCACCTGCCGGGGGCGGACCACATTGGCGGTCCGGCGCGAGGACAACAGATCCGAGCGGCTCACATTATACTGCCGCGCCACCACGCGCTGGATGTCCTCGATCTTGATCCGCTTCGGCTCCTGCGGGCGGATCAGGTCGCGCACCTCGCGCTCGGCCATTTCCAGCGTCACCGGCTGGTTGTTGAGCTTGGAATGCGCGAGCAACCGGTTGATCGCGCCTTCGAGGTCGCGGCCATTATGGGTGATGGTGCGGGCGAGATAGTCCAGCACCGGCTCCGGCACGTCGAAGCTTGCATGATGCGCGCGGGCCGCCGCGACGCGCGACTTCAGGATGCCGAGCCGCAGTTCGTCGCCGAGCAAGCCCATCTCCACCACGAGGCCGCCGGCGAGCCGCGAGCGCACGCGGTCGTCGAGGCTTTCGAGATCGGAGGGCGGACGGTCGGCCGCGATCACGACCTGGCGGCCCGCATCGATCAGCGCATTCAGCGTGTGGCAGAACTCGGCCTGCGTCGATTTGCCCTGCAGGAATTGCAGGTCGTCGATCACGAGCACGTCGATGCCGCGCAGCGCTTCCTTGAAGGCAAGCGCCGTCTGCGTCTTCAGCGCCGCGACGAAGCCGTACATGAATTTTTCCGCGGTGAGATAAAGCACCTTGCGCTCGCTGGCGGCATTGCCGGCCCAGGTCACGGCCTGCAGCAGATGGGTTTTACCGAGGCCGACGCCAGCGTGGATATAGAGCGGATTGAACATCACGGGATCGCCGCGACGGCCTTCCGCGACCTGTCGCGCAGCCGCATGCGCCAGCGTGTTGGAGCGGCCGACGACAAAGCTTGCAAAGGTCAGGCGCGGATCGAGCGGCGAGCCGCCAAGCGCGTCGTGATTGGCCGAGACCGGCGCGGACGCAGTCGAGCGCAATTCCAGCGCCGGTCGGCCACCCGCCGGCTCGACGCGGCGCGCTTCGAGCGCCGGCGCTTCCTTGGCCGGTATCGCGGGGCGCATCGCCGAGCGCACGGTAAGCTCGATCCGATGCACTTCCGGCATCTCGGCCTGACAGCAGGACAGCACGCGCTCGGCATAATGCGCCTGGATCCAGCTCCGGAGGAACGTCGTCGGCACCGAAAGGCGGATGCTCTCATGCTGCACGTTCTCGAGGTCCATCCTTGCGAACCAGGATGAGTAGACGTCATCCCCAACGCTCGACCGCAAGCGACCCTTGACCCGCGACCAGCGATCCTGTTCCGAATTTGTCATTGCCTGAAACTTTTCCAATAGAAGTAAGCCTGTCCGACGAAGGCGCCCTGCAGCGTTGCTGCAGCAAGCGCGACCTCGAGCGAGTTCTTTCCATCACCAGACATGGCTCTCCCGTCCGGCGCCAACGCCGCCGTCAGGTCAATGATGTCTGGGTCAGAAGGTTTCCCGCGAGGTCAGCGAGTACTCGACGGAATATCGGGCGAGCGGGGCGAGGGCCACTGATGGGCCGCGTCAGACGTGGTCTCGTTCAAGACTGCTGGTCGATCAATTCCCGTGATGCTTCCGTAAGACATTGCACACGCCTCCCCGTCCCTGCCGCGATTGCTCCCGGCAAGCTGTCCTCTCAAGTCTGCTTCAAGGTCAGCGAAGCCTGAACACCACTGTTCAACCGCCACGCTTTGTCCAACCCGTTCACAACTACCCGCTCGGGGAGCCGGCTCTCTTGAGCGTCCGTCGGCTGATCGGTGTCTATTTCTCTAGCTCGAATTCTCTAGCTCGAAGCAAACGAGACACGATGGCCTCGCCTGAGAAATTTGGACACAGCTCTTCGTTACCTACATTGCTATAGGTCACGATCCGACAATCGCTTGGAAAGCGCCGCCAACGCGCACACCGCCGCCGATTTGCACGTCCGCCCCGTTTCTAAAACCGCGCTGGTCTCAAGATCGTGGGCGCCGCGAGCCGTTTAAGAAATACACGATGCGAATTATCTGGCAATCGGTTTGATGAACGCGTCTTCCGACTCATTGGCGGTGTGACCGCGCTGCAATTGCTCAATCCGAAAGCAAGAGTTTGAAACACCGCAAAGAATCGCGCGCGTCACAAATCTCATCGCCGTCGAAAAAAAAGTTCATAAAATATTTACGTCTGATTGGTGAACGGACGTTTTTCCAAACGCTTGTCGGCGCTATGTGGATAAGTAATTAGCGAGACGAAGTTTTTCGCGATTCTTTTTGGAGGGTAACTCCCGCGGCAACAGGTCAGCCGCCATTCCATTTAATCCGCTTGGCACAGAGCTTTCTTGCAATGCGGGTGGTGTTTCAGGTGCGACAAATCTGCACTAGTAAAATTACGGGTATGAAAAAATCGCGCCGCACAAATCTTTAGCGCACTAAAATTCCACGCGGCTCGCTTCAGATCGCAATATGCCGCTGTGGGTTGTGACGGAAAAAATAAAGCCCGGCGCGAGGCCGGGCTTCATGATGCGCTGCATCGAAGTGAGCCGGACAGTCCGGCTCACTTGCTTAAGCTCACTTGCCTAAGCTCATTTGCCGAGCTTGGCGATCTGGTGCGACAGCCGCGATACTTTGCGGCTCGCATTGTTCTTGTGAATGATGTTGCGTTGCGCCGCACGCATCAGCTCGGGCTCGGCGAGCGACATCGCCTTCAGGGCTGCGTCGCGGTCGCCGCGCTTGATCGCTTCCTCGACGGTGCGGACGGTGCCGCGCATCTCGGTGCGGCGTGACTTGTTGATCACGGTGCGTCGGGCAATCTTGCGCGTCGCTTTCTTGGCGGAAGTCGTATTGGCCATCGTCTCAAATTTCCTCTAGCGGTACAGCTCGCATTCAATCGAAGATGAGCGCGCCGCCGTTTCCTTATCGAGCATGATCTTTTCTAGGGATCACGCTCTCTCACGAGATCGACGCTGCTGGTTGTTCGGAACGTCTTTGAACGGCGGTGGTGAGGCAAGCAATCGCTGCGGCGAATTCCTGCGACAGATCCCGGCCAAGCTCAAAGAAACGCGGCGGCGGGATTGCGCCCGCCGCCATTGGCGCCCTTATAGAGGGAGGGTTTTGCAGCGTCAACGCTTTAGGGGCGCCTCGAGGGGCCGAAACCCTGCCGCAAGAGGCTCGTAAGGCACTGATGAGGTTGAATTTCCCTGACCGGCCCGGTAAGGGCATGGGCGGGCGAGACGGAATGGGTGGCATATGATCCGCGGTTTTTTCCGGCTGATCGGGCTGTTGTTGCTGGCCGGCGGATTCATCTTCATGGTCTATGATGGGGCGCGCTGGGTCGCCGACCAGAGCCTGCGCTTCACCCAATTTGGCCAGTTCTGGAACGACGTGAACCAGGCGAGCCAGCAGGCCTTTCACGCCTGGGTCGAGAGCAAGGCGCCCTGGCTCTGGGCCAGCGTGATCAAGATCGTGCTCGAGCAGCCGGTGTTCGCGGTGCTCGGTGTGCTCGGGATCCTCCTGATGATCCTGTTCCGGCCGCGGAAGCCCCTGATCGGCTATTCCCGGGATTGAGCCATCCGGCGTGACGGGGCTGCCCTCTCTTGCGTAAACACCTATATAAAGGTGGCTCCCGGTTGGAAGCGTCCGTTCGCTTCATCCGGTGATGCCGTCCGGAGAAAAAATCCATGCTGTTCATGCGCAAGACCACCGCACTGCCCAGTGCAGCCGAGGCGCTGGCGGGCCGTGCGCAACCAATCCCGACCGCTTCGACCCATTTCATCAATGGCCATAAATTGAAGCCGCCTTACCCCGAAGGCCTGGAGCAGGCCGTGTTCGGGCTCGGCTGCTTCTGGGGCGCGGAGCGCAAGTTCTGGGAACTCGGCGACGGCGTCTATGTCACCGCCTCCGGCTATGCCGGCGGCCACACGCCGAACCCGACCTATGAAGAGGTTTGCTCGGGCCGCACCGGCCACTCCGAGGTGGTGCTGGTGGTGTTCGATCCCAGGAAGATCTCCTACGACCAACTCTTGAAGACGTTCTGGGAGAGCCACAACCCGACCCAGGGCATGCGTCAGGGCAACGATGTCGGCACGCAATATCGCAGCGCGATCTACGCGTTGAGCGACGCGCAGCGCAAAGCCGCCGAAGCCTCCAAGACGGCGTATCAGACGGCGCTGTCGGCGAAAGGCCTCGGTGCGATCACGACCGAGATTCGGCCGGCCGGCGAGTTCTACTTTGCCGAGGACTACCATCAGCAATATCTGGCCAAGAACCCGGCCGGCTACTGCGGGCTCGGCGGCACCGGCGTGTCCTGCCCGATCGGCGTTGGCGTTTCGGCGTGATGCTCCGATCACCTCTGCCGCTTGCGGCAGGGGTGTCGCATATTATTTGCGCCCGCATCGCATAGAGATGCGCAGGCGTGTCCAGAAGTTCTGGTGTCGTCCCCGCGAAGGGCGGGGACCCATAACCACAAGAAGTAGTTGTTGCGCCAAGCTGGGACTGCCAGCGTGCCGGACGACGACCGCCTGTGGTTATGGGTCCCGGATCAGCGCTCGCTGGCCCTCGCTTGTCCGGGACGACGGTGCTCTACTTTCTGCCACGCGATCGCCCTGCCGCTTGCGGTGAGAGGTGATCGAAACACTTTGTTAACCATAACCGGTGCAAGACTGGAGCGATCTCGTTGTGAGGGATGGCTCCAGTGCGGTTTGCGCGCGCGTTTCGATGCTCGATCATGGTCACTGCGCTGGCTGGCTGCCTGACCGCCGCCGTGCCAGAGGCGCTAGCGCAGGGTCGAAACGACCTCGACTACATGACCTATGGCCAGCCCAACGCCTATGCGGTCCCTCAGCCAGCTTCCGATGGCGGCGGCGCGATCGCGGCGCTTCGCCGCGCCCTTTCCGGCGCCTCTCGTCCTGCCTACATGGCGGAGCCGCCCGCCTATGCGCCGCCTCCTGGCTACGCGGCGGCGCCTGTCGCGGCGTCCACGCCCTACGATGCCTACGCAGCCGCGCCGACTTCCACGGCGGTTAGACACGACGCCGGCTATCGGCTGGATGCCGGCGACAAGCTCCGCGTCGTCGTCTACGGGCAGGAAGGCCTGACCAACACCTACACCATCGATGCCGCCGGCTCGATCACCATGCCGCTGATCGGACAAGTGCCGGCGCGCGGACGCTCACCGGCTTCGCTCGCCGCCGAGATCACCGGGCGGCTGCGCAACGGCTACATCCGCGAGCCTTCGGTCGCGGTCGAGATCGAATCCTACCGGCCGTTCTTCATCCTCGGCGAGGTGCAGGCGCCCGGACAGTATCCCTATGTGCCCAACATGACGGTGGAGAGCGCGATCGCGATTGCCGGCGGCTTCTCGCCGCGCGCGCGGCGCGATCTGGTGACGCTGACCCACACCGACGCCAATGGCGTGGCGCGCTATGTAGTGCCGCTCGGCACCGCGCTCGGTCCCGGCGATACCGTTCAAATCGGCGAGCGCTGGTTCTGACTTGGGCTCGCGCGGGCTTGATCCGCAGATCCACACCGTCATTGCGAGGAGCCAACGGGTCCGCGCGAACGCGCGGCCCGATGACAGGCTCCGCGACGAAGCAATCCAATAGATCCGCGTGTGGCTATGGATTGC
>Ga0070684_100003866_pt1 | contig 11334 bp, 7 predicted proteins | sample KBSC723LmetaG_FD_65653 | JGI IMG/M metagenome (GOLD analysis project Ga0070684, IMG submission 65653) | Corn rhizosphere microbial communities from Kellogg Biological Station, Michigan, USA - KBS C7.2-3L metaG | ecosystem: Host-associated > Plants > Roots > Rhizosphere ...
TGGCGAACGCCGGTCACGGCCTTGTTCGTCGTGGTGAAGCGCCGCTGGTGGAACTTCAGCGGGTAGTTGAAGCGCAGGTGGCCGACGACGACTGCGTTCGCACCGCTCGGCCCTCCCGCGAACTCGGGGTAGACGAACGTCGGCACACGTCCGCTGTACGCGACCGCACCGGCTGCGGCTGCGACGACGGCAGCGGCGGCGACAGCGACACCCAGGCGCAGCCGGACAGCCGCCTGCCGACCCAGGCGCGTGGCCAGGACTCCGACCGCGAAGGCGTTCAGCGGGTTGTCCTGGAGGTGCGTGGCGGCCGCGAGCGCCGCAGCGACACCGAGCAGAGGCAGCGCGGCATAGACGACGGGCGTCGGATCGCGATCTCGGGCCGCGATCTCGAGCGCGCGTATGCCGAGGATGGCGATGCCCACGACGAGCGCGGCCAGCCACGCGAATCCGACTATTCCGTTCTTGAGCAGGAACGCGTACGGCAGGAGGTGCACCTGTTGGACATGGGCGAGGTCGCGTCCGCCGTAGACGAGGGACTCTCTGAACAGCCTCGGCGCGTGAGACTCGTCGATGTTTCCGCCGAGCCCGCGACCGAAAGCGAGCGACACCGGCGAGCCGTGGATTGCCTCTCGCACCTGCTGCGCCTCGAAGGTTCGGCCCAGCTGGGACTGGTCCACGCCCTGATACTCGCCGCGAATCGTCACGCCGTCGGCGGTGAACGCCACGAACCCCGCGAGCGCCGCCGCCACGATCGCGACCAGCAGCCATTGCGGCAGGAGGCCGCGTACGCGCACGATGAGGTAGAGGGCGGTTCCGAGCGCAGCCGCGAGCTCGACCGCCGTCGTCGAGCCGGCGCCGTTTGCGATTGCGACGGCGTCGTTGGCGAGCAGCGCCAGAGCGAGGGCGAGGGCGAGCAGCGTCACCCTGGTCGGTTTGAGCAGGGCAAAGCCGATTGCCCCCACACAGGCAGCCTCCGCGAAGGTGAAGATCGGCGTCGTGTCCCAGCCGAGGAATGCCTGGGCCAGGCCGAGCAGGAGGAGCACGACCACGAGCTCGAATGCCAGCTCGCGGCCGGCCCGAACGCTCACGGTGCGGCCGGCCACGTACGCGAACACGAAGAAGACGATCAGGCCGAGGTCCTGGAGGACGAAGCTCTTGGGCGCGTGGTGGGCGAGGCCGAGGAGCAGGCCCGGCACGATCAGAAGGGCGTAGGCCGCCGCGAGCCAGTCGAACGGCCGGGCCTCCCGGACGATGAGGGCGCGCTCGCGCCACAGCGCGCGCGACCGGAGCCGAGGGGGAAGGGCGCGCACGATGAGCGGCGTCAGCAGGACGAACAGGAGCGGCAGGGCGATCCGCGTGTCGAACCCGTACTGGACGAAGCCGCTCGCGCTGCCGGCCAGGTGTTGCACGACCCAGTCTCCGGTGACCGAGACGGCGACCATCGCCCCGATGAGCGAGCGGAAGTAACGCCGGTCCGGATCGTGCGTCAGCCGGCTGACGACAAGGATTGTGGCAATCCCGGCGACCGCTGCTGCGGCCGCGGCCACCCGCCGGTTGGTATCCGGCTGGGCCAGCGCCACCGCCGCGGAGCCGAGAAGCCAGAAGGCCGCCATGAACAGGTCGCCCCGAAGACGGACCCCGCGAGTCGGGCGGACGGCCGCGACGTCGGCTGACGCAAGTCCCTCGTCAGCCCTCACGACGGAGGAGTGTAGCCCGCGGCCTGTGCGGTCGCGGCTCTGCCGCCGCGGACGTGTGAAGTGTTCGTTAGCGACGGCCGGGGATCGCCGGTGTGTCGGCTAGCGTGTGGCGCCGTGCCGCTGAGGGTCTCCCGGAGGTCTTTCTTGGTCGTGGGCGCAGCCCTCTGCCCCTGCCTGCTCGCGCTCGCGGGCGGGACGGCGAGCTTCGCGAGCACCGGCAAGCAGCGAGCCCTGGTGACGCACCGGGCCCAGCAGCTCCACATCCGCAACACCCCCGGGACGCTGCCCCTTCGCACGGCGCTGCTCGATCCATTCACGTTCACCGGCTCCGATCAGGCGAAGGCCTTCGAGATGGCGCAGTCGGCAGGTGCGAGCTACATCCGGCTCGTCGTCCCCTGGTCGGAGATCGCACCGGCCGCTCTCCCCAACGACTTCGTGCCGACCGACCCCGACTCCCCCTACTACACCTGGGCCTGGTTGGACGGGAGCGTCGCGGCGATGGAGTTGAACGGCCTGACGCCGGTCCTCGACATCACCAGTGCTCCCAGCTGGGCTCTCGCGCGAGGCGGTAGGGGGCGGACAGCGGGCGCACCGAGATCTGCCGCGCTCGGCGACTTTGCCAAGGCCGTTGCTCTCCGCTACGACGGCTCGGACGGCCAGCCTGCGGTGCACATCTACCAGGTCTGGAACGAGCCGAACCTCAGCCTGTCTCTCTCGCCGGTGAAGGCGGCGGGTGTGTACCGCGGAATGGTGAACGCGTTCGCCGCGGCCGTGCACGGCGTCGATTCCACGAACCTGGTCGTCGCGGGCGCTCTCGACCCGTTCGAGAATCTGGCGAAGAGCTTCGTGTCGCAGGCTCCGCTCGCGTTCATGCGCTCGTTCCTCTGCCTCTCCAAGGGCAAGCACCCACATGCGACGTGCTCCACGAAGGTCCAATTCGACGTCTGGTCGCACCACCCGTACACGTTCGGCGGTCCTTTCGGCCATGCGAAGCGCACGGACGACGTCTCGCTCGGCGATCTGCCGAAGATGCGGGCCCTGCTCAAGTCCGGCCAGCGGCTTCACCGCATCGTTTCCTCCCACTCGGTCCAGTTCTGGGTCACCGAGTTCGGCTGGGACACGAATCCGCCGAGGAAGCACGGGGTGCCTCTCGCCCTCGACGCGCGCTGGACGGCCGAGTCGCTCTATCAGATGTGGCACTCGGGCGTCAGCCTCGCCACCTGGTTCCTGCTGCAGGACCAGCCGAGCCCCAGCCCGTACCAGTCCGGGCTCTTCTTCCACTCCCGCTCGCTGGAGACGGCACGGGCCAAGCCGATGCGGACGTCCTTCCGCTTCCCGTTCGTGGCCTACCTCGGCAAGGGGACGGTCCGCATCTGGGGGCGCGACGCGACGAGCTCGAAGCAGCTCGTCACGGTCCAGCGGCGCCACGGCACGCACGGCGCATGGCGTGCGGTCGCGAAGATTCGCACGAACCGCTACGGGATCTTCGTCGCGACGCTTCGACTCAAGGCCCAGGCCGCCGACTGGCTGAGAGCGACGGCTTCGGGATCCGGGAACTCCCTCGCCTTCTCGCTCAAGGTGCCCAAGAACCAGCGCTACGGGCCGTGGGGCAATTGATTGGCGGCAGGCTGTAAAGGCTTCGCAAGGACCTCGGCGAGCCCGCGGGATCGCCGATAGCGTGGTCCACCGATGCCGGTGACCATTCGGAACATCTTCGTTGCCGCCGCGATCGCGGTCCTGGCCGCGGCAGCCGCTTCGTCCGGATCAGCGAGCGCACGCGCGTCCCACGGCGTGCGCACGTACACGACTCACGGGACGCTGCCGTTGCGCACGTCCCTCGACGATCCGTTCACGCTCACGGGGCCGGAGCGCGCCATGGGATTCGAGAAGGTCCGAGCCGCCGGCGCCTCCTACGTCCGGATCAACGCGGCATGGAACGCGATCGCGCCCACCACGCCTCCCGACGGATTCGACGCCGCCGATCCCACCTCCCCCGGCTACTCGTGGGGCTGGCTCAACAGCACGGTCGAGGCCGCAAGGGCCGCCGGGTTGAGCCCGATTCTCGACATCACGAGCGCTCCGCAGTGGGCTCTGGCCACCAGCCACGGCAAGCGCGTGCCCACGCCGAGGGCCACTGCGCTGGGACAGTTCGCGAAGGCGCTGGCCCTCGAGTACGACGGCCAGCACGGTGCTCCGACTGTGCGCGTCTTCCAGGTCTGGAACGAGCCCAACCTCAGCCAGGACCTTTCGCCCGTGAACGCGGCCGCCTACCGGGGGATGGTGAACGCCGTCGCCTCCTCCGTCCACGCGGTCAGCGGAGCGAACCTCGTCGTCGCCGGGGGCCTCGATCCGTTCGGGCACAAGAAGAGCAAGAAGCAGAAGTGGTACGCGGCCGCCCCCCTCGCCTACATGCGCTCGCTGCTCTGCGTCTCGAAGGGCAAGCATCCGCACAGCACGTGTCGCAATCAGGTGCACTTCGACATCTGGTCGCATCACCCGTACACGTTCAACGGGCCGTTCGGCCACGCAAGCCGTCCGGACAACGTCTCGCTGGGCGACCTCCCGAAGATGCGCTCGCTGCTCAGGGCCGCGGTGAAGCTGCATCGGGTCTCGTCGAAGCACAGCGTGCAGTTCTGGGTCACCGAGTTCAGCTGGGACACGAAGCCTCCCCGCCGGCATGCGGCGCCGATCGGACTGGCGGCTCGCTGGACGGCGGAGGCCCTGTACCAGATGTGGCGGTCCGGCGTTTCGCTCGTGACCTGGTTCGGCCTCGAGGACAAGGGAGGCAAGAGCCCGTATCAGAGCGGCCTCTACTTCCACGCGCGCTCGCTCGACCGGGCGCGGGCCAAGCCTGTGCGTACGGCGTTCCGCTTCCCGTTCGTCGCCTATCTCGGCCGAGGCACGGTCGATGTCTGGGGACGGGACGCGACGAGCAACAAGCAAACCGTCACGATCCAGCGCCGGGCCGGGATCCATGGCCACTGGCGGACGGTGGCACGAGTCCGGGCGAACCGGTCGGGGATCTTCCGGGCGAAGATCAAGCTGGCTGCGAAGACGGCGCATTGGCTCCGCGCAGTAGCCCCGGGCTCGGGAAACTCGCTCGCGTTCTCGCTCAAGCGGCCTTCGTCGAAGCTTCGCTACGGCCCCTGGGGCAACTGACTCTGCGCCTCGTCTGAGCGAGTCGTAAGACTTCCCGATGAGCATGGGCGGCGCCACGGGATCGCTTCTGAGGTGTCGCGCGGTGTGGGCCGGTGCGTTTCTTGCTCTGGCTGCGACGGCAGCAGCGACAACCGCGTCCGCAAACGCCGCCGGCCGAACGTATACGACTCACTCAACGCGACCGTTGCGGACGGCCGTGCTCGATCCGTTCCAGCTCAGCAACGCCAATCCGCAGGCATTCGAGCTGACGCGGAAGGCAGGGGCGCGGTACGTCCGGCTCGTCGTCCCCTGGAGCGCGATCGCGCCGGCCACGCCTCCCGACGGATTCGACGGAGCCGATCCCACGTCCCACGCGTACTCCTGGGGCTGGCTCGACGGCCTGGTCGAAGCCGCCACGGCGGCGGGGTTGACGCCGATCCTCGACATCGGCGGGACGCCCAATTGGGCGTATTCGCAGCCGCCCAGCGGCGGTAACGCGGGTGCACCGGACATCGCCGCACTCGGCCAATTCGCACGCGCCCTGGCGATGCATTTCGATGGCACCGGCGCCGCTCCGGCGGTGAAGATCTACGAGGTCTGGAACGAGCCGAATCTGAGCCTCGACCTGGCGCCGGCGAGCCCTTCCATCTACCGGGAGATGATCAACGTCGTCGCCGACGGCGTCCATTCGGTCGATCCCGCGAACCTCGTCGTCGCCGGGGGACTCGATCCCTTCGGCCACCCGAAGAGCAGGAAGCAGCACTGGTACTCCGTCGCGCCACTCGCCTTCATGCGCTCGGTCCTCTGCCTCTCGAAGGGACGCCATCCGCATTCGACGTGCAGCGGCAAGGTTCATTTCGACATCTGGTCGCACCACCCGTACAGCTTCGGCGGGGCGTTCGGCAAGGCGAGGCAGCCCGACAACGTCCAGCTCGGCGACCTGCCGAAGATGCGGGCGTTGCTGCGGGCAGGCGTCCGGCTGCACCACGTCGTCTCCACGCGCTCGGTCCAGTTCTGGGTGACGGAGTTCGGCTGGGACACGTACCCACCCCGGCGAGGGGCGGCCTCGCTCGACCTCGCCTCACGCTGGACCGCCGAGTCGATGTACCAGGCATGGCGATCCGGCGTCTCGCTCTTCACGTGGTTCGACCTGGAGGACCAGGGAGGTTCCGGCCCGTACAAGAGCGGCCTGTACTTCCATGCGGCGTCGCTTGCGGACGCGCGGCCCAAGCGGCTGCTGACTGCTTTCCGGTTCCCGTTCGTCGCCTACCTCCATCGCTCGACCGTGAGCGTCTGGGGCCGCGACGCGACGAGCGACAAGCAGCGCGTCACGATCCAGCTCCGCCACGGCAAGAGCGGCCGCTGGCGCACCGTCGCCTTCATCGTCGCGAACCGCTACGGCATCTACCGGGCGACGCTGAAGCTGAAGTCGTCGAAGAAGGACTGGCTGCGCGCGGTGGCCCCTCACTCCGGCAAGTCGCTCGCCTTCGCGCTCAAGGTGCCGCGCACGCCGCACATCGGCGCCTGGGGCGGCGTACCGCCGTCACGCCGCTAGCGTTCCCCGGCGATGATCGCGGCTCTCGTCCTTTTCTGGGGCTCACTGATCGCGCTCGCCTGGACTCATGTGCTCTACCCGGCCACGGTCGCGCTCGCGGCGCGCGTCCACACCCGGCGGGTGGCGGTTGACGACGGATATCTGCCGACCGTCGCGGTGATCGTGACCGCGTACAACGAGGAGGGCTCGATCGAGCGGAGGCTCGAGAATCTCCGCGCGCTCGACTATCCGCCGGAGCTCCTCGAAGTCGTGGTCACGTCCGACGCCTCCACCGACCGGACCGAGCAGCTCGCCGAGGCGGCGGGCGCCCGGGTGATCCGGAACCCGCGGGGCGGCAAGGTCGCTGCGCAGGACGCTGCGGTGCGTGCGACGGAGGCGGAGGTGGTCGCCTTCTCCGACGCGAACGCGACCTGGGCGCCCGACGCGTTGCGCAAGCTCGTCCGCAACTTCGCCGATCCGCAGGTGGCGTACGTCTGCGGCCGCCTCCGGCTCGAGGCGCCGGACGGCTCGAACCAGGAGGGCGTCTACTGGCGCTACGAGCTCGTGACGCGGGAGGGAGAGTCGCGGCTCGGCTCGGTCACGGCCGGCAACGGCGCGGTCTACGCGCTCCGCCGCGACGACTATGCCGAAGTCGATCCGCGTTTCGGGCACGACCTCTCGCTCCCGTACCTCATGGTCCAGCGCGGCCGGCGCGCGATCTACGAACCGGAAGCGCTCGCCTCCGAGCGGCCGACCCCCACGAACGAGAGCGAGTACCGGCGCAAGGTTCGGATGTTCGAGCACTCGTGGCTGATCGTCCTGCGGGGACGCATGCTGCGCGGCCAGAGCCTCGGCTACCTCCTCGCGCTCCTCTCCCACCGGCATCTCCGCTACGCGAGCGGCCTCCTCCACCTGATCCTGCTCGGCAGCTCGCTCGCGCTGCTCGGCCACGGCGCGGTCTACGCGGTCTTCCTCGGCCTCCAACTCGGGCTGCTCGCGGCGGCGCTCGCCGGCGTCGGGATCGCCCGGTACTACGTCCTCATCACCTGGGCGACGGTCGTGGCGCTCTGGAACTACCTCCGGCGCGGCGTCCCCGCGACGTGGGCGCCGCAGAGAGAGGAGCTCGCATGAACCGTGCGGCGGACGTCGCGATCGCCGGCTCGGCGCTCGTCCTCGCCTCGCCGCTCCTCGCTCTCGCCGCCCTCGCGATCAAGCTCGAGGATGGCGGCCCGGTGCTCTACCGGCAGACGCGCGTGGGGAGGGACGGCGCCGACTTCGAACTGCTCAAGCTGCGAACGATGGTCGTCGGCGCCGAGACGATCGGGGCAGGCCTCTCGGTCAACCGCGGCGACACCCGGATCACGCGGACGGGGCGGGTGCTGCGCAAGCTCTCGCTCGACGAGTTTCCGCAGCTCTGGAACGTCGTCCGCGGCGAGATGAGCGTCATCGGCCCACGGCCGACCCTGCGCTACCAGGTCGAGCAGTACGACGAGCGGCAGCGACACCGGCTGGACGTCAAGCCCGGCATCACCGGCTGGGCGCAGGTGAACGGCCGCGCCGAGCTGCCGTGGGCGGACCGGATCGAGCTCGACGTCTGGTATGTCGAGCACCGCTCCCCGAGCCTCGACCTGCGAATTCTCGCCCGGACGCCGTTCGCGCTCTTCGGCGGCACGTACAAGGGCGAGACGGGGGGTTGGAAGTCGGAGCCGTGAGAAGCCGGGGCTATCCTCGGAGCCTGTGGCGCCGCTGAACATCCTCGTCACGGGCGCCTGCGGTGTCACGCCGCGAGCGATCGCCCGCTCCCTGCGCACGAGCTCCGCGTTTGCGGACGCGACGCTCGTCGGAGCAGATCGCGGCGGCAACTGGTACGGCTTCTACGAGGGGCTCTACGACCGCGTCTACCGCGTCTCCCAGCCGGGCGATCCCGGGTATCCCGAGCTTGTCGCAGAGATCTGCGAGCGGGAGCAGATCGACGTCGCTCTCGTTGCGCCCGAGGCGGAGGTGCTCTTCTGGAGCGGCCGCGATTTTCCGGTGCCGGCGCTGCTGCCGCCGCCGGGCCTCGTCGCGATCGCGATCAGCAAGGCGAAGCTGTACGACGCCCTGCGCGAGACCGGGCTGGTGCCGCGCTACCGCATCGTGAGCCGCGACGAGCTGCTCGAGCGCCGCGGGCTCGACCTCGACGGAGGCCCGGTCTGGCTTCGCGACTACTCCGACGCGTCCTCGAGCGGGATCGGCTCGATCCAGGTGGCCGAACCGGAGGAGGCGTACGCGTGGGCCTACCTCAACCCGGAGATCCCGAGCTACATGGTCGCCGAGCACCTGCCGGGGCGGAACATCGCCTGCTCGCTGCTCTTCCACGAGGACGAGCTCCTCAAGGCGGGCTGCTACGAGCGCCTCGAGTACTTCATGGGGCACCTCGCCGTCTCGGGCATCACGGGCAACATCAACCGCGGCCGCCTGATCAACGACGAGCGGGCGCGCACGCTCGCCGAGCAGGCGGTGCGCTTCGTCGGCGGGCTCACGGGCGAGCCGGCGCACGGCCTCCTCACGGTCGACCTGCGCGAGGACCGCACCGGCGCGCTGAAGGTCACGGAGATCAACGTCCGCCACGTTGCGGCCACCTCGGCGCTCGCCGACGGCGGTGCGAACATGGCCGAGGCCCAGGTGCTGGCGACGCTCGGGCGGTTGGACGAGATCGGCGAGACCGTGCCGCACTTCCCCGACGACAACGTGATCCTGCGCGACATCGACGGTGCTCCGCTCCTGCTCACCGGCTACCGCGAGCTCGCGGTCGGGGAGCACGCGTGAGTGCCCGCGTCCTTGTCGTGGTGGCGCTCGTCGCCCTGCTCGCCGGCTGCGGTGGCAGCAAGCAGGCCCTGCCGCCGACCACGACCGCGGCTCCCAAGCCGAAGCCGAAGCCCCAGCCGAAGCCCAAGCACCACGCGAGCCACGAGATGACGAAGCTCGTCGTCGCGGTCCTCGACGGCGACCGGCGGGTGCGCGTCCGCGGCGCGCGCGTGAGCCTCTGGGGGAGGAGCGGTCGCACGGATCGTCACGGGCTCACGACGATCGTGGCCCCGCGCGGCCGACACGACGTCTCCGTCTCGGCGCGCGGCTACGGGCCAACCCGCGTCAACGTCGACTTCCAGCGCAGTCGCTGGCAGACGGTCGACGTCTACAAGCCGGGGCTGCAGTGGCCGCTCTACGGGGCGACGGCGGCCCGGACCCAGGCGCCCCCGCAGATCCGGTTGCACCCGCCGTTCCGGCTCGTCTGGAGTCGGGGCCTCGGCCACCTGATCGAGTTCCCGGCCGTCGTGAGCGACGGGTTCGCGTACATCGGGAACGCCCGCGGGACCGTCCGCGCGATCTCGATGCGCTCCGGCAAGTTCGCCTGGACGCATCTGACCCCGGGCTTCCCGCGCATGGCCTCGTCGCCGGCGGTCTACCGGGACGAGATCGTCTACCACACGATGGGCGGCGGGGTCTACCTCCTCAACCGCGCGAACGGTCATCTCAACTGGAGCTGGAGCGCCGGCTCGGCGATCGAGTCGTCGCCGGTCGTCGTCAACGGCATCGACTACTTCGGGGACGCGAGCGGCAACATGTACGCGCTCGATCTGCGCACCCATCGGCTCAAGTGGCGCAGGAGCCTCGGCGCGAAGATCACCTCGAGCGCCGCGATCGCCGGCGGCAGGCTCTTCATCGGGGACTACGCCGGCCGGCTCTGGGCGCTCTCGCCGGCCTCGGGGGCGACCCGCTGGGTCGGCCGTGTGAACGGAAAGATCTACGGGACACCGGCGGTCGCCGGCGGAAAGGTCTTCGTGCCCTCCGTCGCCTATTCCCTGTGGGCCTTCTCCACGAGCGGGCGGCAGCTGTGGCGGGTCTCGACCGGTTCGTACGTGTACTCGTCGCCTGCGGTCGCGGACGGGGTCGTGTGCTTCGGCGCGTACAACGGCGTCTTCTACGGGGTCTCGGCCGGCAGCGGCCGCGTCCTGTGGCGCGTCCCCACCGGCGGCGCCGTGTCGGGAGCCGCCGTGATCGTCGCCGGCGTCGCGTATGTCGGCAGCTTCGCGGGCCGCATCATCGGAGTGAATCTCCACACGGGCCGGCGCCTCCTGACGTTCCCGCACGGCGAGTACGTCCCCGTCTCGGGCAACGGGGCGCGCCTCCTCTTCAACGGGTTCTCGCGGATCTACGCCGTGGAGCCGCGCCACTCCAAGCGCCGTCAGCTCTCCCACTGACCGTTCCTAAGAGCGTCTTCATGACCGTCGGATATCGTCGCCCCTCGTGACTGCGCCTGCTCCCCCTCAGCGCGGCATCGACCCCGAGGCCGAGCAGGAAGTCGATTTCGCGCGCTACGTCCGGCTCCTCGGCGCCCGCTGGTGGCTGCTCGCGGCGGGGCTCGTCGCCGGTGCCGTGATCGGCTACCTGATCTCGCTCGGCGGGAACCAGGTGTACTCGGCCAGCGCGACGGTCTATCTCGGGCAGCCGTACACACCGACCGGCGGAGCTCTGGTGCAGAACATCCAGACGAACCCGTCCGCCGTCGCGACCGCCGTCCAGTCGACCGCCGTGCAGAACGAGGTTGCAAACCGCTGCCATACGAAGCCGGGCGCATTCAACAAAGGCATCTCCACGCAGGCAGTTGCGACCGGCTCGTCTACGAAGAGCGGCGCGCAGATCAATCCGCTCGTCAAGGTCAGTGTGAAGGCGAAGAAAGGCAAGGTGGCTGCCTGTGCCGCGAACGAGCTTGCCGACGAGGTCGTGAGCACGAAGCATCTCGGGAGCTACGCGGCACAGAAGATCGCCAATCTCCAAGCTCAGATCGCTCTCGACAACGCCCAGATCAAAGCGGTTCAGACCGCGATCAGCAGCGGAGGCCTCTCCGACACCGACAGGCTGATCGTCTCGACCACCCTGCGACTCGACCAGCAGGACAAGACGACGAACTCGCAGCTCCTGCTG
>Ga0070684_100003867_pt1 | contig 11331 bp, 7 predicted proteins | sample KBSC723LmetaG_FD_65653 | JGI IMG/M metagenome (GOLD analysis project Ga0070684, IMG submission 65653) | Corn rhizosphere microbial communities from Kellogg Biological Station, Michigan, USA - KBS C7.2-3L metaG | ecosystem: Host-associated > Plants > Roots > Rhizosphere ...
CGTGAGCCCGACGCCGAGGCCGCCCTGCGCGCGATCGAGCGATTGATCGCCTTGCACGAACAGATCGAAGACGTGCGGCAGGATCTGCGCATCGATGCCGACGCCCTCATCGCGCACGCGAATCTGCACGACGCCCTCGACCCGCGCCAGACCGATCTGAATGCGCCCCTCGTCCGGCGAGAACTTCGCTGCATTCGACAGCAGGTTGCCGACCACCTGCGTCAGCCGGTCCGGATCGCCGTCGACGACCAGCGGCTCCGCCGGCGGATCGAACGCGACGCTCTGCCGGCGCACGCCAAGCAGCGGTCGGGTCGTTTCCAACGCGTCGTCGATGATGTCCTGCACGACCAGGCTTTGCAGCCGCAACTCGATCTTGCCGCTGGTGATGCGCGCCACGTCCAGGAGATCGTCGACGAGACGCGCCAGGTGCGAGGCTTGCCGCAGCAACACGCCACTCATCTGCCGCACCGTCGAGGGCTCGTACGCCCGGCTGCCGAGAATCGGCGCAATGTTGAGGATCGAAGCGAGCGGATTGCGCAGCTCGTGCGCGAGCATGGCCAGAAATTCGTTCTTGCGCCGATCGGCTTCCAGCAGGCGCGCCTCGCTATCGAGGAGCTGGCGATGCGTGACCTGCAGGTGGTGCAGCAGCTCGATCAGCGCTGCGCTCACCAGGACGAAGAACGTGACGTGGGCGATCCAGCCAAGCGGGTCGGCCCAGGTGAAGTCGTCATGGAAGAACAACGTGCCGAGCACCGGGCTCGCGAGCGCGATCAGCCAGGCCGGCCCACGGCCGCACAGGTAACAAGTCGCCAGGACCGGCAGGACGAAGGCCAGGAGCGGGCTGTGCTGGCCGATGAGCGGGATCAATTCCACCCGGGAAAACGCCGTGCACACGAGCAGGCCGACGGCCAGGCCATAGCGAAGCCAGGCCGGCTCGGTCTGCAGACGCGGGCCGATCAGCGACTCCCGGAGTCGGGTGCGCAACTTCACCCTCCCTGTTTTACTCGGGCATATTTGGCGAGCACAACGCCGGCCGTTCGCCTCGGTTCCCGCAAGGCGGCAATTTCATGCGCGGCGGCTATCATGGGTCAAACAAGAGGAGATCCCCGTGACCGACAGCTTCGTCCAGTACGCTGCCGCCGACCGCATCGTCACCCTCACGTTGAACCGGCCCGACAGCCGGAACGCCATCGGCGCCCAACAGGACTGCCAGGACGTCATCGACGCCGTGCGACGGGCCGAGGACGACCCCGGCGTCAGCTGCATCGTGCTGACCGGCGCCGGGGCGAGCTTTTGCGCCGGCGGCAATCTCAAAGGCATGCAGGCCCGCAGCGGCATCGGCCGCCTCGGCTCGCCGGAATCGACCCGCGCGAACTATCGGCGCGGCGTGCAGCGGATGATTCGGGCACTGTGGGATTGCGAAGTGCCGATGGTCGCCGCTGTCAACGGCCATGCGATCGGACTGGGGCTCGACGTCGCCTGCGTCTGCGACGTGCGCCTCGCGGCCGACACGGCCAAGTTCGCTTCCAGCTTCATCAAGATCGGCATCGTGCCGGGGGACGGCGGCGCCTGGATCCTGGCTCGGGCGATCGGGTTGGCGCGCGCTTCGGAAATGATTCTGACCGGGGACACGATCGATGCGAGGACGGCGGAGTCGTTCGGTCTGGTATCGCGCGTCGTGCCGGGCGATCAGCTGCTGAGCGAAGCGCAGTCGGTCGCGCGACGCATCGCTACTAATCCCGCGAAGGCCTTGCGGCTCGCGAAGCGCCTGCTGCGCGAGGGACAACAGCAGCGTTTGAGCGATGTGCTGGAGCTGTCCGCGGCATTCCAGGCGCTCGCGCACGAAACCAAGGATCACGAGGAAGCCGTCGCGGCCTTCCTCGAAAAGCGCGAGCCGCGATTTACCGGGCAGTGAACCGCGCGCGGAACGCACAGTGCACGCCTTCAAGTTCGATCCCGTCACGCTACCGCCCAACACGCCGGCTTTTCGCCAGGAGATTCGCGAGTTCCTCACGCGCGAGTTGCCGCGTGTGCCGGCGGAGCGTCGCGCCAACTGCTGGGCCGTGTTCGATGCGGACTTCTCCCGCAAGCTCGGCGCCCGTGGCTGGATTGGCATGGTGTGGCCGAAGCGCTATGGCGGCCACGAGCGCAGCGCGCTCGAACGCTATGTGCTGCTCGAAGAATTGCTCGCGGCCGGCGCGCCTGTCGGCGCGCATTGGATCGCGGATCGACAGTCCGGACCGAACCTGCTGCGTTACGGCTCGGAACAGCAACGCGAGAAGTATCTGCCGGGCATGGCGCGCGGCGAGATTCTCTGCTGCATCGGCATGTCGGAGCCGGGCGCCGGCTCGGACCTGGCGGCGGTACGCACTCGCGCGGAGAAACTGCCCGATGGCCGCTGGCGCATCAACGGTCAGAAGATCTGGACCAGCAACGCGCGGCAAAGCCAGCTGATGATCGCGCTGGTGCGCACCAGCACGCTCGACGAGAAGAATCGGCACGCGGGCCTGAGTCAGTTCCTGCTCGAGCTGAGCACACCGGGCATTCGCATCCAGCCGATCGTCGACCTGGTCGGCCATCCGGGGTTCAACGAAGTGTTCTTCGACGACGTCGTGGTCGGGCCGGAATGCCTGCTCGGCGTCGAAGGCGAAGGCTGGCGACAGGTCACGAGCGAGCTGTCGCTGGAACGCAGCGGACCGGAGCGCTACTTGTCGAGCTTCGCACTCTTCGTCGAGCTCGTGCGTCTCGCCGAGCGGGTGGATTCGGAAGCTCTGCGCCACGCGATCGGTCGGTTCACCGCGGAATTGTGGACGCTGCGCCAGATGTCGCTGTCGGTTGCTGGTCAGCTCGCCGCTGGCGAGGATCCGATGCTCGCGGCGGCAATCGTCAAGGATCTTGGTAATTCATTCGAGCAGTCGCTGCCGACGCTCGTGCAGGCGCTCGTGAGCGAGGACCTGCGGCTCGAAGACGACAGCGATCTCGCTCGCACGCTCGCGCTGCTGTTGCAGACTTCGCCATCGTTCAGCTTGCGCGGCGGGACGCGCGAGATTCTTCGCGGCATCGTGGCGCGCGGCCTGGGGTTGCGCTGACATGAGCGAGCAACGACAACTGCTCAGCGACAGCGCCGCTCGGCTGTTTCAGTCGAACGCCGGCTGGGACGAGATCGAAGAGCTCGGCATCGCCGACATCCTCGTGCCCGAGGATCGCGGTGGCAGCGGCGCGGACTGGGATGACGCCTGCGCCGTGTTGCAGGCGGCCGGTCACGCGCAAACGCCATTGCCACTGGCCGAAGCGATGATCGCCCGAAAGATCGCGTCTGACGCCGGTCTGGAAATGCCGCGATCGCAGCTCAGCATTGCAACGAATCCGAGCGTCACGCTGTCGCGTGACGGACGCGCGTGGAAGTTCTCCGGGGTGCTGTCGGGCGTGCCGTGGGGACGCGACGTCGCAAGCGTGATCACGACAATCACGTTCGATGGGCGACCGCATGTCGTCGCCTTGGCCGTTCGCGACGCGAGCTTGCACAAAAAGATGAATCTCGCAGACGAGCCGCGCGATGAACTGCAATTCGACTCCGCGCCAGCGCTCGCGGCGCCCGCAAACAGTCGCGAGACGCAACACCTCCTCGACTACGCTGCGCTCGCGCGCACGGCGCAGATCGCTGGTGCGCTTCAATCCGCGCTCGAGCTTTCGATCACCTACGCGCAGGAGCGCAAGCAGTTCGGCCGACCGATCGGTCAGTTCCAGGCCGTGCAACAACAGCTCGCGCTGTTCGGAGCAGAAACAGCCGCTGCGACCTGCGCCAGCCGCTCCGCCGCCATCGCTGCGTGCGCCGGCGACGCTTCATTTGAGATAGCGGCAGCGAAGCTGCGCGCGAATCAGGCGATCGGCGTGGCGACGTCGATAGCGCATCAGGTACACGGAGCGATCGGGTTCACACGCGAGTATGCGCTGCGGCAGGCCACGCAACGGTTGTGGTCGTGGCGGTCGGAATATGGAAATGATCGCTATTGGAGCGACGTGCTCGGGCGAACCGTTGTGGAACGCGAGGCGGACAGGTTCTGGGTGGATCTGGCGGCGCGCTGAAGAGATCTCTCGCCAAGGCGCCAAGACGCCAAGCCAGATAAGAAGAATTCTTAGAATTTTCAGATTCCGAACTTGGCGTTCCTTCGCGTCTTCGCGTCTTGGCGAGAGTCTCTTCTGTCACCCCTTTGTTCATCCATCGCGTTTTCGTGTTGATTCGTCGCCAGCGCAGCGCGCATTCCCAGCGCCCGGCGCGCGCTCAGCGCATAATCCGGCGATTCAACTTTCCTGGCAGCACCTCATGGCAGCACATCAGTCGGCGATCGGTGCAACGGTTTCTGCGCCCGACGCATCGAATCTGACAGCGTCGCCGGCCATCGACTCGGCGGCGCGCCGCACGATGACGCAGATCCACGTGTTCAGCGCGCTCTTCTGGGCCGCAATGTTCACGATGCACACGACACAAATGCTCCTGGCCAACGATCATGAGGGCTGGCCTTCGATCCGCTGGCGCGCCGCCATGAACGTGCTCGCATTCGCGCTGTGCATCCCGATCGGCAGAGTGATTGCCGCGACGCTGGAGCGCCCCATGAAGCGGCGCGTGCTTGCAATCGGCTGCGTGTGTCTGCCGATCGCCTTTGGCTACGCATTGGTCGGTCACTACGTCTGGACGTACGTGCTCAAGAATCCGCCGATGCCCTACTCCACGCTGGCGAGCCTCATCATCCAGTCGCAGTACAACTTCATCCTGTTCCTGCTCTGGTCGGCGTTCTGCTCGGCGATTCTCTACGCCGCGCAATTGCAGGAACGCGAGCGCAGCCTGCTGCAGGCGCAAGTCCTGGCGCGCGAGGCAGAGCTGAAGATGCTGCGCTATCAGATCAATCCGCATTTTCTGTTCAACACGCTCAATGCAGTCTCGGCGCTGATCGTTACTGGTCAGTCGCAAGCGGCCGACGCGATGGTGAACAAGCTGGCGCGCTTCTTCCGTAACGCACTGAGTCGCGAGTCGACGGCGAAGGTGACGCTGACCGAAGAGCTGCGGGTGCAGCTGGAGTATCTGAACATCGAGCTGACGCGGTTTCCCGATCGCTTGAGCTGGTCGACGCAGATCGAGCCTGGATTGGACAAGGCGCTGGTGCCGCATTTGATCCTGCAGCCGCTGTTCGAGAATGCGATCAAGCATGGCGTGGCGCGCAGTGCGTCGCCGGTAGAGTTGCAGTTGAGCGCAGCAAGAAAGGACGGGCAGTTGATTTTGCGATTGAGGAATGAGACGAAGAGAGTTGTGTCGACGCCCGACCAGGGTGAGGGAGTGGGACTGGCCAATGTCGCGAGGCGGCTCGTGAACTTCTATGGGACGGCGGCCGACCTGTCGGTCGTGCAACGGGAGGGATTTTTCACCGTCGAGCTGCGCATGCCGATCGAACTGACGCTATGACAGCACTGCGAGTGATCGCAATCGACGACGAGCCTTTAGCCTTGCGCCGCCTGCAATGGTGTCTGGAGGAGATGCCCGGCATCGCGCTGGTCGGCCAGACCGGCGATCCGCAGCACGGCCTGGAGATGATCCGCACGCTCAGTCCGGACGTCGTGCTGCTCGACGTGGAGATGCCCGAGCTCACCGGCTTCGAGCTGATCGAGTCGCTCGGCTCCCTCAGCGACGTCGCGCTGCCGGAAATCGTCTTCGTGACCGCGTTCGATCACTTCGCGGTCAAAGCCTTCGGGATCAGCGCGGTCGATTATCTGCTCAAGCCTGTCGAGCGCGGCCGTCTGCACGAAGCGCTGGAGCGCGCCCGCGTCCGTCGCGAGCTGCGCGACGCGCAGGCACGCGTGCAGGAGCTGCGCGAGATCATCGAATCCTTGCGCGCCGACCGCCGTGGCAATGGCACTCAGAAGAAGTATGAGAACGAGCTGTGGATCCGCGAAGGCGACGCACGCGTGCGCGTTCCCGTGCAGATGATCGAGCGCTTCGAAGCCGACGGCGACTATGTACGACTCCACGTCGGCCAGCGCGTGCGGCTGCTACGCGCGCGTCTCGGCGATCTCGCAGACCGCCTCGATCCGGCGCAGTTCGTGCGCATCCACCGCTCCGAGATCGTGCGCCACGATTTGATCGCTGCGATTCGCCGCCACGATTCCGGCCGCACGTTCGCGGTGCTCGCCGGTGGCCGCGAAGTTCCCGTCAGTCGTCGCTACGTTTCACGTATCGCAGAAACATTACGATTCCGTAAGCAAGGCGCGTGAGCGCTGCGTAACAGATGCATGCGTTGCTCGCCTGTACCGTTCATCGCCGCGTTTCGACAATTCGCCGCAAATAGGTGCGGAACAAACCGCTGCCGCATTAGCGTATTCCCCGTGTGGCTTTAGCAACGCGCAACTCGCGCGCTGCCGACCGGGGGCTCGATGACATCCATCATCCGCAGGTTCGCTTCGCCGACCAACGGCAGTGCGACCGCGCACACAGCACAAGGCACCGAGATTCACTGGATGCCGGCGGGACGCGCAGCACCCGAGATCATCGCGGGCGTGCCGTCGGTCCACGCAGCATGGAACGGCAGTTATCCGCTGTGTGTCGACGGTCATTCCCTCAAGCTGGAAGAAGAAGTGTTCCTCGCACTCAATGCCGGTCACGTGCTCACGACGCGCGGCCGTCGCGATCCGGGCAGCTGCATGCTCAGCATCTACTTCACGCCGCAGCTGCTGGCGCAGGCTTTCGACGCGCTCGCTCCCGCTGACCGCGAATTGCTGATAGCCGGCACGCAAAGCCGGACGCTGCGCTTGTTCGAGCATTTGCGCGATTGCGATCGCTCGCTGATTTCGGTGATGCATTACGTCGCGCATCACATCTGCGCGGGCGTCGAAGATCCGCAGTGGTACGAGGAGCAGGTGAGCTTTCTCCTACGCCGCTTGTTGACGCACGAAGTCTCGCTGGCGCGCAGTGTTGCGAGCATGACGCACATGAAGTCATGGAAGCGACGCGAAACGTTTGCTCGCCTGGCACGCGTCACCGACCTGATCCATTCGTGCTACGACAGCGCGCTCACCATCGACGAGCTGGCCGAAGCTGCTCACTGGTCGCGCTTTCACATGATGCGCGAATTCAAGGCCGTGCACGCCATCAGCCCGTACGAATACCTGCAATGCCGACGCACACAAACGGCTGCTCGCCTGTTGTGCTCGACGGAATTGTCTGTCGCGGAAATCGCAGAGCGCACCGGTTTCCACGAACGCAGCACGCTCGTGCGTCGCCTGCGTCGCAGCCGCGGACATGGTGCGCGGGCACTACGCATGCTCGCGCACGACGGACAATCGCAATCATCACCGCAAACGGTGCCACACAGAATGCCAACCTCCGCCGCATCCGGTGTGAATCCCGCAACTAGCATCTCCTCAGCGCGATAGCGCATGCGAATGGGGACATTCTTCGCTCGGAGGTGACTGCACCTCCGAGCGAGGACTGTCCCCTTTTCTGTTTACGCAGGAGGGGATCTCAATGACCACGAATCTTTTCGTTCGGCGTGCAGTCCGCTGCACGCTGTTTACCAGCGCGGCCGCTGCGCTCGTCGGCGCACTGCCGGCCCAGGCTCAACAAGCTCAACCTCAGGAGACGCAGAACATCCAGGAAGTGGTGGTGACGGGCTCGCGCATCGCGCAGCCTGGTTTGACCAGCGTCAGCCCGGTGACGGCCGTGAGTGCCGACACCGTGAAGATCGAAGGCGTAACTCGCGTCGAAGATCTGCTCAACAACATGCCGCAGGCATTCGCCGATTTCGGCGGCAATCTCTCCAACGGCGCGACCGGCACGGCATCCGTCAATCTGCGCAATCTCGGTTCGCAACGCACTCTGGTGCTCGTCAACAGCCGCCGTTTGATGCCCGGCGATCCGACGCAGAACGCTGCGGCCTCGCCTGACTTGAACCAGATTCCCGCGGCATTGATCGAGCGCGTCGAAGTGCTGACCGGCGGCGCATCCGCCGTGTACGGCGCCGACGCCGTCGCGGGCGTCGTCAACTTCATCATGAACGACAAGTTCGAAGGCGTGCGCGTCGATGCGCAATACAGCATGTATCAGCACAACAACAGCGACGACACGGTAGCCAACCTGGTGCGCGATGCCGGCTTCGGGCTGCCGGACAGCAACGTTACCGACGGCTACACCAAGGACATGACGTTCATCGCCGGCATCAACACGCCAGACGGCCGCGGCAACGCGACCGTGTATCTCGGCTATCGCACGATGGACGCAGTCACGCAGAACAAGCGCGACTTCAGCGCGTGCGCACTCGCCTCCTCCGAGCAGGGCAATCCGGCATCCAAGGCATTCAGCTGCGGCGGCTCCGGCACGACGTCGCCCGCGCTGTTCCAGACCTACAACCAGGCAGACCCGTTCGACTTCGCGCCGACCGGCGCATTCACGGTGGGGTCCAACGGCGAGATCCGCGACTTCGATGCGTCGACGGACCTGTTCAACTTCGCGCCGTCGAACTACTACCAGCGTCCGGACGAGCGCAAGACCGGCGGTCTGTTCGCGCATTACGACATGAGCGACAAGGCGACCGTCTACACCGAGTTCATGTTCATGGACGATCGCACCACCGCTCAGATCGCGCCCAGCGGCGCGTTTCTCGGCAGCGGTCCGGGACAACCGCCGTTCTTCGGTCGCTACGCCGTGAATTGCGACAACCCGCTGCTCACACCGTCAGCAGTGAGTGCATTCTGCGGCGGCAACACCGGCGCAGGCGACGTGCTGCTCGACATCGGTCGCCGCAACACGGAAGGTGGCGGCCGCATCGACGACCTGCGGCACACCTCGTTCCGCGGCGTCCTCGGTTTGCGCGGCGACTTCGCACCTGGCTGGAACTACGACGTCTACGGCCTGTACGGCACGTCGGTGCTGTCCGAGAATTTCCAGAACGACTTCTCGCGCACGCGCCTGCGCAATGCTCTGCAAGCAGTACCCGGCCCGAACGGGACACCGGTCTGCCGCATCAACGCCGATACAGACCTGACGAACGACGATCCGAACTGCGTGCCGTATTCGATCTTCGGCGCCGGTCCGGTGACTGCCGATCAGCTCGCGTATCTGCAAGTGCCCGGTCTGTCCGAAGGCGAGACGGTGGAGCAGATCCTCAGTGGCTCGGTCTCCGGCGACCTCGGGCAATACGGCATCAAGCTGCCCACGGCCAACGATGGCCTCGGTGTCGCGTTCGGCGCCGAGTACCGCTCGGAGCGTTCGGAGCTGCGCACCGACCTGGCTTTCCAGACGAACGATCTCGCCGGTCAGGGCGCGCCGACGCTCGACACGTTCGGCTCGTTCGACGTCAAGGAAGTGTTCGCGGAAGCGCGCCTGCCGATCCTGCAGGACAAGCCGTTCGCCGATACGTTGTCGCTCGAAGCGGGCTATCGCTATTCGGACTACAACCTCGGCTTCAACACGGACAGCTACAAGGCGGGTCTGCAATGGGCGCCGATCCAGGACGTGATGCTACGAGGCAGCTATCAGCGTGCCGTGCGCTCGCCCAACATCCAGGAATTGTTCCTGCAACCGCGCGTACAGCTCGACGGCAACACGGATCCGTGCGCCAACGATCTCGGGGCCACGCCGACCGCCACCTTCGACGAATGCGCACGCACCGGAGTCACGGCCGCGCAATACGGCAACATCCTCGCGAACCCGGCTGCGCAGTACAACGGCAACGTCGGCGGTAATCGCAACATCCAGCCCGAGGAGTCGGACACCTACTCGTTCGGCTTCGTGATCACGCCGAGCTTCGCGCCTGGCCTGAGCTTCACGGTCGACTACTACGACATCAAGGTCGACAAGCTGATCAACTCGCTGGGCGCCGACTTCATCCTCGGCCAGTGTCTCGATAACGGCGATCCGACGTTCTGCAACCGCGTGCATCGCGCCGGCAACGGCTCGCTGTGGCTCGGCGATCAGGGCTTCGTCGACGACCCGATCCTCAACACCGGCTCGCTGCAATCCACCGGCATCGACACCGAGGTGAACTATCGCTTCGACGTCGGCAACCTCGGCAGCCTCGGGTTGCAGCTGGTCGGCACGTACGTCGACAAGTTCCTCACCGAACCGCTGCCGGGCGCGCACAAGTACGACTGCACCGGACTGTACGGCACGGTGTGCGGCACGCCGATCCCGGATTGGCGGCACAAGCTGCGCGCCACCTGGACGACGCCGATCAACGTCGACCTGTCGCTGACGTGGCGCTACATCGCCGCAGTCGACGACGACCGCAGCAGCACGGATCCGAGCCTGACGGCCGACATCATCGAGACCGACAAGCACCTCGGCTCGCGCAGCTACTTCGACATCACCGGCGCGTACAACGCCGGCGCGTTCGGACCGTTCGCGAGCGTGAATGCGCGGCTCGGCATCAACAACGTGCTCGACAAGGATCCGCCGCTCGTCGGTCAGGACACCTGCCCGGCCGTGTTCTGCAACGGCAACACGTTTCCGCAGGTGTACGACACACTCGGCCGTTATGTCTTTTTGGGCTTAACCGCCGACTTCTAGGCTGTGGGTCAGGATTCAGCCTGACATCTTCAGCAACGGCGGGCTGCGGCCCGCCGTCTTTTTGCGCACACGCGACGCATGCATTGCTCGCCGATGTCATTCATCGTCGGCCAATGACTATTCAACGCAAAAAGCTGCGAGCGATTTCTTATCCGTTTAGCGTCATGGCGTGTTTCCGCAGCAACGCGTCGTTCAAGGCACGCAGATACGCTGGCTGCCCGCAGGGCGAGCCGCGCCAGAGACGATCGGCAGCGTTCAGTCCGTTCATGCTGCGTGGAATGGCAGCTACTCGCTGAGCCTGGACGGCCACACGACGCTCAAGCTCGAAGACGAAGTCTTCGTCGCACTCAACCCAGGACACATCCTGACTGCGCGCGGCCGTCGCGATGCGAGCGCGTGCCTGCTGAGCATCTACTTCGCGCCCGAACTGCTGCAGAAGGCGCTCGAGGCGTTGCCGGTAGCCGACCGCGAGCTGCTGACCGAGTACTCGCAGACTCCTTTCAGGCTCTTCGAACACGTGCGCGACAGCGATCGCTCGCTCGCCTCGGTGCTGCGTTACATCGCGCATCACATGAGCACCGGCATCGACGATCCGCAGTGGTACGAAGAGCAGGTGAGCTTCCTGCTGCGCCGTCTGCTGGGCCACGAAGCTTCGCTGATGCGCACTGTCGACGCGCTGACGCACATGAAGTCATGGAAGCGTCGCGAAACCTTCGTGCGCATCGCACGCGTCACCGATCTGATCCATTCGTGCTACGAACGCGCGCTGACTATCGACG
>Ga0070684_100003868_pt1 | contig 11330 bp, 11 predicted proteins | sample KBSC723LmetaG_FD_65653 | JGI IMG/M metagenome (GOLD analysis project Ga0070684, IMG submission 65653) | Corn rhizosphere microbial communities from Kellogg Biological Station, Michigan, USA - KBS C7.2-3L metaG | ecosystem: Host-associated > Plants > Roots > Rhizosphere ...
GCCCCCTCGGGCAGGATGGCCCCATGCGCACCGTCACGGTCACCGGGCACGGCGAGGCCCGGGTCGTCCCCGACTCCGCGGTCGTCCGGGAGGCGGCGGTGCATCGTGCGGCCGGCGTCGCCGACGCGCTCGCGGGCGCCGACAGTGCCGCTCGACAGGCGGTCGCGACCGGCCGCGAGCACACCACGCCCGAGCGGATCGGGTCCACGGCCGTGCAGATCTGGCCGACCCACGACCAGCGGGGGACGCCGACCGGGTACGAGGCCCGGCACTCCCTGACGATGAGGTGCCAGGACATCGACACCGCCGGTGCCCTGCTGGGCGCCCTGGTGCAGGCGGTCGGCGAGCGCCTGCAGATCGAGGGCGTCTCGCTGGAGGTGACCGACCGCGCCCCGGCCGAGACCGCCGCCCGCGAGGCGGCGTACGCCGACGCCGTCGATCGCGGCACCCACCTCGCCGGACTCGCCGGCTCCGAGCTCGGGGATCCGCAGGCGGTCATGGAGGGTGCGTACGCCGACCCGCCGGTGGGCCGGGCGATGAAGGCGTCGCTCGACGCGGTCGCGCTGGAGCCGGGTGAGCTGGCGGTGACTTCCTCGGTGACCGTGACCTTCCAGCTGCGCTAGCAGCCGGTCACGCCCGGCCGACGACCTGGGCGACCAGCGCGGCCGACAGTCCGACGTACGGCAGACCCGAACCCGGTGTCGCGTGGGCTCCCGCGGCGTACACCCCGGGCACCGGTGTGCGCGGACCGAGCCGCTGCCGGACCGTTCCGCGCCCCTGCCACGCCACACCGAGCGGCGTGCCGCCCCACCGCTCGACCAGCTCGCGCGCAGACAGGTCGACCCGGGTCACCGTCTGCTCGCGGACGTCGAGCCCGTGCCGCGCCAGAGCCGCGAGGGGATCCTCGTCGCGGCGGCCCCGCCACTGGATCGTCCAGGCGTGGCGACCCTGGGGCGCCCGGCCGCGGGTGCGCAGGACCAGCATCGGGTCGCCGTGCACCACCAGCTCGTGCGGAAGGTCGCGCGCGTCGCCCTCGAGCCCGACGTAGGTCGTCGCCGCCGGGATCGCGGGCATCGTGCGGAGCACGTACTCGGCGAGGGCGGGCAGCCGCCGCGGGTCGACGGCGCACACCACCACGTCCGCGTCGAGATCGCCGACCGTGGTCGCGACGCCGGCGGCCCGGCCGTCGCGGACGACCACATCGCGAGCCCTCCCGTGCACGACGGCCACCCCCCGCGTCCCGGTCCGGCGCACCAGAGCCTGGAGCAGCGCCGCCGTCCCGCCCTCGAACGCCCACGCGCCGAACCGCTGCTCGAGGTACGCCGTGAGCCCGGCCCAGGCGGACACCCGGCCGACGTCGTGGCCGTCGGCGACGAACGGGTACGCCGCGACCTGCCGGAGACGTTCGTCGCGAAGCCGCCGCAGCCGCTGGCGCAGGGTCCGTCTCGAGTCGAGCCGGTCGGCCAGCTGGGTCGACAGGTGGTCGGGATCCCAGGGCGACTCGGCATATCCGCGCCGTACCACGTCCCAGTCGTCGGCGTACCCCGCGACGTACTCGACCCACTGCGCCCCGAGCCCCGGGCCCAGCGCCTCGCCGGCGTCGTGCTGCCGGGTGCGGCCGGCCGAGAGCACCAGCGAGGTGCCGTCCTCGAACCAGTGCTCGCGCAGGCAGTCCAGCGGCGCGAGCTCCAGCTCCTTCTCCAGCGGCCGCCCGGTCTTGCGGAACAGGTCGCGGACGACGGCGGGGAGGAGGGTGTGGGTCACGGTCTCCCAGACGAAGCCGTCCCGGGTGAACGGCACCAGCGCACCGCCGAGCTCGCGTTCCTCGACGAGCGTCACCGCATGGCCGAGCTTGGCCAGCCGCAGCGCGGAGGCCAGGCCGCCGAACCCGCCACCGATCACCACCACCCGGGCCATGGGCGCACCCTAGGGGCAGGTGGCTACCAGGCGGGGTGGGGGAGCCGGTCGCGGCCGTGCGACCGTCGCCGGCCACGCCGGACCAGCCGCCACCCCGAGGACGTCCCAGCGCTGGAGGACGTTCGGCACCTGGTCGGTGTCGTGGAGCCGGTCGGCGATCCCCAGGACGAGGACGACGAGGTAGCGGTTCAGGCCACTCCCCAGCCGCTGGAGAAGGCGAAGGCCACGGTGGTCATCGGCTAGCCGCGCTCGTGCGCGATGGCTCTGGCCACCGAGTCCGGGTCGCGGCCGACCACGGTGGTGCCGTCGGCCGCGGTGATGATCGGTCGCTGGATCGCCCGCGGGTGAGCGGCCAGGCCGTCGAGCCAGTCGCCGCGGTGCGCGGCGTCGCGCGGGAACGCCAGGCCCTCCTCGGCCGCCTCCTTCTGCCGGGCGATGTCCCACGGCTCCAGACCCAGGGCGGCGAGCACGCCCTCGAGCTCGGCGCGAGAGGGCGGGTCGTCGAGATAGCGGCGCACGGTGTAGTCGACACCGGCCGCGTCGAGGTCGGCCAGCGCGATGCGGCACTTGGTGCACGCCGGGTTGATCCAGATCTCCATGGGTCTCTCCGGTCAGTCGACGTCGACCTCGGTGGCGCCGGTCATCGCCAGCAGCTCGTCGTACGTCGTGGAGAAGACGGCCGCGGGGTGGCCCGCGGCGGCCCAGATCTCGTCGTACTGACGGAGCGCGACGTCCAGCCACGTAGACACCGGCGTGGGATGGCCGAGCGGGGAGACGCCGCCGATCACCTGGCCCGTGTGGGCGCGGACGAACTCGGGGCTCGCCCGCTTCAGCGCCGGCACCCCGATCCGCTGTGCCGTCGCGGCCGTGTCGACGCGGTGGGCGCCGGAGGTGAGGATCAGCACCGGGGTCCCGTCGGCGTCGAACAGCAGGCTGTTGGCGATCGCTCCCACCTCGCAGCCGAGAGCCTCCGCGGCCAGCAGGGCGGTGTGGACCGTGTCTGGCAGGATGACCACGCGGCCCCCGCCACCGACGGCGGAGTGGGCCTCCTTGAACCGGGTGACGGCGGCAGGCTCGGGGGCGTTCATGCGCCGACCCTAGCCGGAAGGGACGGACGTGGATCGGCCCCCCGAGCGTCCCGAGACGCCGCTGACCGTGCCGCGCTCGGTGGACCTCGCGATCCGCGCTGCCTGGGGTCTGGTCGGTGCGATGGGCCTGACCGTCGTGCTGATGGCGGTGTTCTACGACGACCTCGTCGGAGCCTGGGCGGCCCACCACGTGGGCGCCCGCGAGGCGTTCGAGCAGGGCGGTCGCGCCGAGCTGGAGCGGGCGGGGTTCGCGCCGCCGTCGTTCCTGCCGGTGGGGGTGACCATGCTGGTCGTCGGCGCGATGATCGTGTGGGTGCTCACGGCGTTCCTGCGCCTGGGCTACCGGTGGGGCCAGCTGGGCCTGTGCGCGTTGGTGCTGGGGTGCGGGTACGCGAGCATCGCCCTCGGGTTCGTGCTCGCGCCTCCGGCGGTCTTCGTCGTCGCGGCCGTCGCCTCGCTGGTGGTGGAGGGCGTCACCCTGCTGTGTCTGTGGCACCCCGACACCCGCGCCCACGTGCGCGGGCCCTGGGTCGGCGGTCCGGGCGCCGGCGAGGAGTCGGCCGTCGCCCGGAAGCCCACGGACGGACCGGCGAGCCGCTCCGCCTGACCCGGGTCCGAGCTCGTTCTCCCCAACCTCTGGCCGACCCCTGGTGCGATGTCGGCGGAGCGGTGTACGGTTCTGCTGTTCGAACATCTGTTCGAACACTCCCCAGCCCGGGGTGGGCGACCTCGACCCCCGTCCGCACCGGGCCGGGGATCCACCGGGGTCGACCGAGCGCACGCGATGACGCGACGAGGTGAGGGGAGCGGGCATGAGGCGGTACGACGACCCGGTCGAGACCCGGATGGGTCTGGTGTCGGGGGTGGAGGGTCCCGAGCAGTTCCTGTGGCGGGGCCGGTTGTGGAAGGTCCGGGCGGTGATCGCCCACTGGGTGGAGACCGGTCCGTGGTGGCAGTCCGGCGGAGCCCGGGCGGTGATCGGCTCCGACGAGCCGGGCTCCGGCTCGACCCGCTCCGGGGGCGCCGACCTCTGCTCGCCCGATCTGTTGGGGGAGCGCGAGCTGTGGCGGGTCGAGGCCGGGCGGGGGGCCGGCCGACCCGTCGGCGTCGAGGTCGACGACCCTGCCGTCGACGGGGGCGGGGTCTTCGACCTCGCCTTCGACTGGAGCGACGGCCGCTGGGCGCTCGTCGGCTGCGCGGACTGAGGGGGAGTCCGCGATGCCCACGAGCCGCACCAGCAGGTCCCGCCCCGGCCACGTCGTCGGCAGGGAGCACGAGCCGACCGGTCCGTTCTCCCTGCCGGCGACCACCCACTCCTACCTCGCCCGCGCCGCCGAGTCGCTGCGCGACGCGGTGGTCGCCCGCGACGTTCCCACCCGCTACGCCTGTGCCCACGTCGCCGCCCTGCGCGCCGCCGCGGCGCTGCTGGCCGCCCGGGCTCGCCCGGCCGGCTCTCCGGGGGCTCGCCGCCGTCCGCAGAAGAACGCCTGGGTGCTGCTCGCCGAGGTCGCGCCCGAGCTGGCCGAGTGGGCGACGTTCTTCGCCGCCGGTGCCGCCAAGCGTGCTGCCGCCGAGGCCGGTTCCACCCGGGCGGTGACCGAGCGCGAGGCCGACGACCTGGTCCGCGACGCCGACCGGTTCCTGGCCGTGGTCGAGCAGGCGCTGGGGCTCGCCCCCCACACCGCCTCGCCCCAGCTGTGCGTCCTGGTCGAGCCGGTCCGTCGCACCCGCGTCGGCTGATCCGGCCGGCCCGCGATGGACCCCTTCGTCCACCTGCACGTGGCGTCGGGCTACTCCCGGCAGTACGGCGCCTCCCATCCGCACGTGCTCGTCGAGCGCGCCGCCGAGCACGAGATGGACACCCTCGCCCTCACCGACCGCGATGGCACCTACGGCGCGGTCAAGCATGCCTTGGCGTGCCGGGCCGCCGGGCTCCGGCCGGTGCTGGGCGTCGACCTCGCGGTCCGTCCGGTCGGCCCGGCCGGGCATCCTGCCGTCCCGGAGCAGAAGCCGCGCACCCCGGTGCGCGGTGGCGCGTTCCGGGACGACCGCCGGGTGCCGCGGGTGACCTTCCTGGCCGACGCGAGCCACGCCGGCGGCCGGGCCGGGTGGGCAGCGGTGTGCCGGCTGGTCTCCGCGGTCCAGCTCGCCGGCGAGCGCGGCGCCCCGGTGGCCGACCTGGCGGTGCTCGCGCCCTGGCTCGAGAGCGGCGACGTCGTGGTGCTGCTCGGCCCGGCCTCCGAGCTCGGGGCGGCCGTGGCCCGCCGCCGCGACGACCTGGCCCGGGCGGCGCTGGCGCCGTGGCGCGAGGTGGTCCCCGCGGAGAACCTCCTCGTCGAGCTGGTCTCCCACCGGCTGCCCCAGGGGCACGGCGCCGCCTGGGGTCCGGGCACCACGCCCCACGCCGCCCGGATGGCCGGCCTCGCCCGCAGCGTCGGGCTGGGCACGGTGCTGACCAACGCCGTGCGCTACGCCGACCGCCGCGACGCCCCGGTCGTCGACGTCCTCGACGCGTGCCGTCGTCTGGTCGCCCTCGACCGACGCCACGTCGACCGGGCCAACGCCGAGGGCTTCCTCAAGTCCGGCAAGCAGATGCTGGAGATGGCCGAGGAGATCGCGCGGCTGTCCGGGCTGGGCGAGACCGACCGCGAGGCCCGCCGGTTGCTGGCGCAGACCCGGCAGGTCGCCGACCGGTGCGCGCTCGACCCGCGCGCCGACCTGGGGCTGGGTGAGGTGCACTTCCCGGAGTTCGAGCTCACGAGCACGGCATCGGCGCCCCGCCCGTCGTTCGTCAGCGGGTCGCCGGCCGACGACCTGCTCCGCGCCCGCTGCGAGGGGGCGATCGGCGGTCGCTACGGTTCGGCGCCGCGCCAGCGCATCTGGAAGCGGCTCGACGACGAGCTGGAGATGATCCGCGGCCTGGGCTACGCGTCGTACTTCCTGACCGTCGGCGATGTCACCGACCTGATCCGCGAGATGGGGGTGCGCTGCGCCGGTCGCGGCTCGGGCGCCGGCTCGCTGGTCAACTACCTGCTGGGCATCTCCGGGGTCGACCCGATCCGCCACGGCCTGCTGATGGAGCGGTTCCTCTCACCGCTGCGCGCGTCGCTGCCCGACATCGACATCGACGTCGAGTCCGCCCGGCGTGAGGACATCTACCGCGCGATCCTCGACCGCTACGGCGGTGAGCGCTGCGTGTGCGTCTCGATGATGGACACCTATCGCGTCCGCCACGCCGTCCGCGACGTCGGTGCCGCGCTCGGGATGCCGCCCGGCGAGACCGACGCGATCGCCAAGGCCTTCCCCCACATCCGCGCCCGCGACGCCCGGATGGCGATGCGCGACCTGCCCGAGCTCCGCGCCGCCGGGCTCGACCACGCGCGGCTCGACCTGTTCTTCGACCTGGTGGAGCGGCTCGACGGGTTGCCGCGCCACATCGCCGTCCACCCGTGCGGGGTGCTGCTCTCCGACGCGACCCTGCTCGACCGCACGCCGGTCGAGGCCAGCTTCGTGGGGTTCCCGATGAGCCAGTTCGACAAGGAGGACGTCGAGGACCTCGGGCTGCTCAAGCTCGACGTGCTCGGCATCCGGATGCAGTCCTCGATGGCCCACGCCGTCGACCTCGTCCGGCGCACGGACGGCGTCGAGATCGACCTCGACGACGAGGAGCAGGTGCCGTTCGACGACCCCGCGACGTTCCACATGATCAGCCAGGCACGCACCCTCGGGGTGTTCCAGATCGAGTCGCCGGGTCAGCGCGAGCTGGTCGGCAAGTCCGGCATCGAGACCTTCGAGCACATCATCACCGACATCTCGCTGTTCCGGCCGGGGCCGGTCAAGAGCGACATGATCACGCCCTACCTCGAGGCCAAGCACGGCTGGTCGGAGGCGACGTACCTCCACGACGACCTGCGCCCGATCCTGAGCGAGACCAACGGCGTGGTGGTCTTCCACGAGCAGGTGATCGAGATGATCGCCTGCTTCGGCGGGGTCTCCAACGCCGAGGCCGACGAGAAGCGGCGGGCGCTCGGCGACGTCGAGGGGATGGCCGAGACCAGGCTCTGGTTCTTCCCGGCCGCCCTCGGCCGCGGGTACTCCCTGCCCGTGGTCGAGGCGGTCTGGAAGGTGATCGAGGCGTTCGCGTCGTTCGGCTTCTGCAAGGCCCACGCCGCGGCGTTCGCGCTGCCGACCTACCAGTCGGCCTGGCTCAAGGCCCACTGGCCGGCCCACTTCCTGGCCGGCGTGCTGACCCACGACCCCGGCATGTACCCCAAGCGGCTGATCCTCGAGGACGCCCGTCAGTGCGGCATCGCGATCCTCGGCCTCGACGTCAACGCCTCGCAGAAGGAGTACGTCGTGGAGCGGCTGTCGTCGCTCGACGAGCCCCCGCCGATCGTGCTGGGCCAGACCTCGCGGCCCGACCCGTCCGAGCGCGGCTGGCCCGACGGCCGTGCCTGGGGCATCCGGCTGGCGCTGGCCGAGGTCAAGGGCATCAACGCCGGCGAGGTCGAGCGCATCGTCTCCGCCCGCCCCTACCACTCGCTGACCGACTTCTGGCACCGCGCGCAGGTCTCCCGTCCGATCGCCGAGCGGTTGGTGCTGGCCGGGGCGTTCGACTCCGTCTACGGCCTCGGCTCGGTGGCCGGTGGGGGCGGGCTGCCGGGTGTTCGTCGCCGTACCAAGGTGACCCGCCGCGACCTGCTGCTCCAGGTCGCCGAGCTCGACCGGCACGCCCGGGCGGTCCAGCGCGCCGGGAGGGCGCGCGGACTGGCCGCGGGCAGACGGAGGAACAGTGGTACGCCGGCGCCGCGGCCGTCCGACGTCCGCGTCGAGGAGGCCGCCGCCCGCACCAGCACCGACCCCGGTGCCCGCGAGGGCTCGGTCCCGCTCGAGCGCCACCCACTGGCCAGCCAGGGGGTGTGGGCCAAGGCGGCCGCCCAGTCCCGGGCCGCCGCCGACCCGCGCCCGGTCACCTCGGTGCAGCTGACCCTCGACCTCGGTGACGAGCCGCGGGAGCACGTCAGCGGACTGCCCGAGATGAACGCCGAGGAACGGATGCGCGCCGAGCTGGAGATCCTCGGTCTCGACGCCAGCCGTCACGTCGTCGACACCTACGCCGAGTTCCTCGACGCCGTCGGCGCCGTCCGCAGCCAGGACCTCCTCCGCCAGCGCAGCAGGTCCGAGATCCTGGTCGCCGGGGTCAAGGTCGCCACCCAGACGCCTCCGGTCAGGTCCGGCCGGCGCGTGGTGTTCCTGACCCTCGACGACGGCACCGGCCCGGTCGACGCGACGTTCTTCGAGGACGCCCAGGGTCCCTACGCCGCGACCGTGTTCGGCTCCTGGCTGCTCGTGGTCCGCGGCGAGGTACGCCGGACGGGTCACCGTGGCATCTCCCTGCGCGCCACCGGCGCCTGGCCGCTGACCGAGCTCCACGCCCGCTGGCAGCAGGACGGCCTCGACGCGGTCCGCGCCCACCTGGCCGTCGTCCCCGCCTTCGAGGAGGTCACCCGCCACCGGGTCCTGGTCCACTCCAGCGGCTTCCAGATGTCGCCGTACGCCGATGTGAAGCCGCCCGGCGAGGCGGTCAAGGAGGTTGCCCGCAAGCTCTGGCACCGCAGCCCCGGGAGCCCCGGATGAACCACCAGACGCGCTCCACCCCACGATCACTCGGGGCTTGGTCTCGACGCGCCGAGCCGACCTCGCAGGCTCGCTCGACCTGCCTCCCCACGCCAGGCACTCCTCCGTCGTGCCCGGCTAGGGTCGGCACATGGCGAGCGAACAGACCGGCCGCGGCAGTGCCCGCAGCGCCGTGGTCTGGGCCGGGCTCGAGCCCGTCGTGCAGGACGGGACGCGCGACGTCCTCGACATCGGTGGTGGCACCGGCGGCCTCGCGGTCCGGGTCGGTGCGCTCGGTCACCGGGTCACCGTGGTCGATCCCAGCCCCGACGCCCTGGCCGCACTCGACCGCCGGGCTCGCGAGCACGACGTCGCGGTCACCGGCCGGCAGGGCGACCTGTCCAGCCTGCTCGACGTCGTCGGGCCCGACAGCGCCGACGTCGTCTTGTGCCACGGCGTCCTCGAGGTCGTCGACGACCCGGCCGCCGCGCTGGCGACCCTGGCCCGCGTGGTGCGGCCCGGGGGAGTGCTCAGCCTGCTGGTCGCCCAGCGTCACGCCGCCGTCATCGCCCGGGCCATGGCCGGCCACTTCCAGCAGGCGCTGGAGATGCTCGAGCCGACCGGCCCCGTGGCTCCGAGCGGCCGCACCGGTCGCCGTCACACCTACGACGAGCTCACCGCGCTGGCGACCGGCGCCGGGTTCGTCGTCGACACCGTGCACGCGGTCCGGGTGTTCACCGATCTCGTCCCGGGCTCGCTGCTCGATCTCGAGCCGGGCGCCACGGCCGCCCTGGTCGAGCTGGAGCAGGCCGTCGCCACCCGCCCGGAGTACCTCCCGCTGGCCACCCAGCTCCACCTGCTCGCCCACCGGCCCTGACGTCCCGGCCTTCCGACGTACGCCGTCGGAGGTGCCGTCGTGACCCAGACCCCGATCCTGCACGTCGACATGGACGCCTTCTACGCCAGTGTCGTCGTCCGCGACCGTCCCGAGCTGCGTGACGTCCCGGTCATCGTCGGCGGTGGGTACCGCGGCGTCGTGCTGTCGGCCGACTACCTCTCCCGGAAGGCCGGCGTCCGCTCCGGGATGCCGATGACCCGCGCCCGTCGGATGTGCCCCGACGCCGAGGTGGTCCCACCCGACTTCGACACCTTCACGACGGTCTCGGCGTCGGTGATGGAGAACTTCCGCCGGATCACCCCGCTGGTCGAGGTGCTCTCGCTGGACGAGGCGTTCCTCGACGTCCGCGGCTCGACCCGGCGACTCGGCTCGCCGGTCGAGATCGCCGAGCGCCTGCGGGCCACCATCCACGACGAGCAGGGCATCACCTGCTCGGTCGGCGTGGCCGCGTCGGTGACGATGGCGAAGATGGCGAGCCGCTGGGCCAAGCCCGACGGGGTGTTCGTCTGTGCGCCGTCCTCGGTGACCACGCTGCTCCACCCCCTCGACGTCGGCGAGCTGTACGGCGTGGGGGAGAAGACCAGCGAGCTGCTCCACCGACTCGGGCTGGCCACCGTCGGCGACATCGCGCACACCCCGGTCCGCACCCTCCAGCGCGCGGTCGGCGACCACCTCGGCCGCCACCTCCACGACCTCGCCTGGGGCATCGACGACCGGAAGGTGATCGCCCGCAACGCCAGCTCCTTCACCTACCTGGGCGACCCCGACAAGTCCATGGGTGCCAGCGAGACCTTCGGCCACGACACCGACGACCGCGAGGCGATCGTCCGCGAGCTGCTCCGGCTGACCGATCGGGTGACCACCCGCATGCGTGTCGCCGGTGTGGCCGGCCGCACCGTCACCATCACCGTGCGGTTCGCCGACTTCACCACGATCACCCGCTCGCGCACCCTCGCCGAGGCCACCGACATCACCCAGGAGGTCTTCCACGAGGCGGTCCGGTCGTACGACGCGCTGGGGCTGCAGCGCGCGCGCATCCGGCTGGTCGGAGTGCGGCTCGAGGGGCTGGTGCCGCGCGAGCGCGTCCATCGCCAGCTGGTCCTCGGCCAGCGCGACCACGGTTGGTCCGAGGCCGACCGCGCCGCCGACCGGATCGTCCGCAGGTTCGGGACCGGCACCGTCCGGCCGGCCAGCCTGCTCTCCTGAACACCTCTCCCGATCTCATCCGAACCGGGGGAGGTGTCTTCGCCGATCCGATAGTCACAATTTCATCGGGCTGCCTACCGGATGCCCGGGTGGCTGCTTACACTGGCCGTGAGGCTGTCATCTGTGAGGGGAGGTTCCCGTGCCGCTCTCCGAGGAAGAACTGCGAGCGCTCGAGCAGATGGAACGCGCCCTCGTCCAAGAGGACCCCAAGCTCGCCTCCACCCTTCGCGGCACCAACCTGCGCCGCGCCGCCCAGCGCCGAGCCATCCTGGCGGGCGTCTGTTTCGTGGCCGGCGTCGGTGTGCTGATGGCCGGAGCCATCGGTCGGATCACCCTGGTCGGCGTGCTCGGCTTCGTGGTCATGCTCGCCTCGGCCACCGTCGGCCTCGCCGCCCTCCGCGGTACGTCGAGTGCCCACAAGCCCCCGGTCCGTGGTGGTCAGCAGGCGGGGTCGATGCTCGATCGGTTCGGCTCTCCCTGGCGCCGCCGCCACGACGACGAGGCCTGACCCCCCACCACCGCATCCCGAGCCCCGGCACCGGCCGGGGCTTTCGCACGTCAGGACGACGACGCCGTCCTCGCAGGCCGCCGAGGGGTCAGCCGAC
>Ga0070684_100003873_pt1 | contig 11324 bp, 10 predicted proteins | sample KBSC723LmetaG_FD_65653 | JGI IMG/M metagenome (GOLD analysis project Ga0070684, IMG submission 65653) | Corn rhizosphere microbial communities from Kellogg Biological Station, Michigan, USA - KBS C7.2-3L metaG | ecosystem: Host-associated > Plants > Roots > Rhizosphere ...
CAGCGCGTCGCTGTCGGTCTCGCCGGTGCGGATGCGCAGCGCGTGATCGATCGGCGTGACAAAGATCTTGCCGTCGCCGATCTGTCCGGTGCGTGCGTTGGCGGTGATGACCTCGACCGCCTTGTCGGCGAGATCAGAGGAGACGGCGATCTCGATGCGCAGTTTCGGCAGGAAATTCACGACATATTCCGCGCCGCGATAAATCTCGGTGTGACCTTTCTGGCGGCCATAGCCTTTGACCTCCGTGACCGTCATGCCGTGCACGCCGATCGCGGTGAGCGCCTGACGGACTTCGTCGAGCTTGAAGGGTTTGATGATCGCGACGACGAGTTTCATGGTCAGGCCTTGGTTCCTTGAGCTTGCGACCGTGGCCGGTCAGGGGATGTCCGTGCAAATCTGGCATCTTTTCGGGCAAATGGCATAAAAAACTTGCAGCGTTAAGCGGAATCCTTCCGCGCTGTGACCTGCAAGCCCTGTACAGGGCGGCGCTTCGTCCTCCAGAATGCGGTCTTTGGCGAGACCAATAAGCTCGCTGTTTAAGCGGTCCAATTGCGAGGACCTTTTTGAGTGGGGAAACGCATGTCCAATCGATCCTGGTTTTTTGCTTCGAGCGGTCAACAACAAGGTCCCTATCCGGAGGCGCAGTTTCGCGACCTCATTGCGCGCGGGACGATCACCCCACAGACCCTGGTGTGGTGCGAGGGCATGGCCGGCTGGGAGAAGGCCGGCGAGGTCCCGGGCCTGATGTCGGGGGCCGCAGGGGCTCCGCCCGTACTTCCGCAGGGCGGCGGCGCGGCGATGGGGGCCGGTGGCTATGCCGGCGGCGTCTTATCGCTCGACATGGGCATCTGGGACTTCACCTGGCGCAGCATCGTGCTGTTCCTCGGTCTGCTTGTCGTGATTCCGACACCCTGGGTCGTTCCCTGGTACATCAACTGGTTCGCCTCCTGCGTGCAGGTGCCGGGGCGGCCAAATCTCTCCTTTACCATCAGGCCCGGCACCATCGCGCTGTGGTACTTCGGAGCGATTGTCGTCCTGATCCTTCTTGGTGTGATTGCGAGCGTCATCGACAGTCGCGCGATCGGCAATCTCGGAGGCATTGTCGAGCTCGTGCTGTTCTGGTTGTTCCTGCGCTATCTCGTCGCCAATACCGCCTCTAACGGCCAGCCGCTCGGGCTCAGCTTCTCGGGCTCGGTCTGGGCCTATATCGGCTGGCAAATCCTGACGGTGATCTCCTTCATCACCATCATCGGCTGGGCCTGGGTCTATGCCGCGCAGGTGCGCTGGCTCTACCGCAACATCCAGGGCACGCGTCGGCAAATCGTCTTCCACGGCACCGGCCTCGAATATCTCTGGCGCATCATCGTGACGGCGCTCGCCAGTTCTTTCATCATCCCGATCCCGTGGATGGTCCGCTGGTTGATGCGCTGGCAGCTGTCGCAGACCGAGCTGCGCGGCGCGTAATTATCTGCGCTCGCGTATGGAGCCTTCCTGCGCCACCGACGCCACCAGCGTGCCGTCGGGCTTGAAGATCAGGCCGCGCGTCAGGCCGCGGCCGGATTGCGCGCTGGGCGAATCCTGCGCGTAGAGCAGCCATTCGTCGGCGCGGAAGGGACGATGAAACCACATCGCATGGTCGAGGCTCGCCGGCATCATGCGGCGGTCGAACAGCGTGCGGCCGTAGCGCGCCATGACTGCATCGAGCAGCGAAAAATCCGACGCATAGGCGAGCGCACAGAGATGCAGCGCCGGATCGTCGGGCAGTTTTGCAGCGGTTTTGATCCAGACATGGATGCGGCCGTCGTCGATCTTCTGGCCGAAGTAGCGGCCGAGCTCGACCGGGCGCAATTCGATCGGCCGATCGGATTCGTAATAGCGGCGGATGAACTCCGGCATCTCGGGGAATATCGGCTGTTTCGACCACTCTTCCGCCGTGAGCTTTTCCGGCGGCGGCACGTCGGGCATCTTGTCCTGATGGTCGAAATTGGTCGGCTCGTCGGCGTGGAACGACACCATGATCGAGAAGATCGCATTGCCATGCTGGATCGCGGTGACGCGCCGCGTCGAATAGCTCTTGCCGTCGCGCAGGCGCTCGACCTGGTAGATGATCGGGACCTGCGGATCGCCGGGCAGGATGAAATAGCAATGGATCGAATGCGGCAGCCGGCCTTCCACCGTGCGGCAGGCAGCGACCATCGCCTGGCCGATCACCTGGCCGCCGAATACCCGCTGCCAGCTCGTTTTCGGACTGTTGCCGCGGAACAGGTTCACCTCGAGCGGCTCGAGATCGAGGATGGAGATCAGGTCGATCAGGCTTTTGGACATCTTGCGGCTTTCGACTTCTCGTTGTTCCGGGCCTGGTGCTTGCGCACCATCCCGGAATGACGGCGGATAGGGCTTGTTTCACGAACCTGTTTCACCCAGCTATACTGGGAGCGCAAGCGTGCGAGTAAGCAGGATTCATGTCAGGACAGCGAAGCATTGTCATTTGCGGCGGCGCCTTTGCCGGGCTGGCGCTGGCGCTGGCGTTGCGCCAGGGTCTCGGGGCCGAGGTCGCCGTGATCGTAGTCGATCCGGCGCTCGCCATGCGCCCGAGCCGCGATGGGCGCGCCACCGCGATCGTGGCAGCCTGCCGGCGGTTGTTCGGGGCGCTCGGCGTCTGGGGCGATATCGCTTCCACCGCGCAGCCGATCCTCGACATGGTCGTCACGGATTCGAAGCTCGAAGATGCCACGCGTCCGGTGTTCCTCACCTTTGCCGGAAATGTCGAGCCGGGCGAGCCGTTCGCGCACATGGTCGAGAACCGCTTCCTGATCGATGCGCTGGTGACGCGCGCGGAAGCGCACGGTATCGATCTGCGTGCGACCGCGGTGGCGTCTTATGACGCGAATGCGGATGGCGTCGAGGTGCACCTCGCCGACGGCAGCGTCATCGCCGCGACCCTGCTGGTCGCCGCCGACGGCGCGCGCTCCAAGCTGCGCGAGCGCGCCGGAATTGCGACCCATGGGTGGGACTACGATCAATCCGGCATTGTCGTCACCGTCGGTCATGAGCGCGACCATGGCGGCCGCGCGGAAGAGCATTTTCTGCCGGCCGGACCGTTCGCGATCCTGCCGCTGACTGGAAAGCGTTCCTCGCTGGTGTGGACCGAGAAGCGCAGCGAGGCGACGCGCATCGTTGCGCTCACCGAGGAAGAATTTCATCGCGAGCTCGAGCAGCGCTTCGGCCTGCATCTCGGCGAGATCAAGGTGCTCGACAAGCCGCGCGCCTTCCCGCTCGGCTATTTCGTCGCGCGCAGTTTCATCGCCGAGCGGCTGGCGCTGGTCGGTGATGCCGCGCATGTGATCCATCCGATCGCGGGCCAGGGCCTCAATCTCGGCCTGAAGGATGTCGCTGCACTGGCCGAAGTCGTGGTCGATGCGGCTCGGCTCGGCATCGATCTCGGCCAGGTAGATGTGCTCGAGCGCTATCAGCGCTGGCGCAGGTTCGACACCATGGCGATGGGGCTCGCCACCAACTCGCTCAATCTTCTGTTCTCGAACCGCTCCACGCTGCTGCGCACCGTGCGCGACGTCGGCCTCGGCCTCGTCGACCGCACCCCGCCGCTGAAGGAAATGTTCATCCGCCAGGCCGCCGGCCTGTCCGGCGAGGTGCCGCGCTTGTTGAAGGGCGAGGCGCTGTAGCGCGACGGCGTCATTGCGAGGAGCGTAGCGACGAAGCAATCCAGAGCCCCGCGTGCGACTCTGGATTGCTTCGCTTCGCTCGCAATGACGCGAGGTCAATGTTCGCTTGTCCACGACGGCGGAGGAATCAACGCGCGTCGCGCGTCTCTCTCTCGTTGATGAATGTAGCCACCGCCTCCACCAACGCCGGATCGAGCGGCCGCTCCGACTGATTATAGCTCGCGACATCGTCGGCCTCGTCGTCGACATCGACCAGCACGTGATTCATCTCCGGCAGCCATAGCTGCTTGGCCGCAAAATCCGCCGTGGTCAGCGCGAGGAAATCGAGCCGCGCCAGCTGGCGATCGCGGCCGCCGGCGATGATCAGGGTCGGCACATCGATCTTCTCCAGGGGATCGATCGGATCTTCGGTGAAGGCCGAAGCGATGCTGGGCTGCATCACCGGCGCGATCGCAAGCCCGGCCGGCGGCGGATCGACGATCTGCCCGGCCATGATCGCATCGATCGCTTTCGCGATCGGCTCGAGCTTCTCCGGCGGCAGCTGCTTTTCGAGCTGCGCCTTCAACAGGTCACCCTGCTTGCGCGCGGCTGTCGCGAGCAGCGCCAGCCGGTCGACCGGCACCCGCCGCGCGGTGAGGATTGCAACCAGGCCGCCCTCACTGTGCCCGACCACCGCGACTTTCGAGAACTTGCTGCTGCCGCGCAGGTAATCGACCAGCGAAGCCGCATCGTCGACGTAGTCCTTGAAACGGAAATCGGCGGGGTTGCCGAACTCCTTCTTCCAGCGACCGGCGCCGCGCTTGTCGTAGCGCAATGTCGCGATGTTCTGCGCGACGAGACCCTCGGAAAGCTTCTTCAGCGTCGCCGGCTTCGCCTTTGGGCCGTTGCCGTCATGGTCGGTCGAACCGGAACCGGCGATCAACAGCGCCACCGGCGGCTTTTCGACATTTTCCGGCACTGTCAGCACGGCATCGATGGCGCCGACGCGGATCTTGCTCTCGTCGGCGGCCGCATTCGCCGGCGAGGCCAGCAGAAACAGCGCCGCAATGATCGCGCGCATCCCGCTCTGTTGATTGCGCATGATCTTTTCGGAAAACCGCTTCACACTTTGCGCCAACGCGGCCCTCCGGGTCTGGATCATGCGCTAATCGATCTTGCGCGCCTCCTCCGGCAGCATGATCGGAATGCCGTCGCGGATCGGATAAGCGAGCTTTGCCGAGCGCGAGATCAACTCCTGCTTCGCCGAATCGAACTCCAGTGGCCCCTTGGTCAGCGGGCACACCAGGATTTCCAGGAGCTTTGGATCGACGGTACTTTCGGGGCGTTCCGGCGTGGCGGTCATCGGGAATTCTCCGGCTGGAGCATGATCCGGAAAAAAGCCTGCCCCGCACTTGGATAGCGGGGTGTGTGGCGGCTTTCCGAAGAGATCATGCTCGATCAAGGACGCGAACGCCTTAGCATATTCGCCGGCAGAGGCGCGATCATAAGGTGGCGATCCGCACCAGTTCCGTGAGCATCGCCTCGCGCGCCGCCTTCGACAGCGGCTTGTCCGAGAGCGCATAGCCGAGAAAGGCCCAATAGATCAGCTGCGCGCGCGCCTCTGCGACCTCAGGCGTGACGCCGCGGGCGCGCATCAGGCCCTCGACATATTCGAGCCGGCGGCGGTCGATCGCCTGCACCGCGGCTTTTGCCGCCTCATCGAACGCCGCCCAGCTCCGCACCGCGCGCTCCAGCGCGAGCTTTTCGGAAAATACCCGCCGCAGCAGCACCGCGAGCGGATCGTCATCGGCGGATGCGGCCTCGACATGGGCGATGATGGCCTCCGCTGCGACCTCGCGCCAGGCTTTGAGGATCGCCGCATGGAACGCGCCGATATCGGCAAAGTGCCAGTAAAAGCTGCCGCGCGAGACGCCCATGGCTTTCGCGAGCGGCTCGGCCTTCAGCGCCGCAAAGCCCTTCGCGGCGAGTGCCCTCAGGCCTTGGTCCAGCCAGTCCTGCGCGGAAAGTTGATCGGTCATCGTGGTCCACCATACAGGACTGTATTGACAGGCGCCAGCGGCCGGACTATCGCCATACATAACTGTATGGAGGCGCCGATGCGTGATATTCTGCTGCAGATTTCCGGCGCGCTCGCGATCGTCGCGGCACTGATCCATGGCGCGCTGACGGAGCTAAAAGTATTTCCGCGCGTGACCATCGAACCGCAGCGCTTGCGGACCCTGTTCCGCTTTGTCTGGCAGGTGCCGACGGTGGCCTGGATCGCCGGCGGCGTGCTGTTGATCGCAGCCCCCTCCATGGCGTCGGACGCCGCGCGGCACTGGATCGTGGTGACGCTCGCCTGCCTGTTTGCCTTCAGCGCGCTCGGCAATGCCGTCGGCACGCGCGGCAGGCACTTTGGCTGGATGGTGCTCGGCGCCGTGACCGCGATGGCGGTCGCGGGCTACTGAGCGGATACAGAACTGTCATCTTCTGCGGCGACGCCGCAGAAAAACAGGAATCTTCTGCCCAATCTCGCGCCAACAAACCGCGCGCCGCAATGGAGCTGCGCATGAGCGCCAACGCCGGGCTCCTCTGCGCGCCCGATCATGCCCGTCAGGCGGCACGCACTCGGGTGAGGAACTGGTCCACCTGGGTATGCAGGGCATCGGCCTGATGCTTGAGCTCGGCGGCGTGGTCGCGCACCATGTGCGCGGACTGACCGGTCTCGCCGGCGGCCTTCGCGAGGCCGTCGACTTTCTCGCTCACCAGATTGGTGCTCTGGGCGACCGTCGTGACGTACTGCGCCATCTCGCGCGTCGTCGCGTCCTGCTGCTCGACCGCCGAGGCGACGGCGGTCGAGATCTCGTTGATCTTGGCTATCGTGGTGCCGATGCGCTCGATCGCCGCCACCGCATTCTTGGTGGTATCCTGTATCGCGCGGATCTGGCCCGAGATCTCCTCGGTCGCCGCCGCGGTCTGCGAAGCGAGCGCCTTCACCTCGCCGGCGACGACCGCAAAGCCCCTGCCGGCTTCGCCGGCCCGCGCGGCCTCGATCGTGGCATTGAGCGCAAGCAGATTGGTCTGCGCCGCGACAGCCTGGATCATCTTGAGCACGTCACCGATCTTTTGCGCCGCATCCGCCAACGCATGTATCGTCGTCCGCGTACCCTCGGCTTCCTGCACGGCGGCCGCGGCAACCGTCGCGGATTCCCCGACCTTGCGTCCGATCTCGCTGATCGAGGCGCTGAGCTCCTCGGCCGCGGCGGCAACCGAGTGCACGCCATGCGAGGCCTGCGTGGAGGCCGACGCGGCGGAGCCAGCTTCGGTATTGGCGCTGGAGGCAATATCGGCCATCGCCTTGGCGGTGTCGTGCATTTGCGTGGCCGAGCCGGTGATGGTCTCCACGACGGTCTTGACCTCGCTCTCCAGGCGGCCGGCGAGCGTCAACAGCTCGTTCCGCCGCTCCTCGCTCATGCGGCTACGCTCTTCGGACGCTTGCTCGGCCCGCCGCCGAGCCTCTCGTCGCGCGTCGCGCAGGACGCTGAGCGCCGACGCCATCTCGGCGATCTCGTCGGTTCCTCGGGTGGAGATTTCGGCGTCGAGGTCGCCCTCGGCGATACGGGACATGCTGCGCCCCAGCCCGGATACGCGGCGAACGACGCTGCCGCCAATGTAGAACCAGCCGAGCGCGAAGGCCGTAGCCAGGCTCACCAACGCGAGGACGACGAGCGTGACCTGTCCACGCCCAATCTCGCCAACGGAGGCGTGCGCGGTCTCGGCCGCCGCCACCTCGCTGCGCTTGCGCAAGGCTGAAACCTCCCGCTCGAGCTCGCCCGCGAGCGCGCGGTTCTCCTCGATCACCTTCTCGCCCGTGACCGCGCCGGCGAACTCCCTGGTTTTGAGCTCGAAAATGTTGTCGTTGCGGCGCCCGATACTCACGAAGTCGGCAACGAGCTTGGTCAGCGCCGGATCCCTGAGGACGGCGGCCGCCCGCTCGAGATGGCTCGCCGCCGCGACGAAGCGGTCCTTGACGAGCGGCATCTGGTCCCTGCTGCGCAGATCGGCGGCCTCGACCAGGACTCCGAGCAGGAGATTTGCTTCCGCGCGCAGCTCCAGCGTGGTTTGCAGCTCGAAGAGATCGTTGTCGGCGAGCGTGCTCAACGTGCGCCTGATGTCGGCGAGATCGCCCTTGTCGGCGGCCTGCTCGATCGCCAGCGTAAGCGCAAAGGCCCTATCGTCCACAATTGGGATGAGCTTCTCGGCGAGCTTCTCGTGCGCGGTGCGCACCGCGCCGACCAGGACCATGCGCTCGGCCGCAATCGCCTGGCGTTCTGCGACTGACTTGGCCAGGCGGTCGAGATTCTCGGACATGCTGTGGGCGGTTTCCTTGAGCCTGGCGGCATCCTCATCGGAAAGCGCAGCGACCGCGTCGTTGAGCGCGGCGCGGGCGGTATCGAGCGCCTTCAGCGATCGAGTGCGCTCGTCTGCGCCGGAGGCAGCGAGCAGCGCCTGCGCTTGGCCGACCACGTCTGCCGCCGCCATGGCAATATCGGAGGCGCGCGTCACGTGCGGCAGGCTGGTGCCGGTGACGATCTCGAGCGAGCGCCCCAGGCGGTCATACGATACGAATGCCGTCGCGCTCGCGAGCACTGTGATGGCCGCGACGGCGCCGAACGCCGCAAATAGCCGGCCGCGCAGACCAAGGCCTTGCCAGGACATGAACTTCATCGTTCCCTCGCTGTGCCACCGATAGTGCAGTCCGCCGCGAGCCGCTCACCCAGCCCCGCGACGCTCTAGAATTTGGCCTTCGCCAAGCTGGAGACAGGCTTGATGCTGCCGTCGGTCTCGATCTCGGTGAGGAAGACTTCGCTGGAGCCGCGATTGTTGTTCGGACCGTAGGCGAGTTTGAAGCCGCCAAGGTCGAGGCCGCCGCTCTTCTGGACGGCTTCGACGAACGCCTTGCGGGTCGGCTCGCCGTCGATCTTCTCAAGCACGGCGACGATCGCGCGGCCGACCAGGTAGCCTTCGAGCGAGATGAACCCAGGCTGCGCGTCGCCTGCGCTCGCCTTGAGCGCTTCCTGGTAGCGCGCGACCACCGGGATCGAGGTGTCCTTCGGGAATGGCACCACCTGTGTGATGACGGTGCCCTCGCCTTCGCCGCCGAGCTCCTTGGCGAGCGCGTCGGAGCCGACAAAGGAAATGTTGACGCAGGTCGCGTCGAACTTGATCTGCCGCGCGAGCTTGATGAACTGCGCCGCCGGTTTGTAGGGTGCGATCATGATGACCGCGTCCGGCTTGCCCCGACGGACCGCGAGCAGCGCGCCTTTCACGGCTACCGTATTACGCTCGAACGTACCTTCGGCGACGAGCTCCATCTTGCGCTTGTCGAGCGCCCGCTTTACGCCGGCGAGGCCCGCTTGGCCGAACGCGTCGTCCTGGTACATGATCGCGATCCTGGTCGCGCCGAGGTCTTTGGTCAGATGCGCGACCATGGCCTCGGTTTCCTCGAAATAACTGGCGCGGACGTTCATCACCAATGGATTGTACGGGTCGCGCAGTGCCCCGCTGCCGGTAAACGCACCGATGAAGGGCGCGCCGGCCGTGTTCGCGATCGGAAGCGTCGCCATCGCTGTCGGCGTGCCGACAGCACCCGCAATGGCAAAGACCTTGTCGTCGGCCAGCAGCTTCTTGACCGCGCCGATCGATTGGGTCGGCTCGTATCCGTCATCGATGCTCTTTAGCTCGAGCTTGCGGCCCTTGACGCCGCCGGCCTTGTTCACCTCCCAGAAGGCGGCCTCCATGCCGACCTTCATGCCCTGTCCGAGCGCGCCGGCCGGGCCTCCGAGCGCAGCAGCCTGACCGAACACGATCTTTTCGGCCGAAACGCCGTCTTCGGCAGTGGCCGGGAGCACAGTAGCGAATAACACCAGACAGGTGGTCGTAAGTGCCTTGAGCGGTGAAATAGGCATGCCGAATCCTTCGCTCCGGGCAGCGCCGCCAGCGCTGCCGTAGGTGAGAAGTGCCTGCAAATATCGGTAGTATTACCCGTTTCGATTTCTAAAACGTTGACGGCGCGAGCAACGCGAACCGTTAGCCGGGCTCACTGCAGCGGCGGGTCGCCGCTGGTGCGCTTCTTGGCGAGATCCATCTCGGTGACGGCGATCAGGATTTCGGCGCGGGTCTTCAGGTCGGGCGCTTCCAGCATCGCCTGTTTCTCGGCCGGGCCATAGGGCGACATCATGGCGAGCGCATTCACCAGCGCCTCGTTGGGCGCGCTTTCGACGCCTTCCCAATCGACCTTGAGATTGTTGGCTTTCAGGAAATCCGTCAGCACCGCAAGTAGCGCCTCGCGGTCGACGGCTTCCTCGCCCTTGCGGGCGGTGAAATCGTCGATGAAGGGGAAATAGTCCACCTTGCACTGGCGATAGGCGGTGAGCGCCGTCATCTCCTCGATCACCTTGAACCGCGAGATGCCCGTCAGCTCGAGGATGTAGCGGCCGTCGCCGGATTCGGCGAGCTGGGTGATGCGCCCGACGCAGCCGACATGGAACAGCGCGGGCTTCGCCTCGTTCTGGGAATGCGTGACATCGGGCTGGATCATGCCGATCAGGCGATGGCCGTCGCGAAAAGCATCGTCGACCATGGCCAGATAGCGCGGCTCAAAAATGTTCAGCGGCATCTGGCCGCGCGGCAAGAGCAGCGCGCCTGGCAGCGGAAACACCGGGATCACCTCTGGAAGATCGGCCGGCCCGCGATATTCGGCGTTGATCGGCATGAACCTCCCCGGCTTCAGGCTATCTACGCTTTACTCTAGGATTCCGCGGCCACGGGCACCATCGCCCTTTGGTGCATGGCCGCTACGAGAACAGGATGGTCGACAACCGCTTGCGTCCGTCGACGGTGGCCTCATCCGCCCCGCCCCAGGCCTCGAACAACTGCACCAGCTGCTTGCGGGCGCCGTCGTCGTTCCACTTGCGGTCACGCTTGACGATCTCGAGCAGCTGCGCCGTGGCCTCGGCGCGCTTGCCCATCGCGTTCAGGGCAGTGGCGAGATCGAACCGCGCCTGATGATCGAGCGGGTTTGCGGCGACTTTCTGTTCGAGCTCGCCAACGGGGCCGACCGATTGCGCCTGCTCGGCGAGATCGATCGCTGCCTGCACGGCCTTGACCGCGGCGTCGTTGCGTTTGGATTCCGGGACCATGGCCAGCGTCTGCTTGGCCTGCTCCATCGCGCCCGAGGCGATGTAACATTTCGCCAGGCCCGCGAGTGCGGCGATGTTGGTGGCGTCGAGCGCCAGCACCTCGGCATAGATCTGCGCGGCGCCCGCCGCATCGCCTTCGGCGAGCACGGCCTCGGCCTCTTTGAGGATCTCCGCGATATTCGGCTCGCCCGGCGCGGTCACGCCCTTGGTCAGCTTCTCGATGAAGGTGTTGACCTGGCTCTCCGGAATTGCGCCCATGAATCCGTCGGCCGGCTGGCCATTGACGAAGGCGATCACCGCCGGGATCGACTGGATGCCCATCTGGCCGGGGATCGCCGGGTGCTGGTCGATGTTCATCTTGACCAGCTTGACCTTGCCCTTGGCGTTGCGGACCGCCTTTTCCAGCACCGGCGTGAGCTGGCGGCACGGACCGCACCACTCCGCCCAGAAGTCGATCAGC
>Ga0070684_100003888_pt1 | contig 11306 bp, 5 predicted proteins | sample KBSC723LmetaG_FD_65653 | JGI IMG/M metagenome (GOLD analysis project Ga0070684, IMG submission 65653) | Corn rhizosphere microbial communities from Kellogg Biological Station, Michigan, USA - KBS C7.2-3L metaG | ecosystem: Host-associated > Plants > Roots > Rhizosphere ...
TCTGGATCGGCACCGCGCGCGCTCCCAGCCGGTCGACCATCGTCTGCACGGCGTTGAAGAAGTCGGCGCCCATCCGGTCCATCTTGTTGATGAACGCAATGCGCGGCACCTCGTATTTGTCGGCCTGCCGCCAGACAGTCTCGGACTGCGGCTGGACACCGGCCACGGAGTCGAACAGGGCGACGGCGCCGTCGAGCACGCGCAGCGAGCGCTCGACCTCGACGGTAAAGTCCACGTGCCCGGGCGTGTCGATGATGTTGATGCGACAGTCGCGCCAGAAGCAGGTGGTGGCGGCGGACGTGATGGTGATACCACGCTCCTGCTCCTGCACCATCCAGTCCATCGTCGCGGCGCCCTCGTGCACCTCGCCCATCTTGTGGGTGCGGCCGGTGTAGTAGAGGATCCGCTCTGTGGTCGTCGTCTTGCCGGCGTCGATGTGCGCCATGATGCCGATGTTCCGGACCTTGTCCAGCTCGTCCATCTTGGGCACGCGCGACCCGACTGTGGTTTCAGTAAGTGCCATGGTTCTCCTACCAGCGATAGTGCGCAAAGGCCTTGTTGGCCTGCGCCATCCGGTAGATGTCGTCCTTCTTCTTGTACGCGCCGCCCTGCTGGTTGGTGGCGTCGAGAATCTCGTTCGCGAGCTTCTCGTACATCTCCTTTTCACGGCGCTGCCGTGCGAACGTGACCAGCCAGCGGACGGCCAGGGTACGGGCCCGGCGCTGCGGCACCTCGACCGGCACCTGGTAGTTGGCGCCGCCGACCCGGCGCGAGCGCACCTCGAGCACCGGCGTCACCGTCTTGATCGCACGCTCGAGCACCTCGACCGGGCTCTGGCCGGTCTTCTGACCGACGCTCTCGAGCGCCTGGTAGACGATCTGCTCGGCGGTCGACTTCTTGCCGTCCAGCATCACCCGGTTGACCACCTGCGTGACCAGCGTCGAGTCGTAGACGGGGTCCCGCAGCAACGGGCGGGCGGAGATCTCAGCGCGACGGGGCATCAGCCGCCGCTCCTCTTGGCCCCGTACTTGGAGCGGGCCTGCCTGCGATCGTTGACGCCTGACGTGTCCAGCGCCGCCCTGATCACCTTGTAGCGGACACCTGGCAGGTCCTTGACGCGGCCGCCGCGGATCAGCACGACGGAGTGCTCCTGCAGGTTGTGGCCGACGCCGGGGATGTAGGCGGTGACCTCCATCCCGTTGGTCAGCCGCACGCGCGCGACCTTGCGCAGCGCAGAGTTCGGCTTCTTCGGGGTGACCGTGTAGACGCGGGTGCAGACGCCACGCTTCTGGGGCGCTCCGCGCAGGGCCGGCGTCTTCGTCTTCTGCGAGACCTTGACGCGCGGCTTCCGGACAAGTTGATTGATCGTGGGCATACGAAGGGAAGACTTCGCTTTCCGTTCGGGGGCAAACGAACGCAGCCCGACCGGGCCGCGACGCCGAACTCTAGCACAGCCCCGCCGCGGCTCTTACGGCTTGGCGATCCGCCGGTGCGTCCCGGAGCGGGCGGCTCTGGGAGCGGTCCTGGACGGGCCTCCGCGGCCGTCCGAAATGCTCCGGCGAAGGGCTGGAAACCGTACGGCGGGCACCGTCCTGCCGGATACCACCCAGCCTGCGAAGCCGGCCACCAGCAGCGCCGACGCGCCGGCCACGGCGAATGCCAGGCGGGTGCCGCCGCGCTGCGCCAGCCATCCGCTCATCAGCCCGCCCAGCGGCCCGGCGCCGTTGAAGGCGAAAAAGTAGAGGCCGACCACCCGTCCGCGGAGGTGATCGGGTGCGGACAGCTGGAGCAGCGAGTTGGCGTTGGACGTCCAGGTGGTGAAACAGAGGCCGGTGACGTAGAGCAGCGCCGATGCGCCGATCACCGAGGCGAGCGGCGCCAGCACGAGCTGCGCGGCGCCGAACCCGGCGGTGCCGGCGACCAGGAACCCCCAGCTGGCGCGGCCGCGGGAGGCGGACACCAGCGCTCCGGTCAGCGCGCCGAAGCCGAAGCAGGCGCTGATGATGCCGAACACCGCGGGCCCTCCGCCCAGGCTGTGGGCCAGCACCGGCAGCAGCACGTTGAAGTTGAATGACAGGTTGGCGACCACGACCACGACCAGCAGGGCCAGCCAGGCGGTGCGGGTGTGCCGCACGTAGGCGAACGCCTCCAGCGTGCCGCGCAGCAGGGTCGGCCGCTCGGCCGCTCGCTCGACCGGCAGGAACTCGCTGCGGCGCATCATCAAGAGCGCGGTCAGCACGGCCAGGAAGCTGACGGCGTTGATGGCGAAGCAGGCGCCGGCGCCGGCCAGCGCGACCACCCCGCCACCCACCGCGGGGCCGATCACCCGGGCCGCGTTGAACAGGCTCGAGTTGAGGGCCACGGCGTTCGGGAGCTCGTCGCGCCCGACCATCTGGAAGGTCAGCGCTTGGCGGGCGGGAGCGTCCAGCACGAGGATGGCGCCGCGCAGCGCGGTCAGCCCGTAGACCAGGTTGACGGCGATGTCGCCGGTCAGCGTGAAACCGGCCAGCAGGGCGGCGAACACCAGCGACGCGGCCTGGGTGAAGATCACCGTTCGGCGGGCGTCGAAGCGGTCGACCAGCACCCCGGCGAACAGGCCGAACAGCGTGAACGGCAGGAACTGGAACACCGCCAGCACGCCGACGGCCACTGCGGAATGGGTCAGGGAGAGGACGAGCCAGGCCGCGGCGATGTTGTGCATCCAGGTGCCGATCGTGGAGATCACCTGGCCGGCAAAAAAGAGGCGGTAGTTGCGGTGCTTTCGGAGCGACGCGAAGGTGCGGCGGTTGGCCGCCAGGAAGGCTGCCGTCACGGGCGGCCCCCCAGCAGCCGGGCCAGGTGCGGCACGGCCTTTGCGACGTCGCCGAGCTCCTCCGGCTCAAGCCGGTTCAGGCCGTCAGCCAGCCAGGCCGTGCGCCGGCGGCGGGCGCAGCGGAGCACCCGCGCGCCCTCGTCGGTCAGCGCCAGGCCGACCCGGCGGCGGTCGGCGCTCGACCGCTCTCGCCGCAGCAGGCCGGCCGCCTCCAGCCGGTCGACGTGGCCTGACATCGCCGGCTGCGACACCCCTTCCAGGGCCGCCAGCTCGCCGACGCCGATGCCCGGCTTGCGCTTGATCTGCCACAGCAGGGTCGCCTGGCCGCCCGTGATGCCGAGCGGCGCCAGCTCCTTGCGGAGCTGTCGCGACAGCTGCAGCAGCACCGGGCGAAGCTCGTTCGCAACGTCCACCGGTGCCGAAGTAGATAACATACCTATGTATTGTAGCGGCAACGATCGCCGGCCGGCGCACCCCCATGAGAGGGATATGTGACGGTGAACAAAGGTGTCAGACACCCGTGTCCACCCAACCGGGAGGCGTGAACAAAGGTGTCTGACACCTTTGTTCACGCCGCTTAAACGCCGAAGCGGGGCCCGGCCGGCGGCCGGGCCCCGCTTCGGAGACGTGGTTACTCGCCGGCCTCGTCGGGAAGCAGCGGCTCCTCGGCGCCCGGCTTCGGCGTCAGGTCGAGCTCCTCCCCGTCGGTGACCGCCACCGCGCCGGCCAGCTGGCCGGCGCCGTCGGCCGCCAGGATGGCGGGCGGCTCGTCGGTCGGCGTGATGGCCACCGACCGGTACCGGCGCAGGCCGGTCGCGGCGGGGATCAGCTTGCCGATGATGACGTTCTCCTTCAGGCCGCGCAGCGAGTCGCTCTTGCCCTCGATTGCGGCATCCGTGAGCACCTTGGTGGTCTCCTGGAAGCTCGCCGCCGAGAGGAAGCTCTCGGTCGCCAGCGAGGCCTTCGTGATGCCGAGGATGATCGGCGTGGTGGTCGGCTTGTCGCCCTTCGACTTGGTCAGCCGAGCGATCTCCTTGGCCACCTTCGGCTTGTCGACCAGCTCGCCCGGGAGCAGCGTCTCGGAGTCACCCGCCGAGTCGACGCGCACCTTGCGCAGCATCTGCCGGACGATCAGCTCGATGTGCTTGTCGTGGATCTCCACGCCCTGGCTCTTGTAGACCTCCTGCACCTGCTCCACCAGGTACCGGGCGGTCTCGGTCTCGCCGCGCAGGTCGAGCAGCTCGGCGGGAGCCAGCGGCCCCTCGTTGAGCGGCGTGCCCTGCTCGATCACCTCGCCGTCGGAGACGCGGAACCGCGTCCGGCGGGGGAAGGGGTACTCCTTCTCCACCGGCTCTCCGTCGCCATCCTGCCCGTGGACGGTCACGGCCCAGCCGCGATCCGTCTCCTGGAGCTCGATCCGGCCACCGATCTCGGCCAACGTCGCGGCCGCCTTCGGCTTGCGGGCCTCGAACAGCTCGACCACCCGGGGCAGGCCGTGCGTGATGTCCGCCCCGGCGACACCGCCGGTGTGGAACGTCCGCATGGTCAGCTGGGTTCCGGGCTCGCCGATCGACTGCGCGGCCACCGTGCCCACCGCGTCGCCGTACTCGCTCATCTGCCCGGTCGCCATCGACCAGCCGAAGCAGAACCGGCACACGCCGATCTCGGCCTGGCAGCCGAGCACCGTGCGCACCGGCACGGTGATCGTGGTGTCGCCGGCGGCGGCGTCGGCCAGGTCGCGCAGCCGCGAGCCGCTGACCTCCTCGCCCTTCTTGAGCTTGGTCTCGCCGACCTTGCAGTTGGCGGCGATCACGCGCCCGATCAGGCTGCTGCGATTCGGCGAGCCGTCCGGCAGCACGACCGTGACCGGGATCGACTCGGTGGTGCCGCAGTCGTCCTCACGGATGATCACGTCCTGCGATACGTCGACCAGCCGGCGGGTCAGATAGCCGGAGTCCGCCGTCCGCAGCGCGGTGTCCGCCAGGCCCTTGCGAGCACCGTGCGTCGAGATGAAGTACTCGAGCACCGACAGGCCCTCCATGAAGTTGGACTTGATCGGCCGCTCGATGATGTCGCCCTTCGGATTCGCCATCAGACCTCGCATGCCGGCGAGCTGGCGGATCTGCTTGAACGAGCCTCGGGCACCCGAGTTGGCCATCATGTAGACCGGGTTCTGGCGATAGAAGTTCTCCATCATCGCCTCGCCAACCTTGTCGGTGGCCTCGTTCCAGAGCGAGATCACCTGCTCCTTACGCTCGGCCTCGGTGATCAGGCCTCGGCCGTAGTTCTTGTCGGCCTGCGCCACCTGATCCTCGAACGAGGCGAGGATCTTCTCCTTGGACGGCGGCGTCACGATGTCGTTCTTCGACACGGTCACACCGGCCCGCGTGGCGTACGTGAACCCGAGCTCCTTGATGGTGTCGAGCACCTCCGAGATGGCCGTGGCGCCGTAGCGATCGACCAGGTCGGACACGAAGTCGGTCATCTCCCGCTTGGTCAGCGGCTGGTTCTGGTAGTCATACGCGGTCGGGTCGAAGCTGCTGCCGACCGCCTTGCCCAGCGCCCGCGACACCTCGTCGTTGAAGATGGCTCGGCCGACCGTGGTCACGATCCAGTCCCCGCGCTCGCGGAGGCCGATCACCTCCTGGAGGCCGATCTGCTTCTGGTCGTAGGCGATCTCGACCTCGTCCATGGAGCCGAAGTACGGCGCCTTGCGCTCCTTGAGGTCTTCCCAGCTGACCTTTGTCACGTCCTCGTCGCAGTAGGTGAGGTAGTAGGTGCCCAGCACCATGTCCTGCGTCGGGGTCGCCAGCGGCTTGCCGTGTGCCGGCGACAGGATGTTGTTCGAGGACAGCATCAGGATCCGGGCCTCGGCCTGAGCCTCGGCCGACAGCGGCAGGTGCACCGCCATCTGGTCGCCGTCGAAGTCAGCGTTGAAGGCGTGGCACACCAGCGGGTGCACCTGGATCGCCTTGCCCTCGACCAGCACGGGCTCGAATGCCTGGATGCCAAGGCGGTGCAGCGTCGGCGCCCGGTTCAGCAGCACCGGATGCTCCGCGATGACCTCCTCCAGCACGTCCCAGACCTCGGGCACCATCGAGTCGACCATCTTCTTGGCGGCCTTGATGTTCTGCACGAGCTTGCGCTCGACCAGCCGGCTCATGATGAACGGCTTGAACAGCTCCAGCGCCATCAGCTTGGGCAGGCCGCACTGGTGGAGCTTGAGCGACGGGCCGGCCACGATCACCGAGCGGCCGGAGTAGTCGACGCGCTTGCCGAGCAGGTTCTGGCGGAAGCGGCCCTGCTTGCCCTTGAGCATGTCGGACAGCGACTTCAGCGGCCGGTTGCCCGGACCGGTGACCGCGCGTCCGCGGCGACCGTTGTCGAACAGGGCGTCGACGGCCTCCTGCAGCATTCGCTTCTCGTTGTTGACGATGATCTCGGGAGCGCCCAGGTCGAGCAGCCGCTTGAGCCGGTTGTTCCGGTTGATCACGCGCCGGTAGAGGTCGTTCAGGTCGGAGGTGGCGAACCGGCCGCCGTCCAGCTGCACCATCGGGCGCAGCTCCGGCGGGATCACCGGCACGCTCTCGAGGATCATCCACTCGGGCCGGTTCTCCGACTTCACGAAGGCGTTCACGACCTTCAACCGCTTGATGGCGCGGGCCTGCTTCTGGCCCTTCGAGGTCTTGATCGTCTCGCGCAGCTGGGCCGCCTCGACGTCCAGGTCACGCGACCGCAGCAGCTCGCGGATCGACTCCGCGCCCATGCCGCCGGTGAAGAACTCGCCGAAGCCCCAGGGGCTGCCGAAGCGGTCCTTGAGCTCGCGGAACAGCGCCTCGTCGGCGATGATCTCCTGCACCTCGAGCTCCTTGAACTTCACCCACGTGCGGTCGAGCCTGTCGACCGAGTCGCGGGTGTTGTCCTCGACGTCCTTCTTGCGCGCCTGGATGTCGTTGTAGGTGTCGCGGACCTTGAGCGCCCACTGCTCGATCGCCTTGACGTCCTCCTTGGACATCTTGCCGTCGGTGCGCAGGCACAGGTCGTTGGCGGTCTCGCGGAGCTCCTTGGGATCGGTGGTCTCGCCCTGCTCGACGACCTCGCGCAGCAGGCCGGCGCCCAGCTGCCTGGTCTTGTCGAGCGCGGGAGCAGCGCCGGGGCCGGCCTCGACCAGCTTGGCCACCCACTCCTTGTCGGGATCCTTGAGCTGGACGTCGTCGCCGGCCAGGAATGCCAGCCGGTGCTTGATCACATTCTTGGCCTTGGTCTTCTCGGGACCCTTGGACGTCTCGACGGCCTCCAGCTCGGGCAGCAGCAGCTCGCGGGCTGCGGCGGCCCAGGCGGCGATGTTGTCGAGCTCCTTGGAGGCAAGCTTGCGGTCGTCGCGCACGGCCGACTCGCGCACCAGCTCGCGCACCTTCTTGGGATCCTCGCCGGCCACCCGCTTGGCCACCTCGGCCAGCAGCCCGCCGGCCAGGGTGCGAGCCTCCTCGAGCAGGGGCAGCCCGGCCTCCTCGGCCCAGTTGTTCAGCGTCCGCGCCCAGTATTCGTCGTCCTCGTCGAAGTCCTTGGTGGCGCCGTTGATGAAGTGCTGGCGGCGGCGCTGCATGCGCGTCTCCAGCGCGGCCAGGTGCTCGTCCTTGTCCAGGGCGATCCGCTGCTTCTCGCTCTCGACCTTCTCCTCGAGCTCGGGGATCGCCTTGTCCCGCGCCTCCTTGTCGACCGAGGTCACGATCGAGGCGGCGAAGTACAGCACCTTCTCGAGCTCCTTGGGAGCGATGTCGAGCAGGTAGCCGATCCGGGACGGGACGCCCTTGAAGAACCAGATGTGGCTGACGGGCGCCGCCAGGTCGATGTGGCCCATCCGCTCACGGCGGACCTTCTGGCGGGTCACCTCGACGCCGCAGCGCTCGCAGATGATGCCCTTGTAGCGGACGCGCTTGTACTTGCCGCAGTAGCACTCCCAGTCCTTCGTGGGACCGAAGATGCGCTCGCAGAACAGGCCGTCCTTCTCGGGCTTGAGCGTTCGGTAGTTGATTGTCTCCGGCTTCGTCACCTCACCGGACGACCACTCCCTGATCTGCTTGGGAGAGGCGAGCCCGATGCGGATTGCGTCGAAATCGTTGATGTCGATCAACGTGGTGCCTTTCGTTCAGTGGTGAGGGGGCAGGCGGTGCGAACGGTCGAGGTCACTCCTCGACCTCTTCCAGCTCGAGGCCGATGTCCTCATCCTCGTCATCGCCGGTGTCCTCTTCGTCGACGTCCTCGTTCTCGAGGTCGTCCTCGTCCAACTCCTCGGGGAGCGCCTCGTCGTTGGGCACCGTCAGCTCGCCCTCGACGTCGATGCGCTCCGCGCCTTCCTCCAGCTCCTGCGCCTCGGCATCCCGTGCCGCGGCCCGGCCGGCGACCGGCCGCAGGTCGATGCCGAGCTCCTCGGCGGCCCGCAGCAGCTCGTCGTCCTCCTCGCGGACGGTGACGTCGCCACCGTCCTCGGCCACGACCTTGACGTCGAGGGCCAGGGACTGCATCTCCTTGAGGAGCACCTTGAAGCTCTCCGGGATGGAGGGCTCGGGGATGTTCTCGCCCTTGACGATCGCCTCGTACGCCTTGACGCGGCCAACCGTGTCGTCGGACTTGATGGTCAGCATCTCCTGCAGGGTGTAGGCGGCGCCGTACGCCTCCAGCGCCCACACCTCCATCTCGCCGAACCGCTGCCCGCCGAACTGCGCCTTGCCGCCCAGCGGCTGCTGGGTGACCAGCGAGTAGGGGCCGGTGGAACGCGCGTGGATCTTGTCGTCCACCAGGTGGAGCAGCTTCAGGATGTACATGTAGCCGATCGTGATCGGCTGGTCGTAGGGCTCGCCGGTGCGGCCGTTGAAGACCCGCAGCTTGCCCGAGCAGCGCGATCCGGCCGGCTGCTTCTTGTCGATCTTGAAGGTGACCGGCTGGTCCTTGTGGTTGTCCTGCCACTCGATCAGCGCCGCGTCCACATCGGCCGGGGTCGCGCCGTCGAACACCGGCGTGGCGACGAACTGGCGGTCGCCGTTCTCGCCGCCGTGGGCGGCTGCCCAGCCGAGATGGGTCTCCAGGATCTGGCCGATGTTCATCCGCGACGGGACGCCCAGCGGGTTCAGGATGCAGTCGACGGGACGGCCGTCCTCCAGGAACGGCATGTCCTCCTCGGGCACGATCTTCGAGATCACGCCCTTGTTGCCGTGCCGGCCGGCCAGCTTGTCACCCTCAGCGATCTTGCGCTTGGTGGCCACATACACGCGCACCAGCTCGTTGACGCCCGGGGACAGGTCGTCGCCGTTCGCCCGCGAGAAGGTCTTGACGTCGATCACCTTGCCGCCCTCGCCGTGAGGCACCTTGAGCGAGGTGTCGCGGACCTCGCGCGCCTTCTCCTTGAAGATCGCGCGGATCAGCTTCTCCTCGGCCGTCAGCTCGGTCTCGCCCTTCGGCGTCACCTTGCCGACCAGCAGGTCGCCCGAGCCGACCTCTGCGCCGATGCGCACGATGCCGTTCTCGTCGAGGTTGCGGAGCGACTCCTCGGAGCGGTTGGGGATGTCGCGGGTGATCTCCTCGTCGCCCAGCTTGGTCGAGCGGGCGTCCACCTCGTACTCGTGGATGTGCACCGAGGAGAGCACGTCGTCCTTGACCAGCCGCTCGGACAGGATGATCGCGTCCTCGAAGTTGTAGCCCTCCCAGGACATGAAGGCGACCAGCAGGTTCTTGCCCAGCGCCAGCTCGCCGCGGTCGGTGGACGAGCCGTCGGCCATCACCTGGCCGGCGGTCACCTTGTCGCCCTGGTAGACGATCGGCCTCTGGTGGACGATCGTGCCCTGGTTCGAACGCCGGTACTTGACCAGCTCGTACTCGTCGAACCCGTCCTTGGCCTTGACGATGATCTTGTCGGCGTCGACGTACTCGACCGTGCCGGCCCGCCGGCTCAGCACCACGTCGCCGGTGTCGATCGCGGCCCGGTACTCGAGGCCGGTGCCGACCAGCGGCGCCTCGGTGACCAGCAGCGGCACGGCCTGCCGCTGCATGTTCGAGCCCATCAGGGCGCGGTTGGCGTCGTTGTGCTCGAGGAACGGGATCAGCGCGGTCGCCACCGACACGATCTGGGCCGGGTCGACGTCCATGTAGTCGACCTCGGTGTTGGCGACCTGGACCGGGACGCCGTCACGGGTGCGGCAGAGCACCGGGGACACCAGCTTGCCGTTCGACAGCTCGGCGTTGGCCTGGGCGATCGTGTACAGCTCCTCCTGGAGGGCGTCGAGATACTCGATGTCCTCCGTCACCTTGCCCTTGACGATCTTGCGGTACGGCGTCTGCACGAAGCCGTGCTCCGACACCTTGGCGTAGCTGCCCAGCGACCCGATCAGGCCGATGTTCGGGCCCTCCGGGGTCTCGATCGGGCACATCCGCCCGTAGTGGGTGACGTGCACGTCGCGCACCTCGATCGGCGCGCGCTCGCGGGTCAGCCCACCCGCGCCCAGCGCCGACAGGCGGCGGCGGTGGGTGAGGCCGGCCAGCGAGTTGGTCTGATCCATGAACTGCGACAGCTGCGAGGAGCCGAAGAACTCCTTCAGGGCCGCGGCCACCGGGCGGATGTTGACGATCGTCTGCGGGGTGATCGCATCCTCGTCCTCGGTGGTCAGGCGCTCGCGAACCACGCGCTCCATCCGGTAGAGGCCGATCCGGAAGGCCTCCTGGATCAGCTCGCCCACGGTGCGCAGGCGGCGGTTGCCGAAGTGCTCGTACTCGTCGAGGTCATGCTCGATCGGGTCGCGGGGCAGTGCCGCCGAGTCGGCGGCATAGTCCTTGCTCTCCTCGGGGACGCCCAGCTTGACCGGCAGGTCGACCAGCCGGCGCACCAGCTCGACGATGTCGTCAGTGGTGAGAACGCGGGTGTCCTCGGCGATCTCGAGCCCCAGCCGCATGTTCAGCTTGTAGCGGCCGACCCGGGTGAGGTCGTAGCGCTTGGGGTCGAAGAACAGGGCGCGCACCAGGTTGCGCGAGTTGTCGACCGTGGGCGGCTCGCCGGGCCGCTGCTTCTTGAACACCTCGATCAGGGCCGCCTCCTCGCTCTGGGCGGGATCCTTCTCGAGGGTCATGCGGATGAACGGGTTGTCGTTGAACAGCGCCAGCAGGCCCTCGTTCGACTTGTCGAGCGTGAACCCGGTGTGCTCGTCCTCGGCCGGCAGGGCTCGCAGCAGCGTGGTCACCGGCAGCTTGCGCTTGCGGTCGATGCGGACGTTGACCATGCCCTTCTTGTCGATCTCGAGCTCCAGCCACGAGCCGCGGGACGGCATCAGGTTGGCGGTGAACACCTGCTTGTCGCGGTCCTTGGGCTCCATGATGTAGGCGCCGGGCGACCGCACCAGCTGCGTCACGACGACGCGCTCGGTGCCGTTGATGATGAACGTGCCCTGCTCGGTCATCCAGGGGAAGTTGCCGAGGAACACGGTCTGCTCGCGGATCTCGCCGGTGT
>Ga0070684_100003893_pt1 | contig 11302 bp, 11 predicted proteins | sample KBSC723LmetaG_FD_65653 | JGI IMG/M metagenome (GOLD analysis project Ga0070684, IMG submission 65653) | Corn rhizosphere microbial communities from Kellogg Biological Station, Michigan, USA - KBS C7.2-3L metaG | ecosystem: Host-associated > Plants > Roots > Rhizosphere ...
GCTCACAGAAGGGTAAACCCGGGGACGGCTCGGCGCAAGGCATGCGGACGGTTGTTCGCTACCCGAACTCGGCGCTGACAAGTTTGTAGCCGAGGTCGAGCTCTTCGAGTTCGAGAAGGTCGGCGTGGCGCTTGTGCCAGGCGCCGCTTTCGAGGTCGACGCGAAGCCGCTGGATCGCGTCCGCGACGTCGGCCGCGTCACAGCGGGAGAAGACCGAGATTCCGTTCCGCACCTTCTCGTCGAGCAGCATCTCGGGCCGGCGCCAGTAGGCGCCGAAGAAGCCGTCCGCACAGTCATGCGGAATCGGCACCGGCTCGATCCGGACGTCACCGAGCAGCCAGCGCAGCTCCCGCTCCCATGTGCCTCGCTCGCGATACCGCGGGAGCACGAGCTCCAGCGAGCTCGGCAGGTACTCCGAGGCGAACCAGTAGCGGCCGAAGTCCGCCGGATCGATGTTGAAGCTGACCACCCGGCGGCGAGCCACCCGCCGCATCTCGCTGAACCCGGCGGCGCGGTCCTGCCAGTGGTGGTCGCTGAGGATCGCCATCGCGGCGTCGACGCTGTCGTCGCGTAGCGGGATCGACTCGGCGCTGCCGCGCATCACGGGCGCCGCGCCCTTGGGCCGCTGGGCGATCATCACCTCGGAGGGCTCGAGCGCCAGCACCTCACGATCCTTTGGCTCGTACGCACCGGCGCCTGCGCCGACGTTAAGGACGCTCTTCGCATCGCCCAGCGCCGCCCAGATGGCTGCGGCGATCCGCGGGTCCTCGCGCCGCGTGGCGGTGTAGGTGCGCCCGATCTCGTCGTAATCAGGGCCCGGCGGCACGAACACAGTGAACCGCGTTTGCACCGCCCCGCCGTACGGGTTACGTTCTGGAGAGTGAGGCGCGGGCTCGCACTTTCGGTCGCCGGCACAGCAGCGCTGGCCGCCTTGACCCAGCCGCTGCCCGCGAGCGCCCGTCAGGTGCTCCTGACGGAGCCCGCCACGACGGTCAATCAGGTGGTCGTGGTGGACACGCAGACCAACCAGATCGTCGGGTCACCCATTCCGGTGGGCACGAATCCGCATGGCGTCGCGATCACCCCGGACGGGCAGCGCGCGTACGTGTCGTGAAGCGCTGACCGTCCGGGCGCTGCAGAGCCGCCCGCACCTCAGGGACTGGAGGCTCTACGCGGCCTGCTCGGCCGGCTGCTCCGCGATCGCCTCAGCCGCTTCCTCGGCGGCCTTCGGATCGAGCTCCGCGACGTTGGCGCCGGGATGCGCCGCCGTGATCCCCACGGCCTCGTAGATCTTCGTCTCGATCTCCTTGGCCATCGCGGGGTTCTCGCGCAGGAACGCCTTGGCGTTGTTGCGGCCCTGGCCCAGGCGCGTGTCCCCGTAGGAGAAGAACGAGCCTGACTTCTGGACGATGTCGTGCTCGAGCCCGAGGTCGAGCAGGCAGCCCTCGGCGGAGATGCCCTGGCCGTACTCGATGTCGAACTCGGCCTGCCTGAACGGAGCCGCGACCTTGTTCTTGACGACCTTCACGCGCACCCGGTTGCCGACCGCCTCGACGCCCTCCTTGAGCGTCTCGATGCGGCGGATGTCGAGCCGCTGCGACGAGTAGAACTTCAAAGCGCGTCCACCCGGCTGCGTCTCAGGCGAGCCGAACATCACGCCGACCTTCTCGCGGATCTGGTTGGTGAACATGCAGAGCGTGCCGGTGCGGTTGAGGTTGCCGGCCAGCTTGCGCATCGCCTGGCTCATCATGCGCGCCTGGAGGCCGACCGTCTGGTCGCCCATCGCGCCCTCGAGCTCGGCCTTGGGCGTGAGCGCCGCGACCGAGTCGATCGCCACGACGTCGATCGCGCCCGACCTGATCAGAAGGTCGGCGATCTCGAGCGCCTGCTCGCCGTGGTCAGGCTGGGAGACGAGCAGCTCGTCGACGTCCACCCCGATGCGCTTGGCGTACGCGGGATCCATCGCGTGCTCGGCGTCCACGAACGCGCAGATGCCGCCCTTCTTCTGGGCCTCTGCCAGCACGTGGTAGATGAGCGTGGTCTTGCCCGATGACTCCGGGCCGAAGATCTCCACAATGCGCCCGCGCGGGAAACCGCCCACGCCGAGCGCAAGGTCGAGCGACAGGGCTCCGGACGGGATGGCGGCCACCTTGACGGCCGCCTCCTCGTCGCCCATGCGCATGATCGAGCCCTTGCCGAACTGGCGCTCGATCTGGGTCAGTGCGCTGTTCAGCGCGGAATCGCGGGCCTTCGCCGCCTTCTCGGTATCCGTATCCATCATGTCGGTGCTCCTCGCAGTCTTCGAGATGAACACCAAGGTACGGGTCGGATCGGACGGTATCTACGCCCGTCTGCACCGCTTTGGCACCGGGTTTGTAACAACCCCGTAACCGGGCGAGGACGGCCTTGGGCCGTTGCAATTTCCGTCAACGCTCTGGCCCGGGCCGATGATGACGAGCTTCTAGCTGTGCTTGAGCAGCGGCTTCTTGCCCGCGCGCGTGGTGAGCTTGAAGACCTGCTTGTGCGCGCCCGGAACGGTCACGTCCACCTCGATCTTCGCGCCCTTGCGGAGTTTGCGGCCCTTGAAGACCTTCGACAGCGACACCTTGCCGTGCTTCGCCTTGAAGGTCTTCGACCTGAACGGGCAACCATGGCCCTTGCAGTGCACGGTCACCTTCGCGCCGTTCGGCACACCGGTGAGCACGAGCTTCCTCACGAGCGTGTTCTTGCCCTTGACCTTGAAGCCGCTCGACAGCTTGGCCTTGCTGGCCGTCGGGCCGGCGCCGAGGACGCCCTGGGCGCCGCCACCGCCGCCGGTGCCCGAGCCGCCGCTGCCGGACCCGGAGCCACCGGCGCCGGTGCCGCTTGGAGGCGTCGCTGCCACGGAGAAGTGGCGCACCAGCTGCGTCACGTTCCCGGCGGAGTCCACGAACTTGACCGTGAACGTGTGGCTGCTGCCCGGCGCGAGGGCGCCCAGCGTCTGCGAGTCCGCGCTGTCACAGGCGGCGAACGCCGCGCCGTCGAGCGAGCAGGTGACCGTCGTCGGGGTGAGGTCCGTGTAGCCGAACTTGAAGCTGAGCGGCCCGCTGCCGACTATCGCGCCCTCGCTCGGGCCGTCCGTGAACGAGGCGTCGGGAGCTGTGCGGTCGACGGTGAAAGTCCGGCTGCCGCTGGCGACGTTGCCCACGTCGTCCGTTGCGGCCACGGTGTAGGTGTAGGTGCCATCTGCCGGCGATGAAAGCGGGCTGTATGTGCCCGCGCAGGCACTGGCGGGACCGCCGTTCAGCGAGCACTTCATGCTCGCGTCGGGGTCGGTGCCTATCGAGAGGGGCACGGGCGTGGCGTTCGTGTACGCCGGCAGATCGCCAAGCGTGAGGTTGACCACCTTGTCGACGGTGACCGTCGACGAGGCGTCGGCGATCCGGCCGCTCGTGTCATAGGCACGCCCCATCAGCGTGTGCGCCGAACCCTGGGCGAAACCGTCCATCGCGATTGAGGCGCTGTAGGGAGCGGTCGTGTCGGTGGCCTTGAGTACGCCATCGAGCCAGAACTGAACCTGCGCCACTCCCGCGTTGTCCGAGGCGGCGGCACTCGCGTTGAGCACCCTGCCCACCTTCACGCTGCCCGGCGAGACGGAGACGGACGGGTTGGTCACGTCGACCCATGTCAGCGACACATTCCTGTCGTCGTCCAACGTGACACTGCAAGTCGAGCCGGAGCATGCGCCGGACCAACTCGCGGCGAACCCGAACGGGCCGCCAGTCGCGCTGAGCGTGTAGCTGTCCCAGCCGGTGGTGGGCTCGTCGCAGGGAACCGAGTCGGCGGGGCAGGAGATCGACTGCGTCTGGGACGTCGTGCAGGTGCCGCCGCTGCCGGCGGGGCAGTTGATGGCCGAGGGAGTGCTCGTGATCGTGCCGGCTGACGGCCGGGTGACCGTGAGCTTGTGCGTGAAATTCTCGTTGACGGACCCCCCGCCGCCGGTGCAACCGCCTTCTGGGCAGTCGGCCGCGGCCGGGCGTGGAAGCGCGAGCGCGAGGACCGCGCAGAACAGAACTACGAACAGGCTGAACGCGAACAGCAGTCGCTGTTCGGTGGGCTGCGAACCGGACACTCATACCTCCCGCTGAAGGACCTAGACGCCGCAAGTGTGCGTTTTCACAGTGCCCTAGCGGAAGCGCGGTAGCCACCCTTCCGAGGTATGGGTAACCGCACTAGTCAGAAAGCTGACGGCTCAGCCGGGTCGAGGGCGGATACAGGCTCAGCGGCCGCTGGCCCTACGCCTCCGGAGTGCCGTACGCCACCTGGGTGTTCGCCCCGGCGCAACACGGCTCTCTACTTCGGGCTGACCGACCGCCGGCTGTTCTAGCGGTGAGCGGCCATGAGCCAAGTTTCGCCCGCCACCACCTCGGGTCGGGTGTCTCATGGCAAAGTGGTGCCACTGGTCCGTCTTCCCGAAGGGAGCCGTTGCATGCTTCGTCCGTCGCTCCACCGTGCCGCAGTGGCCGCCGCCGTCGTGTGTGGCGCCCTCACGTTCGCTCCTTCCGCGCTGGCCGCACGCCACAGCACGCTGTCGCACGCCCCCAACCACAAGATCAGCCATAGCACGAGTACGAACTGGTCAGGGTACGCGGTGACGGGCACGACCTACACGAGCGTCGCGGCCAGCTGGACGCAGCCCGCGGTGAACTGCTCCGTCACGCCCACTGGATGGTCCAGCTTCTGGATCGGTCTGGATGGCGACACGAGCAACACGGTCGAGCAGACCGGAACCGAGGCGGACTGCAGCAGCGGCAAGCCCGTTTACTCGGCCTGGTACGAGATGTATCCGAAGTTCCCGGTGAACTTCGCCAACCAGGTCTCGGCTGGGGATCAATTCAGCGGCTCGGTGACCACGGACAGGCGGGGAAACTTCACGCTGACCCTCGTCGACCGCACGAAGGGCTGGACTCAGACGAACCGCGCGAAGTTGAAGTCCGCGCGGCTGTCGTCAGCCGAGGTGATCGCGGAGGCGCCCTCGAGCAGCGGCGGAGTGCTGCCGCTCGCGGACTTCGGTTCGGTCGGGTTCAGCTCGGCGACGGTCAACGGCACGGCGCTCACGAGCTCGACTGCGGGTCTCGACCCGATCACGATGGTGTCGGGCAGCACCGTGAAGGCGGCGCCTTCGAAGCTCAGCAGCGGGAGCTTCTCCATCAGCTGGTCGCACTCATAGCCGAGCGCCCGCGGGCTACCCTGCGGGCATGGCCACCTGGGACGACGTCCGCCGCATCGCCCTCGGGCTCCCCGAAGCCGGCGAGCGCAGCTCGCGCGGGAACACGCAGTGGACCGTCAAGGACAAGCTGTTCGTCTGGGAGCGGCCGCTGCGAAAGTCCGACCTCGCAGCCCTCGGCCAATCGGCGCCCGACGGCCCGATTCTCGGCGCGCGGGTCGAGCACGAGATCGCCAAGCGGGCGCTGATCGAAGATGACCCTGACGTCTTCTTCACGACGCCGCACTTCGACGGCTACCCGGCGATCCTCGTTCAGCTCGAGAAGATCGACCCGGAGACGCTCGAAGAGGTGATCGTCGAGGCCTGGCTCTGCCGCGCGCCGCCGCGGCTCGTCAAGGAGTACGCCGAGAGCGGGAAGTGAGCCGCCGCATCCTGCTGATCTGCGGGAGCCTGCGCGCGGAATCGACCAACGCCGCGGCCCTGAGGACCGCCGCCGTGCTCGCAAACGACGGGATCGAGACTGCCACCCACGACGGCATGGGCGACCTCCCTCACTTCAACCCCGACGAGGACAAGGAAGGCGTTACGCCGCATCCGGCAGTCGAAAGCCTCAGACAGGCGATAGCGAAAGCCGACGCCATCCTCATCTGCACGCCTGAGTACGCCGGCGCGCTCCCGGGCGCGCTGAAGAACCTGCTCGAGTGGACGATCGGCGATGGCGGCACCTACGGCAAGCCGGTCGCGTGGATCAACGTGTCCGGGCCTGCCGCGCCCACCGGCGGCGCCGACGCCCACGACTCGCTCCGCAAGGTCCTCGCCTACTCGGGAGCGAACATCGTCGAGCCCGCCTGCCTGCGCGTCCCGCTCGAACGACAGATGGTGGGAAGCGACGGCCTCATCTCAGACGCGCACGCACGCGAACAGATCGCGCTGTCGCTTCGAGAGCTCGCGCGCGCTAGTTGACGGGTGGCGGATCGCCCGAGGCCGTCTTCGCGAGCGCGGGGTCCCACTCGCACACAAGGCATGCGTGCGTGAACGCCGAGCGCGCGAACTGGACGGCGAACGCGTGCGGATCGTCAGCGGCGACGACGTCGGCCCAGTCGAGGACGTATTCGCCGAGCGAGTGATCCCAGCGGGCGGCGTCCGGCGACAGCGTCCCGCCTTCGAATCCGCCCGGCGCAGGGTGCGCATAGGCGTAGAACGCCGCCTTCCCGTAGCGCGCATCGCCGGGCCACCAGCCCACGGCCACCTCCTGCGCGTCCATCGCGTTGCGCATGATGAAGTCGTCCGAAGGCGGGTCGGCGGGCTCGCCCGAGAACAGGTTCACCGCCAGGTCGAACGAGCCCCACCAGGCGTTCACCGGAGTCGAGCGACCACGGTACGGCGCGCGGAAGGCCGCGAGCACCAGCGCCGCCTGCGTGGCCGCCGCGAAGTAGCTCTCCACCTGAGACGGGTCATACGTGGCGTGCTCGTCGTCCTCGTCGAGCGGCACGCTCCAGGACACCTCCTGCGGCGTGGGATCGATCTTCACCGGCCCGGCGAGCGACCCTATACGCTCGAGCAACTCGCGCGCGACCTCGCCCACCGCCCGATCCGGCGCGAGCGCAACGCGCTCCTCGCCGCCGCCGCTGTGCTCCACAACGGCCTCGTGAGTGCGCAGGTCCAGGGCAGCAACGAACGAACCCGACCCGTCAGGCGCCGGGAGCGCCAGGGTCTCCCAGCCGCGTGCGGTCAAGCGCAGGGCTGCGTGCTGGAGCTGCGGCTCGGGAGGCGCGAGCGCCACCGCAAGCTTGCCCAGCACCTGCGTGTGGGCGTGCAGCGTGTCGCAGGTGGCCTGCCAGTCCTCGTACGGCGCCAGGGCCATACGTGAAATGAAACCACTGTGCCCTAGCTGGGCGCCGCCGACTTGGCCCGCTTGCGCCCCGCCACCGCGATCGGCGCGTGGCCGCGGATCTCCGCGAGCAGACGAGTGGCTAGCACGGCGGCCTCCTCACCATGTGCGAGCCCGCCGCGGGCCGGGCTGAAGAACTTCACGCGCACGCGCGGCCGCTTGGGGAAGCGAGGGATGTCCACGGTTCCCGACACCGCCACGCAGACCACTTCGGCCTCCGTCACCTCGGCGGCCAGGCGGCCGAACCCGCTACGTGCCCGCAGCTCGCGCCCGAGGCTGCGCGTGCCCTCGGGAAAGATTCCGATGCAGGCGCCGGCCTTCAGCTCCTCGATCGCCCGGTTGAGGGCCTGGGCGTCGCCCTTGCCGCGCTCGATTGGGATCTGGCCCATGCTGTCGAGCACCCGGTCGAGGCCCTTGATCTTCCAGAGCGAGGACTTGGCGAGCGCGCGGATCTGCCGGCGCGGCAGCGCGGCCACGCCAATCGCCACCGGATCCCAATAGGAATCGTGGTTGCCCGCGAGGAGCACGGGACCGTGCTCGGGCATGTGCTCGAGCCCCTCGACCTCGAGCCGCCCCCACCGGCATACGATCGGCGAGCACAGCCTCATCGCGATGCGGTACCCGCGCATGATCGGCTCCCCGCTGGTCACGCCGGGGATCTTGCCAGCCCGGGCTAGTCGGCGACGAGCTCGAGCTCTTCGTCGCCCACGCGGACGACGTCGCCTGGGCGCAGCTGCCTGCCGCGCCGCACTTCGGGCTCGCCGTTCACGAGCACCGCCTCGTCGGCAAGAAGGTCCTTGGCCTCGCTGCCGCTGCCGATCAGTCCCGCCAGCTTGAGCAGCTGACCGAGCTTGATCGTCTCGCTACTGATCGGCACCTCGCGGGCCACTACGCCGGAATCTACATCCGGCCCGCCTCTTAGGGTGGCCTACATGTCATCCAAAGCCCGCGTTATGGTCATCGCGCTCGATGCAGCCGATCCCGGGCTGGTGCATTCCCTCGCGCGCGCGGGTGAGATGCCTGCGATGGCGAGCTTTCTCGAGCGCGCGGCGGCGGTGCCAACCGTGGCACCCGTGGGTGTGTTCGTGAGCGCCAACTGGCCGACGATCTTCACGGCCACGTCGCCGGACCGCCACGGCTACCTGTGCTGGAACGAGTACGTGGGCGGCAGCTACGACTACCGCGAGACCGACCCGACGATGGTGCGCGGCACTCCCTTCTGGGAGACGCTGTCGGAGGCTGGGCGCCGCGTGGCGGTGATCGACGTGCCGCACTCGCTCGCGCGCCCCGTCAACGGCGCAATGCTCGTCGAGTGGGGCTGCCACGACCGGCACCTCGGCACGGCGTCATGGCCCGCGGGCCTGGCGGCCGAGCTCTCGGAGCGGCACGGCACGCATCTCGGCTGCGCCGACCCGCCGGGTCGCGACCAGTTCGCGCCCTGCGACTACGTGCATCGCGACGGTGCCGAGCGCACGGACGACGAGATCGTGGCGCTGTTCGAGGACATCTGCCGGGGCATTTCCTTGAAGCGCGCGGCGTCCTTGGACCTGCTCGACCGTGGGGGCTGGGACCTGTTCCTGACGGTTCTGGGCGAGTCGCACTGCGTAGGTCATCAGATGTGGCATCTGCACGACCTGGGGCACCCGCGCCACGATCCTGCGCTGGCGGCACGCGTCGGCGGCGACCCCGTGCGCGAGGTCTACCGGCGGCTCGACTCGGTGATCGGGGACCATCTGTCGCGGCTCGGGCCGGACGACACGGCCTATGTGCTCTTCCCACATGGGATGACGGCACACAACGATGGGACGCACCTGCTCGACCACGTGCTGCACCGGCTCGACTGGGGGCTCGACAATCCGGGCGCGCTCGGAGCGGCCACGCAAGCGGCCGCGGAGGTGGCGCGGTTTGTGCCGCAGCCGCTTCGAGGTAGGGCGCTGCGCGCGCTTGCCTCGGTATTGCGCGAGCGGGCGCGTGGGTCCGAGCCCGAGGCGCTGCCGCCTTTGCCCGAACGACGCTGGTTCCTCGCTCCCAACAACACGGTCGTGGGCGCGGTGAGGCTCAACCTCGCCGGGCGGGAGCCATCCGGGCGGGTGCAGCTCGCCGACCGGCGCGCCGTGCTGCGCTGGCTTTCGCAGCGATTGATGGAGCTCGTGAACGTCGATACCGGCGGCCGGGTGGTGCGTCGCTGCTGGGTGACCGATGACGTGTACCGGCGCTCGCCCGGTGACGCCTTCGCGGACCTCTACGTCGAGTGGGAGCGCAGCGCGCCGATCGAGCGTGTCTGGTCGCCGGCCGTGGGCACGGTGGCGATGCCGTATGACCACTGGCGCCAGGGCGACCACGTGCGCGAGGGGCTTGTGCTCGCGTCGGGCCCTGGCATCAAGCCGGGGAAGCGGCGCAAGGCGTTCGACACGATGGATCTCGGGGCAACGTTCAGCGCCGCGCTCGGGGTTGAGTTGCCCGGCGCGGACGGCAGGCCGATCGAATCGATACTCCCTGCCGGCGCCTCCATGGGCACAGGCCGTGCGTCGAGGCGCGGGCGTGCCGGCGGCGCGCTCGCCCGGCGGGCCGAGCGGCGTGTGCCGAAGTGGGCTGCGCGGGCCGATTCCGCGTTGCCGCGGCTGCGCGCTGAGCTCGCTGCGCAGACCGCCGCGGCTCAGGCGAGCGCCGACTCCGCACGCGCCGTAGCTGACGAGGCCCGCCCCGAGCTCGCCGTGCTCGGCGGACGGCTCGTGCCGCTCGAGCGCGGCGCTGACGTCGCCGCCATGCAGGCGTGGCTGCCGCACGCGGAGGTGGCCGAGGATCTACTGATCAGCATCGTGATGGCCACGCGTAACCGGCTGGGCTCGCTGCCGCACGCGATGGCATCGGTCGAAGCGCAGGCGTACACGCGCTGGGAGCTCGTGGTCATCAACGACGGTTCGACCGATGGCACCGCGGACTTCCTGGAGGGAATCTCCGATCCGCGGGTTCGAGTGCTCAGCACGGATGGGGTCGGACCGTGCGGGGCGCGTAACGCCGGGCTCGACGCCGCTCGCGGCGGGGTCGTCACATATCTCGACGACGACAACCTGTTGGATCCACAGTGGCTCAAGGCGGTGGCGTGGACGTTCCTGACGCTGCCGGAGACAAGCGTTTGTTACGGCGCGCGCGTGTTCGACGACGAGGGCAAGGCCTTGCGCGGGACTCATAGCGGCAAGGCAGCCCTGCACTTCCTCGAGTGGGACGCCGAGCGCCTTCAGCTCGAGAACATCGCGGACATGAACGTGCTCGCGCACCGGCGCTGCGATGTGCGCTTCGACGAGGACCTCGCCTACTACGGCGACTGGGATCTGCTGCTCCAGCTCACGAAGGGCGAGCGGCCGGTGGAGCTGCCGGCGGTGGCCGTCTACTACCGCACGGATGCTCCCGGCAGGCTGAGTGCGACGGTTCCGCTCGAGGAGAAGCAGCGCGAATATCGACTTGTGCGCGCCAAGCTCGAGGGTCCCGCCGCTCAGCAGGAGGACCTCGTGAGCCGATAAGGGAGGGGTGAGCCGGCGATCCCTCCTCGCCATTCCGATCGCGGTCTTCGTGATCGCGCTCGCGGCCCTGCTCGTCCGCGGCAGCGGCGAGTTCAAGCTGCCGTTGCCGCGCGCGCAGGCGGTGCGGGCGGCGCTCGCTGATCCCACGGTGAAGAAGGAGCTCGCGGCGGACGGCTGGGACCGGGTTCGCGTCGGCGGGCTCGATTCGCGGTTCGCGCGCGTCACGTTCTTCGACGGGCCACGCATTCGCGCCGTGGCGGCGGTTGACGCCCAAGGGCACACGGAGCACACGCGGATCTACCCGCCGGGCTCGGCGCTGTACGGATCGTCCCTCAGCGATGCGCCGTGGTTCCTTGCGCTGCTCGTCCTCGGCTTCATCCTTGCGGTGTGGACGCGACCTTTGTTCAGCCTGCGCAACCTCGACGTGCTGGCGCTGCTGGCGCTCGTGGTACCGATCGTGGCGGGCGACCATCAGCTCTTCGAGCTCAGCGTGCTGTCCGGCTACCCGCCGCTCGCGTACCTGTGCTGGCGCTTCGTACAGCGGGCCGCCGGCCGGCAGGTGTCACCCGCGGCGACGCCGCTGGTGCGGCTGCCGGGCAAGCGCGCCCGCGGCTACGCCATCGGCGCGGCGGCCGCCCTGCTCGCGATCGTGGCGATCAGCTCGCCGGGCGCGATCGACGTGGG
>Ga0070684_100003894_pt1 | contig 11301 bp, 11 predicted proteins | sample KBSC723LmetaG_FD_65653 | JGI IMG/M metagenome (GOLD analysis project Ga0070684, IMG submission 65653) | Corn rhizosphere microbial communities from Kellogg Biological Station, Michigan, USA - KBS C7.2-3L metaG | ecosystem: Host-associated > Plants > Roots > Rhizosphere ...
CGTCGGTGCCGCTGCGCAGCGACGACACCGACACGGCTCCGTAGAGCGCCAGCGGCAGGAAGGCCGCCGTGGCGATGAGCAGCACGAAGCGCGAGGTGATGCGGCGCACGGGGTCCTATTTTGCCTCAGCCGGACGCCATTGCCACAGGTTGGTCAGCGGATCGCGCTTGTCCTCCGTCGCGACGTCGAACTTGATCGAGACGGCGCGCGTCTGCTCCTGCCAGACGAGGAAGGCGGCTGGCGGGTCATCGTGCAGGACGCGTTGCAGGTCGGCGACCGCGGCCTTCGTCTCGTCGTCGGTGAAGGCCCCTTTCAATCGATCGAGCGCGCCGTCGGCGGCGCGGTACCCCGTGTCGAAGCGCGTCTTCGGCACCGAGTGCCAGAACTCGTAGACCCAGCCGAAGTTGCGGCCGGCCAACTCGAACAGGAACGCGTCAAAGTCGCCACGCCCGACCCGCTTGATGAATTCCTCGAAGGGCACCGGCTCCAGCCGCATTTCGATGCCGACCTCGGCCAGCTGCTTCTGCACGAGCACTTCCAGCCGCTCGTAGCGCGAGTCGTTCGCAAACACGAGACAGGAAAAGCTGAAGCGCACGGGAACGGGCGTGCGCGCCGTGGGCCGCGTCGGGTAGTGCGCTTCGTCGAGGAGCCGCTGCGCCTCGGCCGGAGAAAACGGGAAGGGGACCGGCGGCGGCGAGTAGGCCCAGTGCTGCGGCGGGATCGGCCCGTCGGCGATGCTGCCGCGCCCGCTCATTCCGTCGCGCACCAGCGTCGCCCGGTCGATCGCCATGTTGATCGCCTGGCGGACGCGCGGGTCCTTCAGGGCGGGCGTGCGCACGTTGAACACGAGCGGGATGTAGTACGGACGAAAGAACGTATAGGTCTTGACCGTCGATTCGGCCTCCACGAAGTCGGCCGCGTCACGGCTCACTTCGTAGAGCATGTCGATCTTGTCCTGCATCAGCGCCGTCCACGCGTTGCGCTGCGTCGGATAGCTATTGAGGTCGATGCCGGCGAGAGCGGGTCGGCCGCGATAGTACTTGGGAAAAGCGGCGAGTTTGGCCGCGGTCCCGCTCGCCTCGACGACGCGGAACGGACCAGTCCCGACGTCGGGCGCCCCCGGTTTGGTCACGAGCATGCCGGCCAGATCGGGCAGGATGAAGGCGTTGCGCTCCTTCAGCGCGATCGTCACGGTGTCGGCGCCTTCGCCCGTGATGTCACGAACGCTCTTGAAGCTGTAGGCTGACTTGGCGAGGCTGGCGCGCAGGGTCTCGGCGGCCACTTCGGGCGTGATCAACGTGCCGTCGTGGAAGTACACGTTGGGCCGCAGCTTCAGGCGAAGCGTCGTCCGCGCCTCGTCCCACCTCCAGTCGCTGGCGATCCGCTCCGCCACTCGGCCGTCCGGCTTGAGGCCGAGCCACGAGTCCGCCTTGAGGAGGTTGGTCATCCCGGGCAGCCCGGTATCGGACGTCCCGCGAGGCAGCCCGACACCGATGCGCATCGTGACCGGCGCCCGGGCCGCCGGCTCGTGCCGCGCACAGCCCGGCGCGCACACGCCGGCTGCGGCGACAACTATCGCGACGATGACACGGCTGGTCGGCAGTAACCGCAAGGAAATGGCACCGTCATTATCGGCTCCCCGGCACCGGATGGCCAGAGGCGCCACGACGGCGCTAGTTCTTGGCGACCGGCGGTTCGTCAATCAGCCATGGGCAGTTCTGCATCGTCTTGACCTTGCCGTTCGTCTTCTGGATCACGGTGATCTTCATCGGGTTCTCCGTCACTCGAAACAAGAAATGGATTGAAGGCGGCAGCGCTAGTTCTTGGCGACCGGCGGCTCGTCGATCAGCCAGGGGCAGTTCTGCATCGTCTTGACCTTGCCGTTCGTCTTCTGAATGACCGTGATCTTCATGGCGTGCTCCGTTACTCGAAAGGAAATGAATCGGAAAAGAGAAGGAAACCGGTGCTAGTTCTTGGCGACCGGCGGCTCGTCAATCAGCCACGGGCAGTTCTGCATCGTCTTGACCTTGCCGTTCGTCTTCTGGATGACCGTGATTTTCATGACTGCGCTCTCCTCTTAGCGAAGGTTCTCGATGACGACGTCGACGAGCCAGGGACGGAGGGTGCCGTTCTTCTTCGGGTTCTGCGTCTTCTTGTTCTTCGTCATTGCCCTTCTCCTGTGTGGTGGTTGTCCGACTGTGAACTGCGATCGGTGAGCTACTGCAGGCTGCCGACTGCCTGCTGCCGGCTGGCGGCGTCGCGCGCCAGCGCGACGACGCCGGCCTCGAACGAGGTCTTGTGGCAGTTGGGGGCGTGCATGTCGCCGAGCTCGTTGTGCGCCGCGACGGTGCAGCCGCCGGCGCAGACGGGGATGAACGCGCAGTCGTGGCACTGCTCCCACGCCGCCAGGCGCTCGAAGTTGCGCTGCGCCTGCGTGCGGTAGTCCTCCTGGCGATCGTCGATGTGGCCGATCGACTGCAGCGCCTCGCCGGCGAAGCCGGGGCAGGCGAAGAGCGATCCGTCCGGCCCGACGGTGTGCGAGTGCGAGTGGTGGATCTCGCACGGGCCCATGTGCACGCCGTCGGCGGTGGCGAAACCGTGCTTCTTCGTCTCTTCGCGCAGGAACGCCATCTTCTCGTCGACGAAATTGCACGTGTCGCAGACGCGGCTGACGCCGGTCCCGGCCGACGTCATGCACGCGCCGTTGAGCGGTTTGCCCTCGGCGCCGACGACGGTCAGCGGGATGACGCCGCGCGACTGCGCCGTCTTCTCGCGGATGACCGGCTTGAAGGTCACCTTGGCCAGCTTGCCGGCGAACTCCTGCTCGGCGAGGAAGTCGAGCAGCGCCGGATAGGAGTCGACGCTGTCGGCGTCGAAGTTGCCGCCGATCGAGATCCTGGTCAGGTCGGCGACGGCGCCGGCCGCGGCGACGATCTTGTCGAACGTGCCCTGGCCGCCGCGCAGCGGCCGCGAGCGGTTGTGCGCCTCGCGATCGCCGTCGAGCGTGATCTTGATGCCGTTCAGCCCGAGCGGGTTCAGCCGCTCGACCATCTCGCGCGTGATCAGCAGGCCATTGGTGATGATGTTGATGAGCAGCCGCACGCCGCGCGCGTCGCAGGCGCCGTGCAGCCGCTCCGCCAGGTAGTAGAGCACCGGCATGTTGAGCAGCGGCTCGCCGCCGAAGAACGTGAGCACCAGCCGGCTCGGCGCGTTGGCCTCCAGCCGGCCCTCGATGAAGTCGCCGACGCGCGCCGCGGTGTCGAGCGACATCTTGGCCGCGTGCTTGTTGTAGTCGCCGTGATCCCCCTGGATGCAGTAGTCGCAGGCGAAGTTGCACTGCAGCGTCGTCAGCACCGTGACCTTGAGCGAGTCGGTGCTCTCGCGCATGTCACGGAAATAGCGGCGCAGCTCCTCGCGCTCGCGGTCGTGGTCGCCGACGACGAAGCCCTGCTCGGCGAGCTGCTCGATCACGTCGCGCTCGATCTCGCTCAGCGCCGGCGCGTCGCGCTCGAGGCGGTCGAGCAGATCGACGACGTCGCGGCTGACGATCAGCTGCGCGTCGGTGAAGGTGTTCATCAGGAACACGTCGCCGTCGGCGGTGTGGGGATCGAGCGGCACCCGAACGTTGAACATGGACGACTGCATACCTACTCCCGAACGGACGACAGGGCCCGCACGAACCAGGGAAAGACTCTTGCTTGGGTTGTCGAGTTCGTGCCGGAACCCGGCACGCTCACATGAAAGTGCAACGGGTGTTCCGAAGGCGTAGGAATGTCGCTGGAGTCCTATGCGGTGGTCGGGGTGTGCACTTACGCCCCAAATTGCAGCTTTGTCGATCTGACTCTTTGGATCCGATTGGCGTGCGCGGAATTGGCGCACAGGAGGGGGAACGGGAACGGAAAGCGGCCAATAGCTTGGCCGGTCGGCCAATCAATTAGCCGGTTTTGGGCCCACAACGGGTCACAGGATCAGGCGCCGCGCAGCTTCCTTGCCAGGTCCCTCAGGTCCAGCCGCTGCATCTTGTGCTTCAGCGTGCTGAGCGGGATGCCCAGGTACCGAGCCGTCGCGGTCACGTTCCAGTCCGACTTCTCGAGCGCGCGCAGGATGAAGTTGCGCTCGAAGGTGTCGCACGCTTCCTGGAAGCGCGTGTCGCTCGCCGTGGACGAGGAGTCCAGCTTGGCGAAGTGGTACTCGAGGGGCAGGTCCTCGTCGGTGATCCACTCCTTGTCGCTCACCGCGACGAGCCGCTCGATCAGGTTCTCCAGCTCGCGGATGTTGCCCGGCCACCAGTAGGATTGCAGGATCTTCAGCGCCGAGTCCGACAGCCCCTTCACCGGCTTGCGGAACTTGCCGCGGTAACGCTCGAGGAAGAGCCGCGCCAGCTCGGGCAGGTCCTCGAGCCGGTCCCGCAGCGGCGGCATCCGGATCGGGATCACGTTGATCCGGTAGTAGAGGTCCTCGCGGAACCGCGCTTCCTTCACCGCCCGCTCGAGGTCGATGTTGGTGGCGGCGATCAGGCGGAAGTCGGTCTTGATCGGCTTGGTGCCGCCGACGCGCTCGATCTCCCCCTCCTGGATCGCGCGCAGCAGCTTCGCCTGGAGATCGAAGCGCAGGTCGCCGATCTCGTCGAGGAAGAGCGTGCCGCCCGCCGCCAGCTCGAACTTGCCCAGCTGCTGCTTGACGGCGCCGGTGAAGGCGCCGCGCTCGTGCCCGAACAGCGTGCTCTCGACGAGCTCGTGCGGGATGGCCGACATGTTGACGGCGATGAACGGCGCATCGCCGCGCCCCGACTCCTTGTGCAGCAGCCGCGCCAGCAGCTCCTTGCCGGTGCCGCTCTCGCCGAGGATCAGCACCGTCGCCGACAGCTTGGCCACCCGCTGCACCAGATCGACGATGTCGCGGATCGAGCGCGACGGCCCGATCAGGAACTCGCGCTCGCTCTGCTCGGCGACCTGCGCGCTGAGCGTGATCACCTGGCGGTTCAGGTCCTGCCGCTCGCAGGCGTTGCGCACCAGCGAGCGCAGCTCGTCGTAGTCGAAGTCCTTGGTGATGTAGTGATAGGCGCCGTGCTTCATCGCCTGCACCGCGGTCTCGACCTCGTTGATCGCCGAGATCATGATGCACTCGATCAGGCTGTAGTTCTCCTTGACGATGCGCAGCACGTCGAAGCCGCTGATGCCGGGCAGCCGGATGTCCTGCAGCATCAGATCGACGTCTTCGCTCTTGAGCAGCGCCAGCGCCGCCTCGCCGCTCGACACCGAGATCACGCGGTAGTCCCGCTTCAGGATCGCGGTCAGCGTGTCGCGCATCCCCTGATCGTCGTCGCAAATCAGGATGGTCTTGGTCGGGCGGGTCATGGCGCTTGGAGGTAAGATTATACGGTTATGCTGCCCTGGGTGACGGCCGCCGTCGCCGCCCTCGCCGCGCTTGCCGCCTGGCTGCGTGCCGGACGCCTGGCGCGCAAGCTCGACGCGCTGACGCAGTCCTACTGGGAGCTGCGCTACGACTTCACCCGCCTGCGCTCACAGGTGGCGCGCCTCGATCCCGACGCGGCGCCGCCGGCCGAGGACGGGCCGCCGGCGCAGCCGGGCAGCGTGACCTACGTGTCGCTCGCCTCCATGAAGAAGAAGGGGTAATGGCCAACGAATACGATGTCGTCGTGATCGGGTCCGGCACCGGCGGCTACGTCGCCGCCATCCGTGCCGCGCAGCTCGGCCTGGCGACCGCCGTCGTCGAGCGTGCGCCCGTGCTCGGCGGCACCTGCCTCAACTGGGGCTGCATCCCGACCAAGGCGCTCCTCGAGCACGCGCACGCGCTGAAGATCGCGCAGGACTGGAAGGAGTGGGGGCTGACCATCGGTCAGGCCTCGATCGGCCTGGACATGAACCAGGTGCAGTCGCGCAAGGACAAGATCGTCAAGGGGCTGACCGGCGGCATCGAGTTCCTGTTCAAGAAGAACAAGATCGACTGGATCAAGGGCTCGGGGCGCCTCGCCGGCAAGGGCACAGTCGAGATCACCGACGGCGACAAGAAGACGCTGACGGCGAAGAAGGACATCATCGTCGCCACCGGCTCGCAGCCGCGCGGCGTGCCGGGCATCACCATCGACAAGAAGAGAATCATCACCAGCGACGAGGCGATCAACCTGAAGGAGATCCCCAAGTCGATCGCGATCATGGGCAGCGGCGCCGTCGGCGTCGAGTTCGCGTCGATCTTCCGCCGCTTCGGCAGCGAGGTCACGATCGTCGAGCTGCTCCCCCGCCTGGTGCCGATCGAAGACGAGGCGGTGTCGGCCGAGCTCGAGCGGTCGTTCAAGAAGCAGGGCATCAAGGTGCTGACGGGGACGAAAGTCGGCTCCGCCAAGGTGGGCGCGAACGGCGTCGATCTCGAAGCCCAGACGCCCGACGGCAAGACGGCGAAGATCAGCGCCGAGCTGTTGCTCGTCGCGACCGGACGCGGACCGGTGACGAGCGGACTGGGCGCCGAAGACGCCGGGCTGGCGATGGACCGCGGCTACATCAAGGTCGACGCGCAGTACCGGACGAACGTCCCCGGCATCTCGGCCATCGGCGACGTCATCACCTTCGAGCAGCCCGGGCATCCCCAGCTGGCGCACCTGTCGTCGGCGGAAGGCGTCGCGCTGGCCGAACGGATCGCCGGCCGCGAGTTCCGCGCCATCAACTACGATCAGGTTCCCGGCTGCACCTACTGCGATCCCGAGATCGGCAGCGTCGGCCTGAGCGAGGCGAAGGCCAGGGCGCGCGGCTTCGACGTCGCCGTCGGCACCTTCAAGTTCGGCGTCCTCGGGCGGGCGAAGATCGCCGGCGAGACCGAGGGCTTCGTCAAGATCGTCGCCGACAAGAAGTACGACGAGATCCTCGGCGTGCACATGATCGGCCCGCGCTCGACCGAGCTGGTGGCCGAGGCGACGCTGGCGCTGAAGCTCGAATGCACGGTCGAGGAGCTGATCCGCACCATCCACGCCCATCCGACGATGTCGGAAGCGGTGGCCGAAGCGGCTCATGCGACGCACGGCTCCGCCATTCACGCGTGAGGTATTGATGGCCACCAACGTTGTGATGCCCCAGATGGGCGAGTCGATCGCCGAAGGCACCATCGTCCGCTGGATCAAGAAGGTCGGCGACCAGGTCGATCGCGACGAGCCGCTGTTCGAGATCTCGACGGACAAGGTCGACGCGGAAATCCCGTCGCCGGGCGCCGGCGTCCTCACCGAGATCAAGGTGAAGGAAGGGGAGACGGTCGCGGTCAACGCCGTGGTCGCGGTCATCGGCTCCGCCTCCGCGGCCGACGCCGCTTCGGCGGGACCGGCTCAGGCTTCGCCTTCGTCGGGGCGCTCCGAAATGCCGGAAGCCGCCGTTGGCCAGCCGGAAACTGAAAACCGGAAGCCGGAAGCTGAAAGCCGGAAGCCGGAAGCTGAAAGCCGAGAGCCGGAAGCTGGCGGCAAGCAGCGCACGTCGCCGCTCGTCCGCCGCATCGCGCGCGAGCACAACGTCGACGTCAGCCAGATCAACGGCACCGGGATCAGCGGCCGCGTGACCAAGACCGACATCCTCGGCTTCATTGAAGGGGGCGGTGCCGTGAAGGCGGCGCCGACACCGGCGTCCCGGCCCGCGGCCGTCCAGCACGTGCCCGCCTTCAAGGCAGGCGAGCGCGTCGAGATCGTCCCGATGACGATCATGCGCAAGAAGATCGCCGAGCACATGGTGACGAGCGCGCGCACCTCGCCGCACGTCTATTCCGTCTACGAGGTCGATTTCCATCATCTGTCGAAGCTGCGCGAGAAGAAGAAGCAGGAGTACGAGCGCAACGGCGCCAAGCTCTCCTTCACCGCGCTCATCGCCAAGGCCACCGTGGACGCGATTCGGGCGTTCCCCTTCGCCAACGCGTCGATCGACGGCGACAACATCGTCTACAAGAAAGACATCAATCTGGGCATCGCGGTCGCGCTCGACCAGGGGCTGCTGGTGCCCGTGATTCGCAATGCCGACGAGAAGAACCTGCTGGGCCTGTCGCGCGCCATCGACGACCTCGCGACGCGGGCGCGATCCAAGAAGCTGAGCCCCGAGGAGGTGCAGGGCGGCACCTTCACCATCACCAACCCGGGCATCTTCGGCGCCGTCTACGGGCTGCCGCTCATCAACCAGCCGCAGGTCGCGATCCTCGGCGTCGGCGCAATCGAGAAACGCGTCGTGGTCGTGGAGAACGACGCGATCGCGATTCATCCGACGGGCCACATCTCCCTCGGTTACGACCACCGGCTGATCGACGGCGCCGATGCCGGCCGCTTCCTGACGTACCTGAAACAACGGCTGGAGACGTTCGACGAAAGTTGGATGTAAAGCGGCTCGGTCTGGTCGGGTACGAAGAGGCACTGGCGCTGCAGCAGACGCTCGTCGAGCAGCGCCAGCGCGGCGAGATCGACGATCAACTGCTCCTGCTCGAGCACCCGCACGTCATCACGCTGGGCGTCAAGACGCGCAACGACCTCTCGCACGTGCTCGAGTCGCCGCAGTCACTGGCGGCGCAGGGCGTGGGAGTGTTCGAGACGGGGCGCGGCGGCGACGTCACCTATCACGGCCCCGGGCAGCTCGTCGGCTATCCCATTGTCGACCTCAACCCCGATCGACGCGACGTCCACCGCTACGTCCGTGACCTCGAAGAGGTGCTGATTCGCGCCGTCGCCGAGTTCGGCATCGGGGCCCGGCGCCTCGACAAGCTGACCGGCATCTGGGTCGACGAAGCGGGACGCGACGCCAAGCTGGCGGCCATTGGCGTGCGCATCTCGCGGTGGGTCACCAGCCACGGCTTCGCGCTGAACGTGAATACCGATCTGTCGCGCTTCGGCCTCATCGTCCCCTGCGGAATCACCGACAAGGGGGTCACCTCCATGGAGCGGCTGTTGGGGCATTCGATCCCAATGGCTGAGGTTGAGACCGCCGTCACCCGCCAGTTCGAGGCCGTATTCGGCCTCTCATCCGTGTAAACACGGGCATCCGCCGACATAACTTACTGATAGTTAGTCCCTTACAATCGGGAATAAGGTCGGACCCCCGGGTGTTTTCCCCTAACACGGAGGCCACCGAATGCGTCAGCAGAGTGCGGAACGCGAGCTGGTTGGCCGCATGCGCGCCAGGGACGGTTCGGCCGTCGCAGACCTGGCGTCCCTCTACGGCCCGCGGATTCAGCAGCTTGCGTTCCGGTATTTGAGAAACTGGGAAGATGCCGAGGAAGTCGCGCAGGACGTCCTGATGAAGGTGTATCGGAAGATCGAGGCCTTCCGGGGCGACGCGGCCCTCTCGTCGTGGATATACCGGATCACGTTCAACACCGCGATGTCGCGGCTGCGGCATCTGCGCGCGAGCCGGGCGGCCGAGCTGCCGGCGGTCGACACCTACGAAGGCGTCGACGTGGCTCCGGCGGAGCCCGCGGACTGGAGCGGCCTGGCCGACGATCAGGTGCTGCGCGCCGAAATGCGCGAGCAGCTCATCGGGGCCTTGACGCACCTGCCGACGGTGTACCGGGTGCCGGTGCTGCTGCGGGACATCCATGGCCTGTCGACCGAAGAGGCGAGCGCCGTCCTGAAGGTCAAGCCGCAGACGCTGAAATCGCGCCTGCACCGCGGCCGTCTCATCCTGCGCAAGCACCTGGGAGACTTCGCGAGCGGGCTGGAGCTGCACGCGCGTGAAACGGTGAACTGAGCCGTTTCACGCGCGGCGTCAACTCCGCAATTCCGCAACTCCCAACTCCCAATTAACGCCCAAGACGTAACGCCCAAAACTTCCAAGTCGAGAGACGTTCTTCTTGGGAGTTTTGGGTGTTGGGAATTGGGCGTTAATTGGGAGTTGTGGAGTTGGGAGTTGCGGAGTTGACGCCGCGCCCAGCCTCAGCGCAAGCCATTCTCGAAGGCCGTCCGCTCGTGGCGCGACAGCGCCGGCTCGAGCACCTTTCCGATTCCACCCTTGACGAGATCGACCGGCACCGCGGCCACGAGGCCGCGGCCGGCGTCCGTGTCGATGGCGGCAAAGCACGTGAATCGGCGCCGGGATCCGAGCGCGAGCGCTTCGGCGACCCGCGCGCCGGCGCTGCCGAGCGCGTAGGGAGCGGGCGGCCACAGCGCGGACAGCTTTCCCGAGAGCGCGGCCAGATGGTGCGGCGCCAGCACGGCGGCGATCGGCTGGTTGAACGCCGTGGCGGCGTCCCACCCGATGACCGCATCACGCGGCGGCACCCCGGCCACGCCGATGGCCAGATCCGACGGGCTGGCGTCGATGAGCGCGGCAGCCAGCGCGCGGACGGCCGACTCGAGCGCGAGCGGCGCGGAGCCGACGAGGCGGCGCCGCGCTACGTGCAACTCGCCGATCGCGAGCGCCATGAGATCGCGCTGCAGTCCGCCGGCAAAGAGCAGCGGCGCCGACGTGTCGAGCCGCGCGATCTGCCGCACGATCGCCAGCCCCGTCTCGCCGGCGATCTCCCCCGTGCCGACGAGATCGGCCAGGACGATGACGTCGGCGCCAGCCGCCGCGGTGAACGACGTCGCGGCCCCCACCCGCGTGTTCCACTGTTCCACGGGGGACGACTGGAGGATGTCGAGCGCCTTGCCTTCCGCGATCCGCCCCTCGGGATCGATCAGGCGGACCTCGCCGACGCGGCCGCGGGCGGCCACCGCGTGCGCCAGCGTGCCGCCGAGCGCGCCGGCCCCGAGGATCGCGACGATCGACATGGAGGGTTTATTCTATAGCCTCGTATGGTGGCGATCGTCACGGGGAGCTCGAAGGGAATCGGCCTGGCCATCGCGCGCGCGTTCGTCGAGCGCGGCGACGAAGTCGCCGTCAGCGCCCGCAGCGCGGCGGAGCTCGAGGGGGCGGCGGGCCTGCTGGGGCACGCGGATCGCGTGCTGACCGTGCCCGCCGACGTGCGCGATCCCGCGGACGCGGAGCGGCTGGTCGCCGAGACCGTGCGCCGGTTCGGTGGCCTCGACGTTCTCGTCAACAACGCCGGCGTCGGCCGCTTCGCCAACGTCGCCGACATGAGCATCGACGACTGGCGGCAGGTCCTCGACACCAACCTGAGCGGGGTGTTCTACTGCACCCGCGCCGCGCTGCCGGAGATGCGCCGTCGCGGCGGCGGCTACATCATCAACATCAGCAGCCTGGCGGGGAAGAACGCCTTCACCGGCGGTGCCGCCTACTGCGCGTCCAAGGCGGGGCTCGACCAGTTCAGCGAGGCGCTGATGCAGGAAGTGCGGCACGACAACATCCGCGTCAGCTACGTGATGCCCGG
>Ga0070684_100003897_pt1 | contig 11299 bp, 7 predicted proteins | sample KBSC723LmetaG_FD_65653 | JGI IMG/M metagenome (GOLD analysis project Ga0070684, IMG submission 65653) | Corn rhizosphere microbial communities from Kellogg Biological Station, Michigan, USA - KBS C7.2-3L metaG | ecosystem: Host-associated > Plants > Roots > Rhizosphere ...
TTGACGTGCCCGAACACGTCCATGTCGGACCAGCGCAGGGCGACCTGATGCGTGAATCTCGCCAAGCGTCAGTCCCGGGTGAGCTTGCGGTAGGTGACCCGGTGCGGGCGCGCCGCGTCGACCCCGAGGCGATCGACCTTGTTTTTCTCGTACGCCTCGAAGTTGCCCTCGAACCAGAACCACTTGTCCGGCTGCTCGTCGGTGCCCTCCCAGGCGAGGATGTGCGTGGCCACGCGGTCGAGGAACATCCGGTCGTGGGAGATGACCACGGCGCAGCCGGGAAACTCCAGCAGCGCGTTTTCCAGCGACGAGAGCGTCTCGACGTCGAGGTCGTTGGTCGGCTCGTCGAGCAGCAGCACGTTGCCGCCGATCTTGAGCGTCAGCGCCAGGTTGAGCCGGTTGCGCTCGCCGCCGGAGAGGACCTTGGTCGGCTTCTGCTGGTCGGGTCCCTTGAAGCCGAACGCGGCCACGTAGGCCCGCGACGGCATCTCGACCTTGCCGACCATCAGATGGTCGAGGCCGTCGGAGACGACCTCCCAAACCGTCTTGTCGCCGTCGAGGCCGCTGCGGTTCTGGTCGACGTACGAGAGGGAGACCGTCTCGCCGACGCGCACCGAGCCCTCGTCCGGCTTCTCCAGCCCGACGATCGTCTTGAACAGCGTGGTCTTGCCGACCCCGTTGGGCCCGATGATCCCGACGATGCCGTTGCGCGGCAGCGTGAACGACAGGTCGTTGATCAGCGTCCGGCCGTCGAAGCCCTTGGTCAGCTTGTCGGCCTCGATCACCAGGTTGCCCAGGCGGGGGCCCGGCGGGATCTGGATCTCCTCGAAGTCGAGCTTGCGGGTCTTCTCGGCCTCGTTGGCCATCTCCTCGTAGCGGTCGAGCCGCGCCTTGGACTTGGTCTGGCGGGCCTTGGCGTTGGAGCGGACCCACTCGAGCTCCTCGGTGAGCCGCTTCTGCAGCTTGGCGTCCTTGCGCCCCTGCACGGCGAGGCGCTGGGCCTTCTTTTCCAGGTAGGTCGAGTAGTTGCCCTGGTAGCCGTGCACCTGGCCGCGGTCGACCTCGGCGATCCACTCGGCCACGTGGTCGAGGAAGTACCGGTCGTGGGTGACCGCGAGGACGGCGCCCGCGTACTTGGCCAGGTGCTGCTCCAGCCAGAGCACGCTTTCGGCGTCGAGGTGGTTGGTCGGCTCGTCGAGGAGCAGCAGATCGGGCTCCTCGAGCAGCAGCTTGCACAGCGCGACGCGGCGCTTCTCACCTCCGGACAGCACGCTCACCGGCTGGTCGGGGGCCGGGCAGCGGAGGGCGTCCATGGCCAGCTCCAGCTTGGAGTCGATGTCCCAGGCGTCGGCGTGGTCGAGGTCCTCCTGCAGCTGCCCCATCTCGGCCATCAGCTCGTCGGAGTAGTCGGTCGCCATCTGCTCGGCGATCGCGTTGAACCGCGCGAGCTTGACCTTGGTCTCGGCGACGGCCTCCTCGATGTTCTCGAGGACCGTCTTGGACTCGTCGAGCTTCGGCTCCTGGGCCAGCATCCCCACGGTGTAGCCGGGCATGAGGCGCGCCTCGCCGTTGCTGGGCGTGTCCTCCCCCGCCATGATGCGCAGCAGGCTGGACTTGCCGGCGCCGTTCGGTCCGACGACGCCGATCTTGGCGCCCGGCAGGAACGACAGCGTGACGTTGTCCAGCACCACCTTGTCGCCGTGTGCCTTGCGCGCCTTCTCGAGCACGTAGATGTACTGGGCCACGGTTGCGCCCTACCTCCGTAGATTTGATGTGCGGTCCGGGGTCAATCATTTCAAGGACCCGCTCAGACGCTCGCCTAGGGGCCTGTGTCAGGCCCTAAGGGTTAACGGCCGGCTCCGTCGATTTCTTCCCGTTGCGCTCGATCACCAGTTCGTTCTTGGAGACCGTGTAGGTCGTCTTGCCGTTCTCGTCCTGGTTGACCGCGACGTACCGGCCTTGATCGATCCCGTTGACGTTGCTGAGCAGCAGCCCGTTGACGCCCTCGATCGGCAGTTCGGAGGGGTAGCGGGCCGACCGCATGCTATGCCCCTGATACCAGAGCCGACCGTCGGCGGCCGTGCAGATCCACACCTCGGACTTCTGCGTGGTCATGTACAACCGCAGCGTCAGCGGGACCTTGGCCCCCTTGGAGCGCGCGGCCGTCTGGATGAACTGCGGGCACGGGTCGCCGCCCGGCGTCGTCCGGCCGGGGCCGGCGCTCGGGCCGCCCTCGCCGCCGGCCTCGTTCTTCGCCTTGTTGCCCAGCAGATAGCCGAAGACGCCGCCGAGCACCGCGAGGACGGCGAGGGCGAGCAGCACGGCGGCGACTGTGCGGCCGGCGCCCCGTTGGGGCTCGTCGTACGCGGAGTCGTAGGCGGGCACGCCATGAAGGATCGCACCCCACGCCAGAAGCATGAAGCCCGTGGTGGTGGGTAGATGCCGAACGCCTTGGTGACGTTGCGCAACATTTGCGTCACCTGGCGGCCATACGGCTGTCGCATGCTAGTCCGATGCCTGCTCGTTAGGCTGAACGGACGAGGGTGTGTTCACCCGAGGGAGGGACTGCGCCGGTGACCGAAGCAAGTGCGTTCGTGGTTGTGGCCAATCGACTGCCGGTCGACAGGGTGGTCAGCCCGGACGGCGAGGTCACCTGGCGGCGGAGCCCAGGAGGCCTGGTCACGGCGCTCGAGCCGGTCTTGCAGGACCGCCAGGGCACCTGGGTCGGCTGGTTCGGCGGCACCGACAAGGAGGAGGTGCCCGGCGGCGGCCGCCCGTTCGAGGCCAACGGCGTGCACCTGCACCCCGTCGCGCTCACCGCCGACGAGATCGAGCGCTACTACGAGGGCTTCTCCAACTCCAGCCTGTGGCCGCTCTACCACGACGCGGTCGAGCAGCCGGTGTTCAAGCGCCGCTGGTGGGACGCCTACCGCGTGGTCAACGAGCGGTTCGCCAAGGCGGCCGCCGAGGACGCCGCGCCCGGGGCCACCGTGTGGATTCAGGATTACCAGCTTCAATTGGTACCGGCGATGCTGCGCGCCTTGCGGCCCGACCTGCGCATCGGGTTCTTCCTGCACATCCCGTTTCCGCCGGTCGAGTTGTTCATGCAGCTGCCCCGCCGCACCGAGGTTCTGCGCGGCCTGCTCGGGGCCGACCTGGTCGGGTTTCAGCGTCCCCTCGGCGCCCAGAACTTCGTTCAACTGACAAGGCACCTGCTCGGAGTGCGCACGCGCCGCAATGTCATCGAATACGAAGGGCGCGTCGTGCAGGCCGAGGCGTTTCCCATTTCCATCGATGTCCAGGAAATGGAGCAGTTGGTCGCATCGGAGGAGGTCCGCGCGCGTTCGAAGGCCATCCGGGCGGAGCTCGGGGATCCCAAAACGGTGATTCTCGGGGTCGACCGTTTGGACTACACCAAAGGCATCGAGCGGCGGCTCAAGGCTTTCCGCGAACTGCTGTCGGAAGGCCGACTCGCCACCCCGGAAACGGTGATGGTCCAGGTCGCGACACCCAGTCGGGAACGCGTTGAGCACTACCGCACACTGAGGGTGAAGGTCGAGCGTGAAGTCGGCCGGATCAACGGTGAATATGGGCGTGTCGGCCAACCGGCCGTGCATTACCTTCATCAGTCGTACAGTCGGGCTGAGTTGGCGGCGCTCTACTGCGCCGCCGACGTCATGATGGTCACACCGCTACGAGATGGCATGAATCTGGTCGCGAAGGAATATGTAGGAGCGCGCGTCGACAGTGGCGGCGCGCTCGTTTTGTCCGAGTTCGCCGGCGCCGCCGGAGAACTCAGGCAGGCGTTCCTTTGCAATCCGCACGACCTGGATGGGGTGAAAGACGCGCTTATGCGAGCCATTCACGTGGACCCTGTCGAAGGGCGGAAGCGGATGAACGCCATGCACACCTACCTCAGGGCGCATGATGTTCGGACCTGGGCCGACTTGTTTTTGACCGCCCTGGGCACGACCGACTGAGATACCGCCAACACTCACCGCATTTTCCAAGACAGGCCGGACATGAACCAACATTCGGCGACGGGTGCTGCCCTTTCGCTCGACCCGGACCTGCGTGCCGCGCTCCTGCGCGTGGCCCGCGTTCCGCAGCTGCTGGTGGCATGTGACTACGACGGCACGCTCGCGCCGATCGTGGCCGACCCAACCAAGGCCACCCCCAGCCCCGGTGCCGTCACCGCCATCCGCGCGATCTCCTCGCTCCCGCAGACCACCGTCGGGGTCATCTCCGGCCGGGCGCTGCGTGACCTGGCTGCCCTGTCCCGCCTGCCCGGCGAGGTCCGTCTCGTCGGCAGCCACGGGTCGGAGTTCGACGTCGGCTTCGCCGACGAGCTGCCGCCCGAGCGCCACCAGCGGCGCACCGAGCTGCAGGCGGCCCTGACCGCGATCGCCAAAGACCAGCCGGGGGTACGGCTGGAGGCCAAGCCGGCCAGCATCGCCGTCCACACGCGGGCCGCCCCCCGCGACGTCGCTCAGCGGATCTTCGACGCCGTCCGCAGCGGCGCCGCGCTGTGGCCGGACATCGAGATGACGACCGGCAAAGAGGTCATCGAGCTGTCCGTGGTGCCGACCGACAAGGGGCTCGCCATCGACGCGCTGCGCATGCAGCTGTCGGCCAGCGCGGTCGTCTACCTCGGCGACGACTTCACCGACGAGAAGGCGTTCGCCCATTTGCACGGGCCGGACGTGGGCATCAAGGTCGGCCCCGGCGAGTCGCAGGCCAAATACCACATCGAGGACGCCGAGGAGGCGCTCGGCGTGCTCGAGCTGCTCCTGCAGACCCGGCGGCGGTGGCTCTTCGGTGAGCAGGCGGTGCCGATCGAGCGGCACTCGATGCTGTCCAACTCGCACACCGTCGCCCTGCTCACCCCGGCCGCGCGCGTCACCTGGCTGTGCCACCCGCGTCCGGACGGCGGCGCGGTCTTCGCCGACCTCCTCGGTGACGGCGCCGCCGGGCACTTCACGGTGACGCCGGAGCGCGACGGGCTGCCGCTCGGCCAGCGCTACCGGCCGGGCACGATGACCGTGGAGACCCGCTGGTCCGGCCTGACCGTCACCGACTGGCTGGACTTCCACCGGACCGGCAACTCGTTGATCCGCGTCCTGTCCGGCACGTCGAAGGCGCGTGTCGACTTCGTGCCGCGCCCCGAGTTCGGCCAGGTCCACTGCCGGCTCGAGCGGGTCGACACCGGCCTGGCCGTGATCGGCTCGGCCGAGCCGATCTTCCTTTACTCCCCCGGCGTCGACTGGGAGATCAACCTCGACGGCAACAGCGACTCCGCCCGGGCCGTGGTCGACCTCAACGCCTGCGGCGGCACGCTGATGCTCGAACTGCGCCTGGGCACCAACAATCCGGAGCCGCCGCGCGTCGAGACCGCCGAGCGGCAGGTCGCCGCCGAGGCCCAGTGGCGCGAGTGGTCCGACACGCTCAAGCTGCCGTCGGTCGCCCGCGACCAGGTCCGCCGCAGCGCGCTCACGCTGCGCGGGCTCTGGCACAAGCCGACCGGCGCGTTCCTGGCTGCGGCCACCTCCTCGCTGCCGGAGGAGATGAGCGGCTCCCGCAACTGGGACTACCGGTACTGCTGGCTGCGCGACGCCTCGATGTCGGCCAAGGCACTGGTCGACCTCGGCTCGATCGAGGAGGCCGAGTCGCTGGTGCGCTGGACGCTGCGGATCAGCGACGCGACCGAGGGGCACCCGGAGCGGCTGCACCCGCTGTACACGCTGGACGGCACCGAGCTCGGCCCGGAGGCGGTCATCGACTCCCTGCCCGGCTACGCCGGCTCCCGGCCGGTGCGCATCGGCAACGCTGCCGTCGGGCAGGTGCAGCTCGACGTCTTCGGCCCGGTCGCCGACCTGATCACCACGCTGGCCGACCTCCGGCCGCCGGACGAGGCCGACTTCGCCCTGATGCACGCCATGGTCGAGGCGGTCGAGCGCCGCTGGCACGAGCCCGACCACGGCATCTGGGAGGCGCGGCGCCGGCCCCGGCACTACGTGTACTCGAAGGTCATGTGCTGGATGACCGTCGACCGCGGCATCAAGCTCTTCGAGCGGCAGGACCGCGATGCTCCCCCGAACTGGTGCCAGCTGCGCGACACGATCGCCGAGGACGTGCTCAGCAAGGGCTGGAACGAGAAGGTCGGGGCCTACACGGTCGCCTACGGCTACGACGAGCTCGACGCCGCCGCGCTATGGATCGGCCTGGCCGGCCTGCTGGCCGACGACGACCCGCGCTTCCTCGCCACGGTCCTGGCCGTCGAGGCCGAGCTGCGCGAGGGGCCGACCGTCTACCGCTACCGCTGGGACGACGGCCTGCCCGGCACCGAGGGTGGCTTCCACCTCTGCACGGCCTGGCTCATCGAGGCCTACCTGCGGACCGGCCGCACGGCGGACGCCGAGGAGCTCTTCGGGCAGATGCTCGAGTGCGCCGGGCCGACGGGTCTGCTGCCGGAGGAGTACGAGCCGCTGACCGAGCGCGGGCTGGGCAACCACCCGCAGGCCTACAGCCACCTCGGGCTGATCCGGTGCGCTTTGGAACTCGACCGAGTTTAGTTCTTGGTCAGCACGTCGACGACCGGTCCGACCACCACGATCGCCGGCGGCCTGACGCCCGCTTCGCGGGTGGCCGTGGCGATCGTGCCGAGGTCGGCGCGGACGGTTCGCTGGGTGGCCGTGGTTGCCTCTTGCACCACGGCCACCGGCGTGTCCGCCGGCCGGCCGCCGGTGAGCAGCGCGTCGGCGATCAACGGCAGGTTCTTCAGCCCCATCAGCACCACGAGCGTGCCGCGCAGCCGGGCCAGGGCCGGCCAGTCGACGAGGGACTGGGGGTCGCCGGGCGGCACGTGGCCGGAGACGACCGCGAACTCGTGCGCGACGCCCCGATGGGTCACCGGGATCCCGGCCGCGGCCGGGGCGGCCACGGCGCTGGTCACCCCGGGGACCACGGTCACCGGTACGCCGGCCGCGGCGCAGGCGAGCAGCTCCTCGCCGCCCCGCCCGAAGACGTAGGGGTCGCCGCCCTTCAGCCGGACCACGAAATGCCCGGCCCGGGCCCGGTCGACCAGGATCTTGTTGATCTCCTCCTGAGCGGCGGCCGGGCCGTAGGGGATCTTGGACGCGTCGATCAGCTCCACGCCCGGGCCGAGCTCGTCCAGCAGCAGCCCGGGAGCGAGCCGGTCGACCACGACCACGTCGGCCGCGGCGAGCAGCCGGCGACCCCGGACGGTCACCAGCTCCGGGTCGCCCGGCCCGGCTCCGACGAGCGCGACCTGGCCGGGGTTGGCGTCGGATGCCCGCTCGACCTCGCGGAGGCCGGCCGCGAGCAGGTCCCGGATGGCGTCGCGAACGGCGACCGCCCGCCGCGGGTCGCCCCCGCCGAGGACGCCGACGGTGACCGGGCCGTGCCGGGTGACCGCCGGGGTCCAAGCGGTCGCCGCGTGGCGGTCATCCGCTCGTACGCAGAAAACACGCCGCTCCTCGGCGGCCGTGCTGACCTCGGCGGCCGCGCTCGGGTCGTTGACCGCGACCTGGACCAGCCAGGCACCGTCCACATCGGACGGTTCGAAGCGCCGGGGTCGCCAAGTGATCCGCCCGGCGTCGGCGTGGGTCTGCAGTGCGGGCGTGAGGTGCGGCGACACCAGTACAACGTCGGCCCCGGCCGCCAGAAGGGCCGGCACTCGCCGGGTCGCCACGGCGCCGCCGCCGACCACGAGGACGCGGCGGCCGTCGAGCTTGAGGCCGAGGGGGTAGAGGGGGGTCATTCTTTTTTGGCAACCCCCGCGGCGTCGAACGTCGCCACCTCGTGCAGGATGCGCACGCTGCCGGCCACCAGGGGTAGCGCGAGCGCGGCGCCGGTGCCCTCGCCGAGGCGCAGCCCGAGGTCGATCAGCGGCTCCAGTCCGAGGTAGCTCAGGGCGACGGTGGCGCCCGGCTCGGCCGAGCGGTGCCCGGCGACCATGGCGTGGACCGCGTGCGGGGCGAGCGCGTGGGCGACGAGCGCGGCCGCGGCGGCGATCACGCCGTCGAGGATCACCGGCACGCGCCGGGCGGCCGCCTCGAGGATGAACCCGGCGAGCGCGGCGTGCTCCAGCCCGCCGACCGCGGCCAGGATGCCGACCGGGTCGTCGGCCTCGAGCGCCACCACCGCCGTCGTCACGACCGCGACCTTACGCGCGTGGGTCTCGCTGTCGATGCCGGTCCCCAGGCCGGTGACCGCGTGCGGGTCGGCCCCGGTGAACGCGGCGATCAGCGCGGCGGCTGGGGTCGTGTTGGCGATGCCCATGTCACCGGTCAGCAGGACGTTAGCGCCCGCGGAGCCCGAGCCTGCGGATGGGTCGCCTTGGCGCGCTTCGGGCGATCCAGCACCGCCGTCGATCAGCCGGTCGGCGACCTCGATGCCGACGCCGATCGCCTGCAGGGCCTCGGCGTGCGTCATCGCCGGCTCGATCGACAGGTCGCGCGTGCCGGCGCGGACCTTGCGGTTGAGCAGCCCCTCGCCTTCGAGTTCGGTCAGCACCCCGACGTCGACGACGGTCACGTCGGCGCCGACCTGGCGGGCGAACGCGTTCACGACCGCGCCACCGGCCAGGAAGTTGGCCACCATCTGGGCGGTGACCTCCGGCGGCCATGGCGTGACCCCTTGGGCGTGCACGCCGTGGTCGCCCGCGAAGATGGCCAGCGCCGGCCGCTCCAGCAGCGGCGGCGGACACGTGCCGGCCAGGCCGGCGAGGCGGACCGACAGTGCCTCCAGGGCGCCGAGCGAGCCAGCCGGCTTGGTCAGCCGCGTATGCAGGGCGCGTGCCGCGGCGACGGCGCCGTCGTCGAGTGGCCCGATGCGGGACAGCGTCTCCTCGAGCATGATCGTCCTCCTCGACGGCGTTCTTGAGCAGCGACACTAGCCGCTGAATTGCTGGCGCATCAGGCGATCGTGGGGTAATCCTGGGGTAATGCGCGGGCATTTGTCCTAGCTTGGTAGGTGTGATCACGCGCACCCTCCGAGTGACCGGCGGCATCGCGGCACTCGTCCGAATCGGCTTGATCGCGGGGCTCGTGATCTCCGTCATCACCTCGCCGCTCGTGCTGCTCGGCGGTTACGGCGCGAAGAGGGGCGCGGAGGCGCTCGAGCTGCCCGTGGGCGGCCTCGCCAACCTCGTCCCGTCTCAGACGACGCACGTCTACACGGCGACCGGGCAGCTGCTTGCGCAGTTCTACGAGGAGTACCGGTCCTACACCTCGCTGACGACGATGTCGCCCAATATCCAGCACGCCATCGTGGCCGCCGAGGACCAGCGCTTCTGGGAGCACCACGGGGTCGACTTCAAGGGCGTGGCGCGGGCCTTCGTGGCCAACCACGAAGCCGGCGAGGTGTCGCAGGGAGCGTCGACGCTGACCATGCAGTACGTGCGCAATGTGCTGCGCGACTCGGCCGAAACGCCGGCCGAGGTCAACGCGGCCACCGAGCAGACGGCCGCCCGCAAGATCCGCGAGATGAAGCTCGCCCTCGAGCTCGAGAAGCACATGTCCAAGAACGAGATCCTCGAGCGGTACCTCAACGTCGCCTACTTCGGGCACCGCGCCTACGGGATCCAGGCCGCCGCCGAGGTGTACTTTTCCAAGAAGCCGGCCGACCTGACGGTCCCCGAGGCAGCCGTCCTCGCCGGGGTGGTCCAGGCGCCTTCCGCGTACGACCCGGCCGCCACCGACAAGAAGGCCGCCCTCAACCGGCGCAACTACGTGATCGACCGGATGGTCGACCTCAAGTACCTGACCGCCGCCGAAGCCTCCCCGATGAAGACCGCGCCGCTCGGTTTGCGGCTGAGCGAGCCACCGAACGACTGCGTGGCCACCCAGCCCGGCTGGGGCTACTTCTGTGACTACTTCCGGTCGTGGTGGACCAGCCAACCGGCGTTCGGCAACAGCCCCGGCGAGCGGCTGGACCGGCTGCGCCGCGGCGGGTACACGATCGTCACCTCGCTCGACCCGCGCGTGCAGGCGCCGGCCCAGGCCCACATTCTCGCCCGGGAGAAGGTGAACAGCTCGTACGCGCTGGGCATGGTCGCGATCGAGCCGGGCACCGGCCGGATCAAGGCGATGGCGGTCAACCGCAACTATTCGCTCGACAAGTCGCACAACGGCCCGCACAGCGATCCCAAGCTGCGCAAGAAGATGCGCGGCAACTACCCGAACACGGTGAACCCGCTCCTCGGCGGCGGCGACATGGCCGGGTACCAGGCGGGATCGACGTTCAAGATGTTCACCATGCTGTCGGCCCTTGAGCAGGGATTGCCGCTGTCGACGTCGTTCTATGCGCCGCAGGTGTACCAGTCGATCTACCGCACCAGCAACAGCGACCCGTCGTCGTGCGGCAACCAGCACTGGTGCCCGCAGAACGCGAGCGCGTCGATCACCGGGCGGCACAACATGTGGACCGGCTTCGGGAAATCGGTCAACACCTACTTCGTGCAGCTCGAACAGCGCGTCGGTTCCGAATCCGTCGTTCGCATGGCCGAGCGGCTCGGCCTGCACTGGCGCACCGGCATCGACCGGACCCAGGCGTCGCCGGCCAAGGCGCGCACGTGGGGCGCGTTCACGCTCGGGGTCGCCGACACCACCCCGTTGGAGATGGCCGACGCATTCGCCAGCGTCGCCGCCGACGGCACGTACTGCGAGCCGCTCCCCGTCCTGTCCATCAAGGACAGCCAGGGCAAGCCGGCCCTCGGCCCCCACGATGTGCCGGTCGCCAACCCGCGCTGCCACCGCGTGCTGAACCCGGAGGTGGCGCGGGGCGCGATCGACGCGGCGCGGTGCGTGACCGGGTACCGCGCGGTGACTGGCAACTGCGGCGGTGGCGGGACGGCGTCGGCGGTGTACCGGACGGTGGGCCGCCCGGTGGCCGGCAAGACGGGGACGACGGACGACAACCGGTCGGCCTGGTTCGTGGGCATGACGCCGGCGTTGACGATCGCCGGGTTCATCGCCGACCCGGACAACCCCTTCCACCTGGTGACGGCGGCCGGGCACAGCAAGCCGCGCGACTCGGTGGCCGAGACGTTGCGGGATGCGCTGGCGGCCACGCCGTATCGCGCGTTCACGCCGCCTTCACAGCAGACCGCGTACGGGGCGGGCGGCAAGAAGGGCAAGTCGGCCGGCAAAGCCACGGCGCGGCGCAAGAACCCGTAGCGCGGCTGGGCACTCGTCCGCGCACCATACCGAGGCAATGGTGTCGCTCCGAGGTGTCCGGTCCACACCAGCGCTCGCCGTGACGCGTCGATATGCATGAT
>Ga0070684_100003899_pt1 | contig 11297 bp, 6 predicted proteins | sample KBSC723LmetaG_FD_65653 | JGI IMG/M metagenome (GOLD analysis project Ga0070684, IMG submission 65653) | Corn rhizosphere microbial communities from Kellogg Biological Station, Michigan, USA - KBS C7.2-3L metaG | ecosystem: Host-associated > Plants > Roots > Rhizosphere ...
GTCTTCGCGAAAACGCGTGTGCCAGAAGCTCCACGTTAGAACCACGTACGGAGCGCTGTTCGGGCCATGCTCGTCCGCGGAATGGAAGAACCGGCCGAGCAAAGGCTGCACACGCAGCACGTCAAAGTAATTGCCGCTGGTCGCGAATCCCGTTGCCATCATCGGATCGTTTCCCGCGTCAAAACCGACAAATGCGAAGTTGAATGCCGCAACATCGCCGAAAGAATGGTTGCGCGCGCGAAGGTCCAAATAGTTCGGATACGACGAAAACCCCGAGCTGTCGCCGTAGCTGGTCCCGTAGAGAGTCTCGGACTGCGGCACGTTGAGCGGACGCAGCACCAGGCCGTCGAAAATGCCGAACACCACGGCGTTCGCGCCGATCGCCAGTGCAAGGGTAAGAATTGCTGCGGTCGTGAACCCGGGTGACTTGCGCAGCACCCGCAGAGCGAGTCTCAGATCGCGGATGGAAACGTCGACAAACGTGCCGCCCATCTCCGCAAAGCTCTCTTCCCGATATCGCTCGCGCGCTCCAAACTCAATGCGCGCACTCCGCTCCGCCTCCTCTCGCGGCTGCCCTCCGCGCTCCAGGTCGTCCGCACGCATTGCAATGTGCGCCTGCAGCTCTCGCTCCATCTCGGCCGCGACAGCTTCCCGGCGGAAAAACCTGGCAACAAGCAAACGCATCGAGGTGAGGACATTCATCGAACACTCCCTTCCGGCTGAAGCGCAGCATCAGTCTTCGCGCAGCAGCACCAGTGGGTTGACTGACAAAGCGCGCTGAGCGGGAACCCATGTAGCAACCAATCCCAGAAGAACCATTGCGAAAACAACTCCCGCCAGAACCAACGGGTCACGCGGAGTCGCCTGGTAAACGATGTAGGAGAGCAGCCGGCTTGCCAGATAGCCCAGCAGCAGCCCGGCGGCGGAGCCGTAGGCGAGCAGCTGGATCGCGCGCCCCAGGGCCGCGCCCAGGACCTCGCTCCTTCGCGCACCCAGCGCAATCCGGATGCCCAGTTCTTTAAGCCTCTTCGATACCGAATACGCCGCCATTCCGAAGATCCCGGTGATCGAAAGAAGCGCGCCCATCAATCCCAGAATGCCCAGCGAAAGTGACGCCATGCGCGAGGCAAACATCGCTCCGTTCATCGATTCATTCCAGCTTTGGAGAAACACCGGCAGCCCGGGATCCAGCTTGCGGATGGCCTCGCGCATCTCAACTGCCACCTGCTGCGGATCGCGACTCGAGCGCACCATTAGCCACGAGTCCAGATACGGCGCCTGCGCAATCGGCCTGAAGTAAGCAGGCTGCTGCGACTCCGCAAGATTTGCGGTGTACTTGCCGTCCTCGGCAATGCCGACGACCTGGATGCGTGATCCGTCGCGGAGTTTGAAATGGCCGCCAATCGCGTTCTGCGGCGATCCGAAGAGCCTCCGCGCAAACTCAGCGTTCACCACTGCCACCTGCGGCGCATCCTTGTCGTCGCTCCAGGTGAACGTTCTGCCCGCAAGCATTGTGGTATGAGCGGCCTGAAAATATGCGGGAGACACGCTGTAAGTGATGGGCTTGGCCGCCTGGTTCGATGGCCGAAGATCGGTCGTCCGGTCACTATAGACGGCGCTCAAGTCCCACCCCATGTGCAGCGCCGGATTACTCACCAGCGCGGCCTGGTCCACTCCGCGAATCGACTGCATGGCATCGAGCATGCGACGCTCGAACGCCGGGCCAGTTTCGTCGGTGTAGCCCACCATGCTGAGGTCGGTCTCGGCTAGCATGACGTTCTCGGGATCGAATCCAAAATGCGCATGCAGCGAGTGCACCAGTCCGCGCACCGCCACAAGAGACGAGGTCACAAGCACGGCGCACACAGCGACCTGGAGGACCACCAGCACATCGCGGACTGAAAGCCGCCGCCCGACGCGCGCGGATGTGTCAGATCCCTTGACCACCTGGTACGGGTCGGTGCGCAGGACCTGGCGAACCGGAACCGCGCCGAAGAGAAACCCGCTGGCGAGAGCCAGCAGCAGCGCGACAACATACACCCGTGCATCCGGGCTGATCGGCAGGTTCAGTGGGAACTGCGGAAAGGGCTGCCAGTGGCGCAGAGCCCGCAGCAACATCAGCGACACTCCCAGACCAGCGGCCCCGCCCACGAGCGAGATGAGAATCGCCTCGGTGAATAGCTGCCGCAGAATACGCATTCGACGCGCCCCGAGCGCAAGTCGCAGCGCTACCTCGCGTGAGCGATCCGCCGCGCGCGCGGTAAACAGGCTTCCAAGATTGGCGCAGGCAGCAAGCAGGATCAATCCCGCGAGAAGCATCAATCCGCTGAGGAATGCGGTGATCGACGGCCCGAGGAAGTTTCCCCCAAGGCCGGGGCGGACCAGGCAATAGGGCTCCTTCTCTTCGTATTTCGGCCAGCTCTTGTTCCAATCAAGCCGAATCGCATTGAGGTCTGCCGACGCCTGTTCCATCGTCACCCCGGGCTTGAGGCGCGCAACCGATCCTGAGATCCAGTGACTGCCGCGGTCCGTCAGCATGTCCCGCCCATCGAGTTGTTGCTGATTCACTATGGGCACCCAGAAGTCGGGCGCAAAGAAAAGCAGGCTCCCGCCAAACCCGCGCGGCGCCACGCCCAGAATCGTGAATGGATGCTTGTTCAGCCGCACCGGCCGGCCCACTACGCCTGGATCGTCGTGGAAATGCGAATGCCAGTAGGCGTAGGTCAGCACGATATAAGGGGCGCTGTTCGGCCCCCGCTCATCGGAGGAATGAAAGAAGCGTCCGAGGAATGGCTGGACGCCGACGACATCGAAGTAGTTTCCGCTCACCTCAATGAGCCAGGTGCGAGAAGGCTCATTGCCGGTATCGAGTGCCGCCGCGGAAATATTCTCCACCGCCAGTCCGGTGAAGCTATGGCTGCGGTCGCGCAATTCAAGATACGCGGGATACGAGTGGTACTCCAGCGGCCCGACGTGATCCAGCGCGTAAAACGCATCCGGCTGCGGAACATTCACCGGCCGCAGAATAAGTGCGTTGAGCAAGGCGAACACCAGCGAATTCGCCCCGATGGCGAGCGCCAGCGTAAAAATCGCAATGCAAGTAAATCCGGGCGACTTCCTGAGTACTCGCAGGCTGTAACGAACATCTCCAAACAGCGATTCCAGCGCCGATCCGCCCATCGCCGCAAAGCTTTCTTCGCGGTACCGGACACGCGCACCGAACTCGATGCGCGCTTGCCGCTCCGCCTCCGCGCGCGGCATGCCCTCTCGCTCAAGGTCGTCCGCGCGTAGCGCGATGTGCGCAAGCAGTTCTTCTTCCATGTCCGCGGCAACTTCAGACCTGCGGAACAAGCGGGCGACGATAGAGCGTAAGGGAGCGAGCAGATTCATGACATGACCTCCGATGCGCCGGAGAGCTTGTTGACTTGCGGGGAAGCGACGCCAAGGAAAAGAAGCCAGAGCATGGGAATGGCTTCGCCGAGCAGGCCTGCAAAGGAGTTGAACGGAGCCAGCGAAGCAGCGAGCGATGGGATCAGATAGAGAACCCACACGAATCCCGCAATGACCATCAGCCCGCCGAAGATCTGCGGCACAAGCTTCGAGCGTAAAAACATCCAGCCGACCAGGATGCAGAACAATCCATGCATCGGAATGTCAACGGAAATGCCATCGGGCCGCCAGTGCAGCGCGTCGGCGACGAAGCCCGCGAGACCTATGACGGTGGCGATCGATGCAACTCGCGGATGCGCGGATTTGAGGATGGAATAGAGAAGCAGCATCACCGCGGCATAGCATCCGGTAGCAAGAACGAACACCAACCTGTCTCTCACGCCGGGAGCGATGAATTCATGGAAAACAGCGACGAGAACAGCAGTCGCATAAAGTGCGCCCGCCACCCCGGCTCGCGCGCGCGGGAAAGATATTCGCGTCCGGAGTGCGGCGAGAGTGCTGCTCATACTTCCTCCGGCCGTGCGGAGAGCGCAGCAGCCATCGCGGCGGCCAGCCGATTCCAGCCGTCTTCTTCTTCACGCAGGCGCTTGCGGCCTCCTGCCGTCAGTTCGTAGAACTTGGCTTTGCGATTGTTTTCGCTAGTTCCCCAGCTCGCCTTCAGCAGCCCCTGCCGCACCAGTCGGAACAGCGCCGGATACAGCGCTCCCTGCTCAATCTCGAGCGCCGCGCCCGAGATCTGCCCGATGCGCAAAAGAACTCCATATCCGTGCAGCGGCCCTAGCGACACCGCCTTGAGAATCAGCAGATCGAGCGTGCCGGGAAGAATTTGCGCCTGTTCGCCCATCGGGTCTCTCCTAATGTGATTAGGAGATTACCCCCGCTCTCCTAAGCTGTCAAGGAGAAAAATACGAGTTCGACCCTGTCCATTTCATTCCCCCCGGATCGCCTGCATCGGGTTCACCCGCGCAGCCTTCAGAGCGGGCAGCGCCGACGCCGCAACCGCCAGCACCAGCACAGCCACGGCCGCCAGCGTCAGTACCAGCGGATCGAACGGGCTCACGCCAAACAGCAGAGAGCGCATAAGCCCTGAAGCCGCTGCCGCCCCGGCAAGCCCGATCGCGCACCCGATCGCCGCCAGCTTTGCCCCGGACTCGAGCACCAGGCTCACGATCGCCTGCCGCTGCGCCCCCAACGCCATGCGGATCGCCATCTCCTGCACCCGCGACGCCACGCTGAACGCGATAATGCTGTAGATTCCCAGCACCGCAAGCAGCACCGCCGCAAACGCAAAACCCGAGATCAGAGCCGTGTTAAACCGCCGTGGCGCCTCGCTCAGCGAAATCGCCTGCTCCATCGTCTGCACCTGGGTCAATGGCAGCAGCGGATCGAGGCCGCGCACCGTGGCGCGCAACACGTTTTCCATCTGCTCCGGCGGCTCGGTCGTCCGGATTGCGATGTACCCGCCGTTGCCGTTGAGGTCGCTCGGCGACGCCAGCGAGCCTATGTCCGATTCCGCCTGGTCCATAGGAATGTAGTACTGTTCCTTCGACGGGTCGTCCGGCGAAGACAGCTTCACATCGGCCACTTCGCCCACCACCGTTATCCACGGCGTCTGCATCTCCGGTGTGCCAATCCGCAGCCGCTTCCCAATCGGATCCTGCCCCGGCCAGAAGTGCTGCACCAGCTTGTGATTCACAATCAGCACCAGTTGCTTGCCCGCGCGATCGTCCGGCGTGAAATACCTTCCCCGCTCCAGTGGAATCCCCATTGCCTGGAAAAAGTTCCCCATCACCTGCGAAACCGTGGCCAGGTTCATGTCCGCGCCTTTAGGCGGGGTGTAACCCTCCGCCACAAAAGTCTGGTTATTCTGGTTTCCGCCCGTCGGCAGCACGCTTGAGAGCCCCGCTGCCGTCACTCCCGGCAACTGGCTCAACCTGTCCAGCAATTCCCGGTTGAATGTGTCGATCTGCGATTGTTTTGCATACTGTTTCTGGGGCAGACCATAGGACGCGGTCGCCACGTGATCCGCCCGATAGCCCAGGTTCACCTCGCGCATTTTTGCGAAACTTCGCAGCAACAGCCCTGAAGCGGTCAGCAGAACCAATGCAATCGCGATCTCCGACACAACCAGCGCCGATCGCAGCCGCGCATGTCCCCCGCCCGCAGTCCCGCTGCGCCCGCCTTCCTTCAGCACGCCGTTCACGTCCGTGCGCAGGGCGGCAAACGCCGGCGCCAGCCCGCACAGCAATCCCGTCAAAATGCCAAGCCCCATCGCGAACGCCACCACCCCCCAGTTCAGGCCGATCTCGCTCACCCGCGGAAGGCTCTCCGGCAGCAGGCTCCTGCCCACATAAAGCGCCAGCGCCGCCAGGCCCAGGCCCAGCGTGCTGCCCGCCACGCTGATCACCAGGCTTTCTAACACGGCGTGCCGCAGCAGCGCCGCTGCCCTTGCGCCCACCGCCATCCGCACAGCTATTTCACGCTGCCGTCGCAACGCCCGCACCAGCATCAGCCCGGCGAGGTTCACGCACGCGATCATCAGCACCACCGCCACGGCCAGAAACAACGTGCGCAGCAGCGGCCGCGCCTGCTCCACGGTCTCCTCCTGCAGAGGCCGCACCGCCGCATTGATATGCAGGTTCGCCATCATTGCCGGATAGCCGCGCATGATCTCCTGCGCCACCACCTCGGCATCTGCTTCGGCCTGCTTCGCCGTGTAGCCGGGCTTCAGGCGGCCTACCATTTGATAACTCCAGTTCGATGACGCTCCCGGGGTCAACTCCCCCTCTGTGTAGCTCATCGGAACCCACACCTCGGTGCGATAAAGCTGCCCGGTCACAAGCGGAAACTCAAAACCCCGCGGCATTACGCCGATCACTTCGTACGGCTTGCGATCGAGCAGAATCCTGGTGCCCAGCACATGCGGATCGGAGTGGAACCGCTTCACCCACGATCCATAGCTCAGCAGCGTCACCTGCACACTATGGTCCTGCTCATCCTGGGTGAAGTAGCGCCCCAGCATCGGCTGCACCGCGAGCGCGGGAAACACGCCCGCCGTCAGCCGCGCCGCACTCACCTGCGCCGGCTCGCCGTTCCCGCTCAGTTCGTAGCCCGAGTACTGGTATCCGCCCAGCGCGGCGAACGCATGCGTGTCGCGCGTGTACGCCTTGATGTCGGGTACGGTCACGCCTACTTCACCGTTTCCGCCCACGTTCACGCCGGCAAGCTTATCTCCCAGCACCACCAGCCGGCTCGAATCCGGAAACGGCAACGGCCGCAGCAGCACCGCTTCCACAATCGAGAAGATCGCCGTCGTCGCGCCAATGCCTAACGCCAGCATCAACACCGCCGTGATCGCGAATCCAGGAGACTTGATGAGTTGCCGCGCCGCTACACGAACGTCGAAGATCAGTTTTTGCATAAGGCCATCCCTCGCACATTTCGGCTTGCCCACTCTGGTGCACGTCCAGCGCCAACCGAAGGTGACGATAAACTCTGCGGAATCAACCTCGGCCGATCAACGTCCAAGGCGCAATCCTGTCCGGAATGGCGCGTCGTTGTCCGCAATCGAACACGCAGACGAATTCCGCCTGCACACTCGCATACGTTCGTCTGCAAGGAATTGTTCACGGATTCTGATTTTCAGTATGGAACGGCGTTTCACCCGAAAGCACGGAGGAACAACAGGGGGTCGTTCCCCCTCGGCACGCTCAGGATCAGGATGACAAGACGTTATCGCGCCGGCGCCCCCGAGTTTGAGGCCGGGTTTCCCAGCGGAATGGGGTTTACATGCGCCTACGAGCCAGCCTTTTTCTCGATTTTCGCCCACGAATCCTTCAGCGCCAGCGTGCGATTGAACACCAGCTTCTCCGGCGTCGAATCGCGATCAAGACAGAAATAACCCACGCGCTCGAACTGGTACGGCGCACCCACGTTCGCTTCGGCCAGCGATGGCTCCAGCTTCGCGTCCGCGACTACCTCAAGCGATTCGGGATTCAGATTATCGAGAAAGCTGCCGCCTTCCGCGTAATCGTTCGGATCAGCCTTCGTAAACAGCTTGTCGTAAAGCCGCACCTGGGCCGAAATCGCGTGACCGGCTGAGACCCAATGCATGGTCGACTTCACTTTGCGCCCATCAGGCGAATTGCCACCGCGGCTCGCCGGATCATACGTGCAACGCACCTCCACTACGTTCCCGTCGGCGTCTTTGACCACGGAGTGCGCGGTCACGAAATACGCATTCCGCAGGCGCACTTCCTTGCCCGGCGACAGCCGGTAATACTTCGGCGGAGGCACCTCGCGAAAATCGTCGTGCTCGATATACACTTCCCGCGAAAACGGCACCTGCCGCGTCCCTGCGGCCTCGTCCTCCGGATTGTTCGCGACTTCGACGTACTCGGTCTGTCCCTCGGGGTAGTTGTCGATCACCAGTTTCAGCGGCCGCAGCACCGCCATGGCGCGCTGGGCGCGGTGGTTCAAATCGTCGCGCTGGAAATGCTCGAGCATCTCGATATCGACAATACCGTTGGTGCGGGACACACCGGCCGCCGCTACGAACGCGCGCAGCGCTTCGGGGGTAAACCCGCGGCGACGCATCCCTGACAGCGTGGGCATCCGCGGATCGTCCCACCCGGTCACGCGGCCTTCCTGCACAAGCTGCAGCAGCCTGCGCTTGCTCAGCAGCGTGTAGGTCACACTGAGCCGGTCGAACTCGATCTGCTGCGACGGAAAGATGCCGAGCTGGTCGATGAACCAGCGATAGAGCGGCTGGTGATCGGCAAACTCCAGGCTGCACATGGAGTGGGTGACGTTCTCGATGGAGTCCGACTGCCCGTGCGCGTAGTCGTACATGGGATAGATGCACCACTCGTCGCCCGTTCGGTGATGCGACGCATGCACGATGCGATACATGATGGGATCGCGCATGTTCATGTTCGGCGACGCCATGTCGATCTTCGCCCGCAGCACGCGGGTTCCGTCAGGGAACTCGCCGGCCTTCATCCGCGTGAAGAGATCGAGATTTTCCTCCACGCTGCGATCGCGATACGGCGAGTTCTTGCCCGGCTCCGTCAGCGTCCCGCGATACTCGCGAATCTGGTCGGCCGAGAGGTCGTCGACATACGCCTTGCCCGTCTTGATCAACGCAATCGCCCACTCGTAGAGCTGCCCAAAGTAATCCGACGCGTAGCACAGCCGCTCCCAGTCAAACCCCAGCCAGCGCACGTCGCGCTGAATCGCGTCTACATACTCCTGCTCTTCCTTCTCGGGATTCGTATCGTCGAAGCGCAGGTTGGTCCGGCCGCCAAATTCATCGGCCAGCATGAAGCTGATGCAGATGGCCTTGGCATGGCCGATGTGCAGATAGCCGTTCGGCTCGGGCGGAAACCGCGTCTGCACCACCGCATCGCCATACTTCTTCGTGCGTACATCCTCGGCGATGATTTCGCGGAGAAAATTCGAGGTGTTGCGGATTTCCGGGGTTTCCATATCAGAGCTAGAGATTTCGGACATGCCTCTATTCTTTCATTTCTCGACGCCCGACATACTTACACCACAGCTTCTCCACCACCAGGGCTTACCGCACCACGGCCACGATCGGGCAGATCGCAAGGGCAAAATCCGTGAGCAGCGATACGGGCGCCATCATCCTGCTCCAGACCACGGGATTGTCTGCTGATGGAGGAGACCTATCACACGCGAGTCAGGGCCAACTGAATCCGCTGCAAACAAACTTCCCGCCCCAGTATCGCCATGGTCTCGAACAGCGGCGGCGCATTCTTTCGCCCGCACACCGCGACGCGGATCGGCTGGAACATTGGCCCCGCCTTCACGCCCAGCTCCGCCGCAGCCGCACGCAGCGCCTGCTCCAGAGCGTCATGGCTGAACTCCACGCCCGGCAGCACCTCCGCAGCCTTCTCCAGCACGCGCCGCGCCATCGCCGCATCACTCTTCTGCGGAATCAGCTCCGTTGGGTCGTATGCAGGAAGCTCTTTCAGAAAGAAGAAGTCGGCAGCGGCAACGGCTTCGCGCAGCAGCTTGATGCGCTCGCGGATCAGCGGGGTAACTTCCAGCAGCTTCTCCGCCGGCGCTTCGAGCCCGGCCTCGGCGAAGAATGGCCGTAACATGGCCGCCAGTTCCTCTACCGGAAGGGCGCGCAGGTGCTCGGCGTTCAGCCACAGGGCCTTGGCGTCGAAAGGATCATCATCCGTAAAATTCACCACGGCGTTCGAGCGGTTCACATTTTCAAGGGTGAATAAATCCTTCAGTTCGTCGAGCGCCAGGAACTCGCGGTCGTTCTTGGGCGACCATCCCAGCAGGCACAGGAAGTTGATGAACGCATGGGGAAGAAACCCCGCATCGCGATACGTCGTCACGCTCACCACCGGCCCGTGCTTGCGCTTCGACAGCTTGGTCCCGTCCGGCGCTACCAGCAGCGGAAGGTGCGCAAACCGCGGCGCCGCCGCTCCCAGCCCTTCGAAAATCAGCAGATGCTTGAACGTGTTGGTCAGGTGATCTTGCCCGCGGATGATGTGCGTGATGCGCAGGTCGGCATCGTCCACGCACGACGCCAGGTGATAGGTCGGCATGCCGTCTGACCGGAGAAGCGCGAAATCTTCCACTTCGTCGGCTATCTTCGATTGCTCGCCATACACGGCGTCGACAAACTGCAGCACCCGAACCGGATCAGCTCCGGGACCCCGCGGCACGCGATAGCGCAGGGCGAAGGGCTCGCCTGCCGCCGCCCTCCGGTCGCTCTCCTCGCGCGACAGCTCGCGCATTCCGGGGTTGAACAACCAGGCGCCCTGCGCCGAGGAAGTCTCCCCCTCAGCGGCATGCGCCGGCGTAAAGTCGCGGTAGGCCAAGCCGTTTTCGAACATGACCTGCGCCGCCGCCTGGTGCAGAGCGAGCCGCTCTGACTGCTTGTACTCCTCGTCCCAGTTGAGCCCCAGCCAACGCAGCCCCTCGAAGATTGACTGCACGCTCGCGTCGGTGTTGCGCTCGACGTCCGTGTCGTCCAGGCGCAGCACCATCGTCCCGTGATTGTGCCGGGCAAAGAGCCAGTTGAAAATGAAGGTTCGGGCGCTGCCTACGTGGAGAAATCCAGTGGGAGAAGGCGCAAATCGGACGCGGGGATTCGAAGCTGCAGGCGTGTTGTTTTCAGGCATCGTTGAAGAGGTTCCTCTCCGATGCTACCAGCCGGCTGGGCCGGGTCCGCAGGGGAGCGTGAGCACAGCTCTCCCCACATTGCAGCGGAGGCCATTTCGGCGGCAATCTTGAAGTTTCGTCAAAAAGCCGTTTGCTGCCGAATTGCTGTAACTCCCTGACCCGTAATCCCTTACCCTAATGACGCACCAAGATGGCGCCACATGGGGGGGAGGGGGGAGGGGGGGAGGGGTACCTCCCTGCTCCTCAATTGCAAACTCCCGGATTTCTCCGGGAGTGAAGCTAAGTTAGCACGGCGGCGAGGGTGAAGATGTGATGGCGGATACAGGTGTTAGAAGCAGGCAACAGGGATCAGGGATTAGGGATTAGGGATTAGGCATTAGGCATTGGGGATTAGGCATTAGGGATCAGGTATTAGGGATTAGGCATTAGGGATTAGGCATCAGGGATTAGGCGCTGAGGATTAATTGTCGGAGGTCATTTCAGTGATCCAAGATCGTTCCGGCGGCTGGGGGGTTGGCCGGGCTTAACAGCTTGCTGATATATGCATTTCAGGGGCGCGAAGTTGAGCAGGGGCTGAAGCCCAGATCAATCCAATGTGCAGCTTATCGGCCCGGCTGAAGCCGTGCCCTTGTTACAAAACCCCTGACCCGACATTTTTCAGCAAGGTGTGAAGTCGTGTC
>Ga0070684_100003905_pt1 | contig 11289 bp, 6 predicted proteins | sample KBSC723LmetaG_FD_65653 | JGI IMG/M metagenome (GOLD analysis project Ga0070684, IMG submission 65653) | Corn rhizosphere microbial communities from Kellogg Biological Station, Michigan, USA - KBS C7.2-3L metaG | ecosystem: Host-associated > Plants > Roots > Rhizosphere ...
GTTACGCATGAGATGACAAGCGGCCCCCCGACCCGCTAGAAATCTTCAGTCCCTACTCAATCCCCCGGAGAAGGCGGACGCAGTGGTGCGTGGCACAGCGAAACACCTCATCAGACTTGCCGCCGTGTCGGCAGTAGCCAGCGTCGCGGTCCTCAGCGCGGGAAGCGCTGCTCTTGCCGATCCCGTGAGCAGCACGGTGACCGTTGGCAAGAACACCAAGGTCAGCAACACTGCGAGCACGGACCAAGAGAAGACCACGATCATCAGCTTCTTGACCGTCCGCATCGACGGCAAGAAGACCCCGGTGTACTGCGCGGAGTTCGGCACCCCCCTCGCCGACAACCAGACGTACCTCGAGGGCGACTCCGACAAGTCCGGGATCAACAAGCTCGGCGCGATCAGCAACCTGCTGGCCCACGCCTACCCGGCCGTCAGCGCCGACGACCTGATCGCCGCCGCGGGCACTTCGATGCCGCCGGCCTCGACCGACGGCCACGACATCTTCGACAGCCCCGACTTCCTGGCCTACGTCGCGACGCAGGCCGCCATCTGGGAGCTCTCGAACCCGGACGCCTTCAAGTTCGGCGACACCTGGTCCTCGACGCTCAACGTGAGCAAGGACCAGTACGCGGTGATCGCCGCCGTGCACAAGTACCTGGGCCAGTTCAAGACGGCGGTCAAGCCCGAGCTCACGATCACCCCCGACACCGCCACCGCGACGGTCGGCGGCCTGGCCGGTCCGTTCACCGTTACGGCCAAGCCCGGCAACCCTGACGTGACGCTCACCGCGACCGGTGGCAAGGCCGTCGACAACGAGGGCCACGAGGTCACCACGGTCAAGGACGGCGACCAGTTCTGGATCACCTCCGACGTGGTCAGCCCGCCGGCCGCCACGGTTCACGCCGAGGCGACGTTCACGATCCCGGCGGCTCGCGTGTTCTTCTTCGGAGACGGCGAGAAGCACGGCCAGAAGCTGGTCATGGGTGGCACCAAGCACAAGAAGCTCACGGCTGACGTGACGGCCACGTTCACGCCTGTCCCGCCGTCGCCGTCGCCCACTACCCCGGGCCTCCCGGTGACCGGCGCCAACGTGACCGGTGCCGCCGTTGGCGGTGCGGTGCTGCTGCTCGCGGGCATCGGCTTGGTGCTCGTCCTGCGCCGTCGGCGGGTGAAGTTCACCGCCTGATACCGCTCAAACACATATAGAGAAAGCAGGCCGCGCTCCTCTTGGGGGCGCGGCCTTTCTCTGTGCGACTCGTGCCCAAAATGGACAGTTCAGCCACCGGCTAGATGCCGTAGCGGGCCCAGCGGCGGTAGCGGATCTCGTGCGCCACCCGGCGCCGCACGATCGAGGTCAACGCCGTCGGCAGCACCGGAGCCAGCCGCGCGCCGGCTCGTTGCCGCACCGCCAGCGCTGCGCGGCGGGGACGCGTCGCCGCGTCCGGCCAGACCTCCTCAGCGAAGGCCAAGAAACCCGCTACGTTGGCCGTAGACGTGCGACCGCGGTCGTACGCACGCAATGCCTCATCCATGGCCTCCGCGGCCAGTGCACGCCGCCAGGAGCGGTCCAGCGCGGCCGCCGAAGGCAACGCCGCGCCGGGGCCCTCGAAGTAGTACGTGAACAGGCTCCGCCGCGCGTTCAGATCCCGAAGCTTGTCGACCGTCGCCGTCATGCTGGCGCCGTGGTCGCGGTGCAGCGCCTGGGTCGGGCCGTCGACCCGGCCGATGTCGCTCTGCGCGGCGAACCGCAGCCACCAATGCATGTCCTCGGCGATGCGCAGCCGCGGATCCACGTCGCCGACCTTCGAAAGGACGCTGGCCCGCAGGACGACTTCAGGCGTGGTGATGCAGTTGTAGCCCTTCTGGCACCGGTCGGCCGCCCAGTCGGCGCCGGACCAGACGCTCCAGCTCTTCAACGGGCCCGCGTCGGCGAGAACAGGGGCCGCACCCTCGAAGTGCAACGGGTACCCGTACACCAGCCCGACCGAAGGAAAGGCCCGCATCAGCGCCGTCGACCGGGCCAGCGAGCCGGGCGTCAGCAGGTCATCGGCGTCCAGCCGGACGACGAACTCCCCGGTCGCCTTCGACAGCGCGAGGTTCACCGCGGCGACCTGGCCGCCGTTCTGCTCAAGTCGGATGACGCGGACGCGCGGGTCCTCGGCTGCGAATTTCTCGGCCACCTCGGCGCTGTCGTCGGTCGAGGCGTCGTCGACGACGATGACCTCGACCCGCACGCCCTCCTGACTCAACGCGCTGCGCAGCGCCTCAGGCAGGAACGTCGCGTAGTTGTAACACGGGATGACGACCGAAACCGAGGCAGCGTCGCCCGATTCAAGAACGGGCGAGCGAACAAAAGCCAAACGCTTCATGACCACATATCTCCTAGACGCCACTCACCGCGGCCACGACCGTCTCTTCGCTCACCGGGCCCGTGCTCGAGTTCTTGAGGATCCGCAGGCGCGTGCGCAGCCACAGCAGCAGCGGCGCCAGATACACGACCGACGACGCGGCACCACCGGCCGCCAGCGCGAGGATCGGGATCGAGATCGCCTCGGCGATCAGCGTGCCGACCACGATCGCCGGCACGGCGGCGACGGCCGGCACCAGGAGGTCGAGCAGCAGGCGACCCAACCGCACACCGTGGCGGGGCAGCAGCACCAAGTACGCGGGAAGCACGCAAACCACGCAAACCACGACGTGTGACCAGCCGGCCCCGGCAAGTCCCCAGTGGTCGATCCCGACAATCATGGCCGGGGCCAGCACGACGACCCAGATCGCCTGCACGTAGAGCACCGAGCGGGTCGCGCCGACCGCGATGAGGAATGTGGCGGTGAGGTCAAAGACCACCCGCAGCGCGCCGAAGAAGCCGAGCCCGGCCAACGCCTGCGCGGAGAGCGACCACTTGGCGCCGTACAACAGCGGAACCACGGTGGTCGCGAGCGTGGAGAGCAGGACGCCGGCGAGCAGCGCCACGGCCCAGGTGAGTGCGGCCGCCGCGGTGAAGCCCTCGGCCTTGCGCGCCGGATCGCCCAGCTGAGAGAAGCCGGGCAGCGCCACCGAGCGGACGGCCTGCCCGAGCGCCGTCATCGGCCACGACGAGATGTTGAACGCGAGCACATAGAAGCCGAGCATCACCGCGCCGCCGCGCGCGCCGACGACCATGTAGTCGACGTTGAGCACGATCCACGACAGCAGGTTGGCCGAGGCCAGCGGCAGCCCGAACTTCAGCAGCGAGCGGGCGACCTCGCGGTTGTAGCCGAACCGGAGCCGCATCTTCGTGTAGGCATACTGCATCACGCACACGAGCGCCTGGGCGACCACGCGAGAGATGGCCAGCGCCATGGCGCCGAAGCCGAGTTTCACGAGTACGACGGTGAGCACTGTCGAAACCACCAGGCTCGAGCCGTCGAAGAAGAGCTGGGCGGTCTGGCGGAACTCGCGCTGGATCCATGCATACGGCACGACCGACAGCCCGGCGATCACCAGGGTCAGCGACATGACCTGCACTACCGGCGTCGCCTGGTGGCTGCCGAGCACCGACGCGATCGGGCCGGCAAAGATGATCATCGAGGCGGCCAGAAGCGCGTTGCTGCCGGTTGCGAGCGTGGTCGTGGTGCCGGCCCGCTCCCTGATCCGCCCGTTTCGGATGAGGTCGGAGCTCAGGCCGAGCTCCGAGAACGCCTGGACGACGGTCTGCACGGTCAACGCGACCGCGTAGACCCCGAACTCCTCCGGCGCCAGCAGCCGGGCCAGCAGGATGCCGACGCCGAAGTTGCCGACCCGCAGCAGCAGGTTGTTGATCGTGCTCCAGGTCAAGGCACGCTTGACCTTCGGAGCGAGATCGGCCTGCTCAGCGTCCACTGCGGCCCCCGACGGGACGGCGGACGGTGCGACGGATCGCCTGGCGGGTCAGCGCGGCACGGAACACCGCATAGCGGAACGTCGGGTGGGCCAGCGCGGCGACCCGCTGGGCCGGCGGGCGGCGGCGGGCCAGCACGCTTTCGTAGATCTCGGCCTGCCGGCGGGCGGCCGCGGCCAGGCTGAACCGCTCGGTCACCACTGACCGGCCGAGTTCCCCCAGCGATGCACGCAACGCAGGATCCTGGCTCAGCGGGCCGAGGATGGCGGCCAGCTTGCCCGGACCGTCGACTCCGTCGCCTCGCGAGTACCAGCCCTCCTCGAGGAACTTGGGCAGCGACTCCGGGGTGAGCAGCTGCCAGAACGCGTCCTCACCCTGCACCACGAGCGGCTTGGCGAACGCCATGCCCCGCAGGGCCGAGCTGCCCATGCCGAGGACGATATCGGCCATCGCGTAGGCGTCGCGAGGGTCGAACATCTGCCCGGTCAGCGTGACCCGCTCCTCCGGGTGCTCGGCGTTGACCTCGTCGGCCAGGGCCTGGATCTCGGCCCGCGCCGGTCCGTCGCCGACGATGAAGAGCCGCAAGTTGTACTCGGCGCCGACGGCCCCGACCGCGCGCACGGCGGCGAGCAGCCCCTCGCGCTTGAGGTCGGCCACCAGGCGGGCCACCGCGACGACCACGACCTGGTCGTCCTTGACCCCGAAGCGGGCCCGGATCTCGGTGTTGTCCGCGACCGGCGCGTTCAGGACGGTGTCGACCGGCGGCTCGATGAGATAGACCTCGCAGCGGCGGCGCTGCTCGATCTCGAGAAGCTCTTTCACCCCGACAACCAGAGGGAAGCGCTTGGGCACGAAGTCGGGCACGGTCGGTGAGAGGACGGTGACGACGAGCGGCACTCCGGCGGTGAGGAACGGGCCGTAGGCCGCATCCATGGCCGGCGCCCACTCGTACGCGTGCATGATGTCGATCCGGCGCTCACGGATGGTGCGCCGCAGGATCGCCATGCTGCGCTGGGACAGCCGCGGACCCTTGGCCGGGCCGGGGATGAACTCGAGGCCGAGCTGCTCGACCATCGGCTGCAGATCGCCGGGCGGGCCGTAGATGAACGCCTCGTGGCCCAGGGCCGCCATCTGCCCGGCGATCTCGATCGCGTTGATCTGGCTGCCGCCGATCTCCATCGTGTGCAGGCAGGTCAGGATTCGCACCGACCGCGGTCCCTTCCGTTCGATCTCAGACGTGAGCGCCCCTACCGACGGTAGGGGCGCCCTCGACGTTACTCAGTTCGCCGTGAAGACGATGTCCACCCAATAGTTGTGGTTTGCCGGGGACGAGGGCCATCCACCGGTGCCGTACCGGTAGACGCCGCCCCCGACCGGGATGTGCAGCGGTCCGCTGTTCACCCCGGTCGCCTGGAACTGGTTGATATCGACCGCGTAGTTACCGGTAGTCGTGTGGTACGAGGCGATGTACGTCGTGCCGGCGGTGATCGACACCGGCGTCGAGAACGTCACCGTCTGCCAGCCGGACGCCGACTCGGTGCCGAACGTCGCCGAGGCCAGGAGCTGGCCGGTCGCGCTCCACAGGGACCCGGTGTGCGTGCCGGTGTTGGTCGGGCCCTTGTAGAACTTGATCGCGCTGACCGTGCCGGCCACGTCCGAGGTGAACTTCACGCCGACGTCGATCGCCGCCGGGTCGTTCCAGTTCACGTTCGTCGGCACCGCGCTCGCCGCGAAGATGCTCTGCGGCGGGTTGGTCGGCGTCGGCGTCGGGGTGGGAGTCGGCGTCGGCGTCGGTGAGGCGGTCGGCGACACCGTGGGCGACGGTGACGGCGACGCGGTCGGCGAGGCCGTCGGCGAGACGGTCGGCGTGGGCGTCGGTCCGGTGCCGCCGCTGCTGGTGAACAGCGGGTCGACCCAGTAGTTCGTCGCCTGGTACGTGTCGGTCGGGAACGCGCTGGACGCGGCGTACTTGTACACGCCGTTGGTCGTGGCCGGCGCGCTCAGCGGCGGGTTGTTCACCGCGGTGGTGAAGTAGTTGCTCGTCGCCGCGTAGTGCCCGTTCGGCGCGAAGTACGAGGCGACGTACGTCGTGCCCGCGGTGACGTTCACCGGCGTGCTGAACAGGGCCGTCACCCAGCCGGTCGACGAGTTCGACGGGAAGGTCACGGTCGCCAGGTTGGTGCCGGTCGACGACCACAGGTTGCCGATGTGCGTCCCCGTGTTCCCCGGGCCCTGGTAGTACCGCACGCCGATGACCTGGCCGTTGGTCGAGGGCACGAACTTCACGCCCAGCTCGACGGAGTCCGGGTCGGTGTCCGCGGCCGTCGCCGGTTGAGCGTTGGTCGCGAAGAGCCGGTAGACGGTCGAGCCGACGTCGGTCGTGAAGCCCCAGCCACCGGTGACCGGGTTGCCGCTGCTGTCCGTGGCGGTCACGGTCGCCTGGTAGTGCTTGGCGGCGCTGAGAGCGGCCGACGGCACGAAGGTCACGGTCCGGGTCGTCGCGTTGTAGGACGTCGTACCGGCCACCGCCGCGCCGCCGTCCGGCACCAGCGAGAACGTGATGCCCGAGGTGTTCAGCGCCTTGGAGAAGGTCGCCGTGGGCTGCACGGTGGTCGCCACGCCGGTGGCGTCCGCGACCGGCGTCGAGGCGGTCATCGTCGCCGGCGCGTTGGCCGACGCCGTGAACGTCACGTCCACCCAGAAGTTGGTGTCATCGAAGGAGTCGGTCGGGAAGCCGCCACCGTTGCGGTAGAGCACCCGGCCGTTGCCGTTGGCCTGCGTCGAACGCGGCGCCGACAGCGGACCGGCGGTCCAGTCCTGGTAGCTGAAGTAGGCGAACGGGTCCGACGAGTAGTGGCCGACCGGCGCGTAGTACGAGGCCACGTAGGTGGTGCCAGCCGTGACCGCCACCGGCGAGCCGAACGTCAGGGTCTGCCAGCCGGTCGACGACTCGCCACTGAACGTGCCGGTCGCGAGCTTCGTGCCGGTGGCGGTCCACAGATTGCCGATGTGCGAACCGGTGTTGCCGGTCTGCTTGTAGAACCGGATACCGGTGACGAAGCCGGCCATCTGCGGGGTGAACTGCACGCCCACCTCGACCTTGTCGCTGTCGGTCGTCGGCGCCCCGGATGGAGCCCGGTTGCCGAAGAGCGAGTTGGCGCCGGTCGTGGTGAACTGCCGGGTCGTCGGCGTGCCGTTGAGGTTGCCGCTGTCGTCGACGGCGCGCACCATGACCTGCTGCGAACCGGTCCCCGACTGCGGGTAGAAGGTGTACGACCACGACGTGGTACCGGTGGCCGGGTGCCAGCTGGCGCCGTTGTCGACCGAGACCTCGACGCCGGCCACCTGGCCGCCGCCCGCGTCGGTCACCGTGCCGGTGAGTGTGGTGGCGGTGCCGTTGGTGACCGTCGCGCCGGCGGCCGGCGCGGTGATGGTCGCGGTCGGCGCCACGGCGTCGGTCGACGGGGTGGCCGCGATCAGGCCGCTCATCAGGTTGGCCGGCTGAGCGCCCATGTCGCCGAGGATGTTCACGACGAACTGCTGCATCCGCACGTCGGCCGGGGAGACCGTGCCATCGTGAGAGGTGTCCAGGCCCCACGCGAACTGGATGGTGCCGGCGCCGAACACGAGCGCACCGCTGGCCGCCCGGTAGAGCGTCATGTTGTGCGTGGTCGTCCCCGGCGTCACGACCTGGCCGAAGTCCCGCAGGTATTCGGGGGTCGCGCCGGTGGTCGTCGACAGCCGCAGCAGGCCGGCCGGGCGGAAGCCGTTGTCGATGTCCTCATCGGACTCGTAGCCGACCGTGTGCGGGGCGAGCGAGGCGGTCTGCCCGGCCGACAGGTTGGCCACCGACGTGTTGCGCCACTGGCGCAGCTTGCCCTGGGCGGCCGGGACCTGCATGGTCAGGTCGTCGCTGTTGCTCATGAACTGGACGCCGGTCAGTGCGTTCTCCGGCTTGCCGCCGTCGGACGGCGGGCTGAAGCGCGGGTCACGCCACGTGCCGGTCCAGTCACTGGTGGACGTGTCCGACTTGGCGTTGTCCCACGTCTCCTTGTAGCAGGTGAGCGTGCGGTTGGCGGTGTTGGTGCCGTCGACGCTCGGTTCGTAGCGCGTCTTCCAGTAGACCTCGTTGCCGCTGAAGAAGGTGAGGTTGGTGCCGGCGTCGCGGGCCGCGGTCACGTTGTTGCGCTCGTTCTCCGACCAGTACTCGTCGTGCCCGGTGGACATGAACACGCGGTGGTTCTTGATCAGGGCGCCGAACCGGTCGGTGTCGACGTCGGTCGTGTAGCTCATGTCGTACCCGTTGCGCTCGAGGAACTTGAGCATCGGGTATTCGTTGGAGAACAGATAGTCACGACCCTGCACCGTGCCCCGCGTCCAGAATGGACGGTTGTAGCTGATCCGGCGGGCCCGGCTGTGCGTGTTGCCCTGGTAGAAGTCGGCGCCGGCGTAGGTGTTGTAGGCCTGCCACGTCGCGTCGGAGGTCTTGAAGAGGACCTTGGACGCGCTCGAGTCGTTGCGCACGACGAACGGGATCTCGCTGCCGCCGCCGCTGGCGGGCAGGAGGAGCGCGATGTAGACGCCGGAGATGGCGTCCGACGGGACGGCCCAGGTCGCCGACACGGCCCACTTGCCGCAGTCGTAGATCTCGGTGTTCGGGTCGCTGACACAGGCACTGGCGGTGTTGCCGGCCTTCGCCGCGACCCCGGAGATCGTGGTGACCTTCCGGGAACCGGCGCCGCCGTAGTAACCGAGGCGGTAGATAACGATGTTGTACGAGCTGATGCCGGTCGTCTGCACCTTGAAGCCGATGGACGCGCCGACGTTGACGCTCATGTCGGTGGCGAAGCCCTGGATGTCGTCGTTGCCGATCCCCGAGACGTCCCAGTTGTCGATCTGGTCGCCGGGCTTCTGGTTCTCGCAGGCGACCGGGTTGGCCGCCGCGGCACAGGGGTCGGCCGCGCTCGCCCCGGTCAGCGAGACGAAGGAGCCGGCGACGATACCCAGCGCGGCCGCCGCAACGGCGATCTGACGACGCCGCTGCCTGGGGGCGCTCGACGAAGGTCTGGTCACGTCAGCGGCCCACCGCAATACTCGGCGGATCCCCGCGTAGCGTTCTCCGGTCAACGCCGTGCCTCCAGTTGTCGAGCAAGGTTCGATGTAGCGCTGTAGCGCGCCAGGGCGACGCTATCGGCGTTCAGTGGTGCGTTGGTATGGGCCCGGCCCGCGATTTGCGCTGCCTACCAGGCCAGCGCACCATCATCCATTCGTACTGAGGGCGCGCTGGCAACAAGATTCACTGTCGGTTTGCGGTCACTCTTCGACAAGTCTTCGAATCGTGGATTGCCGCACAGTACGCGCACTGTGAGTCAGGCGCCAAACAGCGCCACACATGCCGGTCAAAAGCGCCCACGTCGTGGAGAACGTCGTGAAGGACAGCGAATCGAATGTCGCGCCTACCAAGAGTGAGATGACCTGTGCGCAAATGAGCGCCATGGCCAGATGGCGGTCCTCGGCCGACTTGGATCGGCGGAACGCGAGTGTCGCCAACCAGATCGCGACAAGGTGCATCAACGCGAGCGCGACCAGCCCGACGATGCCCTGGGTCACCAGGCTGTAGAGCCACTGGTTGTCCAGGATGATGTACAGATCGGGTATGAGCGTGCGCGGACCGCGACCGAGTATCGGCCGCTGGCTGAACCACTGCTCGACGTGCGCGTAGTCCTCGGTTCGCCCGGAGATGCTCGGATCCTCGTCGGCCTTGCTGAACAAGGCGGTGAGCGTGCCGATGATGCCCGGTCTGATGGCCCCCAGCACGCCGACCATCAGGACGCCGAGCACCAGCAGGTGGTAGCGGACCCGCCAGGTCCACACCGGCACCATCATGACGAGCGTGGCACCGAGTGCGACGATGCCGGTCCGGGAAATCGAGATGGGCACCGCGCCGGCGATGAACAGGGCCAGGCCGATGAAGACGTGCCGCTGCCGGCGGGTCGGCGCGAACCGTGCGTAGTGCACCGCGAACGGAAGCGACATGGCCAGCACCGCGCTGTATTCGATGTAGTGCGTCGCGGTGCCGGCGACCCGGAACAGGCCACCGTCACCCCGCGAGTTGAAGCCGACGAAGTCGCCCTTGATCTGAAAGCCGGGAAGCACCAGGTATTGCGATACATCGATTTTGAGGGCCGACTGGATGAATGCGACCAGCCCCATGAACGCGGCACACCAACAGAAAACCTTCAGGATCGAATGCAGTCGCATCCAGTTCGGAATGCCGTCGGCCGCACATAACAGGACACCGAGGAATTCGAATGTCATGAGCACCGCGAAGTTCTGGGCGTTGCTCTCCAGCGTGGTCAGCCCCCGCAGCATGCCGGCCAGATAGGACAGCATGACGGAGAACAGGAATATCAGCGACACCCACCGCATCGGCTGCGGGCCGACGACGAAGAGCCAGGGGCTCAGGTGGGCGACGATCCACCAGACCCACAGCATCATCCCGAGCAGCAGCGCCGGGCGACCGGCGTAGGTGAGGTCCGGGAAGATGAGGTTGGCCGGCAGGCAGTAGAGCAGGATCAGGGTCAGGGACAGGAAGGCCGGGACGTCCAGGCGGGCGGTCCGCCGTCGACTGATGTACGTGTTCTTGCCGACGACCGATGGTTCGAAGTCGACCTGGTGGACCGCCGAGGTCACTTACGCCTGCGCTTCGGGTCCTGGCCTCCCCAGAGCGACGTGAGCGGGAGCACAACGGTGGAATCGACCGCGGCCTCGTCCCTTTCATTGCCGGACACGTCGGCGTCCGGCTTGCCTTTTGGGCCCTCGGCATTCTGCTTGTAGTCCACGGTGAGCACCCGGTTATGGCCGCCGCCGCCGTTGCTGCCGCTGCGCTCCGTGTCGGGACCGCTGCCGGACGTATCGCCGGGCCGCCGGCTACCCAGCGCGTTGAGCGTGACCGTCAGCGCCTCGTCGGCGTCGGGCTTCTTGGCCGGCTTGCGTGGCGGCGCGATGGCCACCCCGCCGATCCCGGCGGCCCCGAGGTCGCCGTTGCGCTGCGAAGGCAGCGAGACCGGCAGCTCGGCGCCCTCGGCCGCGGCCGCCTTCTTGGCCGCCTTGCGCACCGAGCGGCGGCGCAGCCACGCGTCGACGACGATCGTGACGGCCACGGTGGCGACGAGGCCGATGCCGGCGATGACCGCCATGACCCGCTTCTGGGTCGAGGTGACCGTTTCGACGCTGTCGCCCTGGTCGATCGGGTACGCCGTGAAGAGGCTGTCGCGCTGCACGCCGTAGACGGTCTGCGCCTGGGTGACCGCGTCGTCCAGGTTTTTGATGACCTCACGGATCGTCGCGGTGGCGATGGCCGAGGAGTGTGCGACCACCTCGATGGTGATGACCGGGGTGCGGTCATCGACGGCCAGCGTCAGGTTGTC
>Ga0070684_100003910_pt1 | contig 11286 bp, 10 predicted proteins | sample KBSC723LmetaG_FD_65653 | JGI IMG/M metagenome (GOLD analysis project Ga0070684, IMG submission 65653) | Corn rhizosphere microbial communities from Kellogg Biological Station, Michigan, USA - KBS C7.2-3L metaG | ecosystem: Host-associated > Plants > Roots > Rhizosphere ...
TCGAACTCGCTCCGGAGCAACTCGGCCGGCTGACGATGGAGAATCTCGAAGATGGTGCGGCCGATCGCCTCTTGGCGCGACACGCCCTGAAGCCCGATCTCCCGTTTGCGATTCCACGCTTGGATTCGATATGCGCGGTCGATGACGTACAAACCGACCGGCAGTGAATCGATGATCTTCTCGGTAAAGCGACGCTGGTTGTCGATCTCGCGCGTGCGCGCGGCGACTTCGGTCTCCAAGCGCTGCGCGTGTTCCGCGTGACGAAGTGCGGGCGCGAGCAGATCCGCGACCGCAGACACGAACAGTTGGTCTCGCGCCCCGAGCTCGCGACCCTGCCGCGCGGAAAGTGCGCCGAGATCCTGACGGCCGGCCAAGAGCGGTGCGGCGACAAAATCATTGTCGCGGGCGTCGTCACCCTCGGCCAGTCGTTCCTGCACCGCGCTCGCGGGCGTCGCGTCTCCGGCGACCGACCACGCGCGACGCAGGCCGTCAAGCCCGCGAAGCCACAACGTGGCCTGCGCGCCGTCCAACTCACTCGCGACGGCCGTGAGGATGTCGGGCATCACGCCGCCGACGCTGTCGCCCGTGGCCAAGGCAGCCGCGATCTCCGCGATCGCTGTCAGCGTTCGCGGAATCGGTTTGGATGGGCGGGCTCTATGTGATGCTGCGACGGGTGCCTCGGACACAGCGTCGGGTCGAGGTAGGCGGGTTGGACAAGATGACCGAACGATTATGGCGCGACAGCGATCTCGTCGCAACCCGCGTCATGCAAACTCGGTCGACTGGGGACGCTATGTGATCAGACGATCGATCGCGGCCAAGAGTTGGGAATCCGGCCGGCGATGACTCGGGTTGTCCTCGACGTGCTCCCACCGAATCACGCCGTCGGCGTCGAGGAGGAAATAGGCCCGATTGGAGTAGAACCGATCCTCGAGCAACACCCCGTACAAGCGAGACACGTCGCGCTTGAAATCGGCCAGGAGGTCGACTTTCATGCCGTGCTTGGATTTGTATTCTTTGAGCGAATAGGTCGAGTCCACGCTGATCGGAAGCACGATCACCCCGCGGTCGACGAATTGGGCGTCATCGTCACGCATCTCGCACAGCTCGGCCGTGCAGGTTCCGGAAAACGCGAGCGGGAAGAAAGCCAGTAGCACGGGTTTGCCGCGAAGCGACGAGAGCGTGATCTTCTCGCCGGACGTGGACGGAAGCGTGAAATCGGGTGCCAGCGCACCGACGGGTGGAATAGTTTGAGTCTCGACGGCAGTCATCGAAGTTGATCTCGAGGAAACGAAGGAATCATGAAATCTAGAATGGTCGGCCTCATCGCAATGTCCCGTATGCTCGTCGCGGTCGCGCTCGTTCTTGCGTCCAATGCGTGCGGCGGCGGGAGCTCCTCCGCCGCGACGTCGGCTGCGCCGGCGCCGCAGCCCATTGCCGGTGACATTGAGCGAACGACGTTCGCGCCTTCGCTTGGCGTGCATCTGGATCAAATGACCAAACGCGCCTCGGGGATGTACGTGCAGGATCTGACGCCCGGAACCGGCAGCGTCGCGACGCGCGGCCGATCAGTCGTCGTGCGCTACACCGGGTGGCTCCCCAGCGGCAAGCAGTTCGACTCCGGCGAGATCAGCGTGACCCTCGGCACCAACAAGACGATCGCGGCGTGGGAAGAGGGTCTGCTCGGCATGCGCGTCGGAGGCAAGCGTCGCTTGGTCGTTCCGCCCAATCTTGGCTACGGGGCGCGCGGCGCCGGCGACGACATCCCGCCGAATTCGGTGCTCGTGTTCGACATGGAGGTCACGTCGGTCTTCTGAGCCGAGCCGCGATGGCGCGTGCGTGGGCGCATCGCCACATTCGACCACCCCTCATACGCTGAGCCCTTGATATGGCGCTGCTTCCTTCGCGGGATTTCATCACCACCACGGCGAACGTCATCGATGGCCACGACGTCGTCACGACGTACGGGATCGTCCGCGGGATCGTGGTTCGGTCTCGCTCGGTCGTCGGCCTGCTCGGCGTCAAGTTTCAGACGTTCTTCGGCGGCAACATCTCGCTCCTCGAAGACCTGTGCGAAAGCACACGGTCGGAGGCGTTCTCGAAGGCGATCGACCACGCGGTCGGCCTGGGCGCCAACGCGTTGATCGCGGTGCGCTACGACGCGACGGAGATCATGCCGGGGGTCTCGGAAGTGTTGTGCTACGGCACGGCAGTGCGAGTCGCGCCCCAGCCTCGCGCGCGCCAGCCGTAGACGACGGCCACATCCTCAGCAATGAACCCCGCGCGCATGCGCATGCGCGCGGAGCTCGGCGGCGAGGCGCTCGAAGTCCTTCGCGCTTTCGTGGTCGCCGTCGTCACGAAGGTCAGCCGCGATCCAATCACATGCCGAGACTGCGCGCAACAGAATCGACGGTGCAACCCGAGCGGGTGAGCTGATCCGCTCACCGTTCTGATGTTCAGGGTTCATTGATACCAGCCGCGTCGTCGGCATCAATCGCTCGTCGGCGCTCGATGCGCCGAATTCGACTGGGGCACTGTGCAAAACGTGAGCCGATCTGCCCTCGCGTGAGCGGCGGTCGCCGGTGCGGACCAACGACGAACGGCCAGCCGAGACGGCTGGCCGTTCGCATTGTCGCACAGTGGAGCGTATCGGGATCGAACCGATGACCTCCTGGTTGCAAACCAGGCGCTCTCCCAGCTGAGCTAACGCCCCAACGCTTCCCCCTTCGCATAGATTGAAATCTATTCGTCTACGTCTCGGCGTGGAACAGGTTTTGAGTATTGCAACGTACGGCCGCGGATGGCGACTCGCGTCGCACGCACTCCATGAGGTGGCTCGTGACAACAACCGACGCCGGCACCACCAAACACGTGACGATTCGCTGCCAGTTCTGCGAGACGTGGAACCGCGTCGATACCGCGCGCGCGTCCGATCGGCCAAAGTGCGGCAAGTGCGGCAAGCCGATGCTCCTCGATCGGCCCATGCCGCTCAACGACGAGACGTTCGCGCGAACCATCGCCGAGAGTGAGGTGCCCGTGCTGGTCGACTTCTATGCCGACTGGTGCGGCCCCTGCAAGATCATGGCGCCGTTCGTCGACGAGTTGGCGCGCGAACGTCAGGGCTCGGCACTCATCGCCAAACTCGACACCGATCGCGCGCAATTGACCGCCTCGAGCTTCAACATCCGCGGCATTCCGACCACGATCGTATTCAAGAACGGACAAGAGGTCGCGCGGCAGTCAGGCGCGGTGCCGAAACAGATCCTCGAGAATCTGCTCGCGCGCGCCTGACCGCGCCGACTACTCGTGAGCGGGTAGCGGCTCCATCGTGTCGGGATTGACCGGTACCTGGACCTCGTCACGATACGGCGACGTCATCAACGTCACGCGCATCCGCGGGAAGGCGTCCATGAACGCCGTGTAGCACCAGCCCCACGCGCCCACGTAGAGCAGCAACACGCCGATCTCCCAGAGACCGAACGGCAGCGTCGGGACGACGCCGTAGCCCGACGGGTAGACTTCGATGTATCGCATGAGCCACATGCCGACCAGGCTCGCGATCGCGAAGAGCGCGAGCGTTGGGCGGAAGACCTTGGCGGCGCGCGACAGAAGCCCGAAGAATGGCGCGAAGAACACGAGGATCACCGATGCCACGGTCACCCATTTCCACGGCGAGATCAGGCGCAGCCGCATGAAGTACGTCTCTTCACCCATGTTGCCGTACCAGATGACGAGGTACTGGCCGAAGGTGAGGTAGCCCCAAAACGCGGTGAACGCGAAGCACAGCTTTCCGATGTCGTGGAAGTGCACTTCCTGAATCAGGCCGTCCGCCGACGCGAGAAACTTGTTCCATGCGAGAATGAGCAGAGCGAACAGCATGAGCGCGCATAGCCAGCCGCCCATGAAGAACCACCAGCTGTACAACGTGCTCTGAAAGTGCAGCGTCAGACCCATCGAGAGGTCCCACGAGAGCACGGACCATCCCAACGCGAAGATGATCACCGAGAAGACAGCCAGCTTGCCTTGCAGCGAGTGGGTCGAGTGAATCTCGCGACGCTCGTCGCCGAATCCGTTGCGCATTCGCGCGCGGATGTTCGCCGCCCAGCTGGCGCCCCACTCGGGAACGCGGCCCACGTCGAGACGCACCGACGTGTAGACGTACCAGATCCCCAGCCCGACCATCAGAACGAGGATCGCAATGTCGCGGATGGAAAGAAACGCCGGGTTGAAGTACGTCGCTTTTTCCGGCGACGGATACGCCTCGTGCGTCCACGGAAAGACGTGGTTGCGTCCGACGGCCAGCGTCAGCAGAAAGAACACGAGCGCGACCGGGAGAAACGCGACGTAGCCCTCCATGAGGCGGATCACCTGGCGCGACCAGCGTGCGGTCGTGATTCGCTGGACGGCCACGAACGTGACTCCGGCCTGCGACAGCGCCGTGAAGAACAGCCAGTTCGTGTGGAACGCGCGCCAGGCACGATCGGGATCCACGAACACGCCGGCGATGAAGATCACGGCGCCGATCGCGAACAACGCCAGGAGCGTGGTTTTGAGAGATTTTGGAATCTCTTTGCTCGTCGCGGCGAGCACTTCGCTCGCCGTCGGCGTACGCACGGGATGCAGGCTCACGGCTGATGCTCCGGCTTCTTGATCGTGTCGGACGGTGTCTTGACGGCGGCGGGTGCAGCCGCCGCGGGTACCGTCATTCCGGCGTGAAAGTAGGGCGACGGACGGGTCGGTCCCATGCGCGTCGCGCCCGGAACAAACGCACCGGTCTCACCAGGACGTCCGTGCGACGTATCCGCCGCGATGGTGCCCTTCCCCTGAATCGACCGCAAATAGTTCACGATGTCCCAGCGATCTGATTCCTCGATTCGGTTATAGCTCGGCATGAGTCCGCGTCCGTTGCGAATCATCCCGAAGATGTAGCCGTCGGTGAGCGTGTTCGCCGCGTTCGAGCCCGCGCCGATCGAAATGCCGGGCATGCCGTACTTCGTGGCGTTGCCGTTACCCATGCCCAACGGCCCGTGACACACCGCGCAGTTGATCTGGAAGTTCACGCGCCCGCGACTGACCGAGGCCGAATCGGCCGGTGTAGGATTCGGAATGCCGGCCATGCTCGTGATGACCGGAGGGGCCGGGATGCGATCGTACTCGAATCCGGGTGCCGCGCTGCCAGTGATCGGCACCGATCCTTGCGGATTCCCGCGGAACGCGATCGTGTCGGCCGCGGTTTCCCACGGATCGATCTTGGGCTGCTGCTTGAAATCGGTGAACCACGAGCAGCTCGCGAGCAGCGTCGTCGAAAGCACGACAGCGGCGCGAGCGCCGCGGCGTAGGCTAACGCTCACGTCGCACCTCCTCGGCCCCATGCTTCTTGAGCACGGTCATCGCGTCGTCCGCTCGATCGGGGTCGGTGACCACCCACACACCGAAGTGCGCACCGCTGAAGCGCGCGTCGTAGCCCACCGTCATGGTGAGTCGCGGAATGTGCGCCAGCGCGAACATCGCGAACACCGTCGCGAGACCGCCGACGAGCACCATGACTTCGAATCCAAGAATCGTGAACGGCACCCAGGTCGCGATCGCCTTGCCGCCCACCACGAGCGGCCAGTAGTCGGAGATCCACACCGGAATCCAGTAGCCGAAGGTGACGCCCGCCAATCCGAAGATGAGCGTGAAGATGCGAACCTTGCTCGGACCGTGCGCCATCACGTGCTCGAACTCGTGACGCGGCGTCGGCGTGAACACGGTGATGTCGCCGAACCGCTCTTTCTTGAGATCCTCGATCGCCTCGACGGCGGAGTCGATCTCCCGGAACGCTCCCAGAACGCCTTGCATTAGTGGGTCGCTCCCGTCTCGTCAGGGTCGACGACGCCTTGGGTGAGGTCGTGCGAAAAGTCGCGTCGCCGCCTCATCGGCGGCAAGATCACTTCCTTGATCTCGGCCATGGCCATCACGGGAAGCTGCTTGATGAACAGCAGGAACCACATGAAGAACCATCCGAAGCTGCCGAGCAGAATCGAGTAGTCGACCCACGTCGGACGGTAGGTCCCCCACTGCCACGGCTCGAACTCGTGGGACAGCGACGGCACCACGATCACGAATCGCTCGAACCACATGCCGAGGTTGATGAACAACGACAGGATGAAGAGCCACGCGGGATTGCGTCGCAGCTTCTGGGACCACAGCGACAGCGGCAACACCACGTTGCAGATGAGCATGATCCACGCGGCCCATGCCCATTGTCCGAACACGCGGTTCCAGAAGTAGTCCTGCTCGAACCGGTTGCCGCTCATCCACGCGACCTGGAACTCGGTCAGATACGCGAGACCGACCACAGACGACGTGAAGAGGCAGAGCTTCGCCGCCGCATCCAAGTCATTGAGCGTGATGTAGTGCTCGAGCTTGAATGCTTTGCGCAACGGAATGGCGATCGTGAACACCATGCCGATGCCCGAGAAGATGGCGCCCGCGACGAAGTACGGCGGAAAGATCGTCGCATGCCAGCCCGGCGTCAGCGCCATCGCGAAGTCGAACGACACGACGGAGTGAACCGAAAGCACCAGCGGTGTCGCGAAGGCGGCGAGGAACAGGTACGCGCGCGTGAAATGCCGCCACTCGCGATCCGAATTGCGCCAGCCGAGCGAGAGCTGCGAAAGAATCGCTTTCCGAATCGGATTCTTTTCGCGATCGCGCAGGATGGCGATATCGGGAATCAGCCCGATGTACAGGAACGTGCTCGAGATGGTGAGGTACGTGAGGATCGCGAACACGTCCCACACCAGCGGGCTCTTGGGATTCGGCCAGATCAGCCGCCAGTTCGGGTACGGAATCAGCCAGAAGAACTTCCACGGCCGCCCAAGGTGCAAGATCGGAAACAGGCCGGCCGTCATGACCGCGAATACGGTCATCGCCTCGGACGCGCGATAGATGCTCGTGCGAAAACCGGCGCGGAACAAATACAGAATCGCCGAGATGAGTGTCCCCGCGTGACCGATGCCGACCCAGAACACGAAGGTGACGATGTACACGCCCCACATGACCGGCGGCTGATAGCCCGCGGCGCCGAGTCCTTCATGAATCTGGTACGTCCACGCGGTCGCACCGATCAGCATGCAGAGGATCGCGATGCCGAGCGCGCCGAACCAGCCCAGGCTGGGGCCGAGCGTGCCCGCGATCTCTCGATCGACCTGATCGTACGTCTTGATCGCCGGGAAGCGAACGGCTGCCGACGGGATGTTCGGACGTTGGCCGCCGGGGAGTGGAGTCGCTGTCGTTGCCATCGTCGGCGCCTCCTTATGCCCGCGGCGCTGTCGCGCCCGCGGCTGGATGGTTCACCTTCTTCAAGTAGACCACCGCCGTGTAGGTGTTGAGCTCTTCGAACACGTGATACGCGCGCTTGTCGTTGGCGAGTTGCGCGACGGTCCAGTTCGGATCGGCCGCGTCACCGAACGTGATCGCGCGCGACGGGCATCCCTGCGCGCACGCCACTGTGAATTCGTCGGGCTGAAGCTCGCGATGTTCGAGCGTTGCGCGGTTTTCCGCTTCGCGAATGCGCTGCACGCAGAAGCTGCACTTCTCCATCACGCCTTTGCCGCGAACCGTGACGTCGGGATTCAGCTGCCAGTTGAGCGGCTCGGGGAACGCGTATTGTTTGCGGTCCACTTCGCCGTAGCCGAACCAGTTGAAGTAGCGAACCTTGTACGGGCAGTTGTTCGAGCAGTAGCGCGTGCCGACGCACCGATTGTAGACCTGCACGTTCAACCCGTCCGGCGCGTGATACGTGGCGTACACGGGGCACACGGGCTCACACGGCGCGTTGCCGCAATGCTGACACAGCATCGGCACGAAGCGCGTCTCGAAATCCTGACCGAACTTGCCGTCCGGATTCCCCTCGAAATACCGCTCGAGACGAATCCAGGTCATCTCGCGTCCGCGCGTGATGTTGAAGCCCGGCTTCTGATCGGCGTAGATCGTCGCGTTCTGCCAGAATGCGCCAACGGTTGGGACGTTGTTTTCCGCGTTGCACGCGGTGATGCACGCCGAGCATCCGGTGCATCGCGCGAGGTCGATCGTCATCGCCCAACGACGCTTGGCCATGCCGCGAATGTCGTCCTCGCGATACAGGCCTTTGTTTTTCCCCTGATCAGCAGCGGTCGGCGCGCCGAGGTCACCCTGCGCGTCGGCCGCTACCGGCGACCGCAAGCCCGGGAGGAACGCATGGCTCGCGTCTCCAGGCAACGCTTCTTTGGCTTCGCCGCCTTCGCCCGCACCCGGCTTGTTCAAGTCCGCCGCATTGACGGCTTGCGCGATCCCGCGACCGTGCTGCCGCGCCGAACCCTCGGTACTCGGCAGCGCCTCGTTATCGCCGGTCTTGCTGACGCTCGCTTTCGTCGCGGTCCAGATGAAACCGCCCGCGGCATGCGTGCCGACCGGAAGCAGATCGAACGCGTTGATGCCGAGGTCGCGCGCATATCGCCCGTAACCCCACTGCACTTCGCCGACGGTGTGCGTCTTGGGATCGAACATCGGCATGGCGTGCGCCGCGCGATGCCCGCGTCCAAACGGAATCGCGATCGCGTCCTTGTGCACGCCGAGATATGGAAATGCCGGAGCGCGAACCGTTCCGTTCGCGGTCTTCACCTCGAGAATGTCGCCACGGTCGATGCCGAGTCGCTGCGCCGTCTCGGGATGAATCTCGATCCACGAGCTCCACGAGACCTTGGTGACCGGATCGGGCAGCTCTTGCAGCCACGGTTTGTTCGCGCCGCGCCCGTCGCCGAGCAACGGTGACGGATACGTGATGAGGAAGAATTCACCCTGGGTGCTCGCGATCGACGTCGTCTTCGGTGCGACGGCCGGTGCGGCCGCGAGCGTGCGCGCCGGAATCGTTCCGGCCGCGAGACCCTTTGGCAGCGCTGCTCCAAGTGCTTGCGCGCCGCCGGGGAAACCGGCGATCAGTGTGGCGCGATAATCCGGCGCGGCGAACTTGGACGCGACGGTCGCGTCTTTCTTCGCGACTTGAATCAGGACGTCCGCCGTCCCCGGCGCGACCGGAATCGTTTTGCTGTTCGTCGGAAAGACCGGATCCATGACCGGCTGCTGGAGCGCGATCGTGCCGCGGATCGGCTCCGCGTCACCCCACGATTCGAGCGAATGCAGATCCGGAATGATCAGGTTGCACAGCTCCGTCGTCTCGTCCGGGAAGCTCGAGAAGCTCACGCGCAGCGGAACCTTCGCGAACGCGTCGGCGAAATTCGAGGCTTTCGGCAGATGGTACGCCGGATTGACGCCACGCACGAATGCGACGCTCACTTGCCCGGCGCGCATTCGCTCGACGGCGCCGAGCAGCTGGTCGGTGTGCGCGATACCCTCGAAACCCGTGAGTGGCTGCGCGGGCTTGATCGTGACGCCGACCGCGCCGGACGCCTGATTGATCGCCGCCACGGCGAGCGCGACGTCGAGTGCACTCTCTCCGCTCACGCCCGAGAGAACGAGCGCGGGCTTGTTGGCCGCGAGCTCGGTGGCGAGCGCTTGCAACGCGGCCTGGTCTACGCCAGCGTCGGTTGCTGCCTGCTGAATGCTTCCCTTACCGGCCAGCGCGTTTGCGATGGCGAGCTCGCCGCCGGGTTTGCACGCGATCCATTCGTCGGCATTGAGGCCGGTGAGCGATCGCCGCGGGCCGATGTAGACGAATCGCGGGGCGCCGTCGAGTCGCGCGCGCGCGTCGGCGAAGTCCAGCTGCTGCGGAACGTTCGCGCCCCAGCTATCGAGGAAGTCGGCGCCGAACGAGACAATGATCTTCGCGTCCTTGAAGCTCAAGCTCGGCCACGCGACGCCGTACGTTCGACGGTTGGCCTCGATCGCCGCCGCGTCGGACTCGAAATCGACGCTCAGATGCGGCGGCATGCCGAAGCCGGCGAGCCACGTGTCGAGGAAACGCGGGAAGCTTCCGCTCTCGTGCTGGTTGATGAACACCGCACCGCCGGCGCGATTGGCGCCGCGCGTCTGCGTGATGCCTTGCGACAACCGCGTGATCGCGTCGTCCCACGTGATCACCTTCCACGCGCCGCCTTCGTTCACCATGGGCGATCGGAAGCGATCGGGATTGTACAGCCCTTGGAGCGCTGATTGGCCGCGCGCGCACAGCGCGCCGTGATTCACCGGATGATCCGGATTGCCCTCGAGCTTGATGGCCCGACCGTCGCGCGTCTCCGCGATGAGGCCGCACGCCGCCGAGCATTCCCGGCAGGTCGTGGCGTAGTAGGTCGAGACACCGGGAACGGTCTGATCGGGTGATACGAGATATGGAATGAGCTTTCCGGTTTCCTCGGAGCAGCCGGCGGCGGCGACCGCCGCGCTCGTGGCTCCGAGGACCTTGAGGAACTCGCGCCGCTTGACGCCCGGCTTCTTCGTGTCCTGGCTCATGTTAGTAGTGGCAGTTGGCGCAGTCGTAGCGAGCCTTCTTTCGCTCGCCGGTCGCGACGGTGGCCGGAGCGGCCGCCGCGTTGGCACCGGAATCCGGCGGCGCGTAGCCGGCCGCTTGCAACCCTTCTTTCGCGCTGTAGCCGTTGACGTGACAGCTCACGCACCAGCCCATGTTGAGGGACGCGAACTGGTAGACGCGATCCATCTTCTGAATTTGGCCGTGGCACGTCTGGCAGGTCACGCCGGCGTTGACGTGGCGCGTGTGCGGGAAGTGGACGTACTCCGGCAGCTTGTGAATGCGCACCCACGGAATGGGCTTCGCGTTGGCACCCATGCCCGCGCCCATGCCGGCGACATCAGCAAACTTATATAGCTTGTCGAGCTCGACGCTGTGCCGCTTGGGTCCCAGGTCCGACGCGGGGCGATCGGGTCCGATGATGTTGTGGCATCCGATGCAGGTCGAGACGGCCGGGAGGCCCGGATCCATCGACTTGTTCGCCGCGTTGTGACAGTAGAGACAATTCATGCCGAGCTTCTGCACGTGGACCGGGTGCGGAAAATTGATCGGCTGAACGGGCGAGTGGTGTTGCGAAGAGGAGGCGCCGCTGTAGGCGGAGAGCATGGCGGCGCCGATGGCCAGGGCGAGTAATCCTGGAATGGCGGTCCACTTCCTTCGCTGGGTCATCGCGGTGGGGTGATGTGTTCAAAGCGCGCTCTTGTGAACAAATTCACAAGCGCACGGCCGAGAAATCTGAAACCTCAAGGGATCACACGCAAGTGAGCAACTCGTTGTGCGACCGTGTAATCCTAATCGGACTCGTCCAACAAATCTGCCCGCGACCAGCGCGCTCATCG
>Ga0070684_100003916_pt1 | contig 11280 bp, 8 predicted proteins | sample KBSC723LmetaG_FD_65653 | JGI IMG/M metagenome (GOLD analysis project Ga0070684, IMG submission 65653) | Corn rhizosphere microbial communities from Kellogg Biological Station, Michigan, USA - KBS C7.2-3L metaG | ecosystem: Host-associated > Plants > Roots > Rhizosphere ...
CCGGCCTGCCGGTGCCGCCGCGCACGGTGGCGCTGTCGCCGGACACCGATATCGAGAGCTGGGCGCCGGCGCATGCGTCCCGCGTCAACACCGAGGTTCTGGAGTGGATCGCGAGCCAGATGCGCGGCAAGCGCCGTTCCAACCGCACGCTGGCGGCGATGGTCGCCACCCTGGCCGGCGTTGCCGCGCTCCCGCTGGCGCATGTTCCTTACGTGTTCGACATCGGGATGTGAGCGCAGTCTGTTCGGTTTGGATTTGAGACGGCGGGGTTATTTCCCCGCCGTTTTATGTTTGCCGCCGGAAGGCTCCGCATCGAGGCCGACGGTGCGGCCCGGGAAGCCGGCCGCGTCGAAGTAACGCTGCGCACCGACACGCTGGAATTTCAGCACGGTGCGCAGGCCGTTGGCTGAAGGCTGAGACTTGACCGAATCCGACACTGCCCTGGGCGTCGCGCCGTTCGGCATCGCTTCGGTCATCACCCGGCCGACGAGATTGCCGTTGGGCTTTTGCGTCAGTCCCAAAATCCTGGCTGCGGTGGCGCCGACATCGGCGTTGCTGACGGGCAGGGCGTCGACATAGCCCGATTTGAAATCAGGTCCAATCGCCGCCATGAAATTCATGGTGTCGCCGCGCCCGAAGCTGCCATGCATGCCCTGGCCCTGCCGCAGCACGGTATCAGCAACCTGGACCTGGCAATTGGTTGGCTCCTCGCATCCCGTCACATAGGTGCGGAAGTTGACGACGATCGACGGGGTCGGCGTCACTGCCTTGCCCTTCAGGTTGACCAGCGACATTGGCAACGTGCCCGGAAACTTGCCGAGCGCGTCGTCGACGAAGAGGCCGCTGACATAGTCCTGCTCCAGCAGCGTCTCGATGGTGCGCCTGGCCAGCTTCTTGTCCTTGTTCGGCAGATAGATCAGGTCCGAGCCACCATTAGTGGCGACCACGAGGTCGGGCTTGGCGGGATCCTGGCCGAGTACGCCATTGCCGGCCTTGGGATGCTTGCCGTCGCCGACGCGCGCGTTCTTGTCGTTGGGGTCGAACAGCGGCAGGTCGAGCGCCTTGGCGAGATCGAGCGCGAGGAAGCCCATGGGCAAGAAGTCCTTCGGCGTGTCGTCATAGCTGACCTTGGCCGATGAACTGGTCTTGCTCTCCTTCGAGATGGTCGAGAAGCCGTGGTCGGCGGAAACGATGATGTCGGTGGTTGCGGCAAGCCCGAGTTCGTCGAGGGCCCTGCGCAGCCGCGCGAGATTGTCATCGGCGTTCTTGATGCCGGCCATCGAGGTCGGACCGTTGATGCCCGGCGTGACGGTGTTGAGGCTGTCGCCATTGTTGTGCTGGCTGCCGTCGGGATCGCGCGACCAGAACACCAGCACGAACGGCTTTGCGCGCGCCTTGAACATCGGCAGCACCACCTTGGAGGCGACATCGGCGAAATAGGCCTGCTGGGCGACATTGGCTGATGTCGTTCCCGGCGTCTTGGCGTCGCCGGCCTTGCCGTTGTCGCCGCGGCCGGGCGTGATCAGCGGCAGGTTCGCCTTGGCGAGTGCGTCCTTCACCTCGTCGGAGAGGGGCACGCCGGTCTTGCCGCCGGTGGAATCGTCGAACACGATGGTGTTCCTGCCGCGGTCGGCGTGATCGAAGATCAGGGTCGGGCCGACCTTGCCGATGGCCGCGGTGCTGAGGCCCTTTACGCGAGCCAGCTTAAGCACGGTATCTTCGTCCAAATAGTCGCCCTTGAAATGCTCGTCGACATCGCCGAGCACGGCGTCGTTCTCGAGGAAGGGAACGACCGTGTCGCCAGCCGGCACGGAGCTGTAGCCGGTATAGATCGTGTTGGAGAAATCGCCGGTGTCGCCGAGATAGTGACCCGTCGCCATCGCCGAGGCATTCGCGGTGGTGAAGGTCGGGAAGAGCGAGTGCGAATTCCTGAAGTTGACGCCTTTGTCGCGCACCGCCGCCATCGCGGGCGCCGCTTCAGGTGTCACCTTCATGGCGCGCAGCCCGTCCGGCACGAAAAGGATGAGGTTATGCGGCGTGGCGTGCTGCGCGGACGCCACGCTTGCGGCCAAGGTGAACAGGCTTGCGGAAAGCAGCAAGGTTGCGCGGCGCATAACGATCTCCCCGAGAGGCTGATTGGCGGCTGGTCCAGCCGTGCCCTTGTCTAGTTTTGCTGTACGACAGATTTGTTACGGCGGGCTAGTCATTTGGCTGCTTTGCGATTTCGGTGGACAGGATGTCGGCCGGGGAAGGGCGCCCGCGGAAAGCCCTCATTTCTCACGGCCTTTTGAGCTGTGCGCCGATGGCGCCTGCCAATTCCTCGATCGTGTAGGGCTTTAGCAGCACGCCAAAACCGTCCCTGGTGGCGGGCGCGGCGGCTTCCTGATAGCCGGTCGCGAGCAATACCGGCAGGCCCGGCCGGCGCTGGCGGATTTCGCGTGCCAATTCCACGCCGCTGATGCTGCCGGGCATCATGATGTCGGAGAAAACGAGGCTGACCCGCCGATCATTGGCAAGCGCCCCAAGCGCCGCGGAAGGACCCGCGACACGGATGACCCCAAAGCCGATCGACTTCAGCATTTCGGTGGCGAGCGCCGCCACCTCGTTGTCGTCCTCGACCAGCAGGATCTGGCCTTCGAACAGGCTATCGCCGGATTTGAGATGGTCGCCCGGCAGATGGGTCTCCCCCGGCACCTTGTGGGTCCGGGGCAGGAACAGGCGCACGGTCGTGCCCTTGCCGGGCTCGCTCTGGATGTCGACGTGCCCGGCCGATTGCTTGACGAAGCCGTAGACCTGGGCCAGGCCAAGACCCGATCCCTTGCCGATATCCTTGGTGGTGAAGAAGGGATCGAACACGCGCGACAGGTAATCGGCGGGAATACCGGCGCCGTTGTCGGCGATCGAAAGCTCGACGAGGTCGCCCTGCATGCCGCCAAATGAAAACCCAAATCGGTTGCAAGCGGTGATGCTGATCGAGCCCTCGCCTGCGATCGCGTCGCGCGCATTGATGCAGATGTTGATTATGGCAAGCTCGAATTCGCCGGCGTCCACCTCGACGGGCCAGAGCCCGCCCTCGAAATGCGTCTGGAGACGGATATCGCCGCGCAGCGAGCGGGCGAGGATTTCCTGCATGCCGTCGATATGCCTGGCGATGTCGATGGCTTCCGGATTGACCGGCCGTTGCCGCGAGAATGCCAACAGATGACGCGTCAGCGCCGCGCCGCGTTTGACCGCCTGCCGCATGCCGGCCACGATCCGGGCGCGCTGGGCCGGGTCGATCTGGCGCTCCAGCAATTGAACGCCGCCCGACATCACCGCGAGCAGGTTGTTGAAATCATGCGCGACGCCGCCGGTGAGTTGGCCGAGCGATTCCATCTTCTGGGCCCGTCTCAGCGCTTCCTCGGCCTGCCTGCGCTCGTCGAGCGCATCGGCCACGCGCTTTTCCAGCGTCGCGTTCCAGCCGCGCAGCGCTTCCTCGCTTTCGCGCAACGCCTTTTCGGCGACGATCTTCTGCGTGGTTTCGGCGACCGCACAAAACATGCCGGCAATGGCGCCCTCTTCATCGCGCACGGGCGAGTATGAGAAAGTAAACCAGGTCTGCTCATCGAAGCCGCGCCGGTTCATGAGCAGCGGCAGATCCTCGCGATAGGTCGCTTCGCCCGCCATCGCGGAATCGATCAGCGGGCTGATATCTGTCCAAATCTCCGACCAGATGGCGTAGAAGCGGCTGCCAAGCGAACGCGGATGCTTGGCCCCCAGGATTTCCGCGTAAGCGTCGTTGTAGAGGAAGCCCAGCTCCTTGCCCCAGGCGACAAACATGGGGAAGCGCGATTCCAGCAGCAGCCCGACGACGGACCGCAGCGACTGCGGCCAGGTCGATGGATGACCGAGCGGCGAGCGGCTCCAGTCATGGCTGCGCATCAAGGCGCCGACCTTGCCGCCGCCGGCCATGAACTGCAGCGACCGATCGACCGTGTCTTTCATGACGATCCCGGCGTTGCCCGTCGACAGCAGACCACTGAACATTGCCGGGCACAAGGCAAGTCGTTGACCAACGGCGGCGGCTGGGCGCCTCGCGCAAGGAAGGAATTCCGATGTCGCCAGTACGTCGTCATCGAACCACCGGTGCCCTTTCAGCGATGGCTTTTTTCAGGATGCGCGACAGCGATTCCACCGAATAGGGCTTCTGAATCAGCTCGAAACCGTGATGGGCGTTTTCCGCCAGCACGTTACTGTATCCGGAGGTCAGGACGACGGGTAGCCCGGGGTAACGCTCGCGGATGATTCCGGCGAGCTCGACGCCGTTCATGCCGGGCATGATGACGTCGGAGAACACGAGGTCGACTGCGAATTCGTTCTCCAACAGGATCGCAAGCGCCGCGTTCGCGTCAGCGACGCGCCGGACGATGTAGCCGAGATCCTCCAGGAGCTCGGAGGAGAAAGCGCCGACGTCATCATTATCCTCGACGAGCAGCACGCGATAGCCGCGTCCGGTTGCGGCCGGCTCGCTCCTGATCGCGGCGATCTCCGCTTCGCTCGCGGGCGCACTCGCCTGCGGCAGGTAGATCGTGAAAGTCGCGCCATGTCCGAGCGTGCTCACTACCGCGATATCGCCGTCCGATTGCTTGGCGAAGCCGAAGGCCTGGCTCAGCCCGAGGCCAGTACCCTTGCCGACCGCCTTGGTGGTGAAGAACGGCTCAAAAATGGCGTCGAGATGCTCGGAGGCGATGCCGGTGCCGGTGTCGGTGACCGAGACCGCGATGAAGTCTCCGCTGCGGGCGGACTGCGAGCGCAGCGCCGGTATCGCCCTGGTCTTGCTGACTGCGATCTTCAGACGTCCTTCGCCATCCATCGCATCGCGGGCATTGATGGCGAGATTCATCATTGCCGTCTCGAACTGGCCGATATCCGCGATCGTGCAGGCATCCACATCGCCGATTTCGATCTCGATCTGAATGCGGCCGCCGACGAGGGGGCGCACGAGCTGGGCGACATTGTCGACCTGGGCGCCGACATTGAAGACCTGCGGTTTCAGCGGTTGGCGGCGGGCAAAGGCGAGGAGCTGTCCGGTCAATTTGGAAGCCCGCTCCACCGTCTCGGAGATCGCATCGACGTAGCGGCGGCGGCGCTCCTCCGGCAGGTCGCGGCGGCGCAGAAAATCGGTCGCCGAGCGGATAATGGTCAGGAGATTGTTGAAATCGTGCGCGACGCCGCCGGTCAACTGGCCCACGGCCTCCATCTTCTGCGACTGGCGCAGCGCTTCCTCGCCCTGGCGGCGTTCGGTGATGTCGACGGCTTCCGGCATCGCACCCGTCACCGCGCCGTGGCGGTCGTACAGAGGCCGCATCGCGAAATCGAAATAGCGGTCGCCGATCGGCAAGTGGAGCATCAGGTCGAGGCGAACCTCTTCGCCCTTCAGCACCCTGTTGAAGGCGTCGTGCACGGCCTCTGGCACGCCGGATGTCGCGGTGAACCACGGCGTTTCCCAGAACAGCGCACCGATCACCCCGCTGCCGTCGGAGTTAATGCCTGCGAGCGACGTCTTGTTGGTGTAGAGCAGATTACCTTCGCCGCCGAGCAGCCCCTGATATTGATGGCTGGTCTCGAGTATCGCGCGCATCTGCGCTTCGTTGGATTCAAGCTGGGCGGTGCGGTCGCGGATGCGCCGTTCCAGCGTTTCATTGAGACGCCTGAGCTCGATCTCGGCTTCCTTGGCGACCGTGATGTCATGGGCGACGCCGATGAAGCCGATATGCTTGCCGGTCGGATCCCAGCGCGGCTGCGATTCCGAGCGGAGCCAGCGCCATTCTCCGTTGGCGTTGCGATAGCGGGCTTCCAGCACGAACGGCTTCAGGGAGGCTTCGCCGCTCATCTGCTCCTGCAGGATGTGCGGCAGGTCGTCCGGATGCAGCGCCTTGCGCCAGTCGAACACGACGGCTTCCTCGAAGGGAAGGCCGAGGAAATCGAGATAGGCCTGGTTGGCGAAGGAGCGCGTGCGGTCGAGCTTGGTCACCCAGATCGGCACCGGCGCGCTGTCGGCGATCAGGCGGAAGCGCTCCTCGCTTTCGCGCAAGGTGTCCTGCGCCAGCATCTGGTCGGTGATGTCGAGATCGGCGCCGACCAGGCGTAACGCGCGGCCGCTGCCGTCGCGCTCGATCTTGGCGACGACACGGATCCACCGGCTCTCGCCGTCATTCGGCCGGATGATCCGGTAGACGGCCGTGTAGTCCTCGCTTTCGCCCTTCAGCACCTCGAACAGGTGCGTGGTGGTTCGTTCGCGGTCCTCGGGGTGGATGCGGGCCACCCAGTTCTCGTAGGTTTCGTTGGCGGCCTCCGGCGGCAGGCCGTGAACGAGCAGATATTCGGGGGAGCGACGGTTCCTGACCCCGTCGCGGAAATCGATCTCGAGGCCGCCGACGCGGGCGATGCGCTGAATCCGCGCCAACTCCGCCTCGCGCTCCTGCAAGGCGCGGAGCGTCCTGTCGCGCTCGCGCGCAATCTCTTCCAGATGCCGCTGCAGATCTGCCGCAGCCACAATGTCGGGGAGCGTGTCGTTCGAGCCGGTCATGAGCGCCCGTGACCTGAGGATTAAATGTCACACACGAAGCGGGTCTTGGCTATCTGACAGTCTGCGTTCGCTGTTGGGCAAAGAAAAGTCCCGCGGGTTTTTCGGGAGGTCGGTGCCGCAGGGTCTCGTTCGGCGTCGGGGAGACGCGAAACGAAAACGCGGGATCGGCCGAATTGTTCCGCCGATCACCGAATAGCCCAAGCCTATCCACAGTCCGACGCAGGACGGCGAAGGGGCGTCTGTCGGGCGTCTTGACTTTAGAACATAACAAGAACATAGCTGTTGCGCCGTCACCGGAAGCGAAGCCATGCCCTTAAGCTCGCAAACCAATTCCATGGAGGAGCGCGAGCTGGAAATCGCGATCAATCAGGCGATCGCGACCTGCGATGGCGATCTCAGGGCTACCATCCGCGCGCTGATCGTTGCCAATAACTTTCTTGAATCCGAGATAGGCGAGCTGATGAAAGCCGTCTCGCACGCTTATGCCCGCGGACGGTTTCACAGCTATTCCGGCTGACAGGGATTGGCCGCGGCGAGAAGGCCGATAGGCGGTTGCCACCGTCCCAATTTGCTATAGACGCAATTGTGACGCCCGCCGCCGCATGCCAGATTGCGGGGCGAGCACGCCCGGCAAAAGGCGGAAGCCGGTTTTGCGTCCGGGCGCGCTCCGATATCAAGTTGGCGCGTGATCACGCGCCAAACCCGCCCAAAGGTCATAAGCAACAAGATGTTCAAGAAAATTCTGATCGCAAATCGCGGCGAGATCGCCTGCCGGGTGATCAAGACGGCCCGACGCATGGGGATCAGGACGGTAGCGGTGTATTCCGAGGCCGACCGCGACGCGCTTCATGTCGAAATGGCCGACGAGGCCGTGCTGATCGGGCCGCCGGCGGCGGCCGAAAGCTATCTGTTGATCGACAAGATCGTCGACGCCTGCAAGAAGACCGGCGCGGAAGCCGTGCACCCCGGCTATGGCTTTCTGTCGGAGCGCGAAGCCTTTCCACGCGCGCTGAAAAAGGCAGGCGTCGTCTTCATCGGTCCCAATCCCGACGCGATCGCCGCGATGGGCGACAAGATCGAGTCCAAGAAGGCGGCGGCCAAGGCAAAGGTTTCGACCGTGCCGGGCCATCTCGGCGTCATCGAGGACGACAAGCAAGCAGTGAAGATCGCCGATGAGATCGGCTACCCCGTCATGATCAAGGCCTCCGCCGGCGGCGGCGGCAAGGGCATGCGGATCGCGCACTTGAAGGCGGAGGTTGCGGAAGGTTTCAAGCTTGCAAAAGCCGAAGCCAAATCCTCCTTCGGCGACGACCGCGTCTTCATCGAAAAATTCATCGTCGATCCCCGCCACATCGAGATCCAGGTGCTCGGCGACAAGCATGGCAACGTGATCTATCTCGGCGAGCGCGAATGTTCGATCCAGCGCCGTAATCAGAAGGTGATCGAGGAGGCGCCGTCGCCGCTGCTCGACGAGACCACCCGGCGCAAGATGGGAGAGCAGGCGGTATCGCTGGCAAAGGCCGTCAACTACGACTCCGCCGGCACCGTCGAGTTCGTCGCCGGCCAGGACAAGAGCTTCTATTTCCTCGAAATGAACACCCGCCTGCAGGTCGAGCATCCCGTGACCGAACTGGTCACCGGCATCGACCTCGTCGAGCAGATGATCCGCGTCGCCGCGGGCGAGAAGCTCAAGCTCGCGCAGAAGGACGTGGCGCTGACCGGATGGGCGGTGGAATCCCGCGTCTATGCCGAGGATCCCTTCCGCAATTTCCTGCCTTCGATCGGGCGGCTGGTGAAGTATCGCCCGCCGGAGGAGAGCGTCGCCGACGGCATCACGGTGCGCAACGACACTGGCGTGCAGGAGGGCGGCGAGATCTCGATCTTCTATGATCCGATGATCGCAAAACTCGTCACCCACGGGCCGTCGCGCGCGGCGGCGATCGAGGCACAGTCGACCGCGCTCGATGCGTTCTATGTCGACGGCATCCGCCACAACATCCCGTTCCTCTCGGCGCTGATGAACCATCCGCGCTGGCGCGAGGGCAAGCTTTCCACCGGCTTCATTGCCGAAGAATTTCCGAAGGGCTTTGCGGCCCCCGCGCCGCAGGGTGAGATCGCGCGCCGGCTCGCGGCCGTGGGCGCCGCGATCGATCACGTGCTGGGCGAGCGCAAGCGGCAGATTTCCGGGCAGATGAACGGCCGCCCGGTGAAGCGCGAAACCCGCCGCGCGGTCTGGCTCGGCCGGGATGAAATCCTGCTCGATATCGCCCGCGAGGACGGCGCGATCGCGGTCCGCTTTGTCGGCGCCGACGGTGCGCCGGGGAAGGCGCATCATCTGGTGTCGCTGTGGACGCCGGGCGAGCCGGTCTGGCAGGGCACGATCGACGGCGCCGCCGTTGCGGTGCAGGCGCGGCCGATCCCGAACGGCATCCGGCTTGCGCATCAGGGCGTCGAGGTGGCGGTCTATGTCTTCACGGAGGCCGAAGCGGCATCCGCCCGCCTGATGCCGGTCGTGACCGCAAACGACACCGGCAAGAAATTGCTGTGCCCGATGCCCGGCCTCGTGGTCTCGATCGCGGTGAGCGAAGGGCAGGAGGTCAAGGCCGGCGAGACGCTGGCCGTGGTCGAGGCCATGAAGATGCAGAACGTACTGCGCGCCGAGCGCGACGGCACGGTGAAGAAGATTCACGCGGCCCCCGGCGCGACGCTCGCGGTGGACGCGCTGATTTTGGAATTTGCATAAACACTCCGTCATTGCGAGGAGCGAAGCGACGAAGCAACCCAGTTTTCCTGCGCAAGTCTGGATTGCTTCGCTTCGCTCGCTATGACGCCTAGAGGAACATCATGGCCTTCCGTCAACGCCGAGAAAAACTCCGCTCCATCCTGTCGGGCGCGCGCTGCATTCGTCCGGGCTCGGTCTATGACGCGATCTCGATCCGCATCGCCGAGGACCTCGGCTTCGAGGTCGGCATGTTCGGCGGTTCGGTCGCCTCGCTTGCCGTGCTCGGCGATCCCGATATCGCGCTGATCACCCTGACCGAGCTTGCCGAGCAGATGCGGCGGATGTCGCGCGCGGCGCCGCTGCCGGTGCTGGTCGACGCCGATCACGGCTATGGCAACGCGCTCAACGTTCGCCGCACCGTGCAGGAGCTGGGGGCCGCGGGGGCGGGAGGCCTCACCATCGAGGACACGCTGCTGCCGCAGGCCTTCGGCGAGAAGAAAACGCAACTGATTTCGCTGGAAGAGGGCGTCGGCAAGATGAAGGCCGCAGTGGATGGCCGCAGCGATCCGACGCTGGTGATCCTGGCGCGCACAGGCGCTATCTCGATCACCTCGCTCGGCGACGCCATCGAGCGTGCGCGAGCTTATCAAGAGACGGGTGTCGATGGATTGTTCTTCACCGGCATCAAGTCGCGCGGCGAGGTCGAGGCGATTTCGGCGGCGACGCGGCTGCCGATTGTCCTCGGCGGCGCGCCGGAGGAGATGATCAATCGCGACTGGCTCGCCGACAAGCGCGTCAAGATCGCGCTGCAGGGCCACGCGCCGTTTGCCGCCGCCTCGCAGGCGGTCTACGAGACGCTCAAAGCGTTGCGTGAAGGCACTGCGCCCAGGCAATTGAAGGGGCTGGCGTCGGCCGAGCTCAGCAACCGCGTCACGCGCGAGGCCGACACCAAAGCGCGGCTTGCCGCGTTTTTGGGCCTGAAATGAGCCGGGCGCGCGCCATCCTCCATGTGACCGTCCGCGGCCGGGTGCAGGGCGTCGGCTACCGCGCCTGGGTCGAATACCAGGCGGTCGCGAGCCATCTGGAAGGCTGGGTGCGCAACCGCCGCGACGGCAGCGTCGAAGCCGTGTTCGCGGGGCCTCCAAAGGCTGTCGCGGAGATGGTCGCGCTGTGCCGCCACGGGCCGCCCTCGGCGAAGGTCGAAGCCGTGCTCAACGAAACCGCGGATTTAGAACAACTCAACCTGCGCCGGGCCGGCGAAGCATTTTCGGTATTGCCGACGGTTTAGACCGACATGAAACGCCGGACGTTCATCGCAGGATTGGGCGCGGCGGTCGCACTGCCGACGCTCGTCCAGGCCCAGCAGACCGGCCCGATGCGCCGGATCGGCGTGCTGATGGCTTACGCCGAACGTGAGGCGGAACCGCAGGCGCGCATCGCGATGTTTCGGGGCGAATTGGCAAAGCTTGGCTGGACCGAGGGCCAAGATCTTTCGCTCGACATCCGCTGGTCCGCCGCCGATGTCGAGAAAATTCGACGCGATGCGCGGGCGCTCGTGGCTTCGAAACCGGACCTGATCCTGTCGTCGAACACGCCGACGACGGCGGCGCTGTTGAAGGAGACGCGCAGCATCCCGATCGTCTTTGCGACTGTCGCCGACCCCGTCGAAAGTGGATTCGTAGCGAGTATCGCCCATCCCGGCGGCAACGTCACCGGCTTCACCAACATCGAGGGCTCAATCGCAGGCAAATGGCTGGAACTGGTCAAGGAGATCGCCCCCGCGGTCGAGCGGGTTGCCTTCCTCTACAATCCTCGCGGCGCCCGTGAACCTGCCGGCGGAAATTGAAGGCGTCATGGCCGCGAACGCGCCAGGCGATCGGCCTCGAGGTGCCGGCGCGCCTGTTGCAGCAGACGGACGCGGTGCTGGAATAACGTCTAACCGGCTGACGCCCTGGCGCGATGCCAGCGGCACAGCGCGACACCGGCCCAG
>Ga0070684_100003918_pt1 | contig 11276 bp, 8 predicted proteins | sample KBSC723LmetaG_FD_65653 | JGI IMG/M metagenome (GOLD analysis project Ga0070684, IMG submission 65653) | Corn rhizosphere microbial communities from Kellogg Biological Station, Michigan, USA - KBS C7.2-3L metaG | ecosystem: Host-associated > Plants > Roots > Rhizosphere ...
CGCCGAGCAGATCGCCGCCCCATTGGGTGATGGAAGGACCAGGTCGGGAGTGACCGGCGCGCGCATGAGGGCGGCCGGCGAGAGCGACCACGGGTGATGCGCATCGGTACGCCCCCGGCCGACGGCGACCTCGGCACCGACCCGGTTGGCATACTCGCGGGCCTGCTGATCCCAGGGGAACGGGTGAATGCGCATGCCGCGGCTCACGCCCACGTCGACCGCGGTGGTGAACGACAGCACGTCGACCACGACGAGCACCGAGCACACGCGAGCCAACTCGGCCGCCCCGGCCGGTCCCCAGTCGAACCGGGCGCCCGCGCCCGGTTGACTGAAGACGTCCTCGCCCACCGTCGGTCAGGTGTCGGAGGCGGAGGACTGTTCGCCGTCCTCGGAAGTGTGAGCGGCCGGGTCCGAGGGGGCCGTCTCGTCCGTTGCGTCGCGGTCCGACTCCGGGACGGGATCGACCACCGTCTCGGCGACAGCGAACTCTGCGGGCTCCGACGCCGCTTCATCACCCGAGCCGGGGGCCGGATCGACCATCGTCTCGGCGACAGCGAACTCTACGGGCTCCGACGCCGCTTCATCACCCGACTCCGGGGCCGGATCGACCACCATCTCGGCGACAGCGAACTCTACGGGCTCCGACGCCGCTTCATCACCCAAGCCGGGAGCCGGATCGACCACCATCTCGGCGACAGCGAACTCTACGGGCTCCGACGCAGCTTCATCACCCAAGCCTGGAGCCGGATCGACCACCATCTCGGCGACAGCGAACTCTACGGGCTCCGACGCAGCTTCATCACCCGACTCCGGGGCCGGATCGACCATCGTCTCGGAAACGATCGCCGCCACGTCCGTTTCCGCAGCCGCCGGCGGCGGTGCCCCGAACAACGCCGGCATCGTCGCGCTCCACGCGGCGCGCAGCTCGTCCAGCGGAATACGGAACAGGTCCCGGATGTCCAGCGCATGGCTACGCCCGTCCACCACACCCAGCGGCGTGTACGGCAGCCCATGATCCGCGCACAACCCGAGGAACGCTCGCTCATGCCCGCGCGGCACCGACACCAGAGCTCGCGCGGCCGACTCCGAGAACAGCGTCACGAACCGGTCGGCCCCGTCCGGCAGCGCAATCGTCGCGCCGATGTTGTAGCGCAGGCACGCCTCGACGAGCGCCTGCGCCAGGCCGCCATCGGAAAGATCGTGGGCCGAGGACAGATGACCGCGGTCGGCCGCCGCGATCAGGACGGCCGCCAAGATCCGCTCGCGTACCAGGTTGACCCGCGGCGGCTGCCCGCCCAGGTGTCCGTGCGTCACCCAGGCCCACTCGGAACCGCCGAACTCGTCGCGGGTCTCGCCGAGCAGCACGATCACGTCGCTGTCCCCGCCGAAGCCCATCGGCACCCGCGCGCCCACGTCGGCGATCACGCCGAGCACGCCGACGACCGGGGTCGGGTGGATCGCCGCCGCCCCGGTGGAGTTGTAGAAGCTGACGTTGCCGCCGGTGACCGGGATGGCGAGCTCGGCGCAGCCGTCGGCCAGCCCGCGCACGGCCTCGGCGAACTGCCACATCACCGCCGGGTCCTCGGGCGAGCCGAAGTTGAGACAGTTGGTCACCGCGATCGGTGTCGCGCCGCTCGTCGCGACGTTGCGGAACGCCTCCGCGAGGGCCAGCTTGGCGCCGTTGTACGGGTCGAGCCGCGCATATCGCCCGTTGCCGTCAACCGACAGCGCGATGCCGAGACCGGTGTGCTCATCGACCCGGATCAGGCCGGCGTCCTCCGGCTGGGCGAGCACGGTGTTGCCCTGGACGTACCGGTCGTACTGCTCCGTGATCCACGTCTTGTCGCACAGGTTGGGGCTCGCGGCCAGCCGGAGCAGCGTCGCGCGCAGCTCGTCGGCGGTCCGCGGACGCGGGAGCGTCTCCGGCCGGTCGGCCTGCAGCAGGATGAGGTCGCCCGGCTCGCGCATCGGCCGCGCGTAGACGGGGCCGTCGTCGGCGAGCGATCCCGGCGGTACGTCGACCACGACCTCGTCGCGCCAGGTGATCACGAGCCGGCCGGTGTCGGTGACCTCGCCGAGAGCGGTGGCGATGACGCCCCAGCGCTCGGCGACGCGCAGTACCTCTTCGAGCTTGCCGGGCTCGACGATCAGCAGCATGCGCTCCTGCGACTCGCTGGCCAGGACCTCGTGCGGCTCCATCGACGGCTCGCGCAACGGCACCCGGTCGAGGTCGATCGCCATGCCGGTGCCGGCGGCCGCGCTCGTCTCGGTGAGCGCGCAGGTCAACCCGGCGCCGCCGAGATCTTGCACGCCGACGATCAGCTGCCCCTCGTACAACTCCAAACAGCACTCGATGAGCAACTTCTCCATGAACGGGTCGCCCACCTGGACCGAGGGGCGCCGCTGGTGGCTTTCGTCGTCGAACGTGGCGCTGGCCAGGACGGACACGCCACCGATGCCGTCGCGGCCCGTCTTGGCGCCGAGCAGCACGACGATGTTGCCGGGGCCTTGCGCCTCTTTGTTCTGCAGCCGGTTGACCGGCAGGACGCCCACACAAAGCGCGTTGACCAGCGGATTTCCCTGGTACGACGGATCAAAGACCACCTCGCCGCCGATGTTGGGCAGGCCCAGGCAGTTGCCGTAGCCGCCGATGCCGGCGACCACGCCGGGCAGGACGCGCTTGGTGTCCTCGTGATCGGCGGCGCCGAAGCGCAGCGGGTCCATGACCGCGACCGGACGCGCGCCCATCGCGAGGATGTCGCGCACGATGCCGCCGATGCCGGTAGCCGCGCCCTGGTGCGGCTCGACGAAGCTCGGGTGGTTGTGCGACTCGACCTTGAACGTGACCGCAAGGTCCTCGGAGATGCGCACGACGCCGGCGTTCTCGCCGATGCCGGCGAGCAGCCGGTCGGACGGCGGCGCCTTCTCGCCGAACTGCCGGAGGTGGACCTTGCTGCTCTTGTACGAGCAGTGCTCGCTCCACATGATCGAATACATGGCCAGCTCGGAGCGGGTCGGCCGGCGGCCGAGGATCTGCTTGATGCGGGCGTACTCGTCCTCGCGCAGACCCAGTTCGACGTAAGGCTGTTCCTTCTCGGCCGCCCCCTGCGTGTCGGTAACGGTGTCAACATCATCATCAACGGCGGTCATGCATGTGCTCCAAGGTGGGCGAGCACCGACGTGAACAGGCCGAGACCGTCGAGCGACGGCCCGGTGAGCAGTTCAACGGCGTGCTCCGGGTGCGGCATCATCCCGACGACGTTGCCCGCGGCGTTGCGGACGGCGGCGATGTCGTGCTGCGAACCGTTTGGGTTGCCCCGGATGTACCGGGCGACGATGCGCTCCTCGACCTCGAGCTCGTCGAGCGTGCGCGGATCGGCGACGTAGCAGCCCTCGCCGTTCTTGACTGGGATGACCACTTCCTGGCCGGGCTCGAACGCGCTGGTCCACGCGGTGGTGGTGACCTCGATGCGCAGGTGCTGGTCCCGGTTGCGGAAGTGCAGGTGCTGGTTGCGGGTCAACGCGCCGGGCAACAGGTGGGCCTCGCAGAGCACCTGGAAGCCGTTGCAGATGCCCAGAACGGGCAGGCCGTCGCCGGCCGCCTTGACGATCGACTCCATGACCGCGGAGAACCGGGCGATCGCGCCGGCCCGCAGATAGTCGCCGTACGAGAAGCCGCCGGGCAGGACAACCGCGTCGACCCCGTAGAGATCAGCGTCGGCGTGCCACAGTGAAACCGGCGTCGCCCCGGCCAGGTTGATCGCGCGAGCGGCGTCCCGGTCGTCGAGCGAGCCGGGAAAGGTCACGACGCCAATGCGAGCGCTCATGATGCCTCCTGGGCGCGCTGCAGCGCGCCTTGACCGGCCGTCTTCCGATGAGGCCGCGCAAGCGCGGCCTCAGGCCGCAACCGAGACAGCCAAAACGCGGCCTCAGGCCGCAACCGAGACAGCCAAAACGCGGCCTCAGGCCACAACCGAGACAGCCAAAACGCGGCCTCAGGCCACAACCGAGACCGCCAAAACGCGACCTGAGGTCCAGACGCCCGACGGCGCCCTGCATCGCTCACTGGTCGTCCACGTCCTGCTCTTCATCCAGGTACAACGTGAAGTCCTCGATCACCGGGTTAGCGAGCAGCTTGTCGGCGATCTCGTGAGCCTGATCAAGGTCGGCCGGGCCGGAGAACTCGATCTCGATCCGCTTGCCGATCCGCACCGAGGCGACGTCGGACACCCCCAAGCGGGGCAAGGCGTTGGCGACCGCCTGTCCCTGCGGGTCGAGAATCTCAGGCTTGAGCATGACGTCCACCACGACGCGGGCCACGGGGCACTCCTGACGTTTTGAGTCGGGCGCTCGAGGGCGAGCCCCCCGAGCCTACCGTGTGAACCCGCAGCCGCAGGTCACAGGATCGGCGGGGGGACATACGCGGCTGCCCTCGGGTGCGCCGCGAGCACCGCGTTGACCTGCCCGATCACGGTCTGTACCTGGGCGGCCGCGGCCCCGGTGAACGTCGCCGGGTCGGCCACCAACGCATCGATCTCCTCGCGGGTGAGCCGGAGCCGGTCGTCCTCGGCCAGCCGTTGCAGAAGATCGTTGTCGGACGCACCCTTCTCCCGCATCGCGAGCGCGACGGCGACCGCGTGCTCCTTGATCGCCTCGTGCGCGTCCTCGCGGCCGACCCCGTGCCCGACGGCGGCGACCAGTACCCGCGTCGTGGTGAGGAAGGGCAGGTAGCGGTCGAGCTCCCGGGCGATCACCGCCGGGTAGGCGCCGAACTCGTCGAGCACGGTCAGGAACGTGGCGAACAGCCCGTCGGTCGCGAAGAACGCGTCGGGCAGCGCGACCCGACGCACGACCGAGCACGACACGTCGCCCTCATTCCACTGGTCGCCGGCGATCTCGCTGATCATCGACAGGTACCCGCGAACAACCACGGCGAGCCCGTTGATCCGTTCACACGAGCGGGTGTTCATCTTGTGCGGCATGGCCGACGAGCCGACCTGGCCCGGCTTGAACCCCTCGGTCGCCAGCTCGTAGCCGGCCATCAGGCGGATCGTCGTGGCCAGGCTCGACGGCCCGGCGGTCGCCTGGACGAGCGCGGACAGCACGTCGAAGTCGAGCGACCGCGGGTAGACCTGCCCGACGCTGGTCAGCACCCGCGTGAACCCCAGGTGGCGCGCCACCCGCTCCTCGAGCGCGGCGACCTTGGTGGCGTCGCCGCCAAGGAGGTCGAGTTGATCGGCGGCCGTGCCGACCGGGCCCTTGATCCCGCGCAGCGGATAGTCCTCGAGGAGCCTCTGGATTCGGGTGTACGACAGGAGCAGCTCCTGCGCCGCCGAGGCGAAGCGCTTGCCGAGCGTGGTCGCCTGGGCCGGCACGTTGTGCGAACGGCCGACCATGACCAGCGACTCATACTGGGCTGCCCGCGCCGCCAGGCGAGCGAGCGCGGCCACGATCCGGTCCCGGATGAGCTCGAGCGAGCGGCGGACCTGCAGCTGCTCGACGTTTTCGGTGAGGTCGCGCGAGGTCATGCCCTTGTGGATGTGCTCGTGCCCAGCGAGCGCGCTGAACTCCTCGATGCGCGCCTTGACGTCGTGGCGGGTGACCCGCTCGCGCGCGGCGATGCTCGGCAGGTCGACGTGGTCGAGCGCGCGGCGGTAGTCCTCGATCACCCCGTCCGGGACGGCGACTCCCAGGTCACGCTGGGCCTCGAGGACGGCCAGCCAGAGCCGGCGCTCGAGGCGGATCTTCTCCTCGGGCGACCACAGCTCGACGAGCTCGGGCGAGGCGTACCGGTTGGCCAGGACATTCGGAATGGGCACGGCACCAAGGATGGCACGCTCAGGTACGCGGGGGACCGTCCCGCTCGGGCAGCCCGGTCCGCAACGCCACCCGGTCGAGGTAGGTCAGCTGGACGGCGACCGCGACCAGGAACAGCAGCACGAAGACGGCGATCGGGAGGGCCAGCGAGTACGGGAGGCCACGATCGCCGGTGTACCCGGAGTCGACGGCCGCCCGCAGGAGCGCGGCCGAGCCGGTGTCGTGCGCCCGGTCGGCCGCCGAAATCAGCGGCCACAACAGGTCCTGGGCCTGCACGACCCAGGTGACGACGAAAACGACCCCGACCATCGGCAGCACCGGCAACAACAGCCGACCGGCCGAGACCGGGCGGCCCTCCTGGCGCAACGCCTCGCCACGCAGAGCCTGGCCGCGCAGCATCAGCGCCAGCACGAACAGCGCCGGCAGGGCCACCCACACCGGCGGGATGAGCCCGATGAAGCTGTTGAGCCGGCCGGCGACCGAGCCGTTCGCATAGGCCCGCAGCGCCAGCGGCCCGATGCCCACGAAGAGGAACAGGCCAAACGGCAGCAGGAGCCACTCGCTGTGCCGGCCGAACGGGCGCAGCCAGCTGATCCCGGTCGCGGCGAGCGCGGCGACCAGGACTCCGACGAGGGTGGAGATCAGCGGTGGTACCCAGGTGTTGACGGCGATCGTCGCGCCCGAGGCCGCGGACGGCGCGGATCCGCCGCCCAGGTGGTGCAGCAGCGGCCACAGCCCGATCACGGCGAGCGCCAGCACGACGAGCAGGGCGACGCCACCAACCGCGAGGCCGATGGTGCGCACCCGTGCGGGGTTCGTCCGCTCGTCGGCGGAGCGCCACGGAGCGTCGAACTCCAGCCGCAGTCCACTCCGGACGATCACCAGCGTGACGCCGACGCCCAGGAGCAGCAGCGGGGCCAGCATCAGCGTCGAAGCGGCCGCCGCCGAGCCGAAGTTGAACTGGGTGAAACCGACCTCGAACATGTACGCGGTCGGGGTGAGGTGGCGGCCGCTGATCACCCACGGGTAGACGAACTCCTGCAGGACGGCCGCCAGTACGGCGGCCAGCGCGATGACGCCGGCCACGATGGCGGCCGCGTACGGGCGGCGCCCCGGATCCCGGCGACGCAGCGTGGCCAGGAACAGCGTCACACCGATCGCGGCGAACAGGCCGAACGTGCCCCACCAGTACGCCCCGCGGGTAAAGCCGTCGAGGTTGCGGTCGTTGAATCTGACCTTGGCGTCCACGAGGTGCGCCGCGGCGAGCGCGGTCGGCGCGTACGCGGCGAGCGGCAACGCCAGCAGGCCCCGCGTCACCCAGCGGGCGACCAGGCCACCGGTGTGGGCGGCCCAGGCGAGGACCGGCGCGGCGACGAGCACGACGACGATCGGCACGATCGCGAGCGACAGCGCGTACCCCAGCGAATGGCCGAGACCGGCATCCCAGGCGCGGCTGTAGCTGGCCCCGGTGAAGGGGCCCTTGTCACCCCCGCTCTGGGTCGCGCGGAAGCCGTTCAGCTTGTGGAAGCTGGTGTTCACGGTCCAGATGAGCGGGCCCAGGTACGAGATGATGAGCAACACGAATGCCGGGACGACCATTGCCAGTCCGGCGATCACCTGGGCGGTCGATCGGGGCGGCGCGGGTCGCATCATGGTCGGCCGAAGAACTCCGGTGCCCTCCGGCGTTTCCGCAGGCTGCATGCCGCACAGGATAGGGCCTCCGGCACCGCTCCGCTCAGCGCGACAGGATCGCGGTCACGCCCTGCCCACCGGCTGCGCAGATGGAAATCAGCCCGCGCCCGCTGCCCTTCTCGGCGAGCAGCTTGGCCAGCGTCGCCACGATCCGGCCGCCGGTCGCCGCGAAGGGATGACCGGCCGCCAGCGACGAGCCGTTCACGTTGAGCTTGGCCCGGTCGACCGTCCCCAGTGGAGCGTCGAGGCCCAGCCGCCCCTTGCTGAACGCCGGGTCCTCCCACGCCTTCAGCGTCGCCAGCACCTGCGAGGCGAACGCCTCGTGGATCTCGTAGAAGTCGAAGTCCGCCAAGGTGAGCCCGGCGCGGGCGAGGAGCCGCGGTACCGCGTACACCGGCGCGGTGAGCAGCCCTTCCCCGCCGTGCACGAAGTCCACCGCGGCCGTCTCCGCGGTCTCGAAGTACGCCAGAATCGGCAGTCGATGCGCGTTGGCCCAGTCCTCGGCGGCGAGGAGCGTTACGGCGGCGCCGTCGGTCAGGGGCGAGGAGTTGCCGGCCGTCATCGTCGCGTCGGGTCCCCGGCCGAAGACCGGCTTGAGCTTGGCCAGCCGCTCGAGGCTGGTGTCCGGGCGCAGGTTCTCGTCACGCTTGAGCCCGAGGTAGGGGGTGACGAGGTCGTCGAAGAAGCCGCGGTCGTAGGCGGCGGCCAGGCGCTGGTGCGAGGCGAGCGCGAATTCGTCCTGCTCCTCCCGGGTCACCCCCCACTCCTTGGCCGTGATGGCCGCCGAGTCGCCCATGGACAGCCCGGTGCGCGGCTCGGCGTTGCTGGGGATGTCCGGCTTGAGCTGCGTCGGGCGCAGCTTGCCGACGGCGCGCAGCCGGTCGCCGACCGAGCGGGCCCGGTTGAGCTCGAGCAGGGCTCGGCGCAGGTCCTCGTTGACCCCGAGCGGCGCGTCCGAGGTGGTGTCGACTCCGCCGGCGATCCCGGCGTCGATCTGGCCGAGGGCGATCTTGTTGGCGACCAGGATCGCCGCCTCGAGTCCGGTGCCGCAGGCCTGCTGCACGTCGTACGCCGGGGTGTGCGGATCGAGTCTCGAACCGAGCACACTTTCCCGGGTCAGGTTGTAGTCGCGGCTGTGCTTCAGGACGGCCCCGGCGGCCACCTCGCCGAGCCGCTCGCCGGCCAGTCCAAAGCGCGCGACCAGGCCATCTAGCGCGGCCGTGAGCATGTCCTGATTGGACGCACGTGCATATGCACCGCCGGAACGTGCGAACGGAATCCGGTTGCCGCCGACGATCGCCACGCGTCGCGTTTCCATCGGGCCTCCTCCATACGCACAACGGACAAGTTGGCGTTAACCTACCCCTGAGTAAGGTAGCGCGCTCGTCGCAAGGGGGAGGCAGCACATGACCGACCGCTACGCTAACTTCGCCCAGTCCGGACCCGGCCGCTTCCTTGTCCGACGCCTGGGCCTGCCCGATCCACCTCGGCTGCGCCGCCACAAGGACGGCGACCCGGTGATCGCCGGACCGGTCCGCATCGGTGGCGGGGGACGCGTGGCCGGGCCGGTCGGCAAGCTGATGGAGAGCCTGGGCGCGACCGGCTCGAGCGAAGGCCGTCCGGTCGGGCTGCTCTTCGACGCGACGACCTTGGCCGACTGCACCGCGCTGCGCGCGCTCTACGACTACTTCCACCCGGTCATCCGCTCGCTCGCATCGAACGGACGGGTCATCGTGTTCGGCACCCCGCCGGACGTCTGCGCCAGCACTCGTGAGGCGACGGCCCAGCGTGCGCTCGAGGGCTTCACCCGCTCGCTGGCCAAGGAGGTCGGCCGCGGCTCGACCGTACAACTGGTGTACGTGGCACCCGGCGGCGAGGATGCGCTCGAGTCGACCCTCCGGTTCCTGCTGTCCGGCCGGTCGGCCTATGTCTCCGGGCAGGTCATCCGCGTCGGCCCGGCCAACGTCGACCTCCCGGCCCGCTGGGACCTGCCGATGGACGGCAAGGTGGCGATCGTGACCGGCGCCGCGCGCGGCATCGGCGAGGCGATCGCCGGCGTGCTGGCCCGCGAGGGTGCGCACGTCGTGTGCATCGACGTCCCGGCGACCGGCGACACACTGTCCACTGTGGCCAATGACCTGAAGGGCACGGCGCTGCAGCTGGACATCACGGCCGAGGACGCCCCGAGCCGGCTGGCCGACTTCATCACGACGCGGCATGTGCACGCGGACGTTTTCGTGCACAACGCCGGCGTGACGCGCGACAAGACGCTCGGCCGCATGTCCGAGGACCAGTGGGACCTGGTCCTCAACGTCAACCTGGCCAGCCAGGAACGCATCAACGACGTGCTGTTCGAGCAAAACCTGCTGGGCGGCAACGGCCGCATCGTCACCGTCTCGTCGGTCTCCGGCATCGCCGGCAACCGCGGGCAGACCAACTACGCGACGTCCAAGGCCGGCGTCATCGGCGTGGTCGAGACGATGGCCCCGACGCTCGCGTCGCGCGGCATGACCATCAACGCGGTCGCGCCCGGCTTCATCGAGACGAAGATGACCGCCGCAATGCCGATGATGCTGCGCGAAGCCGGCCGCCGCATGAACAGCCTGGCCCAGGGCGGCCTGCCGGTCGACGTCGCGGAAACCATTGCCTGGCTGGCCCACCCGGCCTCGGGCGGGGTCACCGGCAACGTCGTTCGGGTGTGCGGCCAGAGTCTGCTGGGTGCCTGATGACGCAGCTGGACGGCATGCCCCGGCTCGGCCCGCTCTATCGAAAGGCGCTGCTGCGCCGCTCGACCGGTCCTTCCGATCCGTCGTTAGCGGTGTCCGGCGTCACCGTCGACCCGGCCCACCTGGCCGAGTATGACCGGGTGTGCGGGTTCCGGCTGTCCACCGCCCTGCCGGGCACCTACCCGCACGTGCTGGCGTTCCCGCTGGCGATGGCGCTGATGACCGGGCCCTCGTTCCCGTTCCCGCTCCTGGGCATCGTGCACATCGCCAACCGCATCGAGCTGCGCCGCCCGCTCACCCTGCACGATGCTCTTGATTTCCGCGTACAGGCGGAAGCCGCGCGCCCGCACGAGCGCGGCCAGCAGATCGACGTGGTCGCTACCGCGACCGTCGAGGGCTCGGAGGTGTGGGTCGGCCGCTCGACATACCTGCACCGCAGCGGGAGCAAGTCGTCATCGTCCCCGCGCACCGACGAGGAACTCCCCCCGCCGACCGCGCTGATCCGGGTCGACCGCCGAGTCGGCCCGGACTATGCGGCCGTCTCCGGCGACCGCAACCCGATCCACACCTACCGCCTCCTGGCGCGGGCCTTCGGCTTCCCGCGCACAATCGCGCACGGCATGTGGAGCAAGGCCCGCTGCCTGGCCGCGCTCGAGGGCCGTCTTCCCGAGGCCTACACGGTCGAGGTCGCGTTCAAGCTCCCGATCCTGCTGCCGGCGACGGTGGCGCTCCGCACCTCGGGCGACTGGAAGTTTTCCCTACACGACGCCAAGTCCGCGAAACCCCACCTGGACGGAACGGTCACGGCAATCGGGTAAGGCCCGCAGCGGTCCTGGAGCTGCTCCGCTTCGACGACTATGCAGAAATGCAGGCAATTTTCAAAGGTTACGGGCATTTCTGCGTACAGACATGATCATCTCCACGACGTTGGCGCCACATTGGAGGAGTGCGCAATAAGTCGGACGTCGGGCGTGCCGATTTAGGGCAGCCCGTTGAGCGGGTAGCGGCCGGGCGCCATCCTCCCTTCCGGGTCAAGGGCGG
>Ga0070684_100003919_pt1 | contig 11276 bp, 5 predicted proteins | sample KBSC723LmetaG_FD_65653 | JGI IMG/M metagenome (GOLD analysis project Ga0070684, IMG submission 65653) | Corn rhizosphere microbial communities from Kellogg Biological Station, Michigan, USA - KBS C7.2-3L metaG | ecosystem: Host-associated > Plants > Roots > Rhizosphere ...
TACGCCTGCGCGGTGGGGGAGGCGCTGCTGTCCGGGCCGTACGAGATCGCCGTCGCCACGGAAGAGCCGCAGGACGATCCGCTGGTCCGGGCCGCGTGGCGGCTCGCGCCGCCGGGCGCGGTCGTGGTCGCGGGACGACCGGACGCCGACGGCGTGCCGCTCCTCGCGCACCGGTCACTGCGCGACGGGGGCAGCGCCGTCTACGTGTGCCGCAACTTCGTCTGCGACGCGCCGGTGGTGACCGAGGCGGCCCTCGCCGCCGCGCTGGCCTGACATCCCGGAGAACGGGGCCCGTTCGCCTGCGGCGAACCGCCTGGGCTTACTCCTGCAGCGGTGTAATGCTGTAATCAACGTTGCAAGGGGAGGGGTTGCAGATGCGTAAGCACGGTCATTGGAGTGGACACGCGCAGGCGTTCTTCGGCGGTCGCGGCCGGGCGGCGGAGGCCCCGTCCACGAACGACGCTGCGGCGTTCATCCAGGGTGCGCTGCCCGACGACTGGTTCACCGGCCCGGCCGACGTCTCGGTCGACCGGGACGAGATCATCATCGTCGGCTCGCTGCCGTCGCCGAAGCTCGACGAGGGCGCCACCGACGCCGACAGGGCAGCCGCCGAGCAGGGGCGGATCGCCGCGTTCCGGGAGTCGACCCGGGAACGGCGGATCCAGATCGCCCGCCAGCTCGAGCACCGCTACCAGCGCAAGGTCGCCTGGGGTGCCATCGCCGGTGACACCCACGAGCTGTTCACCACGCACTCCGCGCCGGTGATGACGCGGCTGCGCCAGCCGGAGCGCAAGGTGCTCGACACACTCGTCGACGCCGGCGTGGCGCGGTCCCGGTCGGAGGCGCTGGCCTGGTCGGTGCGCCTCGTGGGGCAGCACGCCGAGACGTGGCTCGCCGAGCTGCGCGACGCCATGGGCGCCGTCGACGAACTGCGCAAGCGCGGCCCCGAGCTGTGAACCGTGGTCCCGAATGGGCGCCACAGCACCCATTCGGGACCACGATCCGGGGTCACCACTACGCTGGTACGGCGATGGACACCAGGACCGGACTGCCCGTTGTCGGCATGGTTGGCGGCGGCCAGCTTGCCCGCATGACCCATCAGGCGGCCATCGCCCTCGGCCAGTCGCTCAAGGTGCTCGCCGCCGCCGACACCGACGGAGCCGCCCGTGTCGCGACGGACACGGAGATCGGCTCGCACACCGACCTCGACGCGCTGCTGGCGTTCGCCCGCGGCTGCGACGTCGTCACCTTCGATCACGAACACGTGCCCACCGAGCACATCCGTGAGCTGGTCAAGGCGGGCGCCGTCGTCCGGCCGGGCGCCGACGCGCTGATCTTCGCCCAGGACAAGCGGGCGATGCGGGAGCGGCTGACGGCCAGCGACGTCCCGATCCCGCGCTGGGCACCCGTTCGCACGAAGGAAGACCTGACCGGCTTCGCCGACGGGAACTGGCCGATCGTCGTCAAGGCGGAGCGCGGCGGGTACGACGGCCGCGGCGTCTGGATCATCGACGGGCCCGACGGCGCGCCGGACGGCGTCGACCTGATCGCCGAGGAGCGGGTGCCGCTGCTGCGCGAGCTCGCCGCGGTGGTGGCCCGTTCCCCGTTCGGCCAGGTCGCGGTGTATCCCGTGGTGGAAACGGTGCAGCGCGACGGCATCTGCGTCGAGGTGCTCGCGCCGGCACCCGGCCTCGACGGCGACCGCGCGGTGCAGGCGCAGGACCTGGCGATCCGGATCGCCACCGAGCTCGACGTCGTCGGCCTGCTCGCCGTCGAGCTGTTCGACACGGGCACCGACCTGCTCGTCAACGAGCTCGCGATGCGCCCGCACAACTCGGCGCACTGGACGATCGAGGGCGCCCGCACGTCGCAGTTCGAGCAGCACCTGCGGGCCGTCCTCGACTACCCGATGGGCGACACCTCGATGACGGCTCCCGCCGTGGTCATGGCGAACGTGCTCGGCGGCCGACCGGCGCAGAACGCCGACATGTCGCTCGACGAGCGGCTGCACCACATGTTCGCGGCGGAACCCGCCGTGAAGGTGCACCTGTACGGCAAGGAGGTACGGCCGGGTCGCAAGATCGGCCACGTCACCGCCCTGGGCGACGACCTGGAGAAGGTGCGGGCCAGCGCCGCCCGCGCGGCCCGCTGGCTCAGCGAGGGTGGGGAAGAACGATGACGGTCGGTGTGATCATGGGCAGCGACTCGGACTGGCCCGTCATGGGCGCGGCCGCCGACGCGCTGCGCGAGTTCGACGTCGCCTACGAAACCCGCGTGATCTCCGCCCACCGCACCCCGCAGGCCATGCTCGAGTACGCCGCGACCGCCGCCGACCGCGGCCTCCGGGTGATCATCGCCGGCGCGGGGGGAGCGGCCCACCTGCCCGGGATGGTGGCGTCGGCGACGGCGCTGCCGGTGATCGGCGTACCCGTGCCGCTGAAGTACCTCGACGGCATGGACTCGCTGCTCTCGATCGTGCAGATGCCGGCCGGGGTGCCGGTGGCGACGGTGTCGATCGGCGGCGCGCGCAACGCCGGCCTGCTGGCGGTTCGGATTTTGGCGGCGTCCGACCCGGCGCTCCGGCAAAGGATGCTGCGCTTCCAGGAGGACCTGCGCACCCTCGTCGCCGAGAAGGACGCCGCCCTGCAAGCAGGTCAGCGGAACGACCCGTAGGCCCCGCGGAAGCGGCGCATCGCCTTGCGCCGCTCGTAGGTGGCGCCGAGGCTGATCAGCAGCGCGCCGGTCGCGGTGAACAGCAGCAGCAGGATCCACCACGGCAGCAGCCGCCCGATCACGACCAGCTCGTTGAGCGCCGCCAGCACCGTCACCACCGCGCCGATGGTCACCGGGGCCTTGTGCCGGCGCACGGAGCCGATCGCGACGGTGAGCACGGCCGCGACGAGCAGTAGCACCCGCCGGGTCGGGCTGGCGTCGCTGACCAGCACGATCGTCAGCGTGGGCGCGAACGCCGCCACCAGCGCCGGGCCGTAGGCGAGCCAGCTGCCCAATTCGGGCCGGCGGCGCAGCTCCAGCAGTCCAATCAGCAGGGCCAGCCCGGCGAACGGCAGCGTGTACGCCTCCGGGACGCCGACCGCGGCCACCCGCAGCAGCATCCAGATCGCCACCACCTCGACCACGGCCGCCGTGACGAGCAGGGCGGTGCGGTACTGGTCGGAGCGGCCGGGCCGGATCGCGGCGACGGCGAGCACGGTTCCGGTGGCCATGCAGGCGACCGCCGTGTACTCGGGGTAGCCCGTCGTCAACCCGATCGACGCGACCAGCCCCAGGTACCCGAACGCCTCCAGCAGGCTCTGCTCGCTGTCGACGCTGGGTCGGCGCAGCGGGTCGTCGCGGCGCAGCCGGGGCAGGCCGGCCGCGGTCCCCAGCACCATTGCCGCCGCTGCCAGGACGGCGATCGCCGTGAGTCGGGCCGGCAGGTTGGTGGCGAGCCCGGCCGCGAACGCCAGGCCGAGCAGCGAGCCGGCCGCGAACTGCCACGCGAAGAGCCGGGCGAACGCGGTGCGGCCCCAGACCGCCCCGATGACGCCGAAGAAGACGGTGCCGGCCAGCGTGCTCACCGTCGTCGAGCGGGTGGCGAGGCTTCCCGCGAAGCCGGCGCCGGCGGCCGCCAGGCCGATCATGAAGATCACCCGACGGCCGACCTGCAGCGGGTGGCCGTCCACGGTGTCCGGCGGCGGGTCGGTCAGCGCCAGGCCGAGGCCGGCGAGCACCGCGACGACGAGCGTGATCGTGTTGTACACCGGCCACGGCACCCGCAGCGCGGCCGGGATGATCAGCAGCGTGAGCGCCACACCGGGAATCACCACCGCGACGGCGCGTTCGGTGATCTGCTGGCGGCTGCCGCCGAGCCCGACGGCGGCGAGCGCGGCCGCCATCGTCAGCGTCGCGGCGGCCAGGACGTCGGTCGGGTCGCCGGCCCACTTGTCGAACCAACCGAGCCGCACGGCGGTCTCGGCGGTGCCCGTCCACGGGTCGTCGACCCACTGGTACGGCCCGAGCAGCGCGGCGGCGACCGCCGGTCCGATCACGGCGATCGCCACGGTGGCGGGGATCGCGCTCGCCGCGAGCACCCCGGATCCGAACCCGCCGGGCCGGCGCACCGCCCGCCAGGTGGGCAGTGGCACGCGGGTGCGGTCCGGCCGCCAACCGGCCGCCGGCTCCCACTCCGGCCCGCGTCGCTCGGTGCGCACCCGCAGCAGTTCGGCGAGCACTCCCATCAGCGCGGCCGCGGCCGCGTAGATGGCGGCGGGCAGGTCGGTGGCGAGCGAGGCCAGCGCGGCGACGGTGGCCGCACCGGACACGCCGGCGGTCAGGTACGGCAGGTACATCGGGGCCTCGCGGCACAGCAGCCCGCCGACGGCCAGGGCGGCCGCGGCGGCGGCGAGGGCGGCGGTCACCGGCACCTCGGCGCTGTGCGTCAGCGTCGCGGAGAACGCGGCGCAGGCGCCGGCCCCGGCGAGGATCGCGCCGGTGACGGCCGAACCGCCGACCACGGGCAGGTGGGCGCGCCCGGCGGCGCCCTCCCCGACCGTCTCCTCGCGGCTCTGGTCCACGAGCCAGCCGGCCAGCGCCACGATGACGCCGGCGGTCAGCATGCCCAGCAGGGTGCCGGCGGTCGCGGCCGGCTCGACCAGGCTCGCGACCACGGTGTGGACGCCGATCGCCGCCCCGACTCCGAGCCGGACGAGCCCGGTGTGCGTGTTCCACGCGACGACGGCGGCGGTGCCGAACGCCAGCGTCGCCATCAGCCCGATGACCAGCGGCGCGGCCCAGCCCAGATCGAACGCGACGGGCACGGCCACCGCGCCGAGGCCGGCCAGCACCGCGGCCACGTCGTCGCCGGCCGGCTTCGGCATCGCGATCGCCGCGGCAACGGCCAGCAGGAACAGCGCGACGGGCGCCTGCACGCCGAACGCCGCGTGCTCCGACGCGGTGCGGGACCACTCCTCGCCGAGCGGGGCCGCCCACAGCGGGCTGGCGGCTCGGATCACACCGAACGCGGCACCGAGCGCCCCCCAGCCGGCCAACGCGGCCACGATCGCCCCGACGGTGGCCGCGCCGGTGACCGGGCCGCGCCGCCACCGCTCCTCCCGCAGCGAACGTGTGGTCAGCGCGACGGCCAGCACCAGCGCCGCGACCATGACCAGCTCGCCGCCGGCGACGACGAGCGACGTCGCCCGGGCCAGCGCCGCGATCCCGGCGACAGTGACAGCGGCAGCGGCCATGTCGGCGCCGTCGAGCCGCTGCCCGAAGAGCTCGCGCTCCTCCATCGACGGCGCCAGCCACAGCAGCAGCGAACTGCCGAGCAGCAGCAGCGCCACCGCCAGGTCGATGGCGGTACGCGAGTTCACCAGCAGCGTCGCCATCGTCACCACCGCCGCCGCGGCGATCGCGCCGGCGACGATCGGCGGCGTGGGCCGGCGCCGGGCCACCTGCACCAGCGCGGCGTAGGTCAGTACCGCCGCGAGCGCCAGGTAGGTGGTCACCAGCACGGCCGTCGCGGCGAACGAGGTGCTCGCGCCGCGCCCGGCGAGCAGGGTCGCGGTCAGCGCGGCGACGGCGCCGGGGAACGCGAACACCGCACCGCCGGCCGCCGCGTCGGCGGCCGTGCGGGCCACCATCTCGGCGCGCGGGTCGGTGCGGGCGGCGCGCGGCCCGAACGCCACCGCGAAACCGGCGATGGTGATCGCGGCCAGCGTCAACGCGGTCGCCGCCGGCCGGGTCAGGCTCGCCGCCGCGGCCCAGGCGCCCACCAGCAGCGCGGCCCCGAGGCAGGTCCAGGCGGACCGGACGGTCGGGTCGGCGTCGCCGGCGGTGGCGCCGTACCGGTCGGCGGCGAGGTTGGTGGTGGGCCGCGGCTGGCCGTAGCCGGCGCCCGCCTGGTCCGGGCGGGTCGGGTCGACCGCGATCGGCGCGGTGCGCAGCGGGTCGATGATCGGCCCGATCGGCCCGGTCGCCGCGACGGGTTCGGTCGGGCGCCGCAGGTCGCCGACCCGCTGGGCCGCCACGCCCGCCCCGATGGCCGCCGCCACCGCCAGCGCCGGCGTCCACATCCAGTTCAGGTGCAGCGCGGCCGGCGCCGTCAGCACCGCCAGCGCGCCGCCGACCACGACAGCGTCGATCTTGTAGACCCAGGGCAGCAGCATCGCGGCGGTGAGGGTGAGCAGCAGCGCCGCGACCGGGAGCTGCCAGGTCGCGCCCTCGGCGTACGTGGTGACCTGGTCGGTGTACGTCGTGAGGGCGGTGTTCCAGTACGGCCGTGCGGCGCGGATCGGCGCGCCGACCGCGGGCATGGCCACCCAGAGGAGGACAAGGGCGGTGATCGCACCGGACAGGCCGCTGGCCAGTGCCGGCCCGCGCCGGGCGCCGGGCGGTAGCAAGGCGACGGAGCCAGCGGTCGCCGCCACGGCGGCAGCGGTGATGGCGAGGGCGTAGTCCGGGGTGGCCACCCACGAGACCCGGGCCGCCGCGAAGATCACGGCGAGCACCGCCAGCCCGCCGGTCAGGTCGGCGAGCGGCGAGCGCTGCTGCTGGATGGCGCCGGCCACGCCGACGGCGGCGGCCAGCACCAGTACGAGAGCTGCCCGCACGGCCTGCGACACGGTCTCGGCGGCGATCAACGCGGTGGCCGCGTAGGCCGCGGAGAAGCCGTAGGCAACGGCGAAGAGCAGCCAGGCCGCGTCGCGCAGGACGCTGGCCGCGCGACCCTCGCCGGGCAGGACGACGGCGCCGAACAGGGTCCGTCCGCGCATCAGGCCGATCGCGAAGCCGAGGTTCATCATGGCGACGAGGGCCAGGGCGAGCGCCCAGCCCGCCGGCTCGCGGATCAGCGGGTAGGCGAACAGCGGGATCACCGGCTGCAGCACGAGCAGCGTCGCGTACCGGGGGGCGAGCAGGTGGGTGGCCACCTCGTACGCGACCGCGACCGCCGCGGTGGCGAGGCACACGATCGCGAAGTACACCTGCGTGGGGACGGCGCCGCCGCCGCCGAACAGGCCCTCCGAGTACGCGACGTATCCGTCCACGAGGACCATGAGCAGGGCGACCGCGGCGAGCGTCTCGGCGGTGGCGATGAGCCCGCGCCGGGCCAGCGCAATGGGGACGACCAGCAGCACGAGCGTGATCAGGACGAGCAGGCCCATCCGGCCGGCCGCGTTCAGCCCGGTGAAGGCGAACGTCATGACCACGACGGCCCCGGCGAGCAGCAGGCCGCCGAGCGTGAACAGAACGGTCTGGGTGGCGCCCGTGCTGGTCTCGGCACCGAGGAGCCGGCTGCCCGGCGCTCGGGGCTCGTCTTCGGGCAGCGGCATGACGCGGGACCGGCGCGGACCGCTGCCGCCGCTGCCGCCGCTGCCGCCGGTTGGCCGGTCGGGGGGTCCGCCGGGTCCGCCGGGTCCGCCGGGGCCGCCGGGGCCTGAGCCACCACCGCCACCGCCGGATCCGAAGCGCCCGCCGAGGCCGCCGAAGCGTCCGCGACCCGGCCCGCGCGGTGGCCCGCCACCGGCGCCGCTCGGACGCCGTGCCGGCCGTCCACGGGTGGGAGTGTTGCCGGACGGGGTGGCTCCCGGGCCGCCCGGGCCGCCGGCGCCGCCCGGCTCGTCCGGCGGACCGCCGGATCCGCGCCCGCGCTGGAAGAACACGGCACGCGGCAGCCGGTCGGTGAGCCCGCGCAGGCGCCCGCCGATCGTCGCCGGCTGGGCCATCGGGGCGACGGGCTCGTCGACGGGTCTTCGCTGCCGCGCGGGCCCGACCGGCTCGACGGTCTCGCGCGCGGCGTTGGTGTCGGCGGGCCGGCGCTGGCGCCCGGCGGCGGGCGTGGCGTTCGGGTCGCCGGGCCGGCGTTGCCGCCCGGCCGCGGCGGCGCCGGTGCCCCCGGTGGCCGGTGTGGCGTTCGGGTCGGCGGGACGCCGCTGCCGCCTGCCGCCCGGCCTTCCGGCGCCCCGTGCGGCCGCGCCACTGCCGGCAGACGTGCCGGTGCTGTCCGTCGGTCCGCCCGCAACCACGCCGCTGTCCGCGGCCGCGCCGCCCGGGTCACCCGCCACTGGGCGGCGGTGGCTGCGCGGCGGCAGGCGGTCGCCGGGCTCGGTGTCGGCCGTGGGATTGTCGCGGGCCGGCGAACCGGTGCCGGAGTCGTCGGATCCGCGGCGCAGGCGCCCGGTCCAGCCGCGCCGGGGCGGCGGGGTGGGTGCGCCGGTGGCACCCGGACGGCCGCCGGCTACCGGCAGGTCGGTGGCCGGCCGTTCGCCGGATCGTGGAGTCCCGAGGCCCTCATAGGGGCCCTCGCCATCCACGATCTCGGCGTCCTCGGGGGGCTCCACGTCGCGGCCGCAGAACGGGCACGCGTCGGACCCGCCAGGCACGGTACCGAGGCAGTACGGACACGGAAAGGAGTCCACGCCGCTCCCTCCGTGCCCATGCGGTCACCGCCCGCCCATCTCCTTAAGGAAGAATGCCGCGTTTCGACGGCAGAAGGAAGTCTTGATCGCGTTGCGGCGGCGTGTCGGACGACGGGTTCACCGGAACCCGGGCCCGGCCCCGGGCCGCCGCCACCGCCTCTCCCCGCGGCTTGGGCAGCTCAGGCCGCGTGGGTTCGGGTGCTCCGGGCGTCGGCTCAGGTCGTCGCGTCGGCGCGGCGACGGCGGCAACCGGCGCGACAAGCCCGGCCGGCGCGGTGGCCGCGGCCGTACCCGCCCGGCGAAGTTTGTGCCAGCGCAGCCGCGCGCCGGTCAGCGCGGTCAGTCCACTCTGGATGAGCACCAGGTACATGAGCTGCCGGTACGCGAACTGCTGCAGCGGGAGCGTCCACAGCGGCCCGAGCTTCTCCCGATCCAGCTTGAACGCGACGACCGCGGTGAGCAGCTGCATGCCGAGCATCGCCAGCCAGGCGAGCGCGGTCTCCGAGCGGTTGAGGAACAGGAGGCCGTACAGGGTGAGCAGGTCGATGATCGGCGCCAGCAAGGGCAGCGCGACGCCGAACAGCGCCACCAGCGGCAGCCCCAGCCGGCCGAAGCGACCCGACGGGCCGCGCTCGACCAGCGCCCGGCGGTGCTTCCACATCGCCTGCATCGTGCCGTAGCTCCAGCGGTAGCGCTGGGTCCACAACTGCTTGAGGCTGGCCGGCGCCTCGGTCCAGGCCCGGGCCCGCTCCTCGTAGACGACGTGCCAGCCGGCGCGGCACAGCGCCATCGTGACGTCGGTGTCCTCGGCGAGCGTCTCGTGGCTCATGCCGCCGGCTTCGCGCAGCGCCTCGCGGCGGAAGGCGCCGATCGCGCCGGGGATCGTGGGCATGCAGCGCAGGACGTCGTACAGCCGCCGATCCAGGTTGAACCCGATCACGTACTCGATGTGCTGCCAGCGGGCGACGACGCTGGTCCGGTTGCCCACTTTGACGTTGCCCGCCACGGCGCCGACCTTCGGGTCGGCGAACGGCTGCACCAGGCGGTTGAGCGAGTCGGGTTCGAAGACGGTGTCGCCGTCGACCATCACGATCAGGTCGTGGCTCGCCAGCGCCACCCCGGTGTTCAACGCGTTCGGCTTGCCGCCGTTGGGAATGCGGACCACCCGCACGTTCGGCAGGTTCATCGCGTCGACGATGTCGGCGGTGCCGTCGGTCGACCCGTCGTCGACCACGACCACCTCGATGCCGCCGGGATGCTCGCCGCCGGACAGCGACCGGACAGCGGCCTCGATGCCTTCCTTCTCGTTGTAGGCCGGCACGATCACCGAGACCGGCGCGGTGACCGGATCGCCCCACCGCCAGGTCTTCGACCGGCGCCGGCGGGCGTGCCGGGCGGCCAGCACGAACAAGGCCACGGTGCGGCCGATCGTGAGCACCCCGACGAGCACGAACAGGACGGACAGGCCCTTGACGGTGCCGTCGGCGATGCGCACCGCCGCGGCGAGGCCCAGGGCGCGCCGCTTGTCGTCGGGACTGGCCGCCGGGTTGCCGACGATGCCGGCGTCGCTCACAGCCCGCCGCAGGCCCTCGGAGACGGTCACGAAGGTGTATCCCCGGGCCTTCATCAGCGGGATGTAGCGGTCCAGCGCCTCGATTGTCTGGGTGCGATCGCCGCCGGCATCGTGGAACAGGACGATGTTGCCGCCGTCGCCGTCAGGGATCGCCTTGCGCAAGATCTGGTCGACACCCGGCCGGTCCCAGTCCTGGCTGTCCGCCTCGGACATGACGGTCAGGTAGCCGAGCCGGCCGACGTGCCGGATCAGCTTCCAGTTGGCGTCGTCGATGGCGTCCGCGTGCGACGAGTAGGGCAGGCGGAGCAGTGCGGCCTTGCGCCCGGTGGCGTTGACGATGGACAGCTGCGTCTGGGCGAACTCCAGTTCCTGGCGCCACTCGGGCAGATTGGCGAGCTGCGGGTGGGTGAAGGTGTGGACGCCGATCTCGTCACCGGCCGCTGCCAGGTTCCGCACGATCTCCGGGTGCCGGGCGACCTGACTGCCCACGACGAAGAACGTCGCGGGCACGTGGTGCTTGCGCAGCACCGCGTCGACGGCGGGGGTCCAGCGCGGGTCCGGGCCGTCGTCGAAGGTCAGCGCGATCGTCTTCAACGGCAGCCGGAACGAGCGCGCACCGCCGTTGGTGGTGTCGATGATCGGCCCGCCGTTCAGCACGGACTCCGGCACCGCCCCGGCGCCGCCGCCCGCTTCCTGGTGGTCGGGCGCGAACTCGGCGTTCACGTATGCCTCGACCCCGAGGACGCACGCGAACATCAGCACCAGAACCGTCGAGACCACCCACCGCGCGAAGCCGCGGGAGCGGACGTCCGCGGGACGGCTCATGCCGTCCCGGTCCCGGTGCCGCTTCCGGACGACGGCGTCGTGCCGGTTTCCGCGACGGGAGACGCGGCGCCGCCGCCCGTGCTCGTGCCGCCGCCCGTGCTCGTGCCGCCGGCCGTGCTCGTGCCGCCGGCCGTGCTCGTGCCGCCGGCCGTGCTCGTGCCGCCGCTCGTGCCGCCGCTCGTGCCGCCGCCCGTGCCGCCGCCCGTGCCGCTGGTGCCGCCGGACCCGCTCGCGTCGCCGGTCGCGGCGCCGCCACCGGTGCCCCCGGTGGATCCGCCGCCGGTGCCGCCACCCGTGCCGCCTCCGCCGCCGGTGCCAGCACCCGTTTCGCCGCCGGCAGCACCGCCGCCCGTGCCGCCGGTGCTTCCGCTGCCGGTCCCACCGGCGCCACCGCCGGTCCCACCGCCCGTGCCCGCGCCTCCGCCGCCGGTGCCGGCCGGCGGCCCGCCGCTCGGTGGCGG
>Ga0070684_100003922_pt1 | contig 11273 bp, 8 predicted proteins | sample KBSC723LmetaG_FD_65653 | JGI IMG/M metagenome (GOLD analysis project Ga0070684, IMG submission 65653) | Corn rhizosphere microbial communities from Kellogg Biological Station, Michigan, USA - KBS C7.2-3L metaG | ecosystem: Host-associated > Plants > Roots > Rhizosphere ...
CGGCGTCGTGGAGATGACGACGATCGGAGGCCTCGCCGCGGACGTTCTCTCGGAAGCGATCGTTCGCGCCGTCTCACAAGCAGACAGCTCGCACGGGCTGATGTCCGCGAAGCAACTCGGCACCGTCCCCACGCGGATCAAGTAAGCTCTGTCCATTCATCTCGTCTTATTGCTCGCGTACTCCGCCGCGCTGATCACGATCGGCGTGACGGTCGCGCGATTTGTGCGCGGGTCGAGCGACTTCTTCGTCGCCGGCCGCAAACTCGGGGCGCCACTCGTGTTCGTCTCAGTACTCGCGTCGAACATCGGCGCCGGGGCGACGATCGGCGCGACCGGACTTGGATATCGCGAAGGACTGAGCGCATGGTGGTGGAGCGGATCGGCAGCCATCGGCTCGATCTTTCTCGCGCTGTTCGTCGGGCCGAAGCTGTGGCGCGTCGCCGCGGACAACAATCTCTACACCGCGGGCGACTATTTAGAGCTTCGGTATGGGCCGGCGGTCCGCGGAATTGTCGCGTCGCTGATCTGGGTTGCGACGCTCTCGATTCTCGCGGGGCAGCTCATCGCCGGCGCCGCTGTGCTGAGCGTTGTCGCCGGAGTGCCGCGATGGGTCGGCACGATCATCAGCGCGGTCGTGATGACGGTGACGTTTGTCTCCGGCGGGCTGCTCGGATCGACGTGGGTCAATCTCGTCCAACTCGTCGTGCTGCTGATCGGGTTCTCGATCTCTCTTCCGATGGTGTTGTCGCACGCCGGCGGACTGTCGGCGATTTTCGCCAACCCGAACATTCCGTCGGCGTTCAGCGACATCATGCACTCGAACGGCCCGAGCTCGGGTTGGATGTGGATCATCACGCTCGGTCCGGCGTTCGTCATCTCGCCAGGTTTGATGCAGAAGGCGTACGGAGCATCGAGCGGACATGCGGTTCGCAACGGGATCGGTGTGCAGGCGATCGCGCTGGCGATCTTTGCGTTCATCCCTGCCCTCTTCGGCATGGCCGCGCGCGCGATGCATCCAGGCCTCACGGATCCGAACATCGTCCTTCCGACAATTCTCGTCGAGGCGCTCCCCGCAGGACTCGGCGCGATCGCGCTCGCGGCGGTCTTCTCGGCCGAAGTGAACACGTGCGACGCATTGTTGTTCATGCTGGCAACCTCGCTCTCCCAAGACCTCTACAAGCGTTTCATAAAGCGAGACGCGAGCGACGCGCAGGTTCTTCTCGTCGCGCGGCTCGCGGCGGTCCTCGGGGGGGTTGGCGGCGTGCTCTTCGCGCTCCGGCTTGCGACGATCGTCGACGCGCTGCGGATCTTCTATACGATCCTCGGCGTCACATTGCTGGTGCCGGTGGTCGGCGGACTATACGTCAAGCGCGCGGGAACGCGAGAAGCGCTAGCGTCGATGGCGGCCGGGATCGCGACGTTGTTCGTCGCGAAATACACCGTGACGCCGCATCACGCGTGGGTCGACCCAACGGCCGCGGGACTCCTGGCGGGGGCGGTAGCGTTCACGCTCGTCCTGATCGCTCGGGGAAAAAGCGGATAAACAATGGACGTCCGTGTTCAAACGGTGTGCTCGTTGCTGTTCAGAGCAACGTTCCCCTGAGAGTCAGGAACGCGACGCTGAAATAAATTATCAGCCCCGTTACATCGACGAGGGTCGCGACGAATGGTGCCGACGCACTCGCGGGATCGAAGCCGAGCTTCTTCAGTAAGAACGGAAGCATCGAGCCGGCCAGTGATCCAAATCCGACGATTCCGACGAGCGCCAGCCCAACGGTGAAGGCGACGAGCAGGTGATACTGCCCGTAGTCAAAGAGATGCAACCGCTGCCAGAGCTCGATGCGCGTGAAGCCAATGACGCCGAGAATGGCGCCGAGCGTCAAGCCCGTTGGAAGCTCGCGCAGAGCGATGCGCCACCAGTCCTTCAGCTTGATCTCCCGAAGCGCGATGGCGCGAATGATCAACGAGGTTGCCTGTGAGCCGGAGTTTCCGCCCGAGCTCATGACGAGCGGGATGAACATCGCGAGCACGACGGCTTTCGAGATCTCTCCTTCGAAATGTTGCATCGCGGTCGCGGTCAACATCTCGGACAGGAACAACGCGCAGAGCCACCCTGCCCGCTTCTTGATCATCGAGCCAAAGCTGATTTGCGAGTACGGCTCGTCGAGCGCCTCCATACCGCCGAACTTCTGAACGTCCTCCGTCTGCTCGCGAACGAGTGCGTCGATGACGTCGTCCACCGTGACGATGCCGAGCATGTGTCCGCCCTCGTCGACGACGGGGACCGCGAGGAGATTGTACTTCGAGATCATTCGAGCGACGTCCTCGCGATCCGTGCTCGTGGACACCGTAAGCGGCTTACGACGATTCCCGACGTCGACCACCTGTGCGTCTCGCTCCGCCATCATGAGATCGCGCAACGAGACAACGTGCACGAGCATCCCCGTCCCCGGCTCGGTGCAATACACAGTGTAGATCGTTTCCTTCGTCTTCCCGACCTGCTGGAGATAGTCGAGCGTTTCGGCAACAGTCTTCGTCGTCGGAACAGAGACAAATTCCGTCGTCATGATGCCGCCCGCCGATTCCGGCGAGTAGCCGAGGAGAAGCTTGAGCGCGCGGCGAGTCGATTCGTCGACGAGATCGAGATACTTCTTGCGTTCCGACTCCGGGATCTCACGGAAGAGATCTGTTTGTTGATCAGACGACATCGCGTCGATGAGCGCACCGGCGGCGTCCATCGGCATGAGCTGAACGATCGCGCAGCGTTGGCGCGCGAGCTCCGGCTCGTCGAAGACCTGAACGCTGAGATCGAACGGCAGCGCGGCCATGACCTTCGCACCGGCTTCCGGCGCGAGATTCAATAGCGCGTCGGCAACGTCCGCCGCGCGAAACCCGGAGATCGTCTCTTGGAGCTCGGCAGGATCTCCGTGGAGGAGATACAAGAGCTCGGCGCTGAGGCGCGTCGCGGCCTGTTCGCTCGTGGCGTGGGACATGATTCGTTCCTCATAAACGTGCTAAACGATCGAGCGGAGCAACGACAGAAGATCGTTCGTTCGCCCGCGCATCGGCACCCCATGGTGTTTTCTTTTTCGAGTGACCGAATCGCTCGAAGATTCTGCTCGAACCGCTGTAGACATCGACGTCGTGGTGATTGGCGGCGGCCAATCGGCGCTCGCTGTCGGCCACTATCTTCGGCGAACGGCGCTGTCGTTCGTGCTGCTCGACGACGCGAGCTCTCCGGGCGGCGCGTGGACGAGAGCCTGGGAATCGCTCCGCCTCTTCTCGCCGGCGCAGTGGAGCTCTCTGCCGGGATATCTCCTTCCGCGGACGGCAGAAGAATATCCGACACGAGACGAGGTGATCGCATACCTGGCCGAGTACGAGCGACGATATGCGTTGCCGATCGAGCGACTGGTGCGCATCGATCGCGTTTCGTGGGACATGAACCGCGAGCGTTTTCTCATCGAAGCCAGTGATGGTCGCGCGTGGAGTGCGCGAGCGGTTGTCAGCGCGACCGGAACGTGGGCGAACCCGTTTTGGCCTCGTGTCCCCGGGCCGGATGAATTCGGCGGCCTACAACTTCACTCGGCGACGTATCGCTCGCCGGAGTGGTTCGTTGGCCGACGCGTTGTCGTTGTCGGTGGAGGGAATTCCGGCGCGCAGATTGTCTCCGAGCTGTCACTCGTCGCCAACGTCACTTGGGCAACGTTGACACCACCGACCTTTCTGCCTGACGATATCGACGGACGCTACCTGTTCGAGCAGGCCACCCGACGATACAAGGCGATTCAAGAGGGACGCGCGCCCGACCCGCCGAAGAGTCTCGGTGACATCGTCGTGGTGCCACGAGTGCGCGAGGCGAGAGCGCGCGGCGCGCTTGTCAGTCGGCCAATGTTCACTCAGCTGACGACGAACGGCGTCGTATGGCCGGACGGCAGCGAATCGACGGTCGACGCGCTGATTTGGGCGACGGGATTTCGCCCGGCACTCGAGCATTTGACGCCGCTTAGGATCGTAGGCGCCAACGGTCGAATCGAGACGACGGGAACTCGAGCGGTGGCCCTGCCGAACTTATGGCTGGTCGGATATGGCGAGTGGACCGGCTATGCCTCAGCGACGTTGATCGGCGTTGGCCGATCGGCGCGCGCGACGGTCGACGACATTGTCTCGCGCCTCGCCGCAAACTGAATCATCCCGAGGAGCACAAGCACTGAGTCATCCCGAGGAGCACAAGCACTGAGTCATCCCAAGGAGCGCAAGCACTGAGTCATCCCGAGGAGCGCAAGCACTGAGTCATCCCGAGGAGCGCAAGCACTGAGTCATCCCGAGGAGCACAAGCGACGAGGGATCGATGTCCAAGCGAGGCGGTTCAACTGCCGCGGCGGGAAAGCGATCCCTCGCTGCGCTCGGGATGACAAGAAGAACGCTCGGGATGACAAGAAGAACGCTCGGGATCACAAGAAGAACGCTCGGGATCACAAGAAGAACGCTCGAGAATCGCAAGAGCGACTTGCTCGACGACGCGACGTGAGCGAGCGATTGCACGGCGGTCGCTGCGACGGTGCGGCGCGGTCGAACACGTCGCGAGGAATGCAATCGTCTCGACCGAATCGCAAACGAGCCACGCGTCGAAGCTGAGGCGCTGAAGGCGAGCCATTGCGTCGAGTTCTTCTCCGGACGTCGAGTTCGTCCAGTCCTCGCCGAGGAGGAGCCAGTCGTGGAATGAAAGCTCGGCGAGGAAATCGAGAAACGAGTCGACGTCGGGGAAGCCGTTCCGTCGAAGGTCGAATCGCATGATTGTGCCGCCGTCGGACGAGACAACGGCAACATGCGTGGCGACGCGTGAAGAGGGCGTGAGCGCGCATCGCAGCGGCGTGAAGATGTCATAAAACGTCGCGCAGAATTGCTCGTCGACGGTAGAGATCAGCGCAGATTGACCGCGTCTCCACCCAACCGACATGTATCGATTCACTCATTCTCGAATACGCATCGAGTCCTGCTCCCGCTCAGCGATCGCCGCATTGCTGCTCGCGAGCGCGGCACGAGCCCAATCCGGACCGTGCGACGCCGACACCAGCCGTACCCGAGAGCCTTTTGCGTTCGCCGATTTCACGTGGCTCAACGGCAACTCACGCACGCACGACTCCCCGCTCTCGTTCACGGCGTTCACCGGCGAGTTTCGAGCAGACGTCAGCTACATCGGAGATTTCAATCATCCACGCGACCACACACTGAGCGGCACCTCCGAGAGCGGCCGAACGAACGAGGTTCAGGTCCAGCAGCTCGGCCTCGGCGGCGACTTTCACTGCGGGCCCGTCCGCGGACGTCTCATGACACAGTTCGGGATGTATTCCACGATGACGGCGCGGAACGACCCGAGTCCGGGCCGGGGACAATGGCAGCTCGCGGACGCGTACCGGTATTTGTCGGAGGCGTACGGCGGTCGACACTGGTCAGCGATGAATGGCATCAATCTCGACGCCGGCATCTTCATGTCGTACGTCGGCCTCTTCAGCTATTACAACTTTGATAACTGGGCGTATCAGCCGTCGTATGTGTCGTCCAACACGCCGTGGTTCTTCACCGGACTGCGCTTGCAGCTGTTCGTCAGCGACCGACTGAAGATCGAACCGTGGCTCGTCAACGGCTGGCAGTCGTACGGAATGTTCAACGAGGCCCCGGGAATCGGCACGCAGATCCTCTATCGGCCGAGTGGTGCCGTGTCGCTGCTGTCAAATTCGTATTACGGACGCGACTGGCTCGGAATTCCTGATCGATGGCGCGTACACACCGACAACAGCCTTCAGGTCAAATACCGCGACGCGCCGCATTCGGTGATCGACAAGAGCGCCTTCTCACTCACCGCGGACGCCGGATGTGAGAGCGGCGGCGGCGTTTCGTGCGCAGGTGGACCATCGCCCGCACAATACTTTCTCGGATTCATGCTCTATGACCGCAATTGGATCGCCGACGACAAGCTCGCGCTCACCGTCGGCGGCGGCGCGATGTCGAATCCTGGCCGTTATCTCGTCCTCGTCCCGCCGATCAACGGCGCGACCGCCTTGTCCGGCACGCCGTACTTCTCGGCGAATCCGGGCGATCAATTCAAAGCCTGGGATGCAACGCTGACGCTGGACTACATGCCTGATCAGTTCACGACATTTCGGGTCGAGCTCAACCACCGCGAAGCGAACACGCCGTATTTCGCCGGCGGCGGCGGACTCACTCCGTCGTCCGGCAACGTTGGCGCGCCTGGTTCGATCGTTCAGGGATTTCGACCAGACCTCCGCAAGCTCGAGACACGGCTCAACCTTGCCCTGCTCGTCAAACTTTAGTCGCGAGCTCCGGGATCTCCGCAATCGTTTCGTCGAGCGCTGCGAGATCCCGGAGTCGAGGCGCGCGGCCAATGAGATACGGAACCGTCGTGACGACGACGTTCGGTCGGAACAAGAACGCCGTGCGAATGAACAACGACGTCTTGTTGTGAAGCAGATGTCCGAACCAAGAGCGCGGAACGATCTCCGGAACGACGATCGTCACGAGATCCGCGTGTCCGTCCTCGACGAGCCCATTTACGTACTGGACGAGCGGACGCATGATCGATCGATAGGGCGAGTCGAGAATCGTCAGCGCGACGCCGATGTCCCACTCTTCCCAGTGATGTCGCAACGCGTCGGACAATTCCGGATCGACCGCGACGTACACGGCGCGGACGTCCTCGGAGATGGTCGTCGCATAGACCAACGCCCCTGCCGCAGGTCGCGTGATGCCGTTGACGGGAACAACGACCGTGTGATGGAGGAACATCAGCGGCGACTGCCCGGTGTAGGCGACCTCACGAGCAAAATTCTCGTAGTGGCGATGAATGCGTCGCAACACGAGGATGATCACGGGAATGATCAGCACGACAATCCACGCGCCGTGCGTGAACTTCGTCACGACCTGAACGACCGAGACGACCGCGGTCGCCGCCGCGCCCAGCCCGTTGAGGATCGCGCGACGCTGCCAACCCGGCTCGCGCAAGCGGAGCCAGTGCGCGACCATCCCTGCCTGCGACAATGTGAAGCAGACGAACACGCCGATCGCGTACAGCGGAATGAGCGCGCTCGTTTCGCCACGAAACAGTGCGATCAAAACCGCGGCGACGACCGCCAGCGCAATGATGCCATTCGAGAACGCCAATCGATCACCGCGAGCCATGAATTGGCGCGGCATATAGCCATCGCGCGCGAGAATGCTCGCGAGACGTGGGAAGTCAGCGAACGCGGTATTTGCAGCCAACACGAGAATCGCGAACGTCGCGTACTGAAAGGCGTAGTAGACGGCGCCATTCCCAAACACACTTCGTCCGAGCTGGGAGAGCACGGTCTCGCTCGGCGTCGGCATGATCATGTAGTGACGCGCGAGGACGCTCGTCGCGAGGAAGAACACCGCGAGAATCGCCGCCATCCAGCCGAGCGTGATCGCGGCGTTCTTCGAGTTTGGCGACTTGAATGCACCGACGCCGTTCGAGATCGCCTCCGTTCCCGTCATGGCCGCGCAGCCTTCGGCAAATCCGCGAAGGAGGAGAAAAGTGAGCGCAAAGCCTGTCCACCCCGAGACCGGCGCGGGCGTGGGAGCTCGCGCGCTGACCGCAGGGGCGCCGGTCCACATGTGAAACAGCCCGACGCCGATCATTCCGACCATCATCACGACGAACACGTACGTCGGAACGCTGAATGCCGCGCCGGATTCACGAACCCCGCGCAGATTGACGAGCATCAGCAACACGACCGCGCCGATGCACAAGCCAACCGTGTGCATCTTCAGCACCGGATACGCCGAGGTGATCGCCGCAACGCCGCCGGCGATCGACACGGAAACGGTGAGGATGTAGTCGGTGAGCAACGCCGCCGCGGCAATGAGCCCGGGCATCGTGCCGAGGTTGTCCTTTGCGACCGTATACGACCCGCCGCCGCCCGGATAGGCGAAGATCGTCTCGCGATACGAGACAACGACCAGCACGAGTAGTGCAACGATGATCGCTGAGATCGGCACGACGTACGTCAGTGCCGCCGTTCCGAGCACGGCGAGGACGAGCAGCGTTTGCTCGGTGGCATACGCGACCGAGGAGATGGCATCGGATGACAGGACGGCGAGCGCCGTCTTCTTGCTGAGCCGCTCGTGCTCGAGCCGGTCGGAGGGGAGCGGGCGCCCGAACATCAGACGCTTGATGGCGCCAAACGGAGATGACATATGGTGACGCGAGCGAAGCTCGCGGAGAGCTCACGATTGAGAGTTCTCTAAACTTATGGATCGCCGGAGAAGGCCGCGTGAACCCCGCGGCCCGGCGCATAAAGATTTCGTGAAGATCAGCGAGGCTCGTCGGCGAGCCGGGCGAGGTCTCGGCTCGCAATGGCCGGGAGGCGGATGCTGAAGACGCTTCCGCCGCCGGGTCGATCGACCACCCGTACGTCACCGCCCTGCGCCTGAACGACGCCTCGCGCGATCGAGAGGCCGAGGCCGGCGCCGGACACGTCGGGCTCACTCCCCGCGCGCCGATAGAATGGCTCGAAGATGCGCTCGCGATCAGAAGCCGGAACGCCGCTGCCGCGATCCGCCACGGTGAACACGAGCCAGGAATCTTCGCGCGCCGCGCTCACTTCGATCGGAGCGCCGTCGGGCGAGAACTTCGCGGCGTTCTCGATGAGGTTGACCAGCGCGCGAAGTGTTTGGGAGAAATCGAATCGGCCGAAAAGGAGGCCGTCGTCGGGCGACACGCGGATGACGAGCTCGCGTCCGTTGAGCCGTCCCGCGACCTGTTGCGCCGCGGCTCCCAACAGGTCCTCGGCTTCATTCGGCTGCGCGTTGACGACCGTCGTTCCACTCGCGAGCCGGGATAGATCCAGCAACTGCGCGACGAGCGCGGTGAGGCGATCGGCTTCCTCCTCGATGACGAGCGCCCGATCGTCGCCAGCTTCCGCGATCTCGTGGGCAAGTCCTTTGATCGTCGTGAGCGGCGTTCGCAGATCGTGCGATACCGACGCGAGCACCGCGTCTTTCGCGCGATGCGCCTCCTCGAGCGCGACCGCGCGCTCGGCCTGCGCGCGATAGATCAATTCCGCCGACAACATGCTCGTCGCGAGAAACGCGAGGAGAGCGAGCCAGTTGACTGGATTCTGAATCGCGAGCGTTCCGAACGGCGGAATGAAGAAGACATCGAAGTTCACGAAGGCAACGAGCGCCAGCCAGATGCCGAGCGTTCTGCCACGCCGCGCGCTGGCGCCCTGCACCACGAGTAGATACGCCAGCGCGACATGCGCCTCATTGATGCGATCGCGAATCGCGAGTAGCGCGATCGTCACGAGCGCGAGCAGCGCGAACCACACTGACCACTCGAAGCGCGCCGCTCGATCCGGCGCGGCAGTCGTTCGCACGGTCATGGATCGTGTTCGAATCGGTATCCGACACCCGGTTCCGTGACGATCAGCTTCGGCCGGACCGGGTCCGACTCGATCTTTCTTCGAAGACTTCGAATGTGCACGCGGAGGTATTGCTGCATGTCGCCAGACGAATTCCCCCAGACGGCGTGAAAGAGCTGACGATGCGTGAGCGTGCGCCCAGCGTGCTTCAGCATTGCGCGGAGCAGCTCCCACTCCGTTTTCGTGAGATGGATCGATGTTCCCGATCGCTTGAGCGACGGCTTGACTGGATCGATCACGACGTCACCGATCGAGAGCGCGGTCACGGCGCCGGTTGCGGGCGCAATTCGAGAACGACGGAGCAACGCCCGCACGCGCGCTTGCAGCTCGGTCGGGCTGAACGGCTTCGTGATGTAGTCGTCGGCGCCGGCGTCGAGCAGCGCGACTTTCTCCGCGTCCGAATGGCGCGCGGACAAGACGAGGATCGGTGTCGCCGACCAGGTGCGGATCTCGCGGCAGACTTCGATGCCTGCCAGATCCGGAAGTCCGAGGTCGAGCACGACGAGCTCGGGGCGCTGAGCCGCCGCTTGATCGATCGCGTCGCGACCCGTCGCTGATTCGATCACCCGCGTCTCCTCACCAAGCGCATGGCGCACGACTCGGCGAATTTGTGGCTCGTCGTCGACGACGAGGACAACGGTACGGTCCATGACGAATAGTCGTGAGTCATCCCGAGGAGCGGAAGCACAACCTTTCGTCATCCCGAGGAGCGAAGCACAACGTTTCGTCATCCCGAGGAGCGAAAGCGACGAGGGATCGCTCTCTCGCCAAGGCCCTTGCAGCCCTGGCTGGAGAGCGATCCCTCGCTGCGCTCGGGATGACGCGACGACGCCAGGATTACGGCGTGATCTTCGTAACCGGCCGCGCTTTGTACTTCAGGTACAGGCGATGATGCCGATCGTCATCGGGCACTTCGCGTCCCTTGATGAAGACCTGCGTCACCTGCGTGCGAAGATCGAGCGGATCGCCGTTCGTGATGAAGAAGTTCGCGAGCTTGCCCTGCGCGATCGATCCAATCTGCTTGTCCGCACCGAATATCTCCGCGGGCCAGATCGTGAGCGCTTTCATCGCACCTTCTTCCGGCAAACCATACGCGACTGCCAGCTGCGCATGCAGCGGAACGTGACGCGCGTTCGATCCGTTGCCGGTCGAGAACGCGAACTTCACGCCGGCTTCGTACAGCAAACCAGGCTGCGCGTACACCTCATCGTACGGGTCCGCGTCGCCTGGCGCGGCTTCGATGGCGCCGAGAATTACGGGGACATTCTTCTGCGCCAACAGCTGCCGGACCTTGAACGCCTGCTGCCCGCCCTGGATCACGACGCGAATTCCCCACTTCTCCCCGAATGCGATCGCGCTACGAATCTGCGCGTCGGTGTTCGCGGGAATGATCGCCGGAATCTCTTTCGCGAACAGCGGACGCATCGACTCGTAGATGAGGTCGAGCTTCGTCGTTTTCGCGGCGCGACCGGCGTCGTAGTCTTTCGACGCCTGCATGAATTGCTCGAGCTCAGCTGCGAGCTGCGCGGGATCGCCGGTCGGTCCGCCACCACGGCCACCGCCGCCGCCGCGTCGTCCGCCGCCCGCCGCACTCGGGAGGTTTATCACGATGCCCGCGTTCTTCGAGATCGCGAGATCTTCCCAGGTCCATCCCGCGGTGTTGATCAGCGCCGCTTGCCCGCTGATCACACCGCCCGTCGGCGACGTGATGACCGACGTCACACCATTCATGCGCGTGACACCGAGGATTTCACTCTCGACGTTGAGCGCGACGACAGCGCGGATGTGCGGATTGAACTGTCCGAGCTCGGT
>Ga0070684_100003923_pt1 | contig 11271 bp, 6 predicted proteins | sample KBSC723LmetaG_FD_65653 | JGI IMG/M metagenome (GOLD analysis project Ga0070684, IMG submission 65653) | Corn rhizosphere microbial communities from Kellogg Biological Station, Michigan, USA - KBS C7.2-3L metaG | ecosystem: Host-associated > Plants > Roots > Rhizosphere ...
AAAAGCTTTACTCTGAAGCGTCAGACTCCACTGAAGCTTGGAAAAGGAATCTGACCCCGACTTCGCCGACTTCGCGAACGGTTACGGGTATCCGTTCCCTCTGAGCGTCGGCCCGCTCCCTCTCCGGGTCGGCGTCTCCTTTCGCATCCAGATCACGATCAGCCCGCACTCCGCCCGGCCCGCGTAGCGCTCGGGCACGAACTGGCTGTTCGCGTACGCCTCGATCGCGCCGACCTGATTCGGCGGGATGTCGTTGATGGCGAAGCCGTCCGTCCCCTCGGCGACGACCCTCGCGCTCTTGCAGCTCGGCTGCGCCGCGAGCGCTTCGTTCGAGATGAGTCGCGCCTCCGCGCCGTGGCCCAGCGCGGTGAAGCCGAGCATGTCGGCGAAGAGGTCGACCGTCTCGGAGATGGCCTTCTCCTTCTGCATGACCTCCTCGACGTCGAGGAACTGCCCGAAAGGATACGCGCGGCGGTGCGCCTCGAACTCCTTGTACAACGACGACTCGGACTCCGACTGCGCGGAGTCCGGCCTGGCGTTGCGCACCATCAACACGTTCCGCTCCGTGGTCCGCTCCGGCCGCAGCTCGACGGCGACCTCGGTGAGCGGATACCCCGCGTGGAGCGTCTGGAGGATCTGCGTTCCCGCCGGCAGGTCACCGAGCACGAACTTCCCCGTCGAGTCGGTGAAGGTGGAGGATCGCGCGTCGCGCACGCGGACCGCGACGCCGCCGAGTGGGACGGCACCCACGCCGCGGACCATCCCGGTCACGCGTGCCGTACCGGTGAGCTCCAGCGCCCGCGCGGAGGAATCGGCGCGCGCCCGATCACCGAGGCGCGCGATCGAGTCGAGGAGGGCGACGCGTGGCGCGGACTGCGGACTGATCGAGAGGTCGCGCACCACGACCCCTTCTTCCTGGGATATCGTCAGGCGCACGAAGGGCGTGGCCTTGTCGGCGTGTTGCAGCCGCATCGTGAGCGTGGTGCCGCCCGGGATGCCGCACAGGCGATACTCGCCCAGCGCTCCGGATTTCGCGACGACGGAGCGCCGCTTCGTCGTCGCCCGGGAGAGTCCATCGGCGATGACGTCGGTCCACGTCGCGACGACGTCGGCGCCGGCGAGCGGCTTCTCCGTGTCGGCATCGACCACGCGCCCCGCCACGGCGACGGTGCCCTCGCCGAGCCGGCCGCTGTGGCAGACGAGATCGCGCAGCTCGGCGCCGTACGGGAGCACGGCGTCCGTGCGGAGCGTCCGGCCACCCGCGATCTGCACCTCGCGCGCCGGCAACGCCAGATCGAGCGAGTCGAGCGTGGGAGTGCTGATCTGCATCAGGTACCGGCCGGCAGGCAGCGAGTCGACGCGGAAGCGTCCCTGCCCGTCCGGCTTCGCGCTGCGCGATGCAGTCGCCTCGGATCCGAGCTGCACGAGCGACACGGTGCCGCGCACCGAGCGCGTCGCGATCCGCTCGCGCAGCGTGCCGTCCACTCCGCCCAGGGCCGCCGACTGCGCCCCGAGGGAAGCCGTGGCCGCGAGCAGGAGGATTGCCGGAAGGGTCGTGAGTGGTGGACGCACGTTTTCGAGGAGGTGGAGCGCGAAGTTGCGGCGGCTGGAATCCGAGTGCAACCCCGTGGGTTGCCTCAGCCGTCACGCCTGACGAGCTTGCGATTCGATCGACCATCACCCACCACGATGCCCGCTCCCCACTCCGTCGACGCATCCCCGACGCCGCTCGTCCCCCAGCCCGCCGGGTGGCGAGCCGCGGCTGCCACGCGCGCACCCCGTTGCCGCTCGTGACCGCGCCAGGATTCGCCAGCGTCGTGCTCGACGTGGATTCCACGTTGTGCGGCATCGAGGGGATCGACTGGCTCGCGGCGCGGCGTGGCCCCGAGGCCGGCGTGCTCATCGCCGAGCTCACCGACCGCGCGATGAACGGCGACCTCGCCCTCGATGCGGTCTATGGCGAGCGCCTCGGCGTCGTGCGTCCGTCGAACGAGGATCTCGCGGCGCTCGCGGCGGAGTACGAGCGCGCGCTCGCGCCTGGCGCGCGCGAGGCCGTCGCCCGGATCCGCGCCGCGGGCCGCCGCGTCGTGCTCGTGAGCGGCGGGATCCGCAACGCCATCCTCCCCGTCGCGCGCACGCTCGGCATCGACGAGCTCGACGTGCACGCGGTGAACGTCCTCGTGGACGAGGCGGGGGAGTACGAGTCGTACGATGCGCACTCGCCGATGACGACCGCCCAGGGGAAGCGCGGCGTCGTGGAATCGCTCGGCCTGCCGCGCCGGCTCGTCGCCGTCGGCGACGGAGCGACCGACCTCGCCATCAAGCCCGTCGCGGACGCGTTCTTCGCCTTCACCGGTTTCGTCCGCCGCGAGCCCGTCGTGGCCGGTGCGGACGCCGTCGTGAACTCCTTCGACCAGCTCGTGGAGCTCGTTCTCGCATGACCGCTTCGCTGCTCACGCAGGGCACCTTCTTCTTCCCCGGTCCCACCGAGGTGCGCGCCGAGGTGCTCGCCGCCATGGCGCGTCCGCTCATCCCGCACCGCGGCAAGGCGTTCGAGGCACTGTACGCGGGCCTGCAGGGCCCGCTGCAGACGATCTTTTTCACCAAGCGGCCGGTATACGTGAGCAGCTCGTCGGCCACCGGGCTGATGGAGGCGGGGGTGCGCTGCGCGCCGGAAGGGCGCGTGCTGTCGATCGTCAACGGCGCCTTCTCGGCGCGGTTCGCCGCGATCGCGAAGGCATGCGGACGCGAGACCGACGTGCTCGAGGTGCCGTACGGCGAGGTCGCCACGCTGGACATGGTGCAGGACGCGCTGCGCAAGCAGCGCTATGCGGCCGTCACGATGGCGCACTCCGAGACGTCGACCGGCGCGCTGCACGATGTGCGCGGCATCGCGCGCCTGGCGCACGACGCGGGCGCAGTGGCGCTCGTCGATTCCGTCACAGGTATCGGCGGCGCCGAGCTGCGCTTCGACGAGTGGGAGCTCGACTACGCGCTCACCGGTTCACAGAAGGCGCTGGCGCTTCCCCCTGGCCTGGCCTTCGCCGCGGCCACGCCGGCATTCATCGACGCGGCGAAGTCGACCGCGCGCCGCGGGCTCTACTTCGACCTCGTCGAGTTCGACGCGTACGGCGCGAAGAACCAGACGCCGAACACGCCGGCGATCAACCTCTTCTACGCTGCGGCCGAACAGCTCCCCGCGATCGTGGCGGAGGGGATGGAAGCGCGCTGGGCGCGCCACCGTCGCATGGCGGAGATGACCTACGCGTGGGTGAACGACCTGCGCGCGAAGCACGGCGACGCGTTCGGCGTGCTCGCCCGCGAAGGTCACCGCACCCCGACCGTCACGAGCATCACGATCCCGGCGACGTTCACCGCGTCGACGCTGGTGAAGGGTGTGGCCGAGCGCGGCTTCACGATCGGGAATGGGTACGGGAAGAATCGTGAGACGACGTTCCGCATCGGGCACATGGGCGATCACGTGCCCGAGCGGCTGGCGGAATGTCTGGCGGTGTGCGGTGCCGTGATCGAGGGGCTCGTCGCCGGCTGACCGCAGCGGCGCATCGCGCGACTCACCGGCCCATCCAGTGACTCACCTTCACGAGTAGCACGTTCGTCGGCGGCGTTCTGAACAGGTCCCGCGTCTGCGCGCCGACGTCGAAGGAGGCGGGGTCGCCCTCGAACGACCGGCCCTGACTCCAGACGACGAACAGCGTCGATCCGGGGCGGTATTCCCAACGCAGCATGGCGTTCGCGTTGAGCTGCGCGAGGGTATAGTCGGGGCGCGCGATGGCGAGCGTTCCGGTCGGGGTGCCGATCGCCAGTGCGCCGCTCGTCACGCGAATCGAATCGGGGGCGAAGCGATGCACCCGGTCGGTGAAGCGGCTCGCTCGCGCGCTCGCCACCTCCCCCAGCGATCGATACTCGCCCGTGCTCACGAAGGGCTGCGCGTAGAGCTGCACGCTGAGGCGCGACGAGAGCGCGTAGCTGCCGCGCAGCGTGAGCGACGCCGTGGACTGGAGCAGATCGCCGACGACGTGGTGCGTCGTGCCGCCGATCGCGCTCGACTCGACGACCTGCTGCGGGTTGCGCCACCAGCTGAGCGAGGGTGCAACGGAAAGCTGGATCCCCGACCCCAACCGCGCGGACAGCGTGGTGGTCGTCGACAGGAGTCGGCCCGGCCCACTGTCGTCGCGATTGCCACGCACATCGAGCTCGCCGACGATGGCGTTGCGGCTGTCGCTCGTCACGTGCGCGAACCCACCGGTGTGGCCGGGCGTCGCGAGCGCCGGTCCACCGCGCAGCGCGGTGAGACTCAGGATCGGCTCGTAGCGCTCGACCGCGCCGAACATGCTCCAGTTGTTGAGCAGCGTCGCGTAGCCGAACAACCGGGCGCCGAGCCGTTCGCGCTCTCCACCGAAGCTGGATCCGGTCCACAGCGTGCCCCAGGTCTCCCACTCGCGCGTGAAACGCGTCGGCGTGAATCCGACCCAGCCCGCCCACAGCAGTCCGGTGATGGCATCCGCGCGCGGCTGCAGGCCCAGGTCGTTCGCCTCGAAGCCGGGCGTCGTCGCCTTGATCGCGACGCCACCTCGCGTGTGCCCCCCGCCCTCCTTCGTCACGCGCACCGAACCGGCCAGACCGCCCATCGACTTGAGGGTGGAATCCACGCCGAGATACTTGGCATCGGGGCGTTGAAAGAGATGGGTCGTACTCTGCTGTGTCGCGAGCATCGCCTCCCGTGAGCCGCGCACGGTGCTGCCGAGCAGGTCCCCGTACGCGATGAATCGCCCATTGCCGAATCGCCGCTGCCCGTCCACCCCGCCAACGAGGGCCCCAGTGCGCAGTGACGGGACAGTCGCGTCGCGATCGACCACGGTGAGAACCGATCCCAGCGACGCTCGCCCGGCATCGAGCTCGCGGAGGACGCGGACGACGCCGTAGCGTGTCCGCGGCTCGACCACGCTCGAGCGGAGCGAGTCGTGGGCATCGACATACCGCGCATCGACGGCGCCGGTCATCGCCGCGAGCGCGGCAAGCTTCCACCCGCTCACCGTGCGCCCGGTCAGCTTCGCCGCGCCGAGCACCGGAGCGGCCGCTGGCACGCTCGACCAGCGTGCATCGTCCGGCGACGCGCCCTGCGGCGCGCGTCCGATGCGTCGGGAGTAGAAGAGCTCCTCGTGGCCGGTGAACCACGTGCTCTGCATGTCGAAGGCGAACAGGCTGCTCCCCTCGAGAAAGAAGGGACGCCGCTCGCTGAAGAATGATTCGACGCCGGTGAGGTTCACCTCGGACGGGTCGGCCTCGACCTGGCCGAAATCGGGGTTGATCGTGCCGGTGAGGGTGAAGCCCTGCGAGAGGCCCACGCGCAGGTCGAGGCCGACGGCGCGCTGCATCACGGTCGGTCGCGCCAGCGGGTTGCCCGCGTCGACGGGGGCGCTGGTCACTTTGGTCGACAGATAGGGCAGCACTTCGGCGCGGCGGACCGGACGCGGAATGGTGACGTTCTCGAGCGTGCCGAATTGCGACACGAAGCCCGCGACGGTCGGCGCGATCGGAGACCAGTACGAGCGCTCGTTCCGGCGCGCGAGCAGGCGCCCGATCTGCAGTCCCCAGCGCGTCTTGCCTTCCGCGGCGACGCTGAAGCGCAGCTGCGAGAGCGGGATGCGCAGCTCGACCATCCAGCCGGCCGAATCGCGTGCCGTCGCCGATTGCCACACGGCATCCCACCCGGCGTCCTCGTTGGACAGGTCGTCGCCGGAGATCACCGCGTCGCGCTGCACGCCCGCCGGGTTCACCATGAAGCGAAACGCCGTGTTGTGGTCCAGATAGCCGTCGACGAGGACCTCGGCCCAATCCGAGTAGAGATCGGCATCGCGGCGGGCGAGCGGCGCGAGGATCGAGTCGGGCGCCGAGTCGAACAGCCGCAGGGCGACGTACAGCGCCGCGTCGTCGACGAGCACGCGTGCCTCCGTCGGTTGGGTCGCCCGCTGGAGAGCGTCCGGCGAACGCTGCACGAAATCCCGACCGACTGGCGCATCCCGCCACGCCGGGTCGTCCAGCCGTCCGTCGATCACGATCGCACTGGTCGCGCGGGCCGCGACGAGCGAGCGCCGCTCGGGCGCCGCGGCGACGACACGCTGCACGGCGAGGCGGGCCCGGCGAGGCGCCTGTGCCGCAAGCGTCGTGGTGATCGCGATGGATGCGACGCCGGCGAGGGCGGTCGCACGCAGCAGGACGTGGCGCGATGCACGCGCCGGACGACGACGATCCATGGAGCCTCCGGGCCGATGCAGCAGTCGCCGGCAAGCTAGGATCGGCCGTCGCACGCCAGGTGGCGGCGCGGTGAATCTCTCGTCGAGCTTTCGTCAGGATTCCGTCAGGTCGCGCTGAGCGCTACGCCTGCAGGCGATAGCCCGTCTTCCGTACGGTCAGAATGTGACGTGGATGGGCCGGATCGCGCTCGAGCTTCTTGCGCAGCTCGAGGATGTGCGTGTCCACCGTGCGGCTCACCACGGCCGCCTGATGACCCCATACCTCTCGCAGCAGCTCGTGGCGGGTCGCCACGGCACCACGCCGGTCGAACAGCGCGAGGAGCAGATCGTACTCGAGTGGTGCGAGGCTCACCGTCTCTCCTTCGCGCGACACGAGCCGCGATGCGCGCTCGATCGTGATCTCGCCGAACCGCTCGGACCGGCGATCGCGCGGCGTCGGCTCGCGTCGCGTCCGGCGCAGCAGCGCCTCGACGCGCGCCAGGAGCTCGAGGACGCCGAACGGCTTGGTGACGTAATCGTCCGCGCCGTGACGGAAGCCCATCACTTTGTCCGCCTCCTCACCGCGCGCGGTGAGGATGAGCACGGGCGTATCGATCCCGTCCGCGCGCAGGGAGCGGAGCACGCGATAGCCGTCCATGCCGGGGATCATCAGATCGAGGACGATGAGATGCGGCGCCCATTCGCGCGCGCGCGCCAGCCCCTTCAACCCGTCATCGGCGACGTCGACCTCGTAGCCTTCGATCTCGAAGTTGTTGCGCAGCCCGAAGGCGAGGTCCGGGTTGTCTTCGACGATGAGGATGCGCGTCGTCATACGCCGTCGTCCGTTGCGCCGATGGACTCCAGCGCCTCGTGCGCGGACGAGGGCAGCGGCGGCGCGGCGGCATCCATGATGGGCGAGCGCGGCAGCTCGATGAAGAAACGCGATCCGGGCTCGCCGCGGACTCGGCGCTCGACGCCGGTGCGCCCGCCGTGCCGTTGCACGAGATCACGCACCACGGCCAACCCGATGCCGCTTCCCGCCACCGCGGACGACACGTCGCGCTCGAGCCGGAAATAGGGGGCCCAGATCCGCTCCGCGTCCGCGAGCGGGATGCCCGGCCCCTCGTCTTCCACCTCGAGTCGAACGACGTCACCCTGTGGTGCGAGCGACACCCGCACGGTGCCGTCCGCCGGGCTGTACTTGATGGCGTTGTCGACCAGGTTGAGCACGATCTGCCGGAACGCTTCGACGTCCACGACGGCGCAGCTGTCGTCGTCGAGCGCTTGCACGACATGCACCCGGCGCGCATCGGCGATCGGCGCGAAGCTGAGCAGTGCCTCGCGCACCTCGGCCGACAGCACGCACGGACGCGGCGAGAGCCGGACCAGATGACGCTCGGAGCGGGAGAAGAGCAGGATGTTCTCCACGAGGTGCGTCAGGCGACGCGCTTCCTGATCGATGATCTCGAGCGAGCGGGCGCGCTCCCCCTCCGACCGGACGCGTCCGAGGCGGAGTGTCTCGGCGAACATGCGCACCTGCGCGAGTGGCGTGCGCAGCTCGTGCGATACGCTCGCGACGAAATCTTCACGCAGCCGCGCGAGCTCCTGCTCGCGCCGCAGCTGCAGCAGTCCGATGGCGACGAGCACGCCGGTGAGCCCGAGCAGCGCGCCGAGCAGCCAGAGTCGGGACCGGGGACGCCCGCCGATCAACAGCCGGTCGGCAATCGCCGGGTTGATCGCGATCGTGGTGCGCAGTCCACCATAGGCGTCGAGCGAATGTTCGCCGGCGTAGCTGCTCGCATACTGGATCGGCGATTCATAGAGCAGGTTGCCTTCGAAGTCGCGCACGACCACGGAGAAGAGCGAGTCGTTGGGAACGCCCTTCGTGAGCGCCGGTGGGAGGACGGCGCTCTTCGCCATCACCGTCTCGAATGCGCCGCCGGCCATCGAGCGCACGCAGAACTCGATGCCGTACACCGCCGCCTTCGTGCCGCCCATGCGCCACTTGACCTGGTACACGAGACTGAGCGGTTTGCTTCCCCAGGTGCGCGTGATGGTGCGATATCCGAAGTCCGGCTCGTACTTCGGTAGGTCGGCCAGCACGGCGTCGCGAATCTCACGCTGCCGCTCGGGCGACGGTGCCGCACCGGCGAAGGTCAGCTCGCCGGTTTCGAGATCGAGCAGAAACGCGTATTGCGAGACCTCGGCGGGACACAGCTTCTCACGCACCGACTTACGCAGCAGGAAGCCCGGGGGATCGGGCGCTTCTCCCGGATGCAACGGATCCTCGTGCATCACCGGGCTGAACACGAACAGGATGTTGGAGTACATGTGCGACTTGGACGAAGCCGTGTACTCCCAGGCGGCGAACGCGGCGTAGTCGCGCAGTGTGCGCTCCGCCGTGGCGCGATGCGACCGTTCGGCGCGCCATGCCTCCGAGGCCAGGGCCGCGGCGAGCCCCATCGTGAGGAGGAGCACGGCGACGAGGATCGTGGCGCGCGAGCGCGTGATACGGGCCGACATGCCGTCCATGCTATGCTCGCGCGAGAGAGCGAGCAAGCATCGGCTACGCCGTCCGAATGAGGACGGCGACCGATGTCAGGAACATGTCAGGAGTGCGTCAGCGTCCGGTGCGCCACAAGGGTGAACAGCCACTCCCAGTACTTCGTACCAGGTATCTGGTACTGAGATTGGCATTCTAGCTCCCGGAATTTGGGCCTTGGTCGCCTAGGTTCTTCTCGAGGCGAAAGAGCATGCGCTTGATCGCCACGGCCTGCTCGACCGGATGTAGCCGATATCAGTGGCAATCAGGATCTGATTCTCGGCCTCCGTGAGTGAGCTGGCTGCGTATCGGAGGAAGCGCAGCATCTCCTTCACTGAGCTCTTGCCACAACCCTCGGCGATGTTGTTGGGGATCGAGAATGCCGCGCGGCGAAGCTGAGTTGTCACGACGCCGCGATCCGAGCGCGGAAAGTTTCGCGTTACGCGGTCAACGGCGACGAAGAATTCGCGCGCGCGCTGCCAGACATGAAGCCGTCGGAAATCGTGCATCGCCCAACCTGCGCGACGGCCACGAAACGCACCTCACCCTCAGAACGCGGGTCGTCGCCAATGCGCGCATCGACGTCCAATATTCCGGGGGCAGCATGCCAGTCCAGGTACGAGGTACAAAGTACCCAGTACTGGGAGTGGCCGTTAAACCCGAGAGAGCACCCGCCCCGGCGCCGCGATCTCCGCCCTCCTCTCCCCGACCTGCTGACGCCACATCGCGTAGTAAAGACCTTTCGCATCGAGCAGCGCGTCGTGGTGTCCCTGCTCCACGATCCGCCCGCGCTCGAGGACGTAGATCCGGTCGGCGTGCAGCACGGTGGACAACCGATGGGCGATCAGCACCGTGATCACGTTGGCGCTCTCGGCGACGTCGCGCATCGTGCGGCTGATCTCCTCTTCGGTGAGCGAATCGAGCGACGACGTCGCTTCATCGAAGACGAGGAGGTGCGGATCCCGCAGCAGGGCGCGGGCGATCGACAGGCGCTGCTTCTCGCCGCCCGAGATCTTCATCCCGCCCTCGCCGATCACGGTGTCGAGGCCCTTGTCGGCGCGGTTGAGGAGTGACATCGCGGCGGCGCGGCGCATGACGTCGAGGCACTGCTCGTCGGTCGCGTCGGGGCGCACGAAGAGGAGGTTCTCGCGGATCGTGCCGCTGAACAGCTGCGCGTCCTGCGTCACGAAGCCGATGCGCTCGCGGAACCTGTCGAGGTCGATCCGGTCGCTGCCGATCCCATTGTAGAGGATGCGCCCCGTCCCCGGGCGATACAGTCCGACGAGCAGCTTCACGAGCGTCGTCTTCCCCGCGCCCGACGGGCCGACGAACGCCACCGTGTGGCCGCGCGACACGTCGAACGTCACGCCGGCCAGCGCGGGCGTCGACGCGCTGGCGTGCGTGAAGCTGACGTCGTCGAACTCGAGCGTCTTCAGCTCGCCCAACGCCACCGGATTCGCCGGCTTGGGATCGATCGGGATCTCGAAGATCTCATCGAACTTGGCCAGCGACGCTTCCGTCTCGCGATAGATGTTGATGACGTTCCCGAGCTCCTGCAGCGGCCCGAAGATGAAGAACGAGTAGATGAGCAGGGAGAAGAACTGCCCCACCGTGATCTGCTTCTCGAAGATCAGGTAGAGCATGAGGAACAGGATGCACGTGCGGAGGAAGTTCACCGCGGTGCCCTGGATGAAGCTGAGGCTGCGCAGGTAGCGCACCTTCTTGAGCTCGAGCTTGAGGATCTTCTCCGTCGTCGCGTTGAGCCGCAGCTCCTCCTGCTTCGCGAGGCCGAGGCTCTTCACGAGCTCGATGTTGCGCAGCGATTCCGTCGTCGCGCCGGCGAGCGCGGTCGTCTCGGCGACGATGACCTTCTGGATCGCCTTGATGCGCCGGCTGAGCACGGAGCTGAGCACGCCGAGCAGCGGGACGGTGAGCAGGAACGCGGGCGCGATCGCCCAGTGCGCCTTGAAGGCGTACACCATCACGAACACCACGCCGACGAGCGTGGTGAACACCATGTTCACGAACGCGGCGATGAATCGCTCGGTGTCGGAGCGCACCTTCTGCAGCTTGCCGAGCGTCTCGCCGCTGCGCTGGTCCTCGAAGGTCTGGAAGGGGAGCGCGAGCGAATGCCGGATGCCGTCGGAGTACAGGTCCGCTCCGACGCGCTGCACGACGACGTTGACGAAGTAGTCCTGGAAGTTCTTCGCGATGCGCGACACGAACGCGACGCCGACGGCCATGCTCAGGAGCAGCGCGACCCCGCGGAAGAACTGCGGCCTGGTGTACTTGTCGTACTGGGTGGCGTAGCTGTCGATGACGTGCCGGAAGATCAGCGGATCGAGCAGCGAGAAGATCTGATTGACCGCCGCCAGGAAGAGCGCGAGGACGACGAGGCGCCAGTACGGGCGCAGATAGCGGGAGAGGGTGCGCATTGGATCAAGGTAATTCTGGGCGGGATGGGCGGGTTCCCGT
>Ga0070684_100003933_pt1 | contig 11252 bp, 9 predicted proteins | sample KBSC723LmetaG_FD_65653 | JGI IMG/M metagenome (GOLD analysis project Ga0070684, IMG submission 65653) | Corn rhizosphere microbial communities from Kellogg Biological Station, Michigan, USA - KBS C7.2-3L metaG | ecosystem: Host-associated > Plants > Roots > Rhizosphere ...
ATGGACTCGATCGGCGTCGGCACGCTCGTGGCCGGCAGCAACGCCGCCCGCGAGGTCGGCGGCGTCCTGGCCGTGCGCAGTCCCAGCCCGTTTGTGCACCGGCTCCTGCACATCACCGGCCTGACCGAGCTCTTCGGCCTGCCCGCGCTCGAAGACTCCGCTAATCGACAGTCACCGTAGAGACGCCGGCGGTGCAGTCGACGTCGTATTTGTCGGTCGCCGTGTCCCAGCCGCCGGACGCGAACGTCGAGCCGCCCGCGACGCCGCCGTGCTGCTGGCCGTCGATCGTCACGTTGCCGGCCCCGCCACCGGCGCGGACCCGCACCGGTATGCCGGACGGGCGGTGGATCGCGAACTGGTTGATGCCGCCGCTCATCCGCACCGGCACTGAGCCGTGCGCGGCGGGCAGTCGCAGGTCGACGCTGGCCGCGCCGCCGATGATCTCGACACCGGAAATCTTGAGAGTGCGCAGGTCGAGGTTCTCCGACGAGGCGCCGTCCACGATCCGGATCCGCCAGGTGACGTCCCGGTTGAGCTCGACGATGATCGCCGAGGAATTGCCGACGCTGGTCACCTGGACAAGGTTGCCGGCATCGGCCACGGTCGGAGTGTGGTCGCCGTCGTCCGAGCCGGTCACCCGGTAGAGCCGGTCCCCGAGGTCGGCCCCCTGGACGGCCACCGCCGTCGCGCCCTTGACCAGGTCGAACTGTGCGTCGGAGCGGCCGTTGACCGGGCCGCTGACAACGTGGTCCACGTGGGCCGGGCCGCCGCCGTGGCGGTCCCAGCCGCGCAGCAGCACGGTGGCCACGACCGCCATGAGCACGATGGCCAGCAGGATCACCCCGCCGATCAGCAAAACCGTGCGGGGCGGCGGGCCTTTGGAGGGCTCGGCGGGCGGCGGCGAGGGCGCTTCAGTGACCGGGTGCACCATGCCGACCGTTATACCCGAATATCCATGGTCATGAACAAAAGGACCGGGGCCGCCACCACGGGGGAAGCGGCGGCCCCGGCCGTCCTTGGTTGCCAAGCAGGCTACTCGCAAAGGAGCGACCTGCACAGTCCCGCAGGCCCTGTCAGCGCGGCGGTCGGGTGCGCTGACCCAGAGCCTACGTTCCGGCAGGTCCAATGTGGACGGCCCGCGCGCCCGCCTCAGCCGGGCTGAGCACCTCTCCGTCAAGCACGACGGCGTGGAAGAGGTGCAACGGGATGCACTCGAAGAGCGGCGAGCCGAGCTTCGCGAACACCGATTCGGGGACGAGCTTGAGCGAAGTCGTGACGACGATCGTCGGATATGTCTGTGCAAGTTGCAACGTGCCACGGATGTTGAGCACGGTGGTCGGGCTGATCGCGTCCGCCCCGGCCAGGCCGGTCACCTGGGTGCCGTCGGTCGCCTTGGGTAGGGCGGCGACCACGGCCTTGACCAATGCGCTGCTCGGTGCGGTCCGCACCGAGCCGCCGCGCTCGCGCACCAGCCGGGCGGCGGTGGCGACGCTGCGATCCACGTCGACGTCGAGTTGGCGACGGATCGCTTGCAGTGCGGCCTCCGGGTCGGCGCTGCGGGCCGCCCGGGAAATGTGCCACATCGACGCGTACCCGGGGAACTTCCCCGGTAGGACTTCGGCAATGCTGTGCAGAAGGTCTCGGTCCGAGGTCAGCTCGAGAAGACCGGCGAGGACCTGGCGCGCGACGCCGGTCGCTCCCGAGGTCCGGTCCTGGACTGCCTGACTCAACAGCGGCGTCAACGTTGGCGCGCTCATGGAAACCTGGCTGCTCCCTCCCTGGAAAATGACATTGGCTCCATCCGTGAGCCTCATGTATGAGACACGCGGGGTGGATCTCCGTCAAGTAGCCAAACGAGGAAGCAGCCGGAAACGCTCTGCCCTTCAGGAGTCCTTTACTTCGCCGAAAGACTCGGGTAATCGCGCTGGGTGTGTCCGGTGTAGACCTGCCGGGGCCGACCGATCTTGGTCTCTGGATCGGAGATCATCTCGCGCCACTGGGCGATCCATCCCGGGAGCCGGCCGAGCGCGAACAGGACGGTGAACATCGTCGTCGGGAAGCCCATCGCCTTGTAGATCAGGCCGGTGTAGAAGTCGACGTTCGGGTAGAGCTTGCGGGAGACGAAGAAGTCGTCGGCCAGGGCGATCTCCTCGAGCTTGACCGCGAGGTCGAGGAGCGGGTCGGGGGTCGCCATCCGGCCGAGCACGTCCTGGGCGGCCTTCTTCACGATCGCCGCGCGCGGGTCATAGTTCTTGTACACGCGGTGACCGAAGCCCATGAGCTTCACGCCCTGGTCACGGTTTTTGACCTTGCGCACGAACGCGTCGACGTCGCCGCCGTCGGCCTGGATGCCCTGCAGCATCTCGAGGACGGCCTGGTTGGCCCCGCCGTGCAGCGGGCCGAACAGGGCGTTGACCCCGGCCGACACCGACGCGAACATGTTGGCCTGGCTGGAGCCGACCAGCCGCACCGTCGAGGTCGAGCAGTTCTGCTCGTGGTCGGCGTGCAGGATGAAGAGCATGTCCAGGATCTTGGCGGTCACCGGATCCACCGTGTATGGCGTGGCCGGCACCCCGAACGTCATCCGCAGGAAGTTCTCCACATAGCCCAGCGAGTTGTCCGGGTAGAGCATGGGCTGACCCATGGTCTTTTTGAACGCGTACGAGGCGATCGTCGGCACCTTGGCCAGCAGCCGGATGCTGGAGATCTCGACCTGCTCCTCGTCGAACGGGTTCAGGCTGTCCTGGTAGAACGTCGACAGCGCACTCACCGCCGAGGACAGCACCGCCATCGGGTGGGCGTCGCGCGGGAAGCCGTCGAAGAACCGGCGCATCTCCTCGTGCAGCAGCGTGTGCAGCTTGATCTGGCTGGTGAACTCCTCCAGCTCGGCTGGCTCCGGCAGCTCGCCATGGATCAACAGGTGGGCCGTCTCCAGGAACGTGGAGTGCTCGGCGAGCTGCTCGATCGGGTAGCCGCGGTAGCGGAGGATGCCCTGATCACCGTCGATGTAGGTGATCGCGGACGTGCATGACGCAGTGTTCACGAACCCGGAGTCGAGCGTGACGTGATCGGTCTCCTTGAGCAGGCTATTGATCTCTACCCCGGACGGCCCCTCGCTGGCCTTGCGCGTCGGGAGGTCGAGCTTTCCGCCTGGGTACGAAAGATTGAATTCGCTCATGGTCTAATCCCTGCACTTCCCGGTCGGGCTTGTGGCCCGCAGAATGCCACGCGGACATGCCCCGGCCGCTCGCGGGGCATGTCCCACGTTACTTTCGCCTCGCCGCGAGGCCCATAAGACGGGACCTACAGATCGCCGGAGATGATGTGCTCGCGCGGCACGCCGTGGGCGGTCAAGACATCGATGGTGCCGCTCACCATCTGCGGTGAGCCGGCGATCAGGACGTCGTTCGGTCGCCAGTCGCCGTGATCCACGACGACCTCCGGGAGGGCGCCACTGCGATACGGGTAGGCCGGCCCCTCGGCGACCGCCGGCACCACGGTGGCTCCGAGGCTCCGGACCGCCTCGAGGTCATACAGGCCGTCGCGCTGCCGTACGCCCCAGAACAGGTGCACGAGCCGCTCGTCGCCGTCCTGACGCAGTTGCGCGAGGAGCGCCTTCATCGGTGCGATGCCGACGCCGCCGGCGACCATCAGCAGGGCGTGCTCGGACCGGGGCGGCAGCGGCAGCCCGCCGCCGGCCCGCTTGAGCCGGATCGGGTCCCCGACCGCGGTCCGCTTGACCAGGTCCTCGGTGACCCGGTCGAAGACCTGCACGTGCACCTCGATGACCTGGTCGTCGGCCGGCAGGCTGGCGATCCACAGCTTCTGCCACTCGTCCGGCCGGCGCCGGGTCTCGATGGCCACCTGCTGGCCGGGCAGGAAGGCGTACGGCAGGTAGCTGCGCACGTGGACGACCGCGAGATCGTCGCGCCGCCGGTCGTGGGCCACCACCTCGCCGGTCCAGAACGGCGGCTCCTGGTCGAGGCTGGGCCGCAGCCAGCGGGCGATCAGGTCCCAGGCGTCGGACCACTCGGTGCCGGACGGCTCGGTTGCGCCGTTGAGCGCGTCGATAAGCGCCAGCCCGAAGGCGTCGAGGTGGTTGCGGGCGGCGCCGAGCGTCTGGCCCAGTGCCGGCCCGAGCTGCGCGCACTCCTGGGCGACCAGGTGCGGCCGATCCAGGTGCTCGACGACCCAGAAGATCGCGCGACCGAGATCGGACGGGCGGGCGAGCGCGGGCGCGTGCAGGACGGTCCGGGTCTCCGGCAAGGCCCGTCGCAGGGACTGGGCGAGCTGATCGCCAAGAGCCGGGCCAACGCGATCCAGCAATTCGCGAAGCTTGCCCTGCAGCGTCCGCAGGAAGCCCTGGTCGCCCTGCCGGAAGCCGTCGGCCGACTCGGCCTCGGCCTGCGCCTCCTCGTATGCCCGGCGGCGCCGGGCAAGCACGTGTTGACGCTCGATCACTTGCTGCTCGAGCGTCGCCTGTTGCCACGCCCGCAACAGCGTCGGGTCGCGCGTCCCGCCGATCGGGTCAATCTGCGACATATCCCTATGGTCTCGTCCCGTCCCGGTGATCACGCAGGGTTCGCCGAAATTCCCGGAGGCACACCGTAGAGTGCGGGGATGCCCCTGGACCTGGTCGAGTTGCTGCCGTCCGGCTGGCGCGACGCGATGAAGCCGTTCCTCGATGTCGACACCGTGGCCCGTCTGAGCGAGTTCATCTCCGCCGAGTACGCCGCCGGTCCGGTCTACCCGCCGCTGCCTGACCTGTTCAGCGCGTTCCGGCTGTGCTCGCCGGACGATGCGCGGGTGCTCATCCTCGGCCAGGACCCCTACCACAAGCCAGGGCAGGCCCACGGGCTCAGCTTCTCCGTCCGGCCGGGCGTGCCGATCCCGCCGTCGCTGCGCAACGTGTTCAAGGAACTGCGCGACGACCTTGGCGTCGAGCCGCCGGCGACCGGCGACCTCACCGGCTGGGCCAGCCACGGCGTCCTCCTCCTCAACGCGGTCCTGACCGTGCGCGCGGCCAGCCCGGCCTCGCACGCCGGGCGGGGCTGGGAGCATTTCACCGACGCGGCGATCATGGCGTTGAACGCCCGTCCCGAGTGTGTGGTGTTCATGCTGTGGGGCTCGTACGCCCGCAAGAAGGCCGCCCTGGTGACCGCGCCCCATCACGTCGTCCTGGAGGCCGGGCACCCCAGCCCGATGAACCCGCGCGGCTTCCTCGGCTGCCGCCCGTTCAGCAGCGCGAACGCCGCGCTCAAGGCGGCCGGCCGGCCGCCGGTAGAGTGGCCGGAATGCGCTTCGGGTTGGTAGGCACCGGGCATTGGGCGACGCACACGCAGGCCGCCGGGATCGCCCGGCACGACGACGCCACCCTCGCCGGCGTGTGGGGGCGCGATCCCGAGAAGACGCGCACACTCGCGGCCCGCCACGGCGCGACCGCCTATCCGGACCTCGACGCGATGTTCGCCGATGTCGACGCGGTCGCCTTCGCGGTTCCACCGGACGTGCAGGCCGAGATCGCGGTCAAGGCCGCCGAGGCCGGCAAGCACCTGCTCCTGGACAAACCGGTCGCGCTGACCACGGCGGCGGCCGACGAGCTCGTTCAAGCAGTCGACAGTCACAAAACGGCGTCCCTGGTGTTCTTCACCGCCCGGTTCGTCCCCGCGGTCGCCACGTTCCTCGCCGAGCAGGCCGAGGTCGGCGGCTGGTACGCGGCGCACGCCACGCACTACGCGTCGATCTTCCAGCCCGGTAACCCGTATGGACAGTCGGCTTGGCGCAAGGAGCACGGCGGGCTGTGGGATGTCGGCCCGCACGCGCTCGCGGCGTTGCTGCCGCTCCTCGGCCCGGTCGTCGACGTGAGCGCCGCCGACGGGCCCCGGCAGACCACGCACCTGCTGCTCAGCCACGTCGACGGGGCGGCCAGCACGATCTCCGTCACGATCGACGCCGCGCCCGAGGCGATGACCAACACCGTCGCGTACTTCGGCGAGCGCGGCACGGCCACCCTGCCGGGCGTGAAGCCACCGGCCGACGAGGTGTTCGCGACCGCGGTCAGCACGCTGATCGCCCAGGTACAGTCCGGCGCCACCCGGCACCCGTGCGACGTCCACTTCGGACGCGATGTGGTCCAGATCTTGGAAGCGGCCGAGACGGCGAGACGAGAACGGCGCATCGTCACCATGCGCTAGGGCCGGTGGTCCTCGATCCACTGGTCGATGCGCGCCCACCATTCGAAGAGCCACTCGACCCGCTCCTCGCGCCCCCTCGGCACCTCCGCGGCGTCCACCGACCACCAGCGCATCATGATCGTGGTCTCCAGCGGCAGCTCCCGCCAGACATCGGCCATCGTCAGCATCTTGTCGACCCCGGTATGCGCGACCCAGATGACCTCGGCGCCCGGCGCCGCGTCAAGGGCGGCCAGCGTCCCGCCCGGCTTCGGGGCCAGCACATTGCGCATCTGCTCGGCCTTCTGAGCCATCGCGTGCAGGCCGAGCCGGTTCAGCCGGTCGATCGCCTTCAGCCGTCGAATCGGGGTGAAGTTGCCGCCTTCCGGAAACAGGACCAGGGCGTCGTTCTCGTCGAGCCCGGTGGCCAGCACCGCGATCTCGTCCTCCGCGCCGGCCCCGCGGTGGCGCAGCTTGATGAACCGGCTGGGCAGCCGGTTGAGCATCACGTCGATGACCGGGTCCCACTGCAACGTGCTCTTGAGGACGATGCGCGGCTCCCGGTCGAACCAGTTGACCAGCGCGTGGATGAGCAGGAACGAGTCGCCCGGGCCGGCGTGCCGGCAGAACACCAGCTCGGGCTTGCCTGGCGCGGCGATGTCGGGATCGGTGCCGATGACCTCGACTCGCACCCGCAGCGCCCACCGCGCCGTCCGGTAGAGGATGCGCAGGTACAAGCCGGTCAGGACGTAGTGCACCCGCTGGAATCGAGGGCCGTTCAGCCGCCAGCCGAAGCCGGAACCGATCCACAGCCCGAGGAGGACGACCAGCGCGATCGCCTCGAGGGCCAGGTAGACGGTGGCCATCCAGAGCACGCGGGGCGCCCGGAGCCGGCCGGAGCCGAATGCGCTGGCGATCAGCGCGATCAGCAATGCGACCGGCATGACCACGACGAGCGCCAGGATGATCACCCAGGCGATCGGGGTGATGATGACCCGGCGCACCCACCTGGGCGGAAGCATCCTCAGAGCCCGGCGAGGTAGCTCAGGCTCGCCTCGTAGGCCCGGTCGATGCGCGCCTTGGTGAGCGTCAGGTTCCGGTACTGCAGCGGCGAGTCGTCGCGCGGCGATCCGCCGCCGGTCGGCAACACGTGCACCGCGATCTCCGGCGGCGCCTCCGCGAGCTCCCGCGCGAACCGATGCCGCCGCGCCACCTCGAACGCCACCTGGGCAACCTCCCATGGTCGCTTGGGTGGGCGCAACGGCCGCTCGATCCGGCCGACCTGCAGCACGAACACCGTCTTGGCGCCAAGCGTGACGGCCCGCCCGACCGGGATGGAGTTCACCAGCCCGCCATCGATGAAGTGCTCATTTCCGATGTGTACTGGCGGCAGCACGCCCGGGACGGCGGCCGAGGCGAGCACGGCGTCGATGACCGGTCCGGTGCTGAACCAGTGCTCGGCGGCCCGCTCGATGCTCGCCGCACAGCACTGGAAGGGCACCGCCAGCTGCTCGAACGTGATGCCTTCGCCGAGTTCCCGCTCGAGGAGCCGGCGCAGCGCGCTCGGCGAGTGCAGGTGGGTACTTTTGGCGAACCGGCGCAGCTGTCGCGCCACCGAGTCGCCGTAGACCGAGCCGGCTTCGGGGGCCGACCACAGCTCGGTGAGCCGTCCGACCACGCGTTCGGTCGGGTCGGCGGCGACCGCCGCGCCGTTGAAGGCCCCGATCGACGTGCCGACCACCAGGTCCGGCCGGACGCCGCACTCCAGCAGCGCCCGCAGCATGCCGACCTCGACGGCGCCGAGGACTCCCCCGCCGCCCAGCACGAAGCCGACTGGCTGGGCGAAGTCGGCCGCCATCAGCCGGTCGCCGGCGAGGCGGACGTTCCGTTGTACGGCGGCGGGGCCGCCTGACCCTGCCCCGGCGGCGGGCCGGGCGGCCGCGGCGGCGGCCACGGCAGGTTGGACGGCCAGTTGGGCGGGGGCACGGTCGGCGGCGGCCCGGGCGGCGGGGCCGGCGGGTTGTGTGGCGCGTCCAGGTCGGGGGGCGGCGGGATGACGCCGGTCGTCGGCGGCAGCGGGTCGCCGAGCATGCGGACCGGGTCGCACCGGACCCCGTTGAGCGCGAAGTCGGTCGGCGGCCCAGGGGCCGACCCGGTCTGGCCGACCAGCCCGACGACGGTCGCCTTGCCGCCCGGCAACTCGAATCCGCTGAGCGTGATGTGGTTGCCGCCGGGGCCCTTGCCCTGCTCCAGCTTGAGCCCGTCGGCCTGCACAATGCTCTGGGTGCCGAACACGAACTGCAGGCTCCAGGGCTTGTGGCCCACCTTTCCGGTATTCACCACGGTCACGCGGGCGTCGAACTTGCCGTCGCCCAGCTGGCGCGGCTGGATGTAGAAGTTCACCCGGCACGAGTTGTCCGGCGGGGTCATGCCGCCGTCGGCCGCGTTGCGGCGCACCGTCCAGAAGCCGAGCGCCGAGGCCCCGAGCACGGCGACGGCGGCGGCCGCGATCGGGATGGCCCGGCGGCTGCGGCGGCCCTTGCGCGGGGCTCGATGAGCCGGCCGGCCCGGCTCGACGGTCAACGCCGACGGGAACACCGCAGCCGGCGGCGGGATCAGCGCCCGCACCGGGCTGGTGACCTCTTGGGTGGCCGCGCCGTCCTGGCCGGGCAGCACGACGTGGATGCCGGTCGCGGCGGCCAGGATGGTCGCCGCCCTTCGCGCCGACGGCCGGTCGTCGGGCTCCTTGGCCAGGCACCTTCCGATCAGCCGCGCTACCGCGTCGGGGAGCCCGTCGATCGCCGGCAGCGGGCTCGGCGGCTCGTAGACGTGGTTGGCGATCATCTGGGTGGGCGTGTCGGCGTCCCACGGCAGCCGGTCGGTGAGGCACCGATACACGAGCAGACCCAGCGCGTAGACGTCGGTGGCCGGCACGACCACCTCGCCGACCAGCCGCTCCGGGGCCAGGTAGGCCGGGGTGCCGAAGACCATGCCGGAGTCGTCGTCGTCCGGCGAGCCGGCCAGCCCGGCCACCCCGAAGTCGAGGACCTTGGCGCCGGAACCGGTCAGCATCACGTTGCTCGGCTTGATGTCCCGGTGGACCACGCCGCGCTCGTGGGCGGCCGCCAGCGCCGCCGCGACCTGGGCGCCGATCTGGGTCGCCTGGCGCCACGACATCCGCGACGCGCGCAGCCGGTTGGACAGCAGGTGACCTTGGAGAAGCTCCATCACCACGTATGGAGCGCCATCGACCGTTGACTCGCCGTAGTCGTGGACGCTGGTGATGTTGGGATGCTGCAGCTTGGCGACCGCAAGGGCCTCGGCGCGGATGCGCTCGCGGGACGCCACGTCAGCAGCCAGGTCCACGGAGAGGACCTTCACCGCGACGTCGCGGTCGAGCACCGAGTCACGGGCCCGCCACACCACCGACATGCCGCCGGTGCCGATCGGGTCAAGCAACCGGTATCTGCCACCGAGTTGCTCGCCCGCGGTGCCGCTCACCACTCGCCATCCTGATCGATTCCGGTCAACACTACGTGCCTGACCGTACCGGCCGTTCCGCCAGGTTGCGACCCTCCCTTTATGCGCAATTTCCCGACGATCGAGCAAGGCAGTTTACAAATGCGAACGGACCCGAAATATCTCGGCGACCGACCAGGCCTGAAACGGGCAGCCGGTCGCGCGGTGCGGGGCGTCGCCCTCGGCGGTCTCGCTGACCGAGCCGAGGCCCCACTCGAAGAGGTGCGCCTCGAGCCCGGCAAGGGCCGACCGGTCGCCGGTCGCCTGCACGTACGGGCCGATCAGCCACGACCAGACCGTGCCCTGGTGATATGCGCGGTCCCGGTCGGCCGGGCCGCCGCGGTGGGTGCCGCGGTAGGCCGGGTCGTCCGGGGCGAGGCTGCGCAGCCCAAGCGGGGTGAGCAGGGCCGATGCGACCATCGGCGGCAACGGCCGGCCGGCGCGCGGGCCGTGCGGCAGCGAGTACGCCAGCACCTGGTTGGGCCGCAGCGCCGGCGGGCCGTCGAGGACGTCATCGAGCGGCCCGAAGCGGAACGACGCGAGCGCGGCCGTCCGAAGCTTGTCGACGGTGCCGGTGTCCCGGCCGGCCCGGGCCAGCACGGCTGCGGCCGCCCCGAGCCCGTTGATCCACAGCGCGTTGACGTCGACCGCCTTGCCCGCCCGCTGCGTCACCGGTACTCCGTCGACGCGCGCGTCCATCCAAGTCAGGGCCACCCCGGGGGCGCCCTGAGTGAGCAGCCCGTCGGCCGGGTCGACCCGGATCCCGTAGCGGGTGCCGGCGACGTGAGCGGCGACGATCGCCTCGATCGTCGCGGCCAGGTGCCGGGCCAGGTCGTGGTCGCCGGTCTGCTCGACGTGCCGGTCGATCGCGTGCAAGAACCAGAGCGTCGCGTCGACCGTGTTGTGCTCGGTCTGGCCGGTGTCGGCGGTGTTGGCCAGCATCCCCTCGGACAGCGTGGCCGCGTAGGCCCGCAGCAGCGCCGCACCCTCCTCGGCTCGCCCGCTGGTCAGGAACAGGCCCTCGTAGGAGGTCATCGTGTCGCGCGACCACGTGCCGAACCACGGGTACCCGGCCACGACGTCCGGCCCGTTGGCCCCGGCGACGACGAAGCTGTCCGCGGCCAGAGCGAAGTCCGGATCGGCGGCCTTTCGCGCGATGTCCTGCTTCCGGGTCCGTGCGGCCGCCAGCACCTCGGCTGCCGGTCGTGCCGGGCCGGCCAGGTCGCCCGCCCAGGCCGAGACGATGACGACCTGGCCCGGCTCGAGCGTGCTCACAAAGTCGCCCGCGTGCCACAGGTCCTCGACCGCGTTGAGCCCGCGTTCGGCCTCCTCCCGGGCGTACACCCCGCGGTACCACTCGCCGGCCGGCTGCCAGCCCGGGCCGGCCAGGCGGTAGGCACCTTCGATGACGACGCCGCCGTCGACGGCCCCGCTCACCGTGGTCATCACCGGGTCCGGTCCCCCGGCCGTCCGCTCGCCGTGGGCGTCGCGCCAGGTCGTCAGCGCCTTCAGCGTCAGCGTCACCGGTCCCGGGGCGGCGACCAGCCGGTGGGCGATCACCAC
>Ga0070684_100003935_pt1 | contig 11252 bp, 7 predicted proteins | sample KBSC723LmetaG_FD_65653 | JGI IMG/M metagenome (GOLD analysis project Ga0070684, IMG submission 65653) | Corn rhizosphere microbial communities from Kellogg Biological Station, Michigan, USA - KBS C7.2-3L metaG | ecosystem: Host-associated > Plants > Roots > Rhizosphere ...
GCACGGCCAGCTCGAGCGATGCCGCCTTGCGTGCCATGTGTGCCTCCCTCCGTCCGTGTCTCGTGCCGACCCACCCCGCCCGACCGACCGGGACCGGAATGGGGCATCATGTCGCGCAACGTTGTGTCGCTGCGTTCTATCGAGACAACGTATCAGCACGATATATCGCGGTTCAAACCCGCGTCGTTTCGGCCCCCTTCGGCCCCGCCCCGTACCCTCGACCCGACGACGCGGGCCGATGTGGCACCGGTGGCACCCGGCAGCACCCGGTGGCACCCGGTGGCACCCGGGGCACTGCCGCGGGTCCGCCCGGGCCCCGACGTCGTCGCTGAGCACCGTTCCCCCGATGCACGTGGAGTGATCCGTGACCGCCAAGCGCAGGGCCGCAGGCCCGGCCGTCAAGCGCAAGCCGAAGCCGACCGGCCCGGGCCGAAGCCCCGCCAAGAGGCGCGCGCTGAAGATCCTGAAGTGGTTCCTGATCGTCGCGCTGGCCGGCTCGCTGCTGCTGATCGGCGGGTTCGTCTACCTCTACAAGACGACGCCGATCCCCGACCCGAACCAGGACTTCCAGACCCAGTCGTCGTTCGTCTACTACAGCGACGGCAAGACCGAGGTCGGTCAGTACGCCACGCAGAACCGGCAGATCATCCAGCTCGCCGACATGCCCAAGAAGCTGCAGAACGCCGTCGTCGCGGCGGAGGACCGGTCCTTCTGGACCAACCACGGGATCGATCCCAAGGGCATCGTCCGGGCCGCCTTCAACGACGCCCGAGGTGGTGCGACCCAGGGTGCGTCCACGATCACCCAGCAGTACGTGAAGATCCTCTACCTGACCCAGGAGCGGTCCCTGAGCCGCAAGGTGCACGAGGCGATCCTGTCGCTGAAGCTCCAGAAGCAGCTCAGCAAGCAGAAGATCCTCGAGGGCTACCTCAACACCATCTACTTCGGCCGCGGCGCGTACGGCGTCCAGGCCGCCGCGCGGGCCTACTTCGGCGTCGACGCCACCGACCTCTCGCTGCGCCAGAGCGCGGTGCTCGCCAGTGTCCTGAACAACCCGTCGCAGTACGACCCGGCGAACGGCAAGGACAACAAGGAGGCGCTGCTGGCGCGCTACCGCTACGTGCTCAGTGGGATGGCGTCGATGCACACGATCCCGGAGGCCGAGGCCGCCAAGGCGGAGAAGCACCTGCCGAAGTTCCCGGTGTTCAAGGAGTCCAGCAGGTACGCCGGCCAGAAGGGCCACGTGTTGACCCTGGTGCGGCAACAGCTGCACGACCTGGACTTCACCGACGACCAGATCGACGGTGGGGGGCTGCGCGTCTACACGACGCTGACGAAGAAGGCGATGGACGCCGCGGCCGCCGGCGTCAAGCAGGTCCGACCGAACATCAGCGACCGCCAGCTGCACGTCGCGGTGGCGACCGTCCAGCCCGGCACCGGGGCACTGCTCGGCTTCTTCGCCGGGCAGAACTACCTGCGCTCGCAGATCAACTGGGCCGAGGCCGGCGGCATGGTCGGCTCGACGTTCAAGCCGGTCTCGCTGGCCGCGGCGATCACCGACGGGTACTCGCTGAAGAGCACCTGGGAGGGCAACTCGCCGTACACGTTCCCCGACGGGCTCGAGGTCCACAACGAGGGCGAGGGCACCGGCACCAACTACGGGTCGAGCGTCTCGTCGGTCAAGGCGCTGGAGGACTCGATCAACACCGCCTTCGTCGACATGTCGGCGAGCATGAAGGACGGTCCGGAGAAGATCCTCTCGATGGGCAACAAGATGGGGATCCCGCCCAGCGACCCCGACCCGCACTACCCGGGCATCCCCGACTCCACGCGCGATCTCGACGCGGACGCCCTGATCACCTTGGGCAAGGCGCGGATCAGTGCGATCAACATGGCCAACACCTACGCGACGATCGCCAACGGCGGCCAACGTGCCGACGTCCACGTGATCAACAAGGTCACCGACAGCACCGGCAAGGTGCTCTACCAGTACAAGCCGCACACCACCGAGGCGATCCGGCCCGACATCGACCGCGACGTCAGCTACGCGATGCAGCAGGTGGTCCTCAACGGCACCGGCACCAACGCGCAGGCGATCGGCCGCCCGGCGGCCGGCAAGACCGGCACCGCGACCAACGACAGCGGCGACGTCTCGTCGTCCTGGTTCGCCGGGTTCACCCCGCAGCTGGCGACGGCGGTGATGTACGTCCGGGGGGACGGCGACAACGCGCTCAACGACTGGCTTCCGCCGTACAACGGTGCGGCCGGCTACTTCGGGGCCGGCTACCCCACGGCCACCTGGGCCGCGGTGATGCAGCGAGACCTCGTGGGCGTGCCCGAGGAGCCGTTCCCACCTCCGGCCAACGTGCCGGCCAAGCGCACCGACCACGCGCCCGCCCCACCGCCTCCCCCTCCGAGCTCGCACCCCCCGACGTCGTCGGCCCCGACCACGTCGAGCGCTCCCACCAGCAAGCCGACCACCTCGGCGCCGACCACACCCTCGTCGCCCACCGGCAGCAGCAGCACCCCGTCGTGCCTGCCGGTGACCTGCCCGACGAGCCCGACCTCCAGCCCGCCGTCCTCGTCGGCCAGCGCCAACCCGTCCGCGAGCGCACGGCCGGTGGTCATGGCCTCGCGTGAGCCCTGGTGGTGACCGACGAGGGTGACGACCGCCGTCCGGCCGTCCGGCCGACGGCCGACGACCCGTTCGTCGCAGCGCTGAGTCCCAGCGTCGGCGGCCCGGCCGGCGAGCACGCCGGGAGACATCCCTGGTGGACGCCGGTGCGCGTCATCCTCGCCATGACCGCGGTCTGCTTCGCGCTGGGCATGGTGCAGAAGGCCCCGTGCTACGACGCCCAGTGGACCAACAGCCAGAGTCGCTACTCGGAGATGTGCTACTCCGACCTGCCCTACCTGTACGTCGGCCGCGGCTTCGCGGAGCTGGAATGGCCGTACTCCGACTCGATCTACGTGCGCGACCGGTACCCCGACGTGATGGAGTACCCGGTCGGGATCTCGTACTACGCCTACGCCGCGGCGTACGTGACGCACTGGCTCGAGGGCTCACCCGACCTCGCCGCCCGCGGTGCCATGTCGCAGGGCCAGCTGTACGCCGACCACGAGGTGCTCCGCGAGACCCTGCTCTTCACCGCGGTGAACTCGGTCGGGTTCGGCATCTGCGCCCTGCTCGCCGCGTGGGCGCTCACCGGAGTGAACCGGCGACGACCGTGGGACGCCGCGCTGTTCGCACTCTCCCCGGTGCTGCTGTTCGAGGGCCTGATCAACTGGGACCTCCTGGCCGTGGCGTGCGTGGCGGGCGCGCTCTGGGCGCAGGCCCGCGACCGCCCGGCGCTCACCGGTGTGCTGATCGGGCTGGGCACCGCGGTCAAGCTCTACCCGCTGTTCCTGCTCGGCGGGCTGCTGGTGATCTGGGGCCGGGAGCGTCGCTGGCGAGACCTGGCCACCGCCACCGGGACCGGCCTGCTCACCTGGGCGCTGGTGAACGCGCCGGCGTACCTGTCGGGCCACCACGAGTGGAGCGTGTTCTGGACGTTCAACAAGTACCGCGATGCCGACCTCGGCTCGGCGTGGCTGGTGATCGAGCACATGGCGGGCACCACGTACACACACCACACCATCAACCTCTGGTCGTGGATCCTCTTCGGGCTGTGGTGCGTCGGGGTGGCGGTGCTCGGCGTGCGGGCGCCGCGGACGCCGCGGCTGGCGCAGCTGGGGTTCCTGGTCGTGGTCGGCTTCCTGCTGGTGAACAAGGTCTACTCGCCGCAGTACGCGCTGTGGTTGCTGCCGCTGGCGGTGATGGCGCGGCCGCGGTGGCGCGACCAGCTCATCTGGCAGGCCGGCGAGATCTACTACTTCGCGTCTGTGTGGTGGTACCTGGGCACCTACCTGAACCCGAGCGGCGGAGGTGACCCCGGGTTCTACTGGCTCGCGGTCGGCATCCGGTGCGCGGCACAGCTCTACCTCGCCGTGATCGTGGTGCGAGACATCCTGATGCCGGAGTACGACGTGGTCCGCACGCGCCCGGCCGGGGCGCGACACTCGTTCTGGCCACCGACCGAGCCCGGGCGCCTGACCCTGGGCCGGGCACCCGGCGGAGGCTAGGACCCACCGAGGGAGCCCGCCACGTTCACGCCGTACTCGCCGTCGCACCTGGTCGTCCTCGCGCTCTTCGTGGCCGGGACGGTCGGCCTGTTGGCGGCCGGTCCACGGCTGCGTGGCACACCCCGCGAGCGGCAGGTCGCGGTCGTGCTCGCCTGGGGCAACCTGGTGTTCGGCGTCGCATCTTCGGTCACCGCACTTTTCCCGTTCTCCGCGGAGAACTCGCTGCCCCTCCAGATCTGCGACCTGGCCTGGATCGTCGTCGCGTGGGCGCTGCTCACCCTGCGCCCGCTGCCGACCGCGCTGACCTACTACTGGGGGCTGACCCTGTCGGTGCAGGCGCTGGTGCAGCCGACGCTGACCGAGCCGTTCCCAAAGCTGGAGTTCTTCGTGTTCTGGGGCAAGCACGTGCTGATCGTGTGGGGGGCGGTGTACCTGTGCCTGTCGCTCCGGCACGGCCCGGACTGGGCGTCGTACCGCCGGGCGGTGAGGTGGACGTTCGGCTGGCTGGTCGTGGTGCTCTGCCTGAACGTCGTTCTCGACGCGAACTACGGCTACGTCAACGGCAAGCCGTCGGAGGCGACGGTGCTCGACGTCCTCGGCCCGTGGCCGGTCTACGTGGTGGCCGAGATGGCGATCGTGATGGTCGGCTGGGCGCTGGTCACGCTGCCGTGGACCGGACTCCCGCGCCGCGGCGTCAGGAGATGACGACCGCGTCGAAGTCGGTGGCGGTGTAGCGGACGCGCACGTCGATCTCGTCGCCGACGGCCGGGACCCGCGGACCGTGCGGGAGGAACAGCATCGAGGCCTGCATGTGCGGCGGCTCGGCGAACAGCCGCTGCTTCCCGTCGACGGTGAACGGCGAGCGCACGAACCCGACCGCGTCGAGACCTCCCCGGGCCAGGGTCGCCGCACGGGCCCGGATCGAGTGGTCGCCGGTCGGCGCCTCGAGGCCGATGCCGTGGGCAGTGCCGCCGGAGACCACCAGGATGTGGCCGGCCTTCGGCGCCGTACGCCCGCGGTAGCCGAACACGTCGCCGCGCTGGACCTCATGGACATCGAGCACGGTCGCGGTGACCTTCAGGGCCTCCCGGTCGCCGAGCCAGAGGTCGGTGCCGATGCGTGGCCGCACCTCGAAGTCGGCGTACGACGTGCGCAGTGACGCCAGCTCGCGAGACGTCAGGTGGCTCACCCACAGCCGACGTGTCGTCAGCCCCGAGGCGACCACGTCGTTGACGAGCCCGACGACCTCGGTGAGGTGGGCGCCGGCGGCGAGTGGGAGATGGAAGGCGACGCCTTCGACCGTGGCCGGCCGGCGGTCGATGAGCTGGGCGGCGGAGCGCAGCTCCTCGGTCGACATCCCGTGCCGGCGCATGCTGGTCATCCGCTCGAGCACGACGCGGACACCGGGATCGTGGTCGAGGAGCGCGAGCAGGTCGGCGAGCCGGCTGACGGTGTGGATCACCCGGCGGCCGGTGAGGTCGTCCGGGATCGGCGAGCCGGTCGGGCGCCACGGCGTGAGCACCAGGAGATCGCCGTGGCAGCGCTGCGCCACCTCGGGCAGCTCCTCGTAGGTGCCGACGGCCAGGGTGTCCGCGCCGAGCCACTCGGCCTTGCGGGCCAGCCGGCCGAGGCCGAAGCCGTAGCCGTTGCCCTTCGCGACCGGGACCAGGCCCGGCGTCTGGTCGGCGACCGTGCGGAGGTGTCGTCGCCAGCGGTCGCCGTCGACGGTGAGGGTGAGGCTCATCGGCGCCCCGGGACCAGGGAGCGGCGGTTCAGGTAGAGCGCGAATCCCTGGTAGAGCAGGCGGTTGAGCGGAAGATCCCACTCGCCGACCGTCTCGACGGCTTGGCCGCCGGTGCCGGTCTTGAACTGGATCAGCCCGATGTGGGGATCGTCGGCATCGAGGGTGTCGGTGATGCCGCGGAGGTCGTAGACGTCCGCGCCCTGGGCGATCGCGTCGCGGATCATCGCCCACTGCACGGCGTTGGAGCCGCGGACGTCGCGCTTGTCGGTGGACGAGGCGCCGTAGGAGTACCACGCGTGCCGACCGACGCGCACGCCGATGGTGGCCGCGACGAGGTCGCCCTCGTGGTGGGCCAGCCACAGGGTGATCCGGCCGGGATCGTCCGCGCCCAGCGCGTCGTACATGGTCCGGAAGTAGGCCAGCGGCCGGGGTGTGAAGTGGTCGCGTTCGGCGGTGTGCACGTAGAGGTCGTGGAACGCCTTCAGGTCCTCGGTGCCTCCGGTCGACACGGTGACGCCGGCCTTCTCGGCCTTGCGGATGTTGCGCCGCCAGAGCTGGTTCATGCCGGCGAGCACGTCGTCCTCGGTACGGCGCGTGCCGTCGTCGTCGACCAGTGGGACGACGAACGTGTACTGCGGCTGCCCGGCGGCGAAGCCCCCGTCGGCGTCCTGGCGCCGCCAGCCGAACGCCTCGAGCTGCTGGACGACCCGGGCGCCGGTCGCCGTGCGCACCAGGGGTGCGATCTCGGTCAGGCTGCGGACGCTCCCGTCGGCGATGCCGGCCTTGACCTGGTCGGCGCCCCAGCGTCGGGTGACCACCGGCGGGCCCATCCGGACCCCGAACGCCCCCTGCGAGCGCAGGTGCTCGGTCATCGGCGCCAGCCACTCGCCGAGGTCGTCGGCCGCCCAGTCGAGCACCGGACCCTCGGGCAGGTAGGCGAGGTAGCGGGCCAGGCGGGGCAGCTTGCGGTAGAGCACGAGTCCCGCACCGACCAGCCGGTCGCCGTGGTACCACCCGAGGGACTCACCTCGCCACTCGGACTTCACCGTCGCCCAGGCAGGCGTCTGCAGGAAGCTCGCCCACGGCTGCTCGCGCAGGAACGCGCGATGCTCGTCGGCGGAGATCGGGCGGACGGTGGGGACCACGGCGTCGAGGCTACCGGTGTGTATCAGGGCGCGTGGACGCTGCTCCTGAGGGGAGAACGGCGACACCACCAGCGCGAAACCCCGGCAGCGGCCGGCCAGCTCAGCAAGGACAGCACGACGGTGAACCTCGCACCGATGACCCAGCCTGCCTCCGCCCGACGTTGTCGGCGACGGTTCGCTCCGCCATGCTCCTGCGAGGACCCTGAACGCCCAGCGACGTCCCGAGGAGGCATCCGATGAACGATCCGCACCTCCCGGACGAGCTCCTCTTCGCCGACGTACGCCGCGCCACCGACGCCTTCGACCCGCTCCCCGACGGGATGGTCGAGCGGATGGTGGCCGTGACGCGCGACATCGCCGACCACGATCCCGACCTCGAGCTCCAGCTGATGTTGGTCGTCGAGCGGTTCGCCGAGCTCGTCGGCACCCGCGGCGGCGCGCGGTCCTACACGCTGCGCTTCGGCGGCGAAGGGGTCGACCTGCTGGTCCGCGTCGGCGTCTCCGAGGAGGAGGGTCGCGCCCGGCTCGACGGCTGGGTGGTCCCGGCGGCGAGCGCTCCGGTGCAGATCCACGAGGTCGGCGGAGAGGGCCGGACGTTCGACGGGATGGCCGCCGACAGCGGGCGTTTCGAGTTCCCCGACCTGCCCACCGGTTTCTACCGTGTGTCCCTCAAGCTCGCCGACGACCAGACGTTCGGCACCCCTGCCTTCGAGATCTGATCACCCACCAGCCCGCAGCGAGGACCCGACATGCCTGACTCCCGCAACGTCCGCCTGGCTCGCGAGCCCCGGATGCCCCGACGGGCCCACCTGGACGCTGCCGAGGCGCGCATCCTCGATCCCGACCGCGGCCCGGTCGTCGACGGGGTGAAGGGGAGTCCGACGGCCTACGTCGGCACCCGGCTGATGATCGCCAAGGGTGACCGGCTCCAGGAGCACATCCACCTCCTGACCACCGCCGCGGAGAGTCTCGACTGGCGGGTCAAGCTGGACACCGAGCCTGCGAAGGCGCGCAAGCTCCCGCTCGGCGTGCGCACCGTGCGCATCTCCGGGCCGGCGACTCCGGTGACGCAGACCCCGGATGCGTGGGTGCTCCTCCAGACCGCTCGTGCGCTGCACGGCCGCAAGGCGATGCGCGGAGTCGATCTCGACCACGTGGTGTCGACGACCCCGCTGACGCCGGATCCCTGGGACGTGCCGCATGCGCCTGACCCGTCGGCGTGGATCCAGCCGCAGCCGTGGGACGTGCCTCATCCCTGGGACGTGCCGCACCCCGACGGCTCCACGGGGGCCTCGGCCGGGCTCCTGAGCTACGGCCTCCTCGGCAGCGGCGGCCGCCAGCCGATCGCGTACGCCGGCCCGAGGCCCGCTCGCTTCCCCAACTCCGCGATCACCGGGCGCCGTCCCGTCGTCGCCCTCCTCGACACCGGCTGCTACCCGCACTTCTGGTTCGACGGCGGCGTCGTCAAGACCGACGTGAAGCTCTACGGCCACCACATCGGCGACTCCGACCCGGCGACCGATCCCGAGCGCCATGGCGACCTGAACGGCCCGTTCGACGGCTCGATCGACCGGATCGCCGGTCACGGCACGTTCCTGGCCGGCCTGGTCCACCAGGCCTGTCCGGACGCCCAGATCCTGTCCTGGCGCGGCATCCCGGCCGACCGGCCGCTCGTCGAGTCGGAGTGGCTGACCACGCTGGCACAGATCACCGAGCTGGTCCGGCTCGACCGCGAGGGCAAGCGCGGAGGCCACCCGATCGACGTGCTCAGCCTGTCGATGGGCTACTACCACGAGAACAAGGCCGACGACCTGCTCGACCCGATCCTGCTGACGATCCTGAGGGAGCTCGCCGGCCTGGGCGTGGTCGTCGTCGCCTCGGCCGGCAACGACGCCACCGACCGGCCGTGCTACCCGGCGGCCTTCGCGCCCTGGAGCAACCGCAAGGGCCCCGTGCACCGCCACCGCGATCGGGTGCCGGTCGTCTCCGTGGGTGCCCTGAACCCGAACACCTCGGACGCGCTCTTCAGCAACGCGGGCTCCTGGGTGCGCGCCTACGCACCGGGGGCGTCGTTGATGAGCACGATGCCGCCGTTCCAGGGCGGCCTGCAGCCCACGGCGAAGACCTGGGTCGACGGACGGCTTCGCGAGTCGGTCGACCCCGACGACTTCCGGTCGGGGCGACGACGCGACGGCGAGCAGCGCGGCGGCTTCGGCGTGTGGAGCGGGACGTCGTTCGCGGCACCGCTGATGGCGGGCGCGCTGGCGGCCGCGATGTCGAAGAGCCTGATGAACCGGAAGAACCCACCGCAGGGTGCGGCGGCGGCCGTCCGTCGCGGTTGGCGGGCGGTGGAGCGCCTGACCGACATGCAACGGCCAGAATAGGCGGGTGCGGAGCGCCCACGAGCTCCATCAAGCGGGCCTGGAGGCCCTGGTCGGTCGGCGGCTGCCAGCTGCCCGCCGGCTGCTGGAGCGCGCCCGCGACGAGGCGGTCGAGCCCGACCTGGTGGCCAGGATCGAGGCCAGCCGCGCCTTCCTGATCGCCGAGCTCGGCGACCTGACGGGCGCGCTCCGGGTCTGCCGCGACGCGCTGGCCATGGCGGGCGTCACCTTCGAGACCCTCGGGGTGCTGCACAGCCAACGGGCGCTGATCCTGTTGCGCCGGGGCGAGACCGCCGAGGCGCTGGACGCGTTCGGCCTCGGGATCTCGATGCTGACCGACCCCGTCGAGCTGGGGAAGGCGCACATCAACCGTGGGAACCTCCACCTCGCGCGCGGGGCCGGCCACCATGCGGCGGAGGACTTCGCCACGGCCGTCACCCTGCTCCAGCGCAGCGGCAACGAGCTCGAGGCCGCGATGGCCGAGCACAACCTCGGGTACGCCGACCTCCTCAGCGGCGACCTGGTCTCGGCGCTGCACCACATGGACGCGGTGCGACCGGTGCTGCTGCCGCTGAGCCAGGTCGGAGCCGCGATCTGCAACCAGGACCGGGCGGAGGTCCTGATGGCCGCGGGACTGACCCGCCGGGGGCTGGCCGCCCTCGACGAGGCGGCCCGGACCTACGGCCAGCACCGGATGCCACATCGCCGTGGCGAGGCCGAGCTGATCATCGCCCGGGCGACGCTGGCCGACGACCCGTCCCGGGCCTTGGCGGCCGCTCGCGCCGCCCGGGCTCGCTTCGCGCGGATGGACGCCCCGGCGCTCCGCCTCAAGGCCGAGGCCCTGGTCCACGGCGCCGAGGTGCGGCTGGGACGTACCGGTCCCTCGCTGGTGCGGCGGGCGAGGGCCCTCACCGCCGAGCTCGAGGCGCTGGCCCTGCGGTGGTGGGCTCTCGACATCGAGCTCGACGCCGCCCTGGTGTCGATGCGGAGGGGCGAGCTCGACGACGCGCGGCACCGGTTGGCCTCGATCCGGGTCCCGGCGCGGGCCCCGCTCGGCGTACGACTGCGGGAGCGTGACGTGCGGGCCGCCCTCGCCGAACGAGCCGGGCGGCGGGCCGACGCACTGCGGCACCTGCGGCACGGCCTGGCCGACCTCCACGAGTGGCAGAGCTCGTTCGGGAGCCTCGACCTCCAGACGATGGTGACCGGGCACGGTCGTCGCCTGGCCGTCCGCGGGATCCGGGTAGCGGTGGCGTCGGGATCGCCCGGAGTCCTCTTCGAGTGGTCCGAGCGCGCGCGGATGCTGGCCAGCCGGGTCCAGCCGGTGCGGGTGCCCGGCGACGAGCGCGTCCGGGCCGACCTCCAGGAGCTGCGCGCGCTGGCCACCGCCGAGGACACGTCGCGCGGCGGTGCGGCCCGTCAGGCCGAGCTGCGGCAGCGGGTCCGGGAGCGTGCCTGGCGGAACCGGGGGTCGGGTGAGTACGACGATCCGGCGACGCTGGTGGACCTCCAGGCCCGACTGCGCGACGACCAGACGCTGGTCGCACATGTGGTCACCGCCCAGGAGGTGGCCGCGCTGGTCGTCACCTGCCACGACGCGGTGGTGGTCGATCTCGGGCAGCGCTCGGCGCTCGACGCCCTCATCGGCGGGCTGCTGCCCGACCTCGACATGGCCGCCGCCGAGCTGCCGGGCCCCTTCGCCGACGCCATCAGGTCCGAGCTCCGGTCCCGGGTCGGGCGCATCGACGGCCTCCTGATGGCACCGCTGGCAGCGGCGATCGGTGACCGCGAGCTCGTGCTGACGCCGTCCGGCGTGCTGGCGACGGTGCCGTGGACGATCCTGCCGAGCAATCGCGATCG
>Ga0070684_100003936_pt1 | contig 11251 bp, 9 predicted proteins | sample KBSC723LmetaG_FD_65653 | JGI IMG/M metagenome (GOLD analysis project Ga0070684, IMG submission 65653) | Corn rhizosphere microbial communities from Kellogg Biological Station, Michigan, USA - KBS C7.2-3L metaG | ecosystem: Host-associated > Plants > Roots > Rhizosphere ...
ACCGAGCGATGCTCGACCGGCGACAACGACGAGGCGGCCGCGTGCGGCAACTTCGCTGTCAACACGGTGCAGCCGGGGCAGGCGCCCCGAAACGAGACCGGTCGCCGGATCCCGCTGATCGACGACACGGCGTTCCCGAACATCGGCGACCGGATGTCCCAGGCGGGGATCAGCTGGGCCTGGTACTCAGGTGGCTGGAACGACGCGGAGAAGGGCACGCCTGGTGCTCTGTTCCAGTTCCACCACCAGCCGTTCAACTACTTCGCGGACTACGCGCCCGGAAAGCCCGGCCGCGCGCACCTCAAGGACGAGGAGGAGTTCAGGGCTGCGGCACGTAACGGGACGCTTCCCAAGGTGTCATTCGTCAAGCCGTACGGCGCAGAGAACGAGCACCCGGGCTATGCGAGCGAGCCGGACGGGTCGGACCACCTGGTCGACCTGCTGCGGGACATCACCGAGGGGGACTCCGCCGGCAACACCCTTGTCGTGGTCACCTACGACGAGTTCGGCGGCCAGTGGGACCACGTCTCCCCGCCGGGCACGGGCGGCACGGTCGGCGCCCACGACGCCTGGGGGCCGGGCACCCGGATCCCGGCGCTGATCGTCTCCCGGTCGCTGAAGCACTCGGGCGTCGACCACACGGTCTACGACACGACGTCGATCATGGCCACCATCGAGCACAGCTTCGGACTGAAGCCGGTGGCGACCCGCGACCGGGTCGTGAACGACCTGACCCCGGCGGTGGCGGCGGGAGGCCGCCACTAGCGCCGGCTCCGGGGGCCTCGTCCGTCCGGGCGAGGCCCCTGAGCCAGCGCACCCCCTAGAGTCACGCCCGTGACCGCACCGCTCAGCAAGGACCTCGTCGGCCTGGCCGCCATTCTCGGCATCTCCGGCTTCATCCACCTCGGCAGGCCCGAGGTCTACGAGCCGATCATGCCGAAGCTGGTGCCGGCCCATCGCGAGGTCATCTTCGCCTCCGGCGTGGCCGAGATCCTGTGCGCCGCGGGACTACTGGTGCCGCGGCTGCGCAGGCCGGCGGGCTGGGCGAGCGCCGCGCTGCTGCTCGCGGTCTACCCGGCCAACCTGAAGATGGCCGGCGACGCCGCGCAGACCGACAGCACCAGGTTCAAGGCGATCGCGTGGGCACGGCTGCCGCTGCAGATCCCCATGATCCGCACCGCGCTGAAGGCGGCTCGAGGCTGAGGCGCCCGTCCCGTGCCGGTACGAAACCCCGTCGAGCCGACGCGCCTGCCCGACTAGCCTTGCGCCATGATCCTTCGGATGTCGACGTTGTTCGTTCGGACCCTGCGAGACGATCCCGTGGACGCCGAGGTGCCGAGCCACCGCCTGCTGGTGCGGGCGGGCTACGTGCGTCGGGCCGCGCCCGGGATCTACACCTGGCTGCCGCTTGGCCTGCGCGTGCTGCGCAACGTGGAGACGATCATCCGCGAGGAGATGGACGCGATCGGCGCGCAGGAGCTCCAGTTCCCCGCGCTGCTGCCGCGCGACCCCTACGAGGCCTCCGGCCGCTGGACGGAGTACGGCGACGGCATCTTCCGGCTGAAGGACCGCAAGGGCGGCGACTACCTGCTCGGGCCGACCCACGAGGAGATGTTCACGCTCGCGGTCAAGGACCTGTACTCGTCCTACAAGGACCTGCCGGTCTGGCTCTACCAGATCCAGACCAAGTACCGCGACGAGGCGCGACCCCGTGCCGGCATCCTGCGCGGACGCGAGTTCATCATGAAGGACTCCTACTCCTTCGACACCACCGACGCCGGACTCGATGCGTCGTACGCCGCACACCGCGACGCCTACGTCCGCACGTTCGACCGGCTCGGCTTCGACTACGTGATCGTGAAGGCGACGAGTGGCGCCATGGGCGGCTCGAAGTCGGAGGAGTTCCTGGCCAGGGCGGAGGTCGGCGAGGACACCTACGTGCGTTGCAGCAACTGCGACTACGCCGCCAACGTCGAGGCGGTGCAGGTGCGCCCGCCGGCACCTCTCGCGTACCACGACGCGCACCCGGCGCACGCCGAGCAGACGCCCGACACACCGACCATCGAGACCCTGGTCGCGCACCTGAACGAGAAGCACCCCCGCGAGGACCGACCCTGGAGGGCCGGCGACACGCTGAAGAACGTGCTCGTGGTGCTGAAGCACGCCGACGGCACCCGCGAGCCACTCGCGATCGGCCTTCCCGGCGACCGCGAGGTGGACCAGAAGCGGCTCGAGGGCCAGCTCGAGCCGATCGAGGTCGAGGCGATGGACGAGGCCGAGATGCGCAAGCACCCGACCCTCGTGAAGGGCTACATCGGGCCCGGAACCCTGGGGGAGCAGGGCACGTCCGGTATCCGTTACCTGGTCGATCCCCGGGTCTCCGAGGGCACTGTCTGGGTGACCGGCGCCAACGTCGACGGGAGCCACGTGCTCGACCTCGTGGTCGGCCGTGACTTCACGCCCGACGGCACCATCGAGGCTGCCGAGGTCCGCGACGGCGACCCCTGTCCGAACTGCGAGTCCGGCACACTCCACACCGCGCGCGGCATCGAGATGGGCCACATCTTCCAGCTCGGGCGCAAGTACGCCGAGGCGCTCGACCTGCGCGTGCTCGACGAGAACGGCAAGCTGGTCGTCGTCACCATGGGCTCCTACGGCATCGGTGTCTCGCGTGCGGTCGCCGCCATCGCGGAGGGCAACAACGACGAGCTGGGCCTGATCTGGCCCCGCGAGATCTCACCCGCCGACGTGCACGTCGTGGCCACCGGCAAGGACGAGGTGGTGTTCTCGACCGCGGCCGAGCTGGTGCGCGAGCTGTCCGCCGCCGGGCTCGACGTGCTCTACGACGACCGGCCGAAGGTCAGCCCCGGCGTGAAGTTCAAGGACGCCGAGCTGATCGGCGTGCCCACCATCGTCACGGTGGGCCGCGGCCTGGTCGACGGCAATGTCGAGGTCAAGGACCGGCGCTCCGACGAGCGGCAGCAGATCCCGCTGCCGGAGGCAGTCGCCCGGATCACCGGCCTCGTCCGCGCCTGAGCCGAAGGTGGGGTCTCGACAAGCTCGACCACCGGCATCGTCCGCGCCTGAGCCGAAGGTGGGGTCTCGACAAGCTCGACCACCGGCCTCGTCCGCGCTTGAGCCGAAGGTGGGGTCTCGACAAGCTCGACCACCGGTCGCGGGGAGGTCGCCGGAGGTCTCGGGGAGGTCGCCGGAGGTCGCGGCGGTCATCTTCGACTGGGGCGGGACGCTGACCCCCTGGCACGACATCGACTTCACCGGAGAGGCCGAGGCGCTCGCCCGTGCGGTGGTCGCGGCCGAGGGCGATCCCGCACACCACGCTGCCCTGCTGCGGGCCGCGGCCGACACCGCCTGGGGGCGCTCCCGCGACCACCAGCAGAGCGCGACGCTCGCGTGGCTGTTCGCGGAGGCCGGTCTTGACCACGACCCCGCGCTGCTGCACGCCTACCAGGAGTTCTGGGAGCCGCACACGCGCACCGACCCGGAGGTGGCGCCGGTCTGGCGCACGCTGCGCGAGCGGGGCATCCGGGTCGGCGTGCTCTCCAACACACTCTGGCCCCGGGAGTGGCACCGGGCCTTCTTCGCCCGTGACGGCGTGCTCGACCTCATGGACGGCGACGTGTACACGAGCGAGGTCCCCTGGACCAAGCCGTCGCCGCTGGCGTTCCGGGCCGCGATGGCGGCCGTGGGTGTCGACGACCCAGCCGCCTGCGTCTACGTGGGCGACCGTCTCTTCGATGACGTGTGGGGTGCACAGAACGCCGGCATGCGCGCGATCCACGTCCCGCACAGCAGGATTCCACGCGGCCAGATCGGCCATGCGGAGGGTCGGCCGGACGCGGTTGCCCACCGACTTTCGGACATCCCGGACATCGTGGACGGCTGGTCACACCCGCAAGGGTGAGCTCGGCCTTGCGTGCTCGTGCACTGCACAGACGCGCAGCGCCGCGTGCGTTTGCCGGACCCCCGTATGCGGTCAAGATCGTCCTTGGTCCCACCCTGACCAGCCCCGCTCGGTCCGCCACACCACGGAGGATTTTCCTGATGCAGCTCCGCGCCGCAAGCGCCGCTCTTCTTTCCGCCGGAGCGCTTCTACTGGGGTCCGTCCTCGCAGCGCCCGCCCAGGCCGCCACGATCGAGCCCGCCGCGGACGGGTCGTGCCTGACCGCCGGCACCAGCGCCCGCGGCCTCCACGGACGTGGCCCCGACACTCGCGGCATCAGTGCTGCCGAGCAGCGCCGGGTCACGCGGGAGACCACCACCCGGCTCGCCGCCCGTGGACTGAGCCGCAGCACGGCCGCCGTGACCGGGGGCAAGGTCCCGGTCTACGTGCACGTGATGGCCGGCAAGAGCGGCCAGGGCAACGTGACCGCGAGCCAGATCACGCGGCAGATCACCGTGCTCAACAACACCTACGCCGGCGGCGAGTCCACCGCGGCGGCCAACACCGGTTTCACGTTCACGCTGGCCGGCACCAACCGGTTCTTCAACGACACCTGGCACAAGGACCGGCAGAGCACGACGTACCGCGCCCAGACCCGCAAGGGCGGCGCCAACGCGCTGAACATCTGGATCGTGGACTTCGCCTACCTCGGGATCGCGACGTTCCCGTGGGACTACGCGAGCAACCCGAAGATCGACGGCATCCGGGTGCAGTACTCCTCGCTGCCGGGCGGCACGGCGACGAACTTCAACCTCGGCAAGACCGCCACGCACGAGGCCGGGCACTGGCTCGGGCTCTACCACACGTTCCAGGGCGGCTGCACGACGAGGAACGACGAGGTGTCGGACACCCCGGCGCAGAGCAGCCCCACAAGCGGGTGCCCGGTCGGGCGTGACTCCTGCTCGCTGCCCGGTCTCGACCCGATCCGCAACTACATGGACTACTCCTACGACTCCTGCTACCGCATGTTCACGTCCGGGCAGAGTGCCCGGATGTCCCAGATGTTCGCTGCCTACCGCGGCTGAACGCAGCAGGCCGCTGGTTCCGGGGAGATCTCGGGCCTCCCCGGAACCACAGCCCTGCCCGCCATGTGTGCCTTGCTACACGAGTCCCTGCGTGCCGGGGAAGCTCTCGGGCCTTCCCCCGAAACGCAGCTGACGTACGGCACTCGCGCCCAGGGCGTCGACGGCCCACGAGCGGTCGTCGCCCACGGTCTGCGCCACGAGAGTGCCGTACGTCTGTGTCACGCGGTGTTCGGTGACCAGCGCCGCACGCACCACCTGCGTTGGCGTCGACACCGCGTTGGGCAGCTCGTACGCCGGCGCCGCCGCGACCGGTCGCCCGCCCAGCTCCTGGATCCGGGCGACCAGCTCGTCGCGCGCGGAGCGGTGCTGCTCGTAGGCGGTCAGCAGGTTGTCGAACAGCGTGCTCTGCTCGACCTCCGAGGTCTGGGCGCCGAGCACCCCGAAGACGTAGACGGCCGCGTGCTCCGCCGCGAGCGCGTCCTGCAACGCGCCGGTCGGGGTCACGTGGCGCCCTCCAGCACTGCGAGGTGCTGGGCGAGTCCCGCTCCCATGCTGGCCAGCACGCGGGCGAACTGACCGGACTCCGCCTCGACCGCGGCGGCGTTGAACGCGTCGCGGCGCGCCGTCGTGGAGCGCAGGACTCGTGCCCGCGCGGCCGCGCGGTCGGCGGCCGCCGGGACCCGGTTTGCCGACGGCGACGGCATCGCCTGCTCGGGGACCGCCTCCGCGAGCAGCGCCAGGTGCGCACGCTGGGTCTCCAGCAGCGGCCGCAGGGAAGGACGCAGGAGCGGGAAGCGCCGCACGACGTCGGTGGTCAGGGTCACGCTGCGCTGCACGCCGGCGACCAGGTCGACGGCCAGTGCCACGTCGTGGGTGATCTCGGTGGAGCGCACGGTCGCGCGTGCCGACGGGGTCGCCGCCGGGTCGTCGCAGCCGGTCGCAGCGACTCCCAGCGACACCAGACCGGCCGCGCCCAGGGCGCTGCGCCGGGTGAGCCGGGGGAGCGGACGCGTGGACACCCGCCGATCCTATTGAGTCACCTCCCCCGGCGACGGGGGCCGCGCGTGGACGCTGACGTGTGTCGACGCTCACAACCGGGTAGGAAGGACCGAAGGCGAGTCGACGACGACGCTCCATGGAAGGCGACCGTGACCAACCTGGCCCAGGCCCTGAGCGAGACCTCTGCCGAGCACGGTGACCGTCCGGCCGTCCGGCTCGATGACATGGTGCTGACCTACCGCGAGCTCCTTGAGGGCTCCCGGCGGGTGACGGCACTGCTGGCCGACCGCAAGGTGGGTCCGGGCGACCGGGTGGGGCTGGTGCTCCCGAACGTGCCTGCGTTCCCTGTGCTGTTCTACGGCGCCGTTGCGGCGGGGGCGGTCGTGGTGCCGATGAACCCGCTGCTCAAGGCACGCGAGGTGAAGTACTACCTCGAGGACTCCGGCGCATCCATCGTCTTCGCCTGGCACCAGATGGCCGACGAGGCCAGCAAGGCGGCCGAGGAGGTCGGGATCGAGTGCATCTCCGTCGAGCCGCAGGGGTTCGGCTCCCTGCTCTCCGAGCACGACCCGGTCGAGGAGGTCGTCGACCGCGACGACGAGGACACGATGGTGCTGCTCTACACGTCCGGCACGACCGGCCAGCCGAAGGGCGCCGAGCTCACCCACCGGAACATGACCACCAATGCCGCGCTCAGCGCGGAGACCCTGGTGGAGCTCAGCGAGAACGACGTGGTGATGGGCTGCCTGCCGCTGTTCCACTGCTTCGGGCTCACCTGCGGGCTCAATGCGTCGGTCCGTTCGGGCGCGTGCCTCACCCTGGTCCCGCGGTTCGACGCGACGAAGGCGCTCGAGGTGATCGGCCGCGACCAGGTCACGGTGTTCGAGGGCGTGCCGACGATGTACGCCGGGATGCTCAACGCGCCGGAGGCCTCCTCCTACGACGTGTCCAGCCTGCGCACCTGCATCTCGGGTGGGTCCGCGATGCCGGTCGAGGTGATGAAGGGCTTCGAGAAGGCCTTCGACTGCGTGGTGCTCGAGGGCTACGGGCTCTCCGAGACATCGCCGGTGGCGTCGTTCAACCAGCCCGACATCGAGCGCAAGCCCGGCTCGATCGGGATCCCGGTCCGCGGCGTCGAGATGAAGGTCGTCGACGACGACGGCAACGAGGTCGAGCCTGGCGACGTCGGCGAGATCGCGATCAAGGGCGAGAACGTCATGAAGGGCTACTGGGAGCGCAAGGACGACACGGCCCAGGCGATCAAGGACGGCTGGTTCCACAGCGGAGACATGGCCAAGCAGGACGAGGACGGCTACTACTTCATCGTCGATCGGAAGAAGGACCTGATCATCCGCGGTGGCTACAACGTCTACCCACGCGAGGTGGAGGAGGTCCTCTACGAGCACGAGGCGGTCGCAGAGGCGGCCGTGATCGGCATCCCGCACGACGAGCTGGGCGAGGAGGTCGGCGCTGCCGTGGCGCTCAAGGAGGACAGGTCGGTCGACGAGCAGGAGCTCCAGCACTTCGCCAAGGAGCGCCTGGCCGCGTACAAGTACCCGCGCCACATCTGGATCGTCGACGCGCTGCCGAAGGGACCGACCGGCAAGATCCTGCGCCGTGAGGTCGGGGCGCCGGACCACGCGACCGAGGCGTCGTCCTGATGAGCAGCGACGAGGTCGAGGAGGAGCCCGGCACCGACGCCGCCACTCCGCTCGACCTGCTGCTCGCCGACGCCACCAGCAGCCCGCTTCGGCGGTTCCTGCCCGGCATGTCCGGCGTCCGGTTCACGGCCGGCCTCGCCCGCCACCCCGGACGCGTCGTACGCCGCGGCGCGGGCCTGGCCGGTGAGCTGGCCCGGATCGGCGCCGGGCGCTCCGAGGTCGAGGCGGACGAGAAGGACCGCCGGTTCGCCGCCGAGGAGGGCTGGACCAGGAACCCGTTCCTCCGACGCACCCTGCAGAGCTACCTGGCCGCCGGGGAGGCGGCGCGGGGACTCGTCGCCGACGCCGACCTCGGCTGGGGTGACGGGCAGCGGATGGGCTTCATCGTCGACAACCTGGTCGAGGCGTCGTCCCCCAGCAACAACCCGGTGCTCAACCCGAAGGTGCTCAAGCGCGTGATCGACACCGGCGGAGGCAGCCTGGTCGCCGGCGGTCGGCGGCTGGTCCGCGACTTCGCGACGCCGCCGCGGGTGCCGTCGATGGTGGAGCCAGACGCGTTCGCGGTCGGCGAGGACATAGCGGTGACGCCGGGGGCGGTGGTGCTGCGCACGGACATGTTCGAGCTGATCCAGTACACCCCGCAGACCACCAAGGTCCGCTCGACACCGCTGCTGATCGTGCCGCCGACGATCAACAAGTACTACGTGATCGACCTCGCCGAGGAGCGCAGCCTGGTCGAGCACCTGGTCAAGGGTGGCCAGCAGGTCTACTGCATCTCGTGGCGCAACCCCGACGCCCGGCACGCCGACTGGGACGTCGATGCCTACGGGCAGGCGATCCTCGACGCGATGGACGCGGCGCAGAAGATCGCGCGGCAGCACCAGGTGGCCCTGCTCGGCATCTGCTCCGGCGGCATGCTCGCGAGCATGGTGCTCGCCCACCTCGCCGCGACCGGTGACCTCGGCCGGGTGGCGGCCTTCAGCCTCGCCGTGACGGTCCTCGACCAGCAGCAGGCCGGGCTGCCGAGCGCGCTGCTGTCGCACAAGGCGGCGGCCGCGTCGACGAGAGCGTCGCGGGACAAGGGCTACCTCGACGGCCGGATGCTGGCCGAGGTGTTCGCCTGGCTGCGGCCCAACGACCTGATCTGGAACTACTGGGTCAACAACTACCTGCTCGGCTACCCGCCCAAGGCATTCGACATCCTGTACTGGAACGCCGACCCGGTGCGGATGACGGCGGGCATGCATCGCGACTTCATGGACCTCGCGATCAGCAACGGACTCACCCGGCCCGGGGGCGCGCGGATGCTGGGCAGCGACCTGGACCTCGGGAAGGTGGACACCGACACCTACGTGGTCGCCGGCATCGCCGACCACCTGTGCGCCTGGGAGTCCTGCTACCAGACCACGCAGCTCCTCGGCGGTGACACGAAGTTCGTGCTCTCCACCAGCGGGCACATCGCGGCCATGGTCAACCCTCCGGGCAACCCGAAGGCGAGCTTCCAGACGGCGAGCAGCAACCCCGCCGACCCGAGGCAGTGGCTCGAAGGGGCGTCGAAGGTGAAGGGCTCCTGGTGGGACGACTACCTGGCGTGGCTGGACGAGCGCACCGGGCCGGAGCGCAACAAGCCGCGCCGCCTCGGCTCCGCCGCCTTCGAGCCCGTGTGCGAGGCCCCGGGGACCTATGTCCATGACCGCTGAGCAGGAGCAGGTCCGCACTGTGGCGGTGCGCCGGGTCTCCGCGCGGGTGTCGGTCCGCCCGGGCAGAGGAGCCCTTGCCGACGAACCGCCTCTCCTGCTCTGCAACGGCATCGGGGCCAGCCTCGAGGCGCTCCAGCCACTGGTGGACGCGCTCGATCCGGACCGTGGGGTGGTCCGGTTCGACGTGCCCGGGGTCGGTGGCAGCCCGTTGCCCCCGATGCCGTACCCGATCGCGGCGCTGTCGTCCTGGACCGTGGCCATGATGGCGCACCTGGGTCACCCGCTGTTCGACGTTCTCGGCCTCTCCTGGGGCGGCGGGCTGGCGCAGCAGCTGGCCGTGCAGTCGTCCCGGCGGGTCCGTCGCGTCGTGCTGGTCGCGACCGGCACCGGATGCCTCATGGTGCCGGCCCACCCGCGGGTGCTGGCCCGGATGCTGACGCCGAGGCGGCACCGCGACCCGGACTACGCCGCGTCCATCGCCGGCGAGATCTACGGCGGCTCGATGCGCGAGGACCCCCGCCGCGCGGCGGAGCTGCTCCACGCGACGACGCGCGTCGGCCCGAAGCGCGGCTACTACTACCAGCTCGCGGCGATGACCGGCTGGACCAGCCTGCCGTTCCTGTCCCTGTTGCGGCAGCCGACCCTGGTCCTGGGCGGCGACGACGACCCGATCATCCCGCTGGCCAACGCCCGCATGCTCGCGCGCCTGATCCCTGACGCACGGCTACGCGTCTACCGCGGCGGACACCTCGGCATCCTGACCGAGTCCGGTGAGCTCGCCCCCGCGATCGAGGACTTCCTGACCGAGGAGCTGCACCAGCCATGACCCAGCCGTGACCGACTCGATCGACCCGCAGGACACCCCGTTCTCGGACTTCCTGGCCTTCGAGCTGCTGCTCGAGGACCGCGACCGCGAGCTGGTCAGCGACGTCCGGGCGTTCATGACCCGCGAGGTCGAGCCGGTGATCAACGGCTACTGGACCAGGGCGGCATTCCCCCACGACCTGGTCCCGGGCATCGCGGAGCTCGGCATCGCCGGACTGGCGTACGACGGGCCGGGCTGCCCGGCTCGCGGCGCCCTCGTCGACGGCATGGTGGCGATGGAGCTGGCGCGCGTGGACCCGTCGATCGGCACCTTCATGGGCGTCCACGGCGGGCTGGCGATGGGATCGATCATGCTCTGCGGGTCCGCCGAGCAGCGCGAGCGCTGGCTACCGGCGATGGCGCGGATGGAGCTGATCGGCGCGTTCGGGCTGACCGAGCCCGACGTCGGCTCGGCGATCTCGGCGGGCCTCTCCACGACGGCCCGGCGTGACGGCGACGGCTGGGTGATCAACGGCGAGAAGAAGTGGATCGGCAACGCGGCCTTCGCCGACCTGGTCGTGATCTGGGCGCGCGACGAGGCCGACCGCCAGGTGAAGGGCTTCGTTGTCGAGAAGGACACCGACGGTATGGCGTTCGACAAGCAGGAGGACAAGATCGCCCTGCGGGTCGTGCAGAACGCCGAGATCCACCTCCACGACGTCCGGGTCCCCGAGGACAACCGGCTACAGGGGGCGAACAGCTTCCGCGACACCTCCAACGTGCTGCGGGTGACCCGGATGGGCGTGGCCTGGCAGGCCACCGGCTGCGCGCGCGGCGCCTTCGAGCACGCCCTGCGCTACACCAAGGCACGCGAGCAGTTCGGGCGCCCGATCGCGTCGTTCCAGCTCGTCCAGGACCTGCTGGTCAAGATGCTCGCCAACGTCACCGCCTCGACCGCGATGAACGTGCGCGCCTCCCAGCTCCAGGACGCCGGCGTGCTGCGCGACGAGCACGCCTCGCTCTGCAAGGCGCACAGCACGGTGCGGATGCGAGAGACGGTCGGGTGGGCCCGCGAGGTCCTCGGCGGCAACGGGATCCTGC
>Ga0070684_100003937_pt1 | contig 11251 bp, 9 predicted proteins | sample KBSC723LmetaG_FD_65653 | JGI IMG/M metagenome (GOLD analysis project Ga0070684, IMG submission 65653) | Corn rhizosphere microbial communities from Kellogg Biological Station, Michigan, USA - KBS C7.2-3L metaG | ecosystem: Host-associated > Plants > Roots > Rhizosphere ...
CCGGCGTGTAGTGGATATCCATGAGGGTTTTGATGATGAAAATGCCGAACCCGGACTCGGGCAGGCTCTCGAAGTCTGGCAGCGGCACCGATTCGGGATCGAAGCTCTCGCCCCAGTCCCGCAGCTCGATGCAGATGTGATCCGGCCGGGTCTGAATTTCGATCTCTACAATTCCCTCGTCTTGCCCTTCGTAGCTGTGAAGGACGACGTTGTTGAACGCCTCGCCGACCGCGGTGACGACCTCTGTACGGAAGTCGTTCCACGCGGTGTCGGTGCGCGCGTTCACCAGCTTGCACGCAGCCGCCACGGAGCGGAGGACGAGGTCACGGTGTTGAAGTCGGCCCACCATCTGAATTTTTATCAGCGCAGGTTCAGGCATCATGCCATCACGAGAGTCGTGCTTCCGAATTCTTTTTGTTTCGTTGTAGTTTAAGGCCGTGACGTCGTCGGTTCGAGTTGTCAAACGGTTCATAGACCTTTGTGGCGCCTGCCTAGGTCTCGCCATCAGCCTGCCTTTGTTCCCGTTTATCGCGCTGGCGATCTATGTGGAATCACCCGGGGATGTCCTGATCCGACAGAAGCGAGCAGGGCAGCTTCGCCCCCCGGAGGATGATCTCACGGGCGACGGGGCGCGTCCACGATTTCAGGAGTTCTTGATGTTGAAGTTCCGCTCGATGCGGCCTGACGCCGAGCGGCTAACCGGCGTCGTCGTCGCGAGCAAGGACGATCCTCGCATCACGAAGGTCGGCAAGATCCTGCGGAAGACGCGGCTCGACGAGCTGCCGCAGTTCCTGAACGTGCTCCTCGGCCACATGAGCATCGTCGGCCCGCGGCCCGAACGCACCGAGCTGGCCGAGCAGCTGGCGATGGCGATCCCGTATTTCGAAGAGCGGATGCGCGACGTCAAACCCGGCATCACCGGCCTCGCCCAGATCAACCTGAGCTACACGGGGAAGGCGTATCCCGACAGCCATCTGGCGCAGTTCGAACGCGACCTGACCAACCCTTTCAAGATGGAAGGGACGGAAGGGGCGCTGGCCGACGACATGCGCATGAAGCTGCTGTTCGACCTCGCTTACAGCGCGTCGACGGAAGAGCTGCGGACGTTCCTGCCTCTCGAGCTGTCGATCCTGCTCAAGACGCCGCTCGTGATGCTGCGCGCCCTGGGAACTTGAACGAACGGCGACGTTTGTCACGCGTCCTACTGCACGCGACCTGAAAACCGCGATACTCTCCCCGCGGAGGAGCTAAGAACCGTTATGCAAGAGCGCATTGCTGTCATTGGTCTTGGGTACGTGGGCCTGCCCGTCGCCCTGGCGTTCGCGCGCAAGTTTCCCGGCGCCATCGGTTTCGACGTCAACAAGGAGAAGGTCGAGGAGCTGCGCCGCGGCTACGATCGCAACCAGGAGGTTCCGAAGACCGAGCTGGAAGGCTCGTCGCTGAACATCACCAGCGACATCGCCGAGCTGAAGGGCGTGACGTTCTTTGTCGTCGCCGTGCCGACGCCGGTCGACCACAACAACGTCCCCGATCTGACGCCGGTCGTGAAGGCCTCCGAGACCGTCGCCAAGGGGCTGACCAAGGGCGCGGTCGTCGTGTACGAATCGACCGTCTACCCGGGCGTGACCGAGGACGTCTGCGGCCCGATCCTGGCGAAGATCTCCGGCCTGACGCAGGGCAAGGACTTCAAGCTCGGGTACTCGCCCGAGCGCATCAACCCCGGCGACAAGGAGCACACGCTCGAGCGCATCGTGAAGGTCGTCTCGGGTGAGGACGAGGCGACGCTCAACCGGGTCGCCGACGCGTACGGCGCGATCATCGAGGCGGGCGTCCACCGCGCGTCGTCGATCAAGGTCGCCGAGGCCGCCAAGGTCATCGAGAACACGCAGCGCGATCTGAACATCGCCCTGATGAACGAGCTGGCGATCATCTTCGAGCGGCTGCACATCCGCACCGCCGACGTGCTGGAGGCCGCCGGCACGAAGTGGAACTTCCTGAAGTTCCGCCCGGGTCTGGTCGGCGGGCACTGCATCGGCGTCGATCCGTACTACCTGACGATGAAGGCGCAGCAGCTCGGTTATCAGCCCGAGGTGATCCTCGCCGGCCGGCGCATCAACAACAACGTGGGACCGTACGTCGCGCAGCGGCTGGTGAAGATGCTGATCGGGCAGGGCTTCCAGGTGAAGGGCGCGCGCATCGGCGTCCTGGGCCTGACCTTCAAGGAAGACTGCAATGACCTGCGCAACAGCAAGGTGCCCGACATCCTCGCCGAGCTGCGCCAGTTCGGGATCGACCCGCTGATCCACGACAGCCGCGGCAACCCTGCCGAGGCGAAGCACGAGTACGGCGTGACCCTGAACCAGATCGAGGACTACAAGAACCTCGACGGGTTGATCGTCGCCGTCAGCCACAAGGAGTACGTTCAGCTGGGGCAGGCGAAGTTGATGGGCATGGTGCGCGACAACGGCTGCTTCATCGACGTCAAGAGCGTCTTCTCGCCGACCAAGGTCGAACGCGGCATCCAGTACTGGAGCCTCTGAGCCGGACCGTTTCGACCGCAAGGTCGCGACGCGCATCTATCCGTTGATGTCTAACGCTTCTGTGTCCCCGCTGCCGTCGGCGCCCGCGGGCCCGATCGAAGTCCAGGTTGTGGAATCGGGCGCGGGCTTCGCCGCGCTCGCGGCAGAGTGGGAATCGCTGCAGGCGCAAGCCGCGCGGACCAGCGTCTTCGAGACGTTCGACTGGCAGCACCTGTGGTGGCAGAGCTACGGGCGTGGGCGAGCGCTGAAGATCCTGGTCGCGCGCGCCGGCGGTTCGCAGGGGTCGCAGGCGTCGCAGGGTGCGATCGTCGGGCTGCTCGCGCTTCACATCGAGACCGTGCAAATCATGCGGTTTCCGGTGCGCCACCTGCGGTTCGTGGGCACCGGCGGCGACACGTACCCCGACGACCTGGGGCCGCTGCTGGCGCCCGGGCGCGAGGACGAGATCGCGCGGTCATTCGCGGACGCAGTCGTCCAACTGGCCGGCTGGGACGTACTGATGCTGACCGACATGAACCCCGAATGTCCGTTCACGGCGGCGGTGGCGGCCGCGTCGCGCCGGGCGAGGTTCGCCTGCGAGACGGGGCGGTCGGAGCGCATCGCCTTCACCAACTTGCCCGCGACGTGGGACGGGTGGCTGCAGTCGATGCACCGCGACCGGCGCTACCGGATCAAGAACATCCGGAAGAAGCTGCTCGCGGCGCACCCGAAGGCGCGGTTCTTCGTCTGGGACGATCCGAACACGCTGGACCAGGGCTTCGAACGGCTGGTCTACCTGCACCAGAAGCGCTGGCGCAGCATCGGGAAGGCGCACGCGTTCTCGACGCCCGTGTACCGCGAGTTTCACCGGGCGGTGATGGGCGCCTTGCTGGCGCGCGATCGTCTGCGGCTCTACAGCCTCGACCTCGGCGGCGAGGTGGCCGCCATGTACTACTTCTATAACTTCCGGCAGACCGTCTACCTCATGCAGAGCGGGTTCGATCCGGACCACGCCGACGTGAAGCCGGGGCAGGTGCTGCTGGGACACATCATCGAGCACGCGATCTCGGAAGGACATAAGGTGTTGGATTTCTTGAAAGGCGATCACCGCTACAAAGACGAGCTTTCGACGGGGGAGAGGGAGACGAGCTACGTGACGGCGTTCCGGCTGAACCCCGGCGGCGTCGTGTACCGGGTCCGGCGACAGGTGCTGCCGGCGCTCATGGCGCGAGCGCGGCAACTGCACGAACGCCTGCGGCCGAAACCCGTCGGCGGCGGGGAGCAGCGCCCGTGAGCACGTCGCCGCTCAAGCGGCTCCTCGTCCATACGTCGCACTACTCGATCGCCAGCGCGCTGACGATGGTCGCGGGGTTGATCTCGTTCCCGCTGATCACGCGCATCTTCTCGGTCGCCGAGTACGGCGTCATGAACCTGATCACGGCGAGCCTGTCGGTCGCGATCGCGTTCGGGAAGTTCGGGATCCAGCACTCGATCGTCCGCTACCAGAGCGAGATCTCGTCGGGCAAGAGCGAGTTCACGGCGCCGCAGCTTCACGCGACCGCGCTGTACGGCATGACCGGGAGCGCGCTGCTGGTGACGCTGGTGATGGTCGTCATCAGTCAGTTCGCGCCCGAGAAGTGGCTGGGCGGCCAGGAGGTGCGGTTCCTCTTCGCTTTCGCGTCGCTGCTGGTCCTCGTCGGCGTGGTCGAGAGCGCCGTGACGAACTTCCTGCGCGCCAATCAAGAGACGACCTTGCTGATGAAGTATCAGGTCGTGAAGAAGTACGTCGGTCTCGGCCTGATCGTCGGGGCGCTGCTGCTCGTCGCGAAGAACCTGAAGGGCTACTACGTCCCCTTCGTCGTGACCGAGACGGTCGCGGTCATGGTGCTGGCCTGGATCTTCTTCAGGAGCCGCGTTCACCCCTCGGCGTCGGCGTTCTCTCCCAAGCTTTACCGGCAGCTGCTGACCTTCGGCATCCCGATGATGGTCGGGTATGAGGTGTCGGGGATCGTGCTCGCCGTCGGGGATCGCTACGTCATCGACGGCGTCATCGGCGAGGAGCCGCTGGGCCTCTACTCGGCGGCCTACAACCTCTGCCAGTACGTGCAGTCGGTCGTCATCATCTCGGTGACGCAGGCGATCATCCCGCTTTACATGCAGATCTGGGATGAGAAGGGGAAGGAGGAGACGGCCGCCTTCATCAGCAAGTCGATGAAGACGTATCTTCTGCTCGCCGCGCCGGTCGTCGCCGGCTTGGCGGCGGTGGGGCCCGAGCTGCTTCCTGCGCTGGCGTCGGACAAGTACGAGGCCGCCGGCCACGTGCTGCCCTGGATCATCGGCGGCATGGTCCTGGACGGACTGAACCCGATGGTGGGCGCGGGGCTGTTCATCCAGCGCCGGACGCCGGTGATCATGGGTGTCGTGCTGAGCAGCGCCATCCTGAACGTCATCCTCAACCTGCTGCTGGTCAAGTCGATCGGCATCCTGGGGTCCGCGATCGCGACGCTGATCTGCTACGGGGTCGTTGCCGTCTGCTTCACGATCGCGAGCCGTCGGGTCCTCCCGATCGTGGTGCCGTGGGGGACGCTGCTGCGCGCCAGCGCGGCCTCCGTGGTGATGTACGGCATCCTGCACTTCGTCTACCCCGGTCACCGGTTCGTCACAGTGGGGCTGCGGGTCGCGCTGGGCGCGCCGCTGTTCGCGATGCTGATGATGTCGATCGACGCCGACGCCCGGGCGATGGGGCTGAAGATCCTCGGCCGGCTGCGCGGCATGATGCCGCGGCCGGGAGCGGGATGATCTTCTCACGGTTTTTTTATTGAATTCGGGGCCCCGGGTGCGTTCTCCTGTCGCCATGGACGCAAAGGTTCTGGAGCTGAATCTGAATGCCGTAGCGGACGCCGCCGGCGAGAAGATGCGGGAGTACATCGGCCGGATGGGGCGGCGCGGGGCTGTCGTCGCCATCTCGGGCGGCATCGACAGCAGCGTGTGCGCGGCGCTGTCCGTCAGGGCGCTGGGCAAGGAGCGCGTGTTCTGCCTGCTGCTGCCCGAGCGCGATTCGTCCTCGCGCAGCGGAAAACTGGGCCAGATGCTGGCCGACCACCTGGGCGTCGAGCGCCTGGCGGTCGACATCGCGCCGACGCTGGAGGCGATCGGCTGCTACTCGTGGCGCGACGAGGCGATCCGCAAGCTGTTCCCCGAGTACCGCGACAACTGGAAGAACAAGATCGTCATCAGCGGCGGCATCGAGCGCGGCATCAATATCCACAAGCTGGTCGTCGAGTCGCCCGACGGGAAGCGCCAGGAGAAGCGCATCGGCCCGAAGGAGTACCTCCAGATCGTGGCGGCGCAGAACTTCAAGCAGCGCATCCGCAAGACGCTGGAGTACTTCCACGCCGACCGACTGAATTACGTGGTCGTCGGGACGCCGAACCGCCTCGAGTACGACCAGGGCTTCTTCGTGAAGAACGGCGACGGCGCCGCAGACGTCAAGCCGATCGCGCACCTCTACAAGACGCAGGTCTACGCGATGGCGCGGCACCTGGGTCTGCCCGCCGAGGTCTGCGACGCGCGGCCGACGACGGACACGTTCAGCCTGGAGCAGGGACAGGACGAGTTCTACTTCGCGCTGCCGTACGAGAAGATGGACCTCGCGCTGTGGGCGAAGAACCACAACGTCCCGGCGGCGGAGCTCGCGCCGGCGATCGGTGTCAGCGCCGCGACCGCGGAGCTGGTCTACAAGGACATCGACGCCAAGCGCCGCGCCACCCGCTACATGCACGCGCGGCCCGAGCTCGTCGAGCCGGTGACCGAGCTGCCCAAGTAAGGCGCAGGAATCGGGCGACTGCTTACGCGGCGGTCGCCACGCGGTCGACGTCCATGCCTGGGTGGCCGGTCGGCGTGGCGCTGGCGAGCGCGCTCTTGATCCGTTCGCCGTGGATGAAGTCGCGGTCGAGGAGCTGGATCGAGAGCACGGCGCAGAACGCCATCTCGTCGGTGTTGCTCATGCCGGTGCCCTGGGCGGCGCGGCACTTCGCCACCAGCTGCGCGACGGCGGTCGGATTGAACACGCCGGCCGCGCTCACCGCCGCCGGCGACAGCGCCTCCTCGACGTAGTCGGGCACCGACGGCCAGAAGAACGGCCGCGCGACGGGCGCGCGATAGGGCTGCTTCTTGCGGTTGATGATCTCGGACGGCACGCGGTCGGCGAACGCACGCTTCAGCGCCACCTTCTCGTGCAGGCCCGCCAGCCGCAGCTCGTCGGGCAGGGCGGTCGCGCCCGCCATGACGTCCGGATCCAGGAACGGGAAGCGGCCCTCGATCGAGCTCGCCATCAGCATCCGATCGCCCTGCGATGACAGCAGGTATCCCCACAGCAGCGTGGCGACCTCCAGGAACTGCGCGCGCGCGAGCGGCGTCAGCGACGCGATCTCCGCGGGCAGCGTCGCGCGCAGGCGTTCGACGGCGGCGTCGTTGGCGGCCCGCCGCTCGGGCGTGAGCAGCAGCTTGAGTCGCGCGGTCGTGTCCCAGCGCGGCCGGTGCGAATAGAAGAGGTCGTCGGTCGTGTTGAGGTTCTTCCCGAAGAACGCCTTCGCCATCGACAGCTGCGCCGTCGGTGATCGCGCCAGGTAGGGATACAGGCGGCCGAGCAGCGCGGGCCGCATCTTGCTGTCGGGACGACGCGCCCAGAACCGGCGCACGCGATCCTCGCGGAACAGGTCGTAGCCGGCGAAGAACTCGTCGGCGCCTTCGCCGGTCAGCACGACGCGGTAGCCGCTCTCGCGCACGAGACGCGCCAGCACGAACAGCGGCGCCGGGGCCGTCCGCAGCAGCGGCGCCTCGGCGTGCCAGACGACGTCCGGGAAAACGCCCGCCAGATCGACGGCGCGGCACTTGACCGACGCGTGGCTGGTTCCCAGCGCGTCGACCGCCGCGCGCTGAAAGCGCGCCTCGTCGTACTCGGCGTCCTCGAACTCGACCGAGAAGGTGCGCAGGGGAACGTCGCGGCGCGACGCGATCATCGACGCGATGATCGTCGAATCGAGGCCGCCCGACAGGTAGCTACCCACCGGCACGTCCGCGCGCAGGCGGAGGCGCGAGGCGCGCTCGAGCATCTCGCGCACGCCGGCGACCTGGGCGTCGTCGCTGCCGGCGGTCGGCGCCGCCGCGTCCGACGTCGCCAACATCGGCCACGACCGGCGGATCGCCTTCGGCGTCTCGGCGCCTTCCTCGAACAGCGCGGTGACGCCGGGCGGTATCTGGTGAACGCCGCGGAACGGCGTCATCGGCGCGACCGGCGCCCAGAACGTCAGCGCCTCGTCCAGGCCGTCGACGGACAGCTCGCGCGGGACGGCCGGATCGGCGAACAGCGCCTTCACCTCGCTGGCGAAGCGCAGGACGCCGTCGTGCACCGTCCAGAACAGCGGCAGAATCCCGGCCTTGTCGCGCGACAGGATCAGCCGTCGCGTGCGCGTGTCCCACAGCGAGAACGCCCACTGGCCGTTCATCCGCTCGACCAGATCCATCCCGTACTCGAGGTAGGCCTGGACGATCACCTCGGTGTCGCAGGTGGTGCGGAAACGCCGTCCGCGCGCCTCCAGCTCGGCGCGCAGCTCGACGTAGTTGAAGATCTCGTTGTTGGCGCAGACCCAGACCTGTTCGTCGGGATCGGACATCGGCTGCCAGCCCCCGGAGAGGTCGATGATCGACAGCCGGCGGTGGGCGAGGACGACGTGCCGATCGCGGTACACGCCGTACCCGTCGGGGCCGCGGTGGATCTGCATGCCCGCCATGCGCAGCGCCAGCTCGCGGTTGGGCGGCGGCAGATCGCCGCGCAGGTTGAACATGCCCGCGACGCCGCACATCAGACGAGCTCGCTCTTCAAGACTTTTCCTCCGTCGGACTTCGGCAGCGACTCGACGAACTCGATCACACGCGGCACCGCGACCTCGTCCAGCTGGGCGAAGACGGCGCGCTTGATGTCGTCGGCGCTGACGGTGGACCCGGACCGACGGACGACGACCGCCTTCACGCTGACGCCGTGGATCGGATCCGGGATCCCGACCACCGCCGCCTCGACGACGTCGGCCAGGCCGCAGATCGCCTGCTCGACCTCGCGCGGCGCGACCTTCTCGCCGCGGGTCTTGATGACGTCGTCGGCGCGCGCGACGAAGTAGAGGTATCCGTCCTCGTCGGTGCGGAACAGATCGCCCGTGTGCAGGACCATCTCGCCCGGGAAGAGCCCGGGGCGCAGGGCGCGCGCGGTCGCCTCCGGATCGCGCCAGTAGCCGCGCATCACGTTCGGTCCGCGCACCACCAGCTCGCCCACCTCGCCCGGGCCGGCGCGGCTGCCGTCCTCCTTCTCGATCCAGACCTCCTGGTTCGGCATCGAGATGCCGACCGACGATGGACGCGCCATCGTCTGATCGGGCGGCAGATAGCAGACGCGCGTGCACTCGGTCTGCCCGTACATCGCGAAGAGGCGTGCGCGCGGAAACAGCTCGCGCAGCCGCAGCAGGTGCGGCGCCGGCAGCGCGTACCCGGCATTCGTCAGGTACCGCAGGCCCGACAGGTCCAGCTTCTCGACGTCCTTCAGCGCGAGGATCGACGCGTACATCGTCGGCACGCCCGCGAAGCCGGTCACGTTGAGTTCGACCATGCGCTTCAGGATCGGGAAGGGGAGGGTAAAGCCGCGCTCGAGGACCAGCGTGCCCCCGGTCCAGTGCGTGACCAGCAGCTGGAACAGTCCGTACGTGTGCGACAGCGGCAGCACGCACAGCACCACGTCGTTCTCGCCGTGATCCAGGTAAGCGGCGATCGCGGTCGCGCTGTTCCGCATGTTCTGGTGCGTGAGCATCACGCCCTTCGGATCGCCCGTGGATCCGGTCGTCCAGCAGATCGTCGCCAGATCCAGCTCGATCGAGCGTCGCGCCGGCGCCGTTGCGCCGCCCGCGACGAGCTGCTGTGTCGCGGGATCATCTGCGATCACGACCGCGGCCTTCTCGCCGACTGTCGCCCTCACCGCTTCCGCGAGCCGCGTGTTGGTGACGACGACGCGCGGTTCTGCGCGCACGACGATGCGTTCCAGTCGTTTGACCTGGCGGCCTGCGTTCAGGATCGACGGCACCGCGTCCGCGCGCAGCGTGCCGTAGAAGGCCGCCACGACGTCGGCGCCGTTCTCCAGCACCAGCAACACGCGATCGCCGCGTGTGACGCCGCGAGCGGCGAGCAGCGCCGCCCAGCCGTCCGCGGCCGCGTCCAGCTCCGCGTAGGTGAGGCGCCGCTGACCGTCAATGAGCGCCGTGTGCGCCGGCCGCAGCCGGGCGTGCCTTCGCAGCGCGTGGTCTATGAGGAATTGATCGGAGCGCGGGTCGCGAATCATGAAGCCACGTTCAACTCGTGGCGCGCCTCTTCCGATCGACGAAGGCCGTCATGCGGCCGATGGTGGAGAAGTTGTCCGGGATCATCTCGTCGTCCGCGACCTTGACGCCCAGCTCGTCTTCCACGAACGCCACGACCTCGAGAACGGCGGTGGAGTCCAAAATTCCCTGCTCCAGCAGATCGAGCTGGCTGTCCATCTGCGCGGTCGCCCCGCGAAAGCCGAAGCTCGTGGCGACGAACTCACGGATGCGGGTCTCGGTTTCCGATGCGGGCATCTGTCCTGGCCTTCCCTTCGAATGCTTCGTCGAATGCTTCGAAATACTGTCGGTCAGCTGCGTTTATCACGGCGGGGTCGACGGTGAGACGCAAAAAATGCTCGAGCGCCCGTCCGCGGTTGCCTGTTAGGTGAGGATTCGTAGAATCGTGCGCATGATACTATTGCGGCGCGCGTTTGCGATAGCCGGCCTCGTCGCGAACGCCGTCGGTTGCAAAGGCCAGGCTCCGGTCGAGCACACCAGCCTGGTCAACTCGCCCGGCGCGGATCCCGGCAAGCCCTCGCGGCCCCTCACGATGGTCTGGCTGCATCACAGCACGGGTGATGCCCTGCTCAAGGGCGGGCTGCTGAACGCCTTGCGGGGCGACAACATCACGTTTCACGACATCAACTACAGCGAAGCGACGGTGGACGGCTACGTCATCGGCGACCACACCGACGTTCCTGAGTGGCCGAAGACGTTCAACACGCCGAAGTTCTTCGACACCGTGACGTCCTGGGAACTTCCCAATGGCAAGCACCACGACGTCGTGATGTTCAAGAGCTGCTACCCGAACTCGGAGATCACCAGCGACGCGATGCTGGATGACTACAAGCGGACCTACTCGGACCTGCTGCCGACGTTCAAGGGGCACCCGGAGACGCTCTTCGTCGCGATGTCGACGCCGCCCCTGGTCAAGGCGAAGACCGAGCCGGACGCGGCGGCGCGCGCCCGGAAGTTCGCTGCCTGGCTGACGACCGAGTACGCAGCGGACGTCAAGAACGTGAAAGTGTTCGACCTGTTCAATGCGCTGGCGATCCTCCCCGACAAGCCCGATGCCAACACGCTGGCGCCCCAGTTCGCGATGGGCCGCAAGGACTCGCACCCGTCGCATGAGGGCGCGCAGGCGGTCACGCGGCAGTTCATCCCGTGGTTCAATCGCGCGGTGCGCGAAGCCGGGTTCTCGGATTGAGCGGCGACGTCGCGCAGGTGGCGCTGGGCGGGGCGACCGACGACGCGCGTCGGGTCACCCAGCAAGTCCAGTTCATCACGCGCCCGGACGGCGGGCGACTGTACGCGGCGCTGACGCTGCCCGTC
>Ga0070684_100003939_pt1 | contig 11246 bp, 9 predicted proteins | sample KBSC723LmetaG_FD_65653 | JGI IMG/M metagenome (GOLD analysis project Ga0070684, IMG submission 65653) | Corn rhizosphere microbial communities from Kellogg Biological Station, Michigan, USA - KBS C7.2-3L metaG | ecosystem: Host-associated > Plants > Roots > Rhizosphere ...
ATGCGCCGTGGCAAGGTGTTTAGCCTGTTTGCTATAGAGGCTGCACTGGTAGGTTTTTGGGGCTCAGTGGTTGCGGTAGGTGCAGCTACCGGTGTGAGTCTGCTGATTGACAACTGGGCATCAAGTAACTTTCTTAAAGATTTTGAAGGTTTTACACTACTTGTTGTGGACCCGATGGGCGCGGCGTTTGTGGTGGGGCTTATAATGCTTATCGCCTTTGTTGCAGGGACATTCCCAGCAATAAAAGCGTCTCGGCTCAATCCAATTGATGCGCTGCGCAGCGAATAATTTTTAGCACTATCTTATAAAAGCACTTTTGTTTATACTAAATATACATGGAGCGCAAACACACCACGCACTATGTATTCGTCACCGGAGGCGTTATATCCGGACTCGGCAAAGGCATAACAGCGGCGTCATTAGGCGCCGTTTTCAATGCCCGCGGCCTAAAAGTATCAATGCAAAAACTCGACGTGTACCTCAATGTCGATGCCGGTACCATGAATCCGGCGCAGCACGGGGAAGTATTTGTTACGAAAGATGGGGCCGAGACCGACCTCGACCTCGGCCACTACGAACGGTTCCTGGATCAAGAATTTACCCAGGCGAGCTCAACCATGAGTGGCAAGCTCTATTTAAAAACGATCGAAGAAGAGCGCCACGGCCGTTTTTTAGGAGAAGACGTGCAGTTAGTGCCTCATTTTACGAGCATGGTTCAGGAAGACATTATGACATCAGGTGAGGGGAGTGATATACACATTGCCGAAATCGGGGGTACTGTTGGCGACATCGAATCGACAGTATTTCTCGAAGCAATCCGTGAGATGAGCATTAAACTTCCGGGTAGAGTCGCTTTTGCGCACGTTGTGTATATGCCATTTTTAGGAACGACAAAAGAGTTTAAGTCAAAACCAGTACAAAATGCGATGCGAGATTTGCGCAATGTAGGCATTATGCCGGACCTCACGCTTGTGAGGTCGGAGGGAGCGCCGCCGCAAAGTCAGCTCGATAAAATAAGTCTGTTTGCGGGCGTTGCGCCAGAGTCGGTTATTAGTTTGCCGAATGCGCGTACCGTTTACGAAGTGCCGTTGACGCTCGAATTACACCACGCCGGCGAGATTATCCTCAAAAAGTTTAGTATAAAATCCAAAAAGCCGAACATGCAAAAATGGCATAATCTTGTGCGTGAAGCCACGGCTGAGTACGCCAAAAGTGTTAAAATCGGCGTGGTCGCAAAATATTTAGATAACGAGGATACGTACTTATCGGTGATTGAGGCTCTGCGCAGTGCGGCCCGCGCTAACAAAGCCAAACTTATTTTTGATTGGGTTGATGCCGAAAAATTGGAGCGAGATGGCACCGATAGCCTGTCGCAGTACGACGGCCTACTTGTTCCTGGGGGCTTTGGCTCGCGCGGGCTGGAAGGCATGGTGGCTGCCGCTCGCTACGCTATGGATAGCAATACGCCGTACTTGGGTATTTGCTTGGGCATGCAGATGGCGGTTATTGCCGCCGCGCGCAAGTCAGGATTAAAATCGGCTAAAACATCAGAAGTCGACGCCAAAGCGAAACACCCTGTCATATATATTATGACCGATCAAAAGGGCAAAGAATCAACAGGCGGCACTATGCGCCTTGGTGTGTATCCATGCGTTATGGAGCGGGGGAGCCTGGCCGAAAAAACGTATGGTACACATTGGATTGAGGAGCGTCACCGCCACCGCTACGAGGTCAATCAAAAGTACAACGATTATTACGAGAAAGCCGGGCTTAAGCTGAGTGGTAAATCTCCCGACGGCACGCTGGTAGAGATGATAGAGATGCCCGGGCATTCATACTTTATTGGCACACAGGCGCACCCGGAGTTTAGAAGCCGTCCAGATAAAGCACATCCGTTGTTTGAGGGGCTTATTGCGGCTGCGCTCGGCAGAGGTTAGCGTATTTTACTTGTCGAAGATATGTGTTTGCCGTTTCGGGATTTTAAAATATTCTGAGATGACGATATTGAGGCTTTGAATGTTAACGGCGTTCTCGGTCGTATTGTCGTGGGGAGCTTGAACTTTTTCCGCCAGATATCGCGTGGTTACTTCGTTGTATCCGCCATACAAAGCTTGGAGGCAGGCAAACCGCTCCGCAGAGATAGCAAATAGCGTTGCCGGGGAGTATCGGTATAGCCGAACACTTTCGCAAAGATCCTCGCGTTCTATAGTTGAAGGGGGCTCTCCTTCCTCTTTAAGCCATGTGATATAGGGAGTAACCGAAACGTTTGAACCGTCGACGGCCTCTGCCCACATACGAAGCCATCTTATTGGCAGAGCGTTTCCGTGAGTATTATGAGTTAACTCGTGTACAATCGTTCCTTTGAGAGCATCGATGCGTTGTTGAAAGTGGGCGGATAGAACTGTGGGTGTTGTGTCTAGCCCCAGCTCCACAAAGACCTCCAAGGCTCTTTCGTGGTCGCTTACTCTCGCGTTCAATCCCAGGGCGTTTTGACGATTTAACCATTCGCCCAAGGTTATATCGCGCGAGCCTGTCTGGCCTCCCTCTCCTTCTTTTTTTGGATCTTCGTCATCATGATGCTCTTCGTCGAGTTCGGGTAGGATGTTTATAAAACCTATACCGGCACTCATCCAATCCGGCCATTCGTTAAAAATTTCGTTGAGAAAGGCCGGTACATTTTTGAGCCCTGTTGTTTTTTCGAGCATGGCGGAGCCGGTAATCATCAGAGCGTTTGGGCGCTCTGCTTTACGTTCGTGCAGTAGCGCTATATCGGCCGCGTCGAATGACGCCATCTGCTTAGCGGCTGCACGTTCGTACGCATCTGCTATAATACCCGGCACTTGTACGTCGTCACTACCGTCCATGCCAGAGTCAGCGGCAAGTCGCATAAGCCGAGCAAGCTGATCTCGTGGCACGAGTCTCTGGAGTCGTAAAGTGCGTTCCCCGGAAGTGTATTTGATTGCTTTGCCCGTAAGCGTAATCCAATCATCAATTGTGCGTTGGAGATTACCATGCCCAACATACACTTCGGTAGTTACCTCTGTTTGTTCCTTTTTGAACTCAGAAAGGGCGACGTAAGCTTCGTCGATAATTTCGATACCACGCTTGAGATGCCCAAAATCTTGTGTATATTTTGCTGGCTGGCCAATTATTCTTACGGCAGCCGTAACACCTAAACTGTCAATATGTTGGTAGCCTTCGGGCTGGTCAATAAAATAATCAACGGCCCGGTTCCAATCGATATGATCGATTAGTGTCTTTGACTTCTCGGCAAATGCAGCTTTCGCTACAGGTGTTAGTCTTTCGGTTATAGCTGCAATCGCGAGTTCTATGTCGTAACTCTCGTTTATGAGGGCGGCCATTTCGTCGGCGTTGTCTCCACCATGCGCTGCCAAGAATTCGTCGATGAATGCTTTTCTGGCGGCCGTATGATCGCCAGATTCGTATAGTTCTATCACAGCGTCGCTTGGCTCAAAGGAATCATCCTCTCCAAGATCGGCGAGTTTACGGTTTATGCTGCGCTGGCGGCTGTCTAACTCGTCGTATTTAGCAAAACCTTCTTTGAGGTTGAGTGGTTCGGTATTTTGTTCTACTGTGACTTGTTCTGGCATAGTAATTCTGCTTATAGTTATTGTAAGGGGATAGATGGTTTGCTGCAATTCGATACAGTAGGTTTAAAGATTATGGATTGACATATCATAAATCTTATGCTTATATTTATACAGTAGTACATAAAACAAACAAATATGCCAGAAACCTTAGAACAGCAAGCACCTCCACAAGAAACCACGCAGCCTCGGGCCGAGCAACACGAAGGCTACGCCGGTCGCGAACGTTTAACGCACGAAGAACTGCGCAGAGTTTTTGCAGAAGCGGCGATTTTGCTTATTTTGTCGGCGACATATAAAGTGTCTGAGACTGCTGCCAATTTGAATAACAGCATGAGGATGCCAGATTTAGCCGATATGGACGACGTGAGCAATGAGGCGATTTTATTCGGCCTGCTGGTTAATGCCCTAAGCCAAAAAGGAGCAGAACCTACACGCCCCACCGATTGGCCAACATACACGATGTCTGGTAGCCGGCCGTCGTTTTATAGCTTCGATAACTCTTACATATACCGCGATTTTTATGGTAAGTCGGCAAAGGCGCAGCCGAGCGCACCCAGTACTCCTCACGCGGCGGGCGGGCCAAGCGAGCACCGTGCACCTCATGCATCCCGTACACCAAGGTCATCCTATAGCTTTAGACAGGCGCCACCACCTGCGCCTACGAATACAAACACGGCTGCAAATAATGCCGAGCAAAGCGCAGAGCTTCCTCCTCTTCCTTTTAATGATCGTATACGGCCTGGCAGTGCTATTAAAAGACCAACTGAGGCAGATTTTGCAGCAGCAAAACGCGCAAACGAAATGTATCAGCAGGCTTTGTGGGATAGTGGTTGGCGAGGTGGCGAGATTACCCCGCAACAAGCTAAATCTGCATCGCGGGGTATGGTTCGTCAGGGTCATTCATTTGATGCAACTCCGGCCGACGCCGAAGCATTTAAGATGTTTAATTCACATAATGCAAGTCGGGGTAAGCAAGGTACTGGGCCTGTTAATACGGAGCGTTCTGATCGTAGCGATGAGCCCGAGGCTAAAAGCGCTGAAACACCGGCGCCCGCACCTGCACCTGGGCCAACTGCCGCGCCGAGTAGTGATACGGCAGGCTCCAGTGCTGAGTAGCCACTAATGGCGCGGCGCGCCAAGATGCAAAACACTGGTCACTAGAAAAGTCGTAAAAAATGAGCGGATAGTATAGTACAATAACCCTGACTATGCATCAAACTTCCCAAGCACTCCAAGCTGCCATACGACACGCATTTAATATGCAGGCCGCAGTCGAACTGACCCGGCCGGATGAGCAGTTTGGTGATTACACTACAAACGTAGCCTTGCAGCTGGCCGCTAAACTTGGCAAAAATCCGCGCGAGGTTGCGCAGGCGATTGTGGATGCGCTCATTAGCGTAGCCGAAATAAAAGAGGTGAGCGTGGCAGGACCGGGATTTATTAACATTCGTCTTGCTGACTCTGTTTTGTTTGAACAAGCCTTATCTGCCGCCACTATAAAACCTCATAACTATAAAGCCAAAGTTGTCGTAGCCGAATATGGCGATCCAAACCCGTTTAAAATTTTGCATGCTGGCCATTTATATACTGATGTTGTTGGTGACGCCGTGGCCAACCTTATGGAAGTAAGTGGCGGCGATGTGCACCGCGTAAATTTTGGTGGGGATGTTGGGTTGCACGTTGCCCGGTGCATGTGGGGCATTTTGCGCGCACTTGGAGGTGAACACCCGGAAAAACTTAAAGATATTGCCGAGTCCGAGCGCTCTAACTGGATGACTAAGCGCTATGTGGAAGGCACTACCGCCGACGAAGATGGCGACGCTGCAACGAAAGCAACGATAGTACAGCTCAACAAACGAATCTACCAATTGCATGCCGACGCCGATCACGATTCACCATTCGCACAAATTTATTGGACGTGCCGCCAATGGAGTTATGATTATTTTGCGTATTTTTACGATCGGCTGGGAAGTCGGTTTGAAAAGTATTATCCCGAAAGTGAGAATGCCGCACTTGGCGTACAGATCGTGAAGGAACAGCTCAAAAAAGGTATTTACGAAGAAAGTAACGGCGCTGTGATATTCCGCGGTGAGCCGTTTGGCTTGCATACCCGGGTGTTCATTACTAACGAAGGCTTGCCGACATACGAAGCAAAAGACGTTGGTTTAATTATGGCGAAGTGGAGGGATTATCATTTTGATACGTCGCTCATTATAACCTCCAACGAACAAGCCGAATATATGAAGGTTGTTGTAAAAAGCATCGAGCAGTTTATGCCCGAGCTTGCGAGCCGCGCGGTGCACCTCACACACGGTGTTCTAAAGCTTGCCGGCGGTCAGAAAATGAGTTCGCGTCGGGGTAATATTTTGCGTGCCACCGATATCCTAGACGCTGCGGCTGCTGCTAGTAAAAAAGCGCGGGGGCATGATGATCCGGTCGTGACGGTCGCGGCGGTAAAATACGCTATGCTTAAACAGCGTATCGGCGGCGATATTATTTATAATCCAGAAGAGTCGGTGAGTCTTGAGGGTAATAGTGGCCCGTACTTGCAATATGCGTACGCCCGCGCCCGCAGTATACTTGCCAAAGCTCAGCCAGGCGAAAATACCACTAACGGGCTTGACACGGCGGAGCGCAGCTTAGCGCGTAAGCTTTCCGAGTACCCCGAGGTGATCGAAAAAGCAGTGGCCGATCTCATGCCGCATCATATTTGCACATATTTATATGAGTTGGCTCAAACATTTAATCGTTTTTACGAGAAGAGCCGAGTTATTGGTGACGAGCGCCAAGCGCTGCGCCTCCAGTTAGTAAGTCGATACGCTGACGTGCTCAAAGATGGTCTCAAAATTTTGAATATCGAAGCACCCGAACATCTATAGCGTTATAATTAATATATGCCAAATAAGCAAACAACTGAAGCGGAGTGGCGCAAACTCCTCACGCCCGAACAATACCACGTGCTACGTGAGAAAGCGACTGAGCTGCCCTTTACCGGTAAATACGAAACCGAGCACGGCGAGGGTAGGTACGTATGCGCCGCGTGCGGCGCTGAACTTTTTGCAAGTGGTACTAAGTTTGATGCGCATTGCGGTTGGCCAAGTTTTTATGATGCTAAAAAGGGATCGGTGGAGTTTCATCAGGATGATACTCACGGTATGTCTCGTACAGAGGTGACATGCGCGAATTGCGGTAGCCATCTTGGGCATATCTTTAATGATGCTCCCGACCAACCAACAGGACAGCGCTATTGCATTAACTCAGTCTCGCTCGATTTTAAGCCAAAAGCCGCGCGTGTATTATAGTACTATGACTGACATGAAACATACGACGCCAAAGACGCTGCTGTGGGTTGACCTTGAGATGACCGGCCTCGACCCAACAAAAGACCTTATTGTTGAAGTCGCCGCGATTGTAACGGATTGGAATTTTAACGAGCTTGGCCGATATGAAAGTGGCGTGAAACAAAGCGAAGCAGAGTTGCGCCGCCTCTTTGCAGCAAATCAGTGGACGGCCAGCCGCCCGGAGACGGCGAACGAAATCGCACGTTCACTTACGAGTCCGGCGCAGGATGAAGTCGAGGCAGCGTTGCTCCAACTTGTTAATGCGCATGTTAAGCCAGACGAAGTAGCGCTTCTTGCGGGTAATTCAATTCACTGTGATCGAGGTTTTATCAAAACATATTGGCCGGCGCTAGAAAAGCGTCTGCATTATCGGATGCTCGATGTTACCGCCTGGAAGGTGGTTATGCAAGCAAAATACGGCCTTGAGTTTGCCAAAAAAGAGACGCACCAGGCGCTTGCAGATATTGAGGAGAGTATTGCCGAACTACAGTTTTATCTAGATAAAAGTAAATTAGGTAAGCTGTAAGTAGCTATGACTCACAAGCAGCTTGAAGAGATGGTGCTGAGTATGCCCAACGCCCGGCTCGATTACCCGTTTGGTGAAGGTACGGCCGTATATAAAGTTGGCGACAAAATGTTTGCGATTATCCCCGAGGGGAAAGAGCCGGCGCGTATAAGTTTAAAGTGTGATCCACTGCTGGCTGTGCACCTGCGAGAGAAATATGAGACGATAGTGCCCGGATATCATCTCAATAAAAAGCACTGGAATACAATTATTTGCTCTGGCCAATTGAGTGACGACGAAATCAAAGACCTCATTGTGCATTCTTACACACTCGTAACGAGTTAGAGGTTGAGTTTTGTGAGCTGCTCGTCGATAATCTTGAGGTGATTGAGATTTGTTTGCGTTGCCGTTTTCATTGCGCCGCTCGAGCCGTTTTGGACGCTTGTTGTTAGGTTTTGGGCGGCGGCAATTTTATCGCGTAGTAATTGGATGTATTTTTGGTCGAACTGGCCTTGTGTTTTGGCGGTTACGAGCGCTTTTGCACTTGTGGTATCGGCCTCTGATTTTGTTATGTCGTCTGGAATGGTTGTAAGACTAAAACTGGTTTTGAGGCCTTGTTGCAGCGAGTATATGTCGCTTAATTGCAGGCTTATGGCGTTGCTAGTAATTGTTTTGAGGTCGTCGCTTGAGAGCGCGGCCTGATTAGAAGTCATAAAGTTTAGCACGACGCGTTCGCGTGCTACCAACCGCGCGGCATCGTTGCGACCAGCGCTTGTTAGTGCAGTAAATGCAACATAGCCGACAATAATCAGTATGAGCGCGCCAGCACTCAACCCTAAAATTTTAAATATATTACCGCGGTTGATGCCGGCCAGGCCAGGCGGTTTGTTATAATCCGCAGCTGCGCCGTAGAATTTACCAGTTGCCATGGCTGTTATTATAAACCATAAACATCTTGTATTAAAAAACACTTCATACGTCGAGTAGAAGTGGTGGTGTGTGGCTGACAGACAATCCCCGTGAAAATACTGGCACGCATCCTGTAAAACATATGTATTTTACAATATTTTCTATTATAAATCAATGTTCCGACAATAGCCACCTCTGATGTATCTGTGGTAGCATATGGTTAGTGGAAGCTAAAGAAGAGATTCGTTCGAGGTTGAATATAGAAGACGTGATTGGAGAGTACGTCCAGCTTAAACGCGCCGGCCGCAATTTTAAAGGTTTGAGCCCGTTCAGCCAAGAGAAATCGCCAAGTTTTATGGTGAGCCCTGATAAACATATTTGGCACGACTTTAGCAGCGGCAAAGGCGGTGATGTATTTACGTTTGTTATGGAGATGGAAGGATTGGAATTTCGCGCTGCCATGGAGCTTTTGGCGCGCAAGGCCGGCGTTGATTTGTCGCAGTTCCAAAAAGGCGACAATGGCATCGCAAAAAAGAAAGAGCGTTTGTTTCAGGCGACTCATCTTGCTGCTAATTTTTATCAACAAGTTCTTGTACGTAGCCCGATAGCAATCGAGTATTTTAAAAAGCGCCGGCTCAATAAGCAGGTAATTGCCGATTTTAAACTTGGGTTCTCGCCATCGCATAGCGAACTTTTGCAGGCGCTAACTAAGCGTGGGTTCACGCAGCAAGAACTTCGCGACGCCGGTTTGGTTGTAACGCGCCGCGGCGGCCCGAGCGACATGTTCCGCGGTCGTATGATGGTGACACTCGCCGATGCTCAGGGGCGTCCGATTGGTTTTACGGCTCGTTTAATTGCCGACGAACCAAATGCGCCAAAATATATAAATACCCCACAAACGCTGCTGTATGATAAATCACGTCATGTGTTTGGGCTGCATTTAGCTAAAGACGCTATCCGTCAGGCCGATTTTGCTGTTATTGTTGAAGGTAACATGGACGTTATTGCCAGCCATCAGGCGGGTGTTAAAAACGTGGTGGCTACCGCCGGTACTGCTATCACCGAGCACCACTTGCGGGCCCTGAGCCGTTTTACACAAGATGTGCGTCTCAGCTTTGATGCCGATAAAGCCGGTATTAACGCCACCGAACGTGCGATTGCTATTGCCAGCAACCTGGGTATTAACCTAGGCATTATAACGTTACCAGTAGATTCAGGTGCAAAAGATGCAGATGAGCTTATCCAAAAAGATGTGGCATTGTGGCAGCGGGCAATCGACTCGCCAAAAGATGCGGTAGAGTGGCTGCTTGATATGTATGCAACGCGTTACGATCTTACGTCGGCGAGCGGCAAGCGCAAAGCTACTGATCAGGCACTTGAGGTGGTGCGCGCCATTAGTGATCCCGTATTATTAGAGCACTATTTGCGCAAAATTGCCGAACGGGTCGGCACATCGCTACAATCTTTAAGCGCAAAATTGGGCCAACGCGGTCAGCCAGCCACACGAGCGCCAAATAAAAAACCTGCCGCACCAACTGGCCCTGATGGCAACACATACCAAGATCATCTTTTGGCACTGGCACTCGTGCACCTACCGCTTCGTGATAGCCTTAAAAAACTCGAACCGGCCGAATTTGCTGGCGAATTACGCCAAGCGATCGCCGCTCATTTAATTTATGATTCGCCCCTGTTGCAATCTGACGAAATATCTGTCAAGATAGGGGAGTTAGAGCTTATTGCTCAGGCGAAATATCCATTACTTAGTGATGAACTTTATTTTATCGCCACAGATATTGCAAAAAGAATCAAAAAAGAATACAAACAGGCACGTCGTAACGAACTCACCAAACAGTTGTTTGAGATAGAAGGCGACGATACCGCGCGACAACGTATGAATGAGCAAATTAAACGACTCGATAAAGAAATAGAAGCGCTTAAGCGCTAGGAGGCACCATGCCAAAAGGCAAAAAACAAGCTATACCGGCAGATGATTTTGACGAACAAGTAGTGAATGGCGACGTTTTGGATGACATGCAAGATGACGCGGCGGTTGCCGACCCTATTCTTGCCGATGATGCGATTGAGCCATTGCCAGACGAGCTCGAAGAAGACGAAGAGTGGAGTGAAGAAGACGCGATTGCTGCGCCAAGTTATCTCGACGACATTTCTGACGACTCGGTTCGTTTATATCTGCGAGAAATCGGCAAGATTCCGCTTTTAAATCCAGAAGAAGAGCTGGCACTCGCCCAAAAAGTAAAAGCTGGCGACAAAAAAGCCAAAGATAAAATGGCCGAGGCCAACATGCGTCTTGTTGTGAGTATCGCCAAGCGTTACAGCGGACGCGGACTCGACTTTTTGGATTTGATTCAAGAAGGCAACACTGGCCTGCTGCGCGCCGTCGAAAAATTCGACCCAGACAAGGGTTTTAAGTTTAGTACGTACGCTACCTGGTGGATTCGCCAAGCGATTACTCGCGCCATTGCCGACCAAGCCCGTACTATTCGTATTCCTGTACACATGGTAGAAACCATCAACAAGTTGCTGCGCACTCAGCGTCGCATGACACAGGAGCTCAACCGCGAGCCGACCATCGAAGAGCTTGCCGCCGAGATGGAGATGGAGCCCGAGAAAATCGAGTACGTCATGAAAATCAAGCAGGATATTACCTCGCTTGATGCCAATGTGCGCGACGATGATGACGATTCGGTGCTGGGCGATTTTATCGAAGACGAAGAGGCGCAGAGCCCAGAAGAAGCCGCTACAACGCAGCTCCTCAAAGAGCAGGTAAAAGATATGTTAAGCGTTCTTACCGAGCGCGAGCAGAAAATTTTGAAGATGCGATTTGGACTGGAAGATGGCAAAAGCCACACACTCGAAGAA